>Ga0118677_10012200_pt1 | contig 12672 bp, 13 predicted proteins | sample AliMusrvi5mmetaG_FD_86154 | JGI IMG/M metagenome (GOLD analysis project Ga0118677, IMG submission 86154)
CCCCTGGAATCAATGGTTAGAGGCGATTAATTTACCTAAAAATGGGTAAAATTTTAAAAGAAAGGAATGAAACTTAGCGAAAAGGAAGCTTAATCAGACCCATTTATTCCTTCAGGACGGTGACTAAAGGATGGTTCAAATCCGGAGAGTATTCGAGGGTATGAATCCACAGAAATGGAGATGTTGAATTAATTTGGTTTTAAGGCAGCCCGGAACCGGGCGAGAGAGGACTGATTGAAAGGCTTCAATTTTCTGGTGAAGATTCTCAATTCATGAACACCGGTAATGCGTTAAAATGTAGTCTGTCGGAAAGCGGAGCTATGACTTAAATACCAGCATATGCTTTTGAGTCCACGGTGTATACTTCGTGTACCTTTCGGTTATAATTAGGTTTTGTCAATTATCCAATTAACTAAACCCCCCGCTGATATATTCTTTGGTCAGTTTATGTTTCGGGTGGTTAAACACCTGATCTGCAGTGCCAAATTCTATCAGTTCTCCCATATACATGAAAGCCACATAGTCTGCGATTCGTTTTGCCTGGCGCAAGGTGTGAGTGACCAGGACAATGGTATATTTATCCTTGATTGAAAGGAAGAGCTCCTCAATGGTCTTTGACGAGATTGGATCTAAGGCAGAGGTAGCCTCATCACCCAGAATAATTTCAGGTTCAACGGCGAGTCCACGCGCGAGGCAAAGTCTTTGTTGTTGCCCGATGGAAAGTTTTGATGCTGGTGATTTTAACCGGTCCTTGACCTCATCCCACAACCCTACAGCATTTAACTGATGTCGGGCGATGGCATACAATTTGCGCTTTCCCCGCACTCCATGTATGCGCGGTCCGTAAACCACATTATCAATTATCGACATAGGGAGTGAACAGGGTCGTTGAGCTAACAAACCCATTTTCTTTCGGATATGGGTCACTTCAGTATCTTTGGCATAAATGTCTTCACAATCAACAAACAACTTACCGGTAATTTTTACATCCACAGAACCGTCATGAAGCCGGTTAAATGTCCGTAGCAGAGTAGTCTTTCCACAACCCGAGGGACCAATAATACAGGTAATGCTTTTATCGGGGATCGCCAGATTGATGTTTTTAAGAATATGATTATTCTGAATGTGAAGGTTCAGGTTTTCAACTTCAATATGTGGTCTAAGGCAACCTGAAGAGCTCTTCGCTTTTGGCGTTGGTTGTTCTGCAATTGAGGGTGCTGTCATCAGTTCCATATTAATTAAATTTTGTTTTTTGAAAGTCTTCTGCTGAAATATCTTGCCGCAAAGCTCAGCGTTAAAATGATAATGGTCAAAACCAGCGCAGCTGCATAAGCCCTGTTTTGGACCTCCTCCACCGGACTACTTAGCTGAAAAAATATAGCCAGCGGGAGCGAGGCAGTAGGCTGGGTTAAGGATGTCGGAATACTATCAGTATAACCTGCAGTAAATAAGACAGTTGCGGCATCGCCGATTCCTCGTCCGACAGATAGTAAAACGGCTGTTGAGATACCAGGCAGAAGCTGACGTGTAATCACTTTAATCGTTTCGTAGTTTGTGGCGCCGAGGGATTTGGTGGCCTCTACCAGGTCATTGGGAATTAAAATGGCCACTTCATCAATCGATCGGATCATTACCGGAATGATCAACAGACTAATTGCAATAATTCCTCCTAACAGGGAGGCTTGCAGGCCGAAATAGATCATCACCGTAAATCCAAAGGCCCCATAGACGATAGAAGGGATTCCGAATAGTACATCAAATGTCAGCCGGGCGAAAGCGGCCAGCTTGCTTTTGCGGCGAAGGGTAAAATTCAGATACATCACTACAGGTACACTTATCATCAGGCTGATCACTACCGCAAAGAAAATCAAATAGAGTGAACCCATGATCGCATTTAAGATACCCCCTTCTTTTCCCAGATAGAATCCTCCGCTTGGTATTTTCGAGATCATGTCCCACGAAAGGGATGGCAAACCCTTCTTCATGATGACATAAAGAATATATAGCAGTATGCTCAAGATCAGAACTGTAGATCCGATCATCAGAATTTTGAATATCTTCTCTTCCAGTTTCTTCATAGTTGATATCTTTTATCGATCTGTATCAGCACCAACCGTGAGATCACGTTAAATAGGACAATGATAAAGAATAGTAAGAATGCAGCAAACATCAATGCCGATTCATATCGCGGTACTGACATCATTTCTCCGTAATTATTGGCGATTAAGGCAGGAATAGGGTAGCAGGCATCGAATATTGATTTTGGGAGGGTGGTGAAATTTCCGCACACCATCAAAACCGCAATTGTTTCACCAAAGGCGCGGGATATTGCCAGGACTGTTGCTGCCACAATTCCGGGTATAGACTTACGAATCACTACCTTTTTAACGGTCTGCCATTTTGTAGCTCCCAACGAAAGTGAAGCCTCGCGCATCTCTTTGGGAACAGCTGAGAATACTTCGATCAATATACTAATAATCAATGGAATGATCATGATTGCAAGTACAATTCCTCCAGCCAGAACACTATATCCGGTAGAGAACTCCACGAAATGCGGCGCTAATTTCTCGGATATAAACGGAACAATGGTCAGGGTGCCCCAAACACCATAAATGACAGGCGGGATTCCTGAGAGCAAATCAACAACTGCAGTAAAAGCCCGGAGTATACGAGGTGAAGCATATTCAATGATATAGATTGAAGTCAGCAGTGACAGCGGCAGGGCAATAGCAATAGCAATGGCTGTGACATATAAGGTACTAAGGATATATGACGCAAATCCGAAATCTCCTTTAAACGGGCGCCAGTTACTCGTTGTAAGTAGAGTCCAAAGGCTCTTCTCCTGCATGATGGGTAACGATTTTACCAGCAATCCACCACCAATCAGGAAAAGGATAAAGATGGAAAATATTGTTGCCAACAACATGTAATGCCGTGCTATTCTATCTTTTAGCAATCTGCCTTTAAGCATTCTAATTCAAGTTTTTGAGTCCTTTATTAATGATCTCTTTGGTTAAGTTGATATATCCGGTCTCATTCACATATTTTTGACCGTCGACAAGAACCCATTTTAAGAAGGCATTGACCAATTTATTCGTTGGCTTACCTTTTGTGACAAAGTAAAGATCCCGGGCCGGAGGAGAGGGGTATTTCCCTTTCGTGATGGCATCGATCAGTTTATCCATTGATCCGTAAAAATCCTCCTCAGGGTCAATTTTTCCGTTTTTATTCAAATCAATCGGAACGACACGAATTCCCGGTATCTGCTTTTTAGTATTAAAATCATAAACGTAGCCAATATTATTGTACCCGATTCCAATCGGATCTTTTTTAACTGCCAGTGCTAATCCCGGATCGCCAAAAACACCGCTTCCCAGAAGATCTTCCTGTTTTTGCCCAAAAAGCTTTGCCCAAACCTCTGCTGCCCCGCAGGCATCTGAACGGGTATATACATGAATCGGAATTTTCGATTTTAGATTGAAGGTTTCCCCCCAGGTTTTGAATTTTCCCGTAATCCAGAGATCGTTTGCTGCTTCCGGTTTAAGACCAACTGCAAGAATATCTTTTAAAAGCGGGTTATTTTCACTCATGACTGCAACCACGGCATCTTTGGTAACTGCAATACCCAGGGCTCCCTTTTTTACTTCCTCCGGATAAATCTCACGCGAAACCATTCCGATATCCACCATATTATTTAAAACATCGGTCATTCCCTTCCCAGCTCCTCCTGCAGATATGTCGATTTTGACGGCAGGATTAATTCTCTTGAACTCCTCGGCCCATTTAACGGCCATCGGGTAAAGCGCAAAAGCCCCTGAAAAAGAGAGCCTTCCCTCAAGTTTGCTTTGTCCAAGGGTCGGGATTGAATTCAAAAAGTTGCAAAACAAAAATGTCATTGCTCCCAAAAGTAGTTTGTTTTTCATCCTATTATATGATAATTTTCTTTAAAACGTGATTTGGTACTGAATACTTCCTATATTATTGGTTTTTGTATTTCCTTCCTTCTGAATTAGGGTAAATGCAGCCTGAATCTTTGACCAGTTATTGAAATGATAGGTTCCGGCAATCACATAATCAGTTGTTCTGTTTTTTAAAACAGCCGTATTGGGATCGTAGGTATCATATTTTAATAACAGTTGAAATTTGGCAGGAATTAAAAAATAGCCTGTCTCGGCATACCATCCGCTGCGGTTTACGGCACCATCTTTCCCGTTAATGTATTCTGACCGGAGAAGTAACCGGCGATTCTCATAATTCAATTCAAGAGCCGTGCGGTTACGGACATGATTTGTCGCTGTCGGGGTGCCGTAGAAACCGGTTCCTGAATAAAAGGATCCACCAATACCCAACAATTTGGTCGGATGTACCACCAAACGTCCCGCAAGGTCCTTATTGTTATTATTATCGGCTACATTAATTCCGGCGCCATTGAACAAACCGATTTGATAATCAAGTAGATAGTGATTGGCGTACTTCAACAGACTTCCACCTACCTGAAACCCGAGATCACGACCATTCTGATTTCCAATAACATCGGTTGATCGGGCGACCAGCGCCTCAACAACCTGTGAACGGTCGGGCATTTCCAGTTTACGGTCAGCAACCTGATTCTCAATTGAAAACGGGATTTTAGCTTCTCCAATGGTAAAATTCAAATAATCCCGAATTTTTATTTCGGCAAAGGCATCCAATATCTTTGGGCTTCCGGCAAAGTCTGTCAGTAACCTGTATGAGAAATAGCGATTCACGTTCCCCTGGAAATCGAGTCTTGCCCGCCGGATATCAAAACCATCAATTTTCCCGGTTTGCTGCTGAAACTGGTATCTCACCTGGGTGTAACCTGTCATCTCAAACGGCCTGGCTGTTGTGGCAAAAAACAATTTTTTATGGGTATCAAGCTCCTGCTGCCTGATGGAAGCCTCGGCCCGCACAGAATCTGCCTGAGCCTGTGTGATCGACTTGTTTTTAATTAATAAGTTTAGCACATCGTTCGTCGTTTGGGCAAAATTACTCATCGACAATGTTATTAAAATAAATCCTAAAATATACCTTTTCATAGAAAATACGATTATTATCCAATAATTTATTAAAAGCTTAAAATAACCGCATTTACTGATCCTTTTGATTATTAATGACATGAGATGATTCAACCTCTCTCATTAAATATTTCATATCTAAACCAATAAAAAGCAATTGTACAAGCGTAGAATTGTTTTTTTATCGTTTACAAAAATGGGGGAGTGGAGTGAGTCGGGCAATACCGTAAATTGAGTATTTAATCTAACCCTTTGTAGGTAGAAGCACCCGGAGAGATTGGGCCACATTTGATATTTTGTGCGGGCAAAATGAGGATGGCAATAAGAGCAACTCCCAACAAGCGGTTGACAGATCTCTGCCGGCATAAAATCGTCGTTTTCAAACCCGGGTCAAGAATAAAAAAATCGGGAAGAGGCATTCAGGTCAGCCGCCAGCCGCAAATCAACATCCTTAAAAATCAAGGCAATTCCATCGCCAATACCGATCTTAAAAAGTAAAAAATCAATGGTCGAGGTTATTAATCAGTGACTTCTCATCAGCCCTTTCCCATTCGGGCTGGATGTTGTAATGGTGAATATCAAAGTGATGCAGTACGGAATCGACTTGTTCAAGAATCAGCTCAAAACGGGAAATGGTAAAGTCCTCCTTGAGATCAAGGTGGGCCTCAAACATCATTTCATGATCATCGAGTTTCCACACATGAACGTGATGGATATTTTTGACCCCTTCTATTTTAACGATCTTACCGGCAATCTCCTCAATACTGATCTGGACAGGGGTAAATTGCATGAAAATCCTTAAGGAGGCATAAAAAATCCTCCAGCTGCTGTAGATCAGATAGATAGATATAGCGATAGTCAATGCCCCATCAACCCAATACCACCCGAAAAAGGTGATGGCAAAACCTCCTGCAAAAACACCTAGTGAAGTTACCATATCGGTAAACAGGTGTAAGTAAGCCGAACGCATATTGATGTCTGTTTTTGCCCCTTTTTTAACAAGCATGGCGCTTAGACCATTAAACAGAATGCCCAGAGCCGCCATGTAAATCACGATATTTCCATCGATGGGCTTAGGGTTCATCAGCCGTTCAATTGCCTCGCGAACTAAAACGGTTGCTACAATCATTAAAGTTGCAGAATTCGTGAAGGCTGCAAAAATTCCGGCCCGCTTATAGCCAAATGTTTGTCTGAGAGTTCGTTTACGTCCCGAAAGCTTTTCTGCAACATAGCTAAAAAGAAGGGCCAGCACGTCGCTGAAGTTATGAGCCGCATCTGAAAGCAGGGCCATACTCCCTGAAAGCAAGCCCCCGATTATCTGAGCAATGGTGATTACAACATTCAGAATGATAGAGATAATCAGGTTTTTGCCGTTTTTCTGATGATGGTGATGATGGTGATGATAATGTTCGTTACTCATATGAGTCATTAAATCTTTAATTTATAAAATATCTTCCCAGTTTTTAGAAGGTTGCATCAGTGTCAAGTTTCCAGGTTTGGGGATTAGAACTGGCTGATAGTAATTGTTTCAGTTCCATGGCGGTGGGGACCCGGCCGTTCAAAACCACCTTCCCATTGATTACCAAGGCAGGTGTTTGCATCACCCGATATCCCATAATCTTAGCGATATCTTCAACTTTCTCAATATCTGCCTCTATTCCCATCTCCCCGACAACCTCACGCGTAAGCTTTTCAAGCGTTTTACATTTGGCGCATCCGGTTCCTAAAACTTTAATATCCATATATTTAAATCTGATATTCGAATTATAGATTCCCGAACGAATATATAAATTTTTCATCAGGATCGGTGTGTTGGTTCAAAAGTAACCCTGAAACCAATATATTTGTATTCATAAACCTAAAAAAATGACCCTGAAACCGATTCGCAATATAATTTTTGATCTGGGCGGTGTTATCCTGAATATTAATCCTCAATTTACCGTTAATGAGTTCCGGGGTCTCGGATGGAACGATTTTTATGTCGAAAATAAACAATCCATTGCCAAAGATCTCTTTTATCAGCTGGAAAAAGGGGCTACATCCCCCGAGGCTTTCCGGGAGGCGGTAAGGGAACAGGTCAAAAGTGATTTGGCGGATACGGCCATCGATCAGGCCTGGAGCGCCATGATCCTGGATATCCCTGCCGACCGGGTGAAGTACCTTGAAGACTTGAAAAAGAACTACCGGATATTCCTGTTAAGTAATACCAATGAGATTCACCGGATAAAATTCCATAAAGATTTCAGGAAAAACTATGGTTATTCGCTGTATGATCTATTCGAGCATAATTTCTATTCGCACGAGATGGGTCTGCGAAAACCGAATCCACAAATTTTTATCCAGGCTTTACTTGAGGCTGGCCTGATTGCGGAGGAAACCCTTTTTATTGATGATATGATCGAAAATACTGAAGCTGCAAAGAGTGCAGGAATGAAGGTATTGCACATTAGACCAGGGACTCTGCTGGAGTGCCTTCCCTTATGCTTGGAGAATAATCCACATCCATAAAGCCAATTAATCTTCAAATACCCGTCTAAAATAGTTCCAGACCGGATCGTTTGGGGTTGGTGCAACGATGGTGATGGGATCACCGGTCACCGGATGGGTAAATTGGATTTTGCGGGCATGGAGGTGGATTCCTCCGTCACTGTTTGATCTTGGAAAGCCATATTTCAGGTCCCCCTTGATATGCAGTCCGATAGCAGCGAGTTGTGCCCTGATTTGATGGTGGCGGCCGGTATGCAATTCGATCTCCAGTAAATGGAATTTATCTGACGAACCAAGGAAATTGTAGGTCAGGCTTGCCAGTTTGGAATCCTTCCGTTCATTCAGGTACGCAAATGACTTATTTTGCTTCGTATCACGAACCATCCAGTGGTCCAGCCTTCGGGTAGAAGGGTCAGGTTTTTTGTCAACTACAGCCCAATAGGTTTTATGGATTGACCGCTCTTCTTTAAATAGCTCATTTAACCGGGTAAGTGCTTTTGAAGTTCTGGCAAACAGGACCGCCCCGCTGGTGGGTCTGTCGAGGCGATGGGTTACCCCCAGGAAAACATTGCCTGGCTTGCTATATCGCTCTTTAAGATATTCTTTTACTTCATCCCCTAATGTCCTGTCGCCGGTTTTATCTCCCTGAACGATATCCCCACACCGCTTATTGATGGCTATGATGTGGTTATCTTCAAAAAGAACAGCTAATTGGGTCATTAATATCAATTTAAGAACAGGTTAATGCACCTTGTTTCAAATAATTTCCCGGTACCAACTTTCAGGTTCTTCGGATTAATCGTACTGCTCCTTTTCATTGGGGAAGTCGCGTGATTTTACATCTGCGACATAATTCCCAACAGCGGTTTTGATCTCAGAGGCCAGGTTAAGGTAACGGCGTAAAAACCGTGGGGAGAATTCCTGGGTCATCCCCAGCATATCGTGAATCACCAGTACCTGACCGTCAACACCTCCTCCGGCACCAATTCCGATGACCGGAATTTTTAGCTCTTCAGCGACCTGCTGGCCGAGCTTTGCCGGAATTTTCTCCAGTACAATTGCAAAACAACCAGCTTGTTCAAGATAATGGGCATCTTCAATCAGTTTTTTGGCCTCCAGTTCTTCTTTGGCTCTGACAATATAGGTCCCATACTTGTGAATTGATTGCGGCATGAGTCCCAGATGCCCCATAACGGGAATTCCCGCCATAACAATCCGCTCAACTGATTCTATAATCTCTTTACCGCCTTCCAGTTTTACGGCATCGGCATGGGTAATCTTCATGATCCGGATCGCCGAGTTTAATGCCTCAAGCGAATTTCCCTGGTAAGTACCGAAGGGCATATCCACTACAACCAAAGCCCGGGTAACCCCTTTGACCACCGATTTTCCGTGGTAGATCATCTGATCAAGGGTAATTGGCAGGGTGGTTTCGTTTCCTGCCATGACATTCGATGCCGAATCGCCCACGAGGATTACATCAATCCCGGCTTGGTCAACCAGTTTGGCCATGCTGTAATCGTAAGCTGTAAGCATCGAAATCTTTTCTCCGTGCAGTTTCATCTCTGCAAGGACGTGGGTAGTCACCCTTTTGACCTCTTTGTGTACCGACATATCTTTAGTCTTAACAATGAAAAATTCACGTCAAAAGTAGAAAAAACAGCGAATCTCCGGAATGAAAATAGTGTTTATTTCGTTCCGGAGATAGATTTCTTAGTTTGTGATGATTAAACTCTGAGGAAGATCTTCTTCTGATACAGGTAGTAAAGAACCAGCCATTCAAGGATAATTGCACCAAGAATTACCGCAACGGCATCGCGTGGTTCGACTCCCTGAGGAACCAGCCAACCGGTAAAATATTTTGAAGCCTGATCGAAATTGATGATTGAATGACCAATGTAGATGGTAATCGAGTTCATTCCTATGACTTTGAAGAACAGTACGATATACGAGGGAATTCCCTTGGTCCAGGCCTTAATGTCAATCCAGAAATAGAACAGTGAAAGGAGGATGGCGCTGATTCCTGCTGCAAGCATATTAAAAGGAACAGTCCATGCTTTCTTGATAATTGGATAGACCGGTGAAAGAGCCAGGGCAACAATCACAAGAACAGCCCCGCCAATGGCAATTTTTAAAGCCTTGCGTTTTGAAGCCGGCTCACCGTCGCGCAGAACAGATCCTGCCAGACCTCCCATCAGGGTAACTGTAATCGCTGAAATAATGCACAATACCCCTTCAGGATCTGATGTATCACTGTATAACCTGCCAGGGAGGAACATTTGATCCAGCCAGGCATTTATCCCAGCTCCTTCAGTAAGAGTACCCGCAGGGTGCCCGGGAACCGGAACTGCAAGCTGCAATATGGCAATTCCTGCCATGATCCCAATTAGCCAGGCAACGCGTGAATTAATAGATTTTGTGTATAAAAAGATTGTGGCAGCAAAGAAATATCCAAGACCAATCTGTCCCAGAACACTGGCAATCCGCTGATCGGCCCAGCCTGTAAATTCATTTCTAAATAAACCATTATAGATTACCCCAAAGACGACCAATAGAATTCCGCGTCTTAAGATTTTGTAAAACAATGACTTCCTGCCAACTCCTTGTTCCACCTTAGCCGTTACGGCATAAGGAATAGCCACCCCTGAAATGAACATAAACATGGGAAATATAAGATCTTCAAAATGAAATCCAGCCCATGCTGCATGCTGCATTTGTCCGGAAATAACATTCATCCAGCCCCAGTTGGTTGATCTGGCTAATGCCTCAATCAAGCTTCCTCCCCCGATAATCCACAACATGTCAAATCCACGCAATACATCCAGCGATTGCAGCCGCTCTGATTGCTTCACCTCACTCTTTTTTGTCTTCATTGAATCTTATTTTGGGATTAATATTGTTTGCTCAAAGTTATATATTTTGGATTATTGTGCAAGTCATATCTTTTTTTCATTTCATAATTTATCGAGTGCTATAACGTTTTAGAGACGGGTTTTAAACCCGTCTCATCAAGCCCGCCTCTACGAATCCGTCTTGACCAACCCGTTTGTACTGTCGTTTTGTCATAAACTAATGACAACCGAAAATTGATAATGCCCCATTATTATGCCAATATTACCAAATATAGCTTATTATAAATCTTGGCACAACGATTGGTGTGGTAAGAATATTCGGAATAAATTATTGAATCAACAGTTTAAAAAAATAACTATAGAAAATGGGAAAAATTATTGGAATTGACTTAGGAACAACCAACTCCTGTGTTGCCGTAATGGAAGGCAACGAACCGGTGGTCATCCCCAACAGCGAAGGCAAACGTACAACCCCATCCGTTGTCGCATTTGTTGAAAACAGCGAACGCAAAGTTGGTGATCCTGCAAAACGTCAGGCGATTACTAATCCTGCTAAGACGATTTCCTCGATCAAACGGTTTATGGGCGAACCTTATACTAATCTATCGAAAGAAATTAAACGGGTACCTTTCTCCGTTATCCAGGGAGATCATGATACTCCAAGAGTAAAGATTGACGACCGCTTTTATTCTCCACAGGAAATTTCGGCCATGGTTCTTCAGAAAATGAAGAAAACTGCCGAGGATTATCTTGGTCAGGAAGTCACTGAAGCGGTCATTACCGTTCCTGCTTACTTTAACGATTCACAGCGTCAGGCAACCAAGGAAGCCGGTGAAATTGCAGGATTAAAGGTTCGACGTATCATTAATGAACCAACAGCAGCTTCATTGGCTTATGGTCTTGACAAGATGCATAAGGATATGAAGATTGCCGTTTTTGACCTTGGCGGGGGAACCTTCGATATCTCAATTTTGGAATTGGGTGATGGTGTATTCGAGGTTAAATCTACCGATGGCGATACCCATCTTGGCGGCGATGATTTTGATCAGGCTATCGTAGATTGGTTAACCGATGAATTTAAAAAGGACGAAGGTGTTGATCTTCACAAGGATGCAATGGCTTTGCAACGTCTCAAAGAGGCTGCTGAAAAAGCAAAAATCGAACTTTCAAGCTCGACCCAGACAGAAATAAATCTGCCATATATTATGCCTGTCAATGGGGTGCCAAAACATCTTGTAAAGACACTTACCCGTGCAAAATTCGAACAATTGTGCGACAAGCTGATCAATGCAACAATGGAACCATGCCGTAAAGCATTACAAAATGCAGGTATGACGATTAAAGATATTGACGAAGTTATTCTAGTGGGAGGTTCTACCCGTATACCGGCCATCCAGGAGAAGGTTCAGAGCCTTTTCGGAAGAGTTCCTTCAAAAGGGGTGAATCCAGACGAGGTTGTTGCTGTTGGTGCAGCCATTCAGGGAGGGGTTCTTTCTGGGGAGGTAACGGACGTTTTATTACTCGATGTTACGCCACTTTCACTCGGTATCGAAACTATGGGTGGTGTGATGACCAAACTGATCGAGGCTAATACCACGATTCCCACAAAAAAAGCCGAAACCTTTACTACCGCTGCTGATAGTCAGCCGTCGGTTGAGATTCACGTATTACAAGGCGAAAGACCAATGGCTTCTGGAAATAAGACAATTGGCCGTTTCCATCTTGACGGACTTCCACCTGCACCACGTGGAGTACCTCAGATTGAAGTCGCTTTTGATATTGATGCCAATGGGATTCTGCATGTTACGGCAAAAGATAAGGCAACCAATAAGGAACAGTCTATAAGGATTGAAGCCACAACCGGACTGACAGACGAAGAGATCAGAAGGATGAGAGATGAAGCGGCTGCAAATGCAGAATCAGATAAACTGGCGAAAGAGAAAGTTGAAAAACTGAATCATGCCGATACACTGATATTCCAGACTGAAAAGCAACTTAAAGAGTTTGGAGACAAACTTCCTGCAGATAAAAAGGGGCCAATCGAGGCTGCTTTGGAGAAATTGAAAGAGGCGCATAAAGTTCAGGATTTAGCTGGTATTGATGCAGCAACTACTGAATTGAATGCAGTATTTCAGGCAGCGTCACAGGAGATGTACAATGCCGCAAGTGCTCAAGGTTCGGGCCCACAGGCTGGTCCTCAAAGTAATCCGGGAGCATCACAGCAAGGCCCCAAAAGCGACGGTGAAGTGACTGACGTTGATTTCGAAGAAGTCAAATAAGATATAGTGAAAATGAGA
>Ga0118677_10012201_pt1 | contig 12669 bp, 11 predicted proteins | sample AliMusrvi5mmetaG_FD_86154 | JGI IMG/M metagenome (GOLD analysis project Ga0118677, IMG submission 86154)
CCAGAAAATCGACATCGCCGGATTGATAGAGCGCCACCTGTGCGTTGCGGGTGCGGGGACTGAGGGCGCCCAGCACCACGGCGGCGCCGCCGCGCTGGCGGCGCACGATTTCGGCGATGCCATAAACATCCTCGGCGGAAAATCCCACCACCGCTGAACGGCGCGGCAACCGCGTGAGTTTTTTTGCGCCGGTATAGGCGAGGTCGGAAAAGCGCGGCCTGGTGATGAACCAGGTGCGGGGAATGAATTTCTGGATCACGCCCCGCATCGTGTCGCTGCCCAGCAGCAGCGTCTCTTCCTCGCCGCGGGCATGCAGCAGGCGGTCGGTAAAGACATGGCCCCGTTCGGGATCGGCGCAAAGCTGGATCTCGTCAATCACCAGGCAGGCGACGGAGATGTCGAGCGGCATCGCCTCGACGGTGCAGACATAGAAACGGGCGTGCTTGGGAACGATCTTTTCTTCGCCGGTAATCAGCGCGACTTCGGCCAGTCCGCGCAGGCGCACCACACGGTCATAGACCTCCCGCGCCAGCAGGCGCAGCGGCAGGCCGATCATGCCGCTGCGATGCGCCAGCATGCGCTCGATGGCGAAATGGGTTTTGCCGGTGTTGGTGGGCCCCAGGATCGCCGTCACTTTGGCGGAGGGCTGTTTTTGGATCATGGGATCAAGATAGGGAGGGCGGCACCGGCAATAAAGCCTTGGCGGACAAAGGCTTGTTCATGGCTGCTGTGGATGGGTGGTAAAGAAATAGAACATCGTGCGAACAAACGGTGCCCGAATCACAAACCGCTTTGATATCTGCCTTTGTTCTCATACATTTAGGTGTCTGTCAAGCTGCGTTAACCACCAGATGTTGTGGATAGGGCCAAGCATGGAGTCTGGAGGCCTTGCGGGGGACTCGATGTTCCGTACCCGGATGTTAGCGGCAGGTATTTGACCGGCGGTCCCTGTTCAGGCGCTATGCCGGAACATGAGCGATCCCTTGAAAGCATGGTCAGAGGCAGCAGCGCGGGAGCTGAAGGGCAAGCCGCTGGAGAGCCTGACCTGGGCGACCCCGGAAGGCATCGCCGTCAAGCCGCTCTATAGCGAGGCCGACCTGGAAGGCCTGGCGCTGGACCAGGCGCCGGGCCTGCCGCCCTTCACCCGCGGGGTGCGCGCCACCATGTATGCCGGGCGGCCCTGGACCATCCGGCAATATTCCGGCTTTTCCACCGCCGAAGACTCCAATCTCTTTTATCGCCAGAATTTGAAAGCCGGGCAGATGGGCCTGTCGGTGGCCTTCGATCTCGCCACCCATCGCGGCTATGACAGCGATCATCCGCGTGTCGAAGGCGATGTCGGCATGGCCGGCGTGGCGATTGATTCCGTCGAGGACATGAAAATCCTGTTCGACGGCATTCCGCTGGACAAGATGAGCGTCTCCATGACGATGAACGGCGCGGTGCTGCCGGTGCTGGCGGCCTTCATCGTGGCGGGTGAAGAGCAGGGCGTCAGCGCCGACAGACTGTCGGGCACCATCCAGAACGACATTCTCAAAGAATTCATGGTGCGCAACACCTATGTCTATCCGCCGGCGCCTTCCATGCGCATCGTCGCCGACATCATCGCCTATACCGCCCGCACCATGCCGAAATTCAATTCGGTCTCGATCAGCGGCTATCACATGCATGAAGCCGGGGCGACGGCGGTGCAGGAACTGGCTTTCACGCTTGCGGACGGCATGGCCTATGTCCGGGCCGCACAGGCGCGTGGTCTCAGCGTGGATGATTTTGCGCCGCGGCTGAGTTTCTTTTTCGGCATTGGCATGAATTTCTTCATGGAGATCGCCAAGCTGCGCGCTGCCCGCCAGCTTTGGGCGGGGATCATGCGGGATTTCGGCGCGAAGACTCCGCAAAGCCTGATGCTGCGGACCCATTGCCAGACCTCGGGCGTATCGCTGACCGAACAGGACCCCAGCAACAATATCGTGCGCACTACAGTGGAAGCGCTGGCGGCGGTGCTGGGCGGCACCCAGTCTTTGCACACCAACGCCTTTGACGAAGCGATTGCACTGCCGACGGAAGACTCTGCCAGGATCGCGCGCAACACCCAGTTGATCCTGCAGCAGGAAAGTCAGATCGCTAGGGTCGCCGATCCGTTGGGCGGTTCCTATTATGTCGAAGCGTTGACGCACAGCCTGGGGCAGGCCGCGCGCAAATTGATTGCCAAAATTGAGGGCATGGGCGGCATGACCAGCGCGGTGGAAGCGGGCTTCCCCAAACTGGAGATCGAAGCCGCCGCGGCGCGGCGCCAGGCCCGCATTGACCTGGGCGAAGATGTGATCGTCGGCGTCAATGCCTTCCAGCGCGAAAGCGAAGCGGTGCAGCAGGTCCGCGCGATTGATAACGCCAAGGTCCGCGCATCGCAAATAGCAAAGCTGCAAAAGCTGAAAGCGGCGCGCGATGCGGGCAAGGTTGCCGCAACTCTGGAAGCCCTGAAAAACGAGGCCAAGTCAGACGGGAATCTTCTGGCGCTGGCGGTGGAAGCAATGCGCGCCCGCGCCACTTTGGGCGAAGTCTCCGCCGCGCTGGAAGAGGTGTTCGGCCGCCACAAGGCCGACATCAAATCCATCAGTGGGGTTTATGGCGCGGCGCATGGCGCGCTGGCCGATATCGCCGCAGACGTCACCGCTTTTGAAAAGGACATCGGCCATCGCCCCAAAATCCTGGTGGCCAAGACCGGGCAGGACGGCCATGACCGCGGTGCGAAGATTATTGCCTCGGCGTTCAGCGATCTCGGTTTCGATGTCGCCATCGGCGCCCTGTTCCAGACTCCCGATGAAGTGGCGGCGGATGCGGTGCAGGCCCATGTTGATGCCGTGGGCCTGTCCAGCCTGGCGGGCGGGCATCTGACTCTCGTGCCGCAACTGATCGCATCGCTCAAGCAGCGGGGCCGCGCCGACATCATCGTGTTCGTCGGCGGCGTTATTCCGCAGCAGGATTACGAAGCGCTGCGCGAAGCCGGTGTCGCCGCCATCTTCGGGCCCGGCACCAATATCCCCGATGCGGCGCGTTCGGTGCTGGGACTTATTCGGGCGCGACTGCGGCGAAACGCACCCTAGTTCGCCCTTGGAGCTTGTCCGTCAATCTTCACGGAATTGGCCACCACCGAAAGCTGGCCATATTTGGTGTCGGCCCAAACCCGCACCGGCACGGCAAAGCTGCGGCCTGTGATGCTGCTGGGATAGCGCACCACCCAGGCATTGATGACGGGGAAGTCTTCACCCGATTTGAGGACGCGCGGCTTCATGCCGGCGAGAGGATGATACTTGATCTGGCATTGGGTGGCTTTGCCGGCATACAGGCCATTGTCCATCTTGATGTCGGTGTCCTTCACCTTGGTCATCTCGATGGTGTAGAGGCGGCGGCCATCGAACACCGGCGCGGTGAGGGCGCAGGGATTGGCCCCATCACTGGCAACGCCGCTGACGATGAAGGTGATGGCGCTGAGCGGGTCCATGGTGCGTTTCTGGTCTTCGGCTTTCACTTCATAGCCGGTGGTGCTGTAAACCGGATCGGCATAGAGACGCGGCGCGCCATTCTCATAGGTGAGGGAGACTTCCTGCTTCTTGCCGGTGCGGTTGATGTCGAAGGAATCATAGAGGCCCGGCTCCAGACTTTTGGCGCCGATCCTGCCGGACGAGGTGGCCTGGATTTCCGACTGCCAGAAATTGCTCACGGCGCCCGAGGTCTGGAAATTGGACACCGCATGGTAATCGGCGCCCCGGAAGCTGGCATCCAGGTCCATTTTCCCGAAGCTGATGCCCCCCGCATACAGGGTCAGGGCGACCTGGAGCTGGGCGCCGGGCTGAGCCGGCTGGTCCTCGGCGGCGCCGCCCGCGGCCCAGGCAGGGGAAATGGCCGCCAAAAGGCCCGTTAGCAGGGCAGGCCGCAGAAAATGACGGTATTTCATGGTCTCTCCGTTTGGGCCCCAGCCTTAAGCGGATGACCATTATAAGGTTTTTGGCGGTTCCGGGGCAAATTGCTTGACCCAAAGACGGCCTTCCCGTATCAACCCGGCCTTCTCGGCATTCCCGGGAATTTGGAGACTCTCATGGCACGGCGCTGCGAATTGACCGGTAAAGGCACTTTGGTTGGCAACAATGTCAGCCACGCCAACAACAAGACCAAGCGGATTTACCGTCCGAATCTGCAGATCATTGATCTGGTCAGCGAGTCGCTGGGCAACAGCTACAAGCTGAAAATCGCCATTAACACCCTGCGCACCGTGGACAAGCAGGGCGGTCTCGACCCCTTCCTGCTCAAGGCCAAGGACAGCGTGCTGTCGCCCAAGGCGCTGCGCCTGAAGCGCGCCATCGCCAAGAAGACCCAGAAGGCCGCCGCCAAGGCCGCCTGAGGCGTTTCTTAATCCTGACATCCTTGCCATCAGCCGCGGCACGCGGCTTGCGAGACCCTGCCTGTCTTGTCTCGAAATGCGCCACGCATGGAATCCATGCCGTGGCCAAGGTCAGGGTTTGTGCGGGCTCACGAATACAGAAATACGTCCACGGCGTTTGAAGCCGAGACTTACCGGTCGCATCGCAGCGATGACGCCGTATGGCCGCCCGTGGCGCGCGCCTATGGCGGTTCTGAGCAGGCGGACAAGCGGCGCAGGACAGCGGCGCTTGGGCTGGCGGTGGCGCGCCTGATCGTGCCTGTGGCCCTGCTGCTGGTGCTGCTGGGAGCAACCTATCTTTATGCCGATGACCTGCTGCCGCTGAACGGCTGGCCTGTGCCGATTCGGAACGCCGGCCTGGCGGTCAGCGATCTGGTTCTGCCGGGCGCCTGGTATTGCATTCACCTCGTCAACCGGCGCTATGGTCCCGCCTATGCCTTTGCCCAGCTGCTGGCGGCGATGACCGTCAGCCTGGCGGTGATCCTGATCAATCCCAACGATATCGATGCCTGGGTCATCACCATGCCGGCCATCACCACCCGCGCCGTGCTGTCGTTCGGCGCCGCGCTGCTGACCGCCAATTTCGTCGGCATCACCTTTTTCGACGCGGCGCGCGGGACACGCTGGTGGACGGCGCCGCTGGCCGCGTCTTTCGCCGCATCCCTGGTGTTCAGTGCGATCTATTATCCTGCCGCCTTTGCCGGCGTGCAGGAACGCTGGACCGACTCAGCGCTGGTGCATTTTGCGGTGTTCTTCGGCATGTCGCTGCTGCTGCTGATGCCATACTGGCTGCTGCGGCCCGCGATGCGGCCTATTGACGGGCGCAACGGGTATTAAGGCGGCGCGCTTGCGCGTGAGCATGTCCTGTCGGACATGCGAGAGCCTTGATACGCGGCGAGCTTGAGCGAGCGGCCGGGAACTAGGCGCGCCTCTTCCTGGCCTGCGAATCCTGCACCTGATCTTCTTCAAACAATGAAATCAGTTGGGTTGTCATCGCCCCGCCCAATTGCTCGGCGTCCACGATGGTGACGGCGCGCTTGTAATAGCGCGTCACATCATGGCCGATGCCGATGGCGGTGAGTTCGATGGGGGATTTGCCCTCGATATCTTCGATCACCCGGCGCAGGTGACGCTCCAGATAATTGCCGGAATTGACCGACAGAGTTGAATCATCCACCGGCGCGCCGTCGGAAATCACCATCAGGATCTTGCGCTGCTCGGGGCGTGCCATCAGGCGATTATGCGCCCACATCAGGGCTTCGCCGTCTATGTTTTCCTTGAGCAAGCCTTCGCGCATCATCAGGCCAAGATTTTTCTTGGCGCGGCGCCAGGGCTCGTCCGCCGCCTTGTAAACAATATGGCGCAGGTCATTGAGGCGGCCCGGATTGGCCGGTTTGCCGTCGCCGATCCATTTCTCACGCGCCTGGCCGCCTTTCCAGGCGCGGGTGGTGAAGCCAAGGATTTCCGTCTTGACGGCGCAGCGCTCCAAGGTGCGGCCCAAAATATCGGCGCACATCGCCGCCACCATGATGGGGCGCCCGCGCATGGAGCCGGAATTGTCCAACAGCAACGTCACCACTGTGTCGCGGAAATCGGTGTCTTTTTCGCGTTTGAAGGACAAGGGATACATCGGGTCGATGATGATGCGGGTGAGGCGGGAGGTGTCGAGCACGCCTTCCTCCAGGTCGAATTCCCAATGCCGGTTCTGCTGCGCCAAGAGCAGCCGCTGCAGCTTGTTGGCCAGGCGCGACACCACCGAGGCCATTGGCGCCAGCTGCTGGTCGAGAAAAGTGCGCAGCCGCGTCAGCTCTTCGGCATCGCACAGATCGGGCGCGAAAATCTCTTCGTCAAACTGGGGGGTATAAACCTTGTAACCCCAGTTTTCCTGGTGCGCGAAAGGCTGTTCCTGGCGATTGGGTGTCAGCCCGTCATCGGGCTCCAGCGCGTCGGACATGTCGTCGGACTGTTCCGGCGTGGATTCGATATCGGCGTCTTCGCCGTCTTCCTTGCTGTCGGATTCTTCGGTTTCGCCCTGTTCACCCTGCTCCTGGGTTTCCTCGTCGGTGCCTTCATTTTCATTGTCGGAATCCTGGCCGTCGTCATCGCTGTCCGAGGCGCTGTCGCTTTCATCGCCCGGCGCCAGCTGATTGAGGATGGTGCGGGTGAGGCGGGCAAAGGCCTTCTGGTCCCGCAGGGCGCCTTGCAGTTTCTGGAGATCCTTGCCGACACGCTCCTGGATGAAGGGGCGCCACAGATCCACTGCCGCGGCCAGAGGGGCGGGTGGCGCTTCGCCGGTCAGGACTTCCCGCACGATCAATTCCATGACATCGGCCAGGGCGGCTTCGTCGCGGGTGTGGGCCCGGCCAAGGCCGCGCGCCACCAGCTTCTGTTCCAGCTGGGCGGCGAGATTTTGTTTGACGCCTGCCATTGCCAGGGCGCCGATGGCTTCGACGCGGGCATTTTCGGCGGCATCGAAAACCTCGTTGGCCTCGGCGGAAGCCGGGCGCAATTGGCGGTTCAGTTTTTCGTCGTGATAGGCGCTGCGCAGGGCATAAGCGTCGCCTACGCCGCGCACCAGGGCGATGTCGCCGGGTTTGAGGTTGCGGGCCGGGGCGGGCAGGCGGGCCTTGAGGCCCTTGAGGGCAGGCGGTTCGCTGGAGAAAGCGACTTCCAGTTCCGGCTCGCCCGCCAGCGAACGCACCGCCACGGCGACGGCACGCTTGAAGGGCTCGGAAGGACTCTCCGGCTTCACGCCACCAGCACCTTGGCCGCGCTCTCCGGCAATTCCTCGCCAAAGGCGCGCTGGTAGAATTCGGCGACGCTGGCGCGTTCCAGCTCATCGCATTTGTTGAGGAAAGTGACGCGGAAGGCGAAGCCGATATCGCCGAAGATTTCGGCATTCTGCGCCCAGGTCATCACGGTGCGCGGGCTCATCACGGTGGACAGATCGCCATTGATGAAGGCGTTGCGCGTCATGTCGGCCACCCGCACCATGGCGGCGATTTTCTTCTTGCCCTCGGCATTGCCATAGGACGGCACCTTGGCCAGCACGATGTCGGCCTCGGCGTCATGGCTGAGATAGTTCAAGGTGGTGACGATGTTCCAGCGGTCAAGCTGGCCCTGGTTGATCTGCTGGGTGCCGTGATAAAGGCCCGACGTGTCGCCCAAACCGATTGTGTTGGTGGTGGAGAACAGGCGGAAGGCTGGATGGGCCTTGATCACCTTGTTCTGGTCCAGCAGAGTGAGCTTGCCCTGCGCTTCCAGCACGCGCTGGATCACGAACATCACATCGGGACGGCCGGCGTCATATTCGTCGAACACCAAAGCCACCGGACGCTGCAGCGCCCAGGGCAGCAAGCCTTCGCGGAATTCGGTGACCTGCTTGCCGTCTTTCAGCACAATCGCGTCCTTGCCGATCAAATCGATGCGGCTGACATGGCTGTCGAGATTGATGCGGATGCAGGGCCAGTTGAGGCGGTTGGCGACCTGCTCGATATGGGTGGATTTGCCGGTGCCGTGATAACCCTGGATCATCACCCGGCGGTTGAAGGCGAAGCCCGCCAGGATCGCCAGGGTGGTGTCGCGGTCGAAGCGGTAGGCGTCGTCGCGGTCGGGCACATGTTCGCTGGTCTTGCTGAACGCCGGCACCTTCATCTTGGTGGCGATGCCGAACACCTTGGCCACATCAATGGTGATGTCGGGCACGGACGCCGCGTTCAGAGTTTCATCAGTCATGGTCATGCAGTCTCACATTCGGCGGTAACGCTGCCGCGTTGATGGGGGAAAGTGCAGGGGCGCCGTGGTCCGGTTTAACTCAGGAGCCCGGAGGCGCGCAACACGCCATAGGCCTTGATGACCTGTTTCAGGCGCTCTTCGGCGGTCCGGTCGCCGCCATTGGCGTCCGGGTGGAAGCGTTTCACCAGCTCTTTGTAGCGCGCCTTGATTTCAAGCAAAGTGGCGTTGTGGGCCAGTTGCAAGGTGTCCATGGCAATGCTCTGCAGCCGCGTCAGTTGCCGCTCGGGACGGCGGACATGGCCGGGCTCGCCATCCTCACCCAAAACCGCATGGCCGTCATGAAATTCGGGATTGCCCTGGCCGGTGCGGGCGCGGGCCGCCCGCTTGCCCATCGGCCAAGTGGGGCGGTGGCCGAACAGAGCCTCTTCGCGGAACTTCTGCACATCGCCGTCGCCCATGCCCTTGAAGAAGTCCCACGACTCGTTGAAGGCGCGGGCATGGGCGGCGCAGACGATGACATATTCGGTGAGATTTTCGCGCGATTTGGGAACGCGCGCAGTGCCCGGCTTGGCGCAGCCCGGCACGCCGCAAGGCGCGAATTCCGGCTCGACCTTGCGGCCATTATCCTTCTTGATGCGGATATCGCTTTTGAAACGGGGCCGGGGTGGTGTGGGCATGGTGGAATTATGGGTCTGAAAGGCAAAAAAACAAGCAAAGCATTTGCTTGACTTTGGCCGCGGCCGGACGCGAAGTCGGGAGTTATGACCGTCGCAGACAGCATCAAGCAGAAACTCACCGCGGCCTTTGCGCCGTCGAAACTTGTGGTTGAAGACGAAAGCGCGCGCCATGAAGGCCATGCCGGCCATCGTGCCGGCGGCGAGACCCATTTCGATGTTCACATTGTTTCGGACGCCTTCACCGGCCTGAGCCGGGTGGAACGCCAGCGCCGCATCTATGCCGCGCTGGACGCGGAATTCCGCGCCGGGCTGCACGCCTTGTCGCTCAAGGCGCAGACGCCGGCGGAAGCTGTCCGGGTTTAAGCGGCTCTGCGTTGCCCGGCGGAATGACGCGCAGCGCCGTCACCTGGTTGCGCTGGCGCCGCAGCACTTCAAACTTGAAGCCAAAAAACGCGAAGCGCTGGCCTGGTTCCGGGATGGTGCCGCTTTCCTGGATCACCAGTCCGGCAATCGTGGTGGCGCCATCGTCCGGCAGGTTCCATTCCATTTCGCGGTTCAGATCGCGCACCGAAACCGTGCCGTCCACCAGGTAGGATCCGTCGGGCCGCTTGCGTACGTCGCGCCGCACCGGGGCCTGATGCTCATCGGGCAGTTCGCCAATGATTTCCGACAGGATGTCTTCCAGGGTCACCAAACCCATCAGCACGCCATACTCGTCCACCACCAGCGCGAAATGGGTGCGCCTTTCGCGGAAGGCTTCCAGTTGCTCTTCCAGGGTGGTGGTGTCGAGCACGAACCAGGGCTTGGCCGCCAAGCCCAGGATATCAATGGCGTCAATATTGCCTTTATTTTCCAGCAGCGCCTGGGCGAGATCCTTGGTGTGGAGCACGCCGATGATATTTTCCGGCTCGCTGCGCCACAGCGGCACGCGGGTGTGATGGGAGCTGGTGACGGCTGCCAGTATGTCCTGCGGCGGCAGATCGGCATCGACGCTGCTCATGTTGGTGCGGTGCAGGGCGACATCAGCCACCTGCAATTCGCGCAGATCCAGCACGCCGCCGATCATGTCGCGATGTTCGCGCTCAACGCTGCCTTCCTGGTGATGCAGCGCCACCGAGCCGCGAATATCGTCATGCGCCGCTTCGGCATTTTCGGCGTCGCTTTCGTCTGCCCGCACCCCGAACAGAAACAGCACGCCCCACACCAGCCATTGCACCCCCGCGACAATGGGCGCCAGCACGAAAACCACCCGGCGCAAGGTCGGCGCCACCACCAGCGCGAAACGGTCGGTACGGGCAATCGCCAGGGTTTTGGGCAGCACTTCGGCGAATATCAGGATCACCATCGTCATGACCGCTGTGGTCACCACCACGGTGCGCGGTCCCAGCTTGGTTTCCAGAAGTGTCGTGACCAGCGAAGAGGCCAGGATGTTGATGAAGGTGTTGCCCAACAGCAGCGCCCCGATCAGGCGCTCCCGGTTCACCACCAGACGGTTGACGGCGCGCGCGGCGCGGCTGCCGTCTTTTTCCATCTGGTGCATGCGCCCGCGTGACACGGCGGTGAGCGCGGTTTCGGACCCGGAGAAAAAGGCCGAAATAGCCAGCAGCACGATTATGGTGCCGAGCGAAATAAGCAGCATGGGAATCCCAACCAGGTGGATGCCCGCTTACAATGCCAGTTTTCAGGCCTTGAGAACATCGCGCAGAGCGGCGGCGGGAACATCGGCGGTGACAAAGGCATGTCCCAGCCCGCGCAGCAGCACGAAATTGATCTTGCCGTCCGCCACTTTCTTGTCATGGCCCATGGCGGCGATCAGGGCGTCGGCATCGGGCCGGGGCCCCGGAATGTCGGAAATGGCCGATGGCAGTCCCACAGCCTTGAGATGGCGCACAAAGCGCTGCGCATCCGCCGCCGGCGTCAATCCCAGCTTGACCGACAAATGAAAGGCCAGCGCCATGCCGATGGCGACGCCTTCGCCATGCAGCAGCCGGTCAGAATATCCCGTCAGAGCTTCCAGCGCGTGACCGAAGGTATGGCCCAGATTGAGCAAAGCGCGCTCGCCGCTTTCACGTTCGTCGCGCGCCACGATATCAGCCTTCATCTGGCAGGAATGGGCGACGGCATGCACCATGGCATTGCTGTCGCCGGACAGCGCCAGCGGCCCGTTCTGCTCCAGCCAAGTGAAAAATTCAGCGTCGCCCAACGCGCCATATTTGGCGACTTCGGCATAACCGGCCCTGCGTTCGCGCACGGGCAGGGTGGCAAGCAGGGCGGTGTCCGCGATCACCAGCCGTGGCTGGTGGAAGACGCCGATCAAATTCTTGCCTTGGGGCGTGTTGATGCCGGTCTTGCCGCCCACGGAGGAATCCACTTGCGACAGCAAAGTGGTCGGCACCTGCGCGAAGGCGATGCCGCGCTTGAGGATACCGGCGGCAAAGCCGGTGAGATCGCCGATCACGCCGCCGCCCAGTGCCACAATAAGACCGCCACGGCTGATTTCCATGTCCAGCAGCTTGCTGGTCAATGTTTCCAGGCCGGCAAAGCTTTTGCTGCCTTCGCCGGGCGGCATCACGATGGGGCGGGCATCCAGGCCGGCCTGGCCCAGCACATCCAGAAAGGGCGCCAAGTGAATTTCTGCGACGTTCGCGTCGGTCACCACCGGCACCGGGCCGCGGGTGAAAGGTTTGAGATGGGCGCCCGCCTGCGCCAGCAAGCCGTTGCCGACATGAATCGCGTAAGCGCGTTCGCCAAGTCCGACCGTGATGATCTTGGTCATGTCTCCAGTCCCCGCTCCCGCAGCGCCGCCACAATGCGGTCCACGGCGCTGTGATGCGATTCGTCGGCGCATTCCAGCGTGATGTCGGCTTGGGCATAGACCGGCTCACGTATCGCAAGCAACTTTTCAATGGTTTCGCGCGGATCGCCACTCTGCAGCAGCGGGCGGGTGTCGCGTTTCTTTACCCGCGACAGCAGCACACCCGCCGGCGCCTTCAACCAGACCGTGAGCGCATTCTGCTTCATCGCGGCGCGGGTGGCCGGGTCCATGAAGGCGCCGCCGCCCGAGGCCAGGATATGCGGCGCCTCGCCCAGCAGGCGGGCGATGACGCGGCGCTCGCCGTCGCGGAAATAGGGCTCGCCGAATTTGGCGAAAATCTCGGAGACGGTGAGGCCCGCTGCCGTTTCGATTTCGTGATCGGCGTCATGGAACGGCACTTCCAGCCGCGCGGCCAGGCGGCGGCCCAGGGATGTCTTGCCCGCGCCCATCATGCCGACCAGTGCCACTGTTTTCTGCAAAGCCATGGGCGTTCGCATACACGAAAGCCCTTAAACTGCGAAGGGTCCATGGTACAGGAGAGCCATGACTCAGCCGCAAAGCACCTCTGGCAAGCCGCAAAAAGGCTCCGGCGCCCTGATTGAGGCGTTCCTGGAAATGATGAGCGCCGAGCGCGGGGCACGGGCCAATACCCTGGCTGCCTATCGCCGCGACCTGCTGGATTTCGCTGGCCATGCCAAAAATGGCCTGGCGGGCGCCAGCCGCGACGCGGTCAAGGCGTATCTGCGCGGCCTGTCCGCGGCGGGCATCGCGGCTTCGTCCCAGGCGCGAAAGCTGTCGGCGCTGCGGCAGTTTTACGGTTTTCTGTTTGCCGAGGAGATGCGCCCCGACAATCCCACCGATGCGGTGGACGCTCCGCGCGCCGTGCGACCGCTGCCGAAGATCCTTTCCGCAGCAGACATGGACGCCATGATCGCCGCCGCCACCGTGCAGGCGCAGAAGAATGCCGAAGGCAAGCGCCTGCTGGCGATTGTCGAGATGCTGTATGC
>Ga0118677_10012202_pt1 | contig 12668 bp, 12 predicted proteins | sample AliMusrvi5mmetaG_FD_86154 | JGI IMG/M metagenome (GOLD analysis project Ga0118677, IMG submission 86154)
ATCAGGATGGCGTCTGATTGCGTGGCTGGCGACACTGCCATAGGTTGACCGCCAAGAATGAATATGACCACAATCAACACAGCGAAAAGAATATCCCGACCACTTCCTGATCCACAAATCTGCCGGACAAGATGTCTTGGCCCCAAGCTGGCCGAGTGTTTAGTGGACCACCCTGACCAATGCGCTTTCGCATGCCGCTTTGATTCTGTGACCCTCTGCGAGCATCCTGATTGCATCATCTTTGTTGACGCGCCGTTAAAAGATGCCGCCTAGAAAATTTGTAACACAACAATAACCACACAACATGGCCATATTCACCCCGCCACTTGATCCCCAAACCGAATACCGCCAAAAGGTCAGCCAATTGGTCAAGGCTTCCCCCACGTTGGCAGCCAAATTTCCAAACCTCAAATCCCTTGCCGTGGATCTGACCTTTCACAACACCGTGACTCCGGCCTACGACCGCCGCATCAAATACTTTATCAACATTGCCAACGCCAAGTCTGTGTTTTATGTTCAGTGTTCCAACGGTGAATGCTTGCGTGGTGATTTTGATCTGACGGATGAGCTTGAGAAAGCGATAGCCGAGCGGCAGAAGTCAATCAAAGGCGAACGACTTGTCATGGTTGGTCGAACGCATGTCAGATTAACAAAGTCCATTGCCATAATGTTCTGCGCTATATAATGTCGCTGGGATATTGATCGGTGATGTGGTGTTAGACTGACACAGGACTGTGGCAGCTGTCCATACTCCCGAGTGTTAAGTCTGCGCGAACAATCTTCGATTACCGGTTGCCAATACCGGCTGCTTTGCGTTACAAGGGGCGGCAATGACTGACCGGGAAATACTGCGCGGCTTAGCCGCCCGCGTTCGCGCGCTTGCCGAACTGCCGGTCATGGCGGAGCGCCGGCAACTCTGGGCGCAACACAACGCACTGCAACCCACCCGCCCGTTGATCCTGGTCTCGCCGGAAGGGTCGTGGCCGGAGGTCTTACCGGATTCGCAGCTCCAGTGCGTGGACAAACAATTGCGGGGTTGGGAATGGGCGTTGCGGTCGCGCATCTATCAAGCCGAGGTCATCCGGGATGATTCGATCATCGAGCCGTGCGCCGACTTTAGCTGGCACGTGGCCATCGGCAACTACGGCGTGGACGTGCCGTACACGCACGGGGATAACCGGGGCAGTTATGTCTGGGAAGCGCCGTTAAAGGATTTGACGCGCGACCTTGACCGGCTGCATTACCGGCAGTTGAGCGTGGATCGGGCGGCCACGGAACGCGACCTCGCGCGCGGACAGGAGATTTTCGGCGACTTGTTGCAGGTGCGCTTGCGCGGGCAACCGTGGTGGACGGTCGGGCTGACGTGGGAGGCGGTGAAGTTGATCGGCATCGAGGAATTGATGCTGGCGATGTACGACCACCCGGCGGAGTTGCACCGGCTGATGGCGTTTTTGCGGGACGAGATGCTGCACTTCATCGGCTGGTTTGAGCAGGAAGGTTTGCTGACGCCGAACAATACCGGCAACCAGTGTGGTAGCGGCGGGATTGCCTGCACCACAGAATTGCATCCCAGCGAAACCGGCACGCGGCTGCAGGATTACTGGGGCTTTGCGGAATCGCAGGAGACCGTCGGTGTGTCGCCGCAGATGTTCGATGAGTTCATCCTGCCATATCAGGTGCCGATCTTGGAAAAGTTCGGGTTGAACTACTACGGTTGCTGCGAAGGTTTGGAACACCGGCTGGAGCATGTGCTCAAGCGCGTGCCGCGTTTGCGCCGGGTCTCAGTCGCGCCGAAAGCCGAACAGAAAATCATCGCCGACAAGCTGGCCGGCCGGTATGTTTTTGTCCGCAAGGCTGACCCGGTGCCGGTCTGCGTGGAATTTAACGAGGCGAATATCCGCTCCGACTTGCGGCGGACGTTGACGCTGGCCAAAGGGCAGCCGTTGGAATTGGTTTTGAAAGATACGCACACGATTCAGAACGAGCCACGCCGGTTGAGCCGGTGGGTGGAAATTGCACGGAAGGAAGTGGCGCGCACATGACTTCACGGGAACGATTATTGACGGCGTTGAACAATGGCCGGCCTGACCGGTTGCCCTGCCAAGTGCATGGTTGGATGTCTTACTACCTCAACCATTACCTCGGCGGGATGGACTGGTATCAGGCGAACGCAAAGTTTGGTTTCGACTCTGCCATCTATGTTTCACCAGATTATATTTACGACCCGCGCGACTTGGCAAAGTGGGAAGTCAAACATGTCGAGCTTGGTTTGGATGCCGATGGGAATAAGTTGTGGGAAGAAACCATTGTCACGCCCAAAGGCAACCTGCATCATCGTGGCGCTTGGAACGAAGTTACGCCGTGGGAGACCGAAGACCTTATCAAAACCGAACAGGACTTCGCGCTGTGGGATGAGTTCTGCCCGGTTCCAATTCGTGCCGATTTTACAAAGATTCAAGCTGCCCGCGATACGCTTGGCGACAACGGGATTGTGCGCAGCCATCCGTTCAGTCCCGGTCAAGGTAGCCCATGGCAAAGCTTCTGTTGTCAGGTCGGCACCGAAACGGCCATCATGTGGACATTCGACAAGCCGGAATTTGTCCATCACGCGCTAAGTTGCATTCTCAAGAAGACACTGCGCGTCACCGAACTTTGGCAAGGCACACCGGCGGACATGGTCGAGACCGGCGGCGGCGCCGGCTCGAACACCGTCATCAGCCCGGACTTGCACCGGCAATTCTGTTTGCCCTACGACCAGCAGCAACATGCCGCGCTGCATGCCGTTGGTTTGAAGATTGTCTATCACCTTTGCGGCGGCATCATGCAACTGTTGGACGTGGTCACGCAAAACGGCGCGGACGGCCTCGAAACGATGACGCCGCCGTCCATGGGCGGTGACTGCGACCTTCGCGAGGCTTCCCGGCGCGTGGGCGACAAACTTTTCTTCATCGGCGGCTTCGACCAGAATGCCGGCTTCGAGCGCGGCACACCGGCACGCGCCCGACAATTGGTATTTGAATGTTTTGAGGCAACGAAGGAACAAGCCGGTTACATCATCGCGCCGTCGGATCATTTCTTCCACGGTGACCCGGCAAATCTGCAAGCGTTCGTGGATGCGGTCCGGGAATGCGTCTATTGATGCCGGCACTTTTCCAAGCTTGAATTGTTCAAATCGAACCCACATGCTGTCGCTAATATTATGAACCACCGCGAGCGTTTCATTGCCACCATGCATTACCAATCGCATGACCGTGTGCCGTTGTATGATTTTAATTATTGGGATGAAACTATCCCAGAGTGGCGCAAGCAAGGCCTGCCCACGACGGTTACCCAACGCAATGCCCGTGAATATTTCGGACTCGATTGCAGTCTTGCCGGCGGCCAACCGCCATATTGGGGCGCCGGGTGGAATGGTGATTTGTGTCCGGCATTCGAAGGCAAAATTCTCACCGACAACGGTGATGAGTACACGCAATTGGATGGCGACGGCGTGATTGTGCGCAAGCAACACGGCAAAGTTTCGATTCCGATGCACGTTGGGCATACACTCGTCGACCGGGAAAGCTGGCAGAAGCATTACCTGCCCCGGCTTGACCTAAATTCTCCAGAGCGCCAACCCAAGGATTGGGACCGGCATGTCAAGGCGTGGGCCGATCCCAAACGTGATCACCCGGTCTTTATTTCCGGTGGCAGTTTATTTGGCCGGTTGCGCGACTGGATGGGAATGGAAAACATCGCGCTGGTTGTGTACGACGACCCGGCGTGGTTTGAGGAAATGATTGAGGTGCGTCTCAATCTGGCGTTGAACACGCTTGAGAAGCTTTTTGCCACCGGCGCAAAATTTGAAGCGTACGGTTTGTGGGAAGATATGGCCTACAATGCCGGCCCCCTGCTCGCTCCGGAACATTTCAAAAAGTATCTCGTCCCCGGCTACCGGCGCATTAGTGAACTCTGCCGCCGCAATGGCTGCGATGTGATCTGGGTTGATTGCGATGGCAAGATTGACGACTTGATGCCGCTCTGGCTCGATGCCGGTATCAATTGCATGTTCCCGCTCGAAATCGGGACGTGGGGCGCCGACGCCGTCAAATACCGGAAGCAGTACGGCAAAGACCTGTTAATCATGGGCGGTTTTGACAAGCATATCCTCGCGCGCACCCAAAAGGAAATTGCCTCCGAAATCCACCGTCTTGCTCCGCTCGTCGAGGAAGGCGGCTTTATCCCATTCGCCGATCATCGAGTTCCACCTGATGTGCCGCTGGCGAATTATATTTTCTACTGCGAAACCGTCCGGCAAGTCTGGGGCAAAAACATTAACCTCGAACCCATGGGAGCCAAACCATGCACCCGTTAATCGAACACCTCCTCACCGCCGACACTATCATTACTGATGGTGCCTGGGGAACCCAACTCCAAGCCCGTGGTTTGCCAATCGGCGCTTGTCCTGACGAATGGAATCTTAGCCATGCTGACCGCGTTCAAGATGTTGCCGCCGCCTACGTCGCTGCCGGTAGCCGTGTCATTCTCACGAATACTTTCGGGGCCAACCGAGTTCGCCTTGCCGAATTTGGTCTGGCCGACATGACCACCAAGATTAATCAGCTTGGTGCGGCAATTTCCAAGCGTGCAGTCGCCGGTACTACGACACTTGTGTTCGCTTCCATCGGACCGACTGGCAAGATGCTCGTGGCTGGTGACGTGACCGAAGACGAACTGCGCGCGGCATTCACTGAACAAGCCCAGGCCCTCAAGGAGGGCGGCGCGGATGCGCTCGTCATCGAAACGATGGCTGAACTCGAAGAAGCGCAAATCGCACTCGCTGCGGCTCAGACCACCGGCTTGCCAGTTGTTGTTAGCCTGACATTCGACACTGGCGGGCGCACGATGATGGGGGTCTCGCCTGACCAGGCCGCCCGACACTTCACCAAAGCCGGCGCGGATATCATCGGCAGCAATTGCGGCAACGGCATTGCCGCTTTCATTCCGATTTGCAAGGAACTGCGCGCCGCAACCAACTTGCCGATCTGGGTTAAAGCCAACGCCGGTCAACCCGAATACGCGGATGGTAAAGTCGTTTACCGGATCACACCCAAAGAATTTGCCGGGCACGCCCCAGCCTTGCGTGATGCCGGTGCAAACTTCATCGGCGGCTGCTGCGGCACGTCACCAGACCACATTAGTGCCGTTGCCAAGTCTTTCAAGTGGCCGTGAGAACACTCGTCTACAAACCGAATTTCGAATTGACTGTGCGCCGGTTCGACGCGTGGTGGCATGGCGAAATTATTGATCGTCCGCCGGTGACGTTATCGGTCAAAGAGAAACGCACGTATTGCGGCCCGATCTCGCGCCACGCCACGCTGCGAGAACGCTGGCTGGATGTGGAATTTGTCGTGAGCTCTGCCATCGCAGCGATGGAGTCAACGATCTATATCGGCGACACTTTGCCGGTGTTCTGGCCCAATCTTGGCCCCGAAATCACGGCAACATTGTACGGTTGTGAACTGGAATTTGGCGAAACAACTTCTTGGTCGCGTCCGATCATTCACACTCCCAATGATTGGGAGCGAATTGTCACTGCGCAACCGGACTTTTCAAACCTGTATTGGCAGACATGTGAAGCGATGACCAAGCTCGCCATTGAACGCAGCAAGAGGCGGTATCTCGTCGGCATGACCGACCTGCACGGTGCGTACGACATCCTCGCGGCATTGCGCGAGCCGATGGTGTTGTGCACGGATTTGTTGGATTGCCCGGAGTTGGTGGATCGCGCGGCGCGCAATGTGGCGCGTGGTTTTGCCGCGGCTTTCACACGCAGCTGGGCGCTCGTCAATGCCGCCGGGATGGGTTCGATTCACTGGACGCCCTGCTATCATGCCGGCCCGGCGTATATTCCAAGTTGCGACTTCTGGTGCATGGTTTCGCCGGCCATGGCCCGCAACTTAGTTTACCCAACGCTTGTCACTGAAATGGCCGGGCTGGAACGCAGTATTTTCCACCTTGACGGTCCGCAGGCGTTGCCGCATTTGGATTTGACATTGTCCTTGCCGGGTTTGAATGCGCTGCAATGGGTCTACGGCGCCGGTCACGGCCCGGCGGAGCGATGGCTCGATGTCTATCGGCACGCCCGTGCCGCCGGTAAAAGCCTGCAAGTGATCGCCGCCAATGCCGGCGATGCGCTAAAGGTGTTGCGCGAACTTGGACCGGACGGCCTGTGGCTCACCATTGACCAACCATTTGATTCTGCCGGCGACGCCGAGGCATTTCTCCGCGAAGTGGCGCGCGGTTAAGTTGTGCCGGTGATCTGTGCTTTGAGATAGCTGGTGACAGCGGCAATGATTTGTTGGACCAGCAGGTCGGGAACGCCGTTGGCATATTTGCTTTGCAAGCGCATGTCGCAGGGCGTGTTGACGTAGTCAATCACAACGTACCGGTGGTGGGTGTCGAGCGCAATTTCCGCGCTGAAGAAATCCAGCTTTGAAATGCTGGCGATGACGCGGAGAATGCGTTCCAATTCGGCGACGTTGATAACGTCGGCATCCTTTGGCTCAAAGAGAATGTATCGGTGCGTGCGGTCGTCCCACCAACATGGAATCACGGTGCCGCAAACAAAATAGACACGAAACCATGCGCGCCGGTCATTGATGATTTGCGGTTCGATCTTTTGCTGGATGAGAAACCGCTGGCAATGATGTTTGGCGCGGGCGTGATTGACTTCGCTAATGTACTTGGCGCTGGTCAAGACGCCGCGTCCGCCACTGCCTTTGGCCGGTTTGACGACAAATGGCTTGGCAAACGCATCAATGGCGGATGGATCGAGTTGTGGCTCGCGGTCGTACGCCGGCACGATGAGCGTGGTCGGCAAATTCAAGCCACTGGCGATGAGGTCGCGGTGGATTTCAGCTTTATCGCTGGCGTGCAGATAATGGTCATGGGCGTTGAGAATGTGTGTGCCGTTGGCGTGGAACAGCTGATTGAGCTTGAGAAACTGCGCGTCTTCGTCACTGGCGCGGTCGAGAAACCAGAGAAACCGGCGTTCGCCGCGCTCGACTTCGGCAGTTGTCTGAGCGAGGTTGTGCAGACCGACCAGGTAACTATCGAGTCCGGCTTGATGGAAGGACTTGTCGAGGAGGTGTACGAAATCGCCATCGTACTGCCAATTCCACGCGACGCCGATTTGATTGAGCTTACCGGCGGGTTGCATGCCCCGGTTCAGTAACGGCACACGGCGCGGGAGCGACGCTTCCATCATCGAGCATCTCGGGATACTCGAAGACTTTGCCTTCGTAGTTGCGAATGATGATGCGCTGCCGGTCGTGAGCAAGGATGTATTGCGGGCTGACTGGCACCTTGCCACCACCACCGGGCGCGTCAATCACGTATTGCGGTACAGCGAAGCCGGTGGTGTGACCACGCAACGCTTCCATAATGTCGAGGCCTTTGCGAACGGATGTGCGAAGGTGATGCGTGCCGCTGACGAGATCACATTGGTAAATGTAATACGGTCGGACGCGCATCATGATCAGCTTGTGCAGCAATTCCTTCATTACCGCGGCATCATCGTTGACGCCGCGCAACAAGACGGTTTGATTGCCCAACGGGATACCGGCATCAGCCAGACGCGCACAGGCTTCCCTGACTTCGGCAGTCGCTTCGCGCGGGTGGTTGGTGTGGATGTTCACCCACAACGGGTGAAATTGTTTCAGCATCGCGCACAAGGCCGGTGTAATCCGTTGCGGCAGAAAAATCGGAATCCGCGAACCAATTCGCAGCAATTCAATGTGGGGAATCTCGCGGAGTTGCCGGAGCAGGCGTTCAAGCCGGTCGTCGTTGAACAACAACGGGTCGCCGCCGCTGAGCAACACGTCGCGGACTTCGCGGTGGTTGCGGAGATAATCCAGCGCCGCGCTGAAATCGGTTTCCAGATGCTGTTCCCCGACTCCGCTGACCACGCGGCTGCGCGTGCAATACCGACAATACGCCGCGCACCGGTCAGTCACCAAAAACAACACACGATCAGGATACCGATGCACCAAGCCCGGCACCGGCATGTGGGCATCTTCGCCACACGGATCGGTCAGCTCCCATGCCGCGGTGGTGGTTTCTTCAATGCGCGGCACGACTTGCCGGCGAATCGGACAATCCGGGTTGCTGGCATCAATCAAATTGAAGAAGTATGGCGTAATCGCCAGCGCCAGATGCCGGCCCGCCAATTGCACACCGAGCCGCTCTTCCTTGGTCAACGGTAAAAGTTTCTCGAGCTGTGCGAGCGTGGTGACACGATGCTGGAGTTGCCAGCGCCAATCATTCCAATCCGAATCCGGCACAGCCGCCCAGCTCCCGCGTCCCACTGACGGGAAGCGGTTATTCAACGAATCCGACCATCCTCCAGGCTCCTTGTCGTGCATTGCGAGCCAACTATAGGCCATGCCGGCTACCTGTCAAGCATGCCGCCCGGTATGGCGGAAGACACACTCGCCGCTTGTCTTTCTGAGGCCGACTTCCTAAAGTCGCCGCGATATGGCCACCGGTAAACTTTTGATCGTCGGAACGCCCATTGGCAACCTCGAGGACATTACCCTCCGCGCCTTGCGTGCGCTCCGGGAAGCCGATTGCGTGGCCGCGGAAGATACGCGGCATACCGGGATGTTGCTGACCCGGTATGAGATTCGAAAACCGCTCGTCAGTTACCACGAATTCAGCGAAGCCAAACGAACACCGGAACTGCTGGCCAAGCTCCGCGCCGGTCAGTCCGTCGCCTTGGTGTCGGATGCCGGGATGCCGACAATTTCCGATCCGGGCTTCCGTTTGATTCGGGCGGCAATTGCCGACGGAGTACCGGTGGAGGTGGTGCCCGGTGTGTCGGCGGTGACGGCCGCATTGGCGATTGCCGGGCTGACGGCGGTGCCGTTTTTGTTTCACGGTTTCCTGCCGCACAAGTCCGGGGCACGCCGGAAGGTCCTGGAACAGTTGGCGCCCCTGCCCTGCACGTTGGTTTTCTTTGAATCGCCTTACCGGCTGAAGAAGACGCTGGCCGATTGCGTGGAAGTTTTCGGCAGCCGGCCGGTCGTGGTGGCACGGGAATTGACGAAGAAGTTTGAGGAAATCTTGCGCGGCGACGCCGGGGCCTTGCTGAAATGTCTTGAGCCGCGCGCCATCAAAGGCGAAATTACCTTGGTCGTGGAAGGAAAAACCAAATGCAATTAATCATCAGCTTTTGTCTCCTGGTCGTGTTGTGCGCATGCCAAACGTCGACACCACGAGTAGGCGCAGTCTGGATGACCCATCGGAAGCAAGTTATTAATGAAGGTGATACGGCGCTATTTATCAACAGCCGTGCGTCGTTTGTCCAACTGTCGAATCAATCCCTCCCGGCCGAAAAACAAGGCGAGGAGTTTTATGTGTCGTGGTCGGGACCGGGGATTGAGCTGGTCAAGCTTGAGTACCGACAGGTAGGCCGCCCCGACCAGATTGCAGTTCAGCAATTCGCGCCGGGGAAAGCCCGGTCGCACTCATTCCCGGTGGTTGGCAAGGAACGCCAACAAGGCGGTGCGATATCCAGCTGGCGCGTCAGCCTGTGGCATGGCGACCAATTGCTGGCGGAGAAAAAGTCTTCACTCTGGTAACAATGCCAAGCCTGACGGTTATCGCGCAATTCGACCAGGTCGTGGCCCAGCATCCGCACAAGGTTGCGGTGTTTTATGGTAGCGAGCGCATTACCTACAAGCATCTGGCCGGCCACATCCACGATTACGCCGCCAATCTGCAACACCTGCACACGGTCAAGCCCGGCGACAAAGTTGGCATCCTTCTAAAAAACAGCCCCCGGTTCATCTACACGCTTTACGCGTTGCTGAAGTCCGGCGCAACCGTGGTGCCGGTAAACACATTTCTAAAAACACCTGAGATCCAGCACATCGTCGATGATTGTGGATTGAGTTGTCTGGTTAGCGAAGACGATTTCAATGATGTCACCGGCAAGCTGGAACGCGTGCGCGTGATTCACACCCGTCAACTTGTCCACAAAGGCCACACCGAACCAGTCTGGGCGCAACCGACGGAATCCGACTTGGCGGTGATCATTTACACCTCGGGCACCACCGGCAAATCCAAGGGCGCGCTGCTGACGCACCACAACATTGCCACCAACGTCCGCAGTTGCATCACCGCACTGGAAGAAACCACCGACGACCGGCTGACACTGCTCTTGCCGATGTTTCACAGCTTCATGCTGACAGTGTGCATCTTCATGCCGTTGTCCATGGGTGCCGGCATCGTGCTCATCAAGTCGGTGCAACCATTCAAGCTTGTCGTCCGTGAAATCATCCGCAACCGCGCAACGATTCTGGTCGGCATCCCGCAACTCTTCCAAGCGATGGCGCAGGCGAAGGTACCGTTCTGGGTGCATTGGGTATTGAAGCTGCGGATGGCAATTTCCGGCGCGGCACCCTTGCCGGGCGAAACGCTAACCGTCTTTGAACGCAAGTTTCGGTTCCCGTTGTTGGAAGGCTACGGTTTGAGCGAGGCCTCGCCGGTAGTGTCGTTCAATCCGTTGCACGGCGCGCACAAGCCGGGCTCAGTCGGGTTGCCCTTGCCGGACATTGCCGTGCGGATTGTCAATGACCATGGCCACGAAGTCCCGCACGGCGAAGTCGGCGAGATTATCGTGCAAGGGCCGAATGTCATGCGCGGCTACCATAACCAGCCGGCCGCCAATGCCGAGACCTTGCGCCACGGTTGGCTCTACACCGGCGACATGGGTAAGAAAGACAGCGACGGCTACATTTACATCGTTGATCGCCGCAAGGAAATGTTGCTGGTGCGCGGCATGAATGTTTATCCGCGTGAGATTGAGGAAGTGCTGTACACGTTCCCGAATGTCAACGAAGCCGCCGTGGTCGCGCGTGCCGACGACAAACGCGGCGAGGCGCCGATTGCCTTCGTCAGTCCGAAGACCGGCGCGGCGTTGGATTCCGCGGCGATCCTGCGTTATTGCCGGCAACGCCTGGCCGATTACAAATTGCCGCGTGAAGTCCGCATCATGCAGGCGCTCCCGCGTACTGCGACTGGCAAGATTGCCAAGCTGGAATTAAAGAAGTTCCTCTAACGGCGTTACCGGCCGATGAGATGCAGGTACCACTGCATGATTGACTGGCCGTAGAAGACCCACAACACCGCGCCCACCACCAAGTACGGCCCGTACGGAATCCGTGTCTGCCATTGCATCCGCCGAAACGCAATACCGGACAATCCCACCGCGCTTCCCAGAATCGATGAGCAGAACACCGTGAACAACGTCGCCTGCCAGCCCAGAAACGCACCGATGGCCGCCAGCAATTTGACATCCCCGAAACCCATCGCCTCGCGCGGCAGACAAATCATGTCGCTGGTCGCTTCAATCGGCCCAATCGTTGCCAAGTCAAACTCCTGCCCGTTGACGATTAGCTTGATCTCGGAAATCACCACCGCCACCGACTCGAAAGTCTGGTCGCCGAACTTCAGCGTCGCGGCCTGAAAAGTGATGCGGTCGGATTGCCGGCAAAACAAGTCTTCCCACAGCCAGACATCGGCCTCGATGTTGACTTGCTGGTTGGCAATCACAATCCTCGTGCCCGGGGCCAAGGCGAGCTTTTGTTTGCCGAACAGCAGCTTGCCGCCTTCCACCACCAACCACAGCACGCCGCCGCCGCACAACGCGCCGAGGAGCGACTGCAACCACGCCGTCAGGATTGGCAACGGGCGCAAGAGACTGAGCAGCACACCCACCACAATCCCGCCCAGCGTGATTCCGTTGGGAATAATCAAATGTTCCAAATCAATGAAGGTTGCCGCGATTAAACCGGAGAACATGATCCAGTAAATCACCGGCTCCCAACCATCGAACCGCAGCCACACCACCAGAAACATCACCGCCGTCAGCAATTCCACAATGAAATACCGTGGCGTGATGACCGCGCCGCAATACCGGCATTTGCCGCGAATCGCCAGATAGGTCACCAGCGGAATGTTATGATACCACCGGATGTGTTGATGGCAATGCGGACAGGCCGAAGGCGGCGTGACAATGGATTCGTTGCGCGGCAACCGATGAATGCAGACATTCAGGAAGCTGCCCACGACAGCGCCGAACACAAACACCACGGCGTCGAGATAAAGGCGGACAAAGCTGGTCACGCCTTTGCTCCGTACACCGCCGTCTGCAACGCGCGCCGCATCACGGTCAAGGGCGCCTTCCGTCCCGTCCAAATCTCAAACGCCTTCGCCCCCTGATGCAACAACATGCTCAAGCCGTTGCTGACCTTCGCGCCCGCCTCAGTTGCTTGGCGGAGCAATTGCGTCTCCGCGGGCCGATAAATCGTGTCATAAACTGCCACGCCCGATGAAAACAACTTGGCCGGCAACCCCAGCGCATCCCCCGCCTGCAAGCCGACCGAGGTCGCGTTGACAATCAAGTCCACCGCACCAACCAAGCGTTGCAGACTCGCACCCTCCAGCCCGATTGCCTGAAACGCTGTCTTGGTGCCGGCAATCTCCGCCGCAATCGGTGCAATCTTTGCCAGCGTCCGGTTGGCCACCGTCACCTTCGCCGCGCCGTCCAACGCGCATTGAATGGCAATCGCCCGCCCCGCCCCGCCCGCGCCGAGCACCAACACCCGTTGCCCCTTCAGCAC
>Ga0118677_10012204_pt1 | contig 12668 bp, 13 predicted proteins | sample AliMusrvi5mmetaG_FD_86154 | JGI IMG/M metagenome (GOLD analysis project Ga0118677, IMG submission 86154)
GAATAAATAGATAAGAAAAAGGAAGTTTCATTAATGTTGTATAATAAAGCCTGTTTAGCTCAGGTGGGGAGCAGTTATGAATCGTTTGATATTTTGTTTCTGTGTGGTGCTTATGAGTGGTTGTCATGTCCCAATTTCGCAGAATGTGGTTGCAAAGGTTGACAATTATGTCATTTCGCAAGAAGAGTTTAATGACGCCTATAAGAATTCGTCGCACTCTTCGGCCACCGGTGAGCAATCCCGACAGGATTTCTTGAATAATATGATCAATCAGAAGTTGATTTTACTTGACGCCCAAGCCCATGGCTTGGATAAAAATAAAGAATTCTTAAAAATGATTGAGAATTTCTGGCAACAATCCCTGTTGACTATGGCCCTAAAACAAAAGAGTAAAGAGGGTGTAGACTTAGACCAATGGGTCGCTCTTTTAAGGAAGAGAAGCAAGGTACAGATTAATGAGGAGTATGTTAAATGAGTCCAACCCAAACAGCACGTTCATATAAGCGAAGAATTTATTATATCAATAAGGATTTTCAGAGAGATTTTATCGTTAAGTTTTGTATCTTAGCAGGGCTAGGTTCTATCCTTACAATGGGTTTAGTCTATTGGATGGCCAAGAATTCTACTACTGTAGATATCCGGCAAGGTCACGTGGCCGTACATACAACCGCGGATTATTTATTTCCTTTGATGTTCCAGACAGTTTCGTTGGAAGTGATCATTCTTAGTATGGCAACGATTATTTTGACCTTAATCATCAGCTTTAGAATCGCGGGCCCTTTGTACAGGTTTAAAATGATGCTTCAAGGTTTAGCTCAAGGGGATCTGTCTTCTCAAATGCACCTACGCAGTGATGATCAGTTAAAAGATTTAGCCAATACGTATAATGAGGCAATCAATAAACTCAATCATAAGATTATAATTCTTAAAAATACCTCAACGGTAGATGAATTTAAACGAGAATTGGATAAATTTAAGACGTTATGAAGCTGCGTTTTCTTGGCTTAGTGCTTATGTTTACTTTGAAGTTGGCCAGCGCCTATGCCCAGAGCGACTATGAATTTGGGAGCGCTACTAAGATTGAAGGCGAGCATTTTACAATTTATTATAAACCTGGTGTTGATCCTAATAATCTTCTTAAACAATTGACCATAAGTCCCACAGATCAGATGCTTTCTAACTATAATGTGGATACATCCTCTGTGCAGCGAAGACTTTCATCTATGATGGAAGTTTTATTCATTCGTGCCAGCGATATTTTAGATCTGCATGTGTATAGTTATAAAGGCAATATAAAAATATTCCCTACCATTAAAGATCTTACTGATTATTATAACCGGCTTTATCACAGTCATGTGCCTTGTACGGGGTACGCTTTTTATTTGGTTGATTATAAGTCTATATACATCTCAGCAGAATATTTCCGTCGAGAAGTTTTAGGCCATGAAATCGGCCATGCTATTATGAGTAGTTATTTTGTAGTTCAACCTTCCGTAAAAGTTCAAGAAGTTCTTGCCGGGTATATTGAATACCAATTGAAGAAATCAAAATAATCAAGCAAGTAAAATTTATCTGTTATACCAAGGTACAATTGTTTTTTCGTAGAATAAATCTAATATGGATTTATTAGGAAGGAGGTAAGAAGTCATGGAACAACATACAATGGGATATTGGTTAATGTTTATTTTTATCGGTGGGGTGATTGGATGGTTTGCAGGTCTTATTACAACGGGTCGTGGATTTGGGATTCTGGGAGATATAGTTGTAGGGATTGTTGGAGCTATGCTTGGAGGATGGATGGCCAGAGTGATCGGAATATCAATCGCAAGTTCGATGGGCACGTTTTTAGTAGCCATCGTAGGTGCGGTGATTTTAGTGGGTCTAACACGCTTAGTTGTAAGACAGGTATAAGAAAGTCAACTGACCGTGTCGCTTGATTTAAGTGGATAACCTTACATCATAGTTTTATTGAAGTACAGAGGTCACAATTAGTATGGTTCAAGAATTACCTATTAGAAATTCAGTGTTTCCATTTCGATTTAAGAGATACTTTGAATCTAGGAATAATCAAATTCGAGTATTTGGTCCATGTGAAGTAACAGGTAAAAATTTTGAAATACATGTTCCAGTAGAAGGCTTCTTTGTTTATTTACAAGGGTTTAAAAGTCTTACTGATGCCTTAATCAGTATCTCTAAGGAGGAACGAGACTTCATTCTGACAGGAACCTCACCAGAAGGACAAAAAGCCAGCAACCTTCGTTCGTAAATCTTTTTCATCAAACAAGAAATTTAAGCTCGTAACAGATTCCATTTAACCGCCTCATAAGACGAGGCGGTTTTTATGTATAAGGTCTATAGAACTTTTATAATTGTTACATTGAGGAGCAACTATTAGATGTACCTAGGTACAATTGAACCCTAGGTGGTTACTTCATAAAATGCGTAGATTAAATATGAAAATACAATGAAAGGAGACAAAAGCAACATAAATAAAGTTCTTAAGCTAATACAAAAATAATACAACATGTGTTTTGAAGGTTCAGAAAACTTTCAGAGACTAGATAAGGAGCAGACTGTGATCATATCCTATATTCAACCAACTTGTGTTGTATCACGTTTTACGAGTTTAATGCATAGAGGTTTTCGTTTGAATCAACACGTTTCCGACGAGATTAATAACAAAAATATTGAAAATATAATTTTATTAGAGTCAACTGGATATGCCTGTTATCAGTCATTACAAAGATTAGTACATAATGGACAAGTTCGTCAACAATGCTACATTTTTTGTCAGGAAATAGCGGATATATACCAGAAGTTAAAACAATTCTTCCAAAATTCCTTTGTAAAAAAATGGCAGAACCTAGATCAATTTCAAGAGAACAATAAACCAGATCAACTAGGCCTTTCTGCCATAGGACTAATTGAAACAGGTTTGCTAAGAGTTATAAATAAAAGAAGGTTGTATCTATCATTGCTCCAAAATTGCGATAAGCCTTATGCAAAAACTTTCGAACAGGGATCGTCGCGTTCATTTAGAGAAATCAAATTCCTAAAGAATGAAAACAATATTCAAAACAATAGGGAACATAAGGTTACAGAGATATATGCAAAATGGTTAATGGAGATGAAGTATGAACATTTAGCTAATTAATTGAACATCATTTAATTTAAATACTTTTGAAGATTGTTTTAAATAGTTCAAATATCTAATGTCAAAGTCCAAGTTTATTAGACCTCGGTACAATTGATATTTCATACTCTTCTTCTAGAATTAGACAGTGATATCACGTCATTAGTTATTCGAAAGGACAAAAGTTAAATGAAAAAAGTAATAGTTGTTTTCTACTGTGCGATTTTAGTAGGTCAATGCCTTTTAGGTCATGCACAAGAAACAAATACCTCTAACTTGCCAAGTGCAATGAAAGAACAAGATTATGAATTAACTTCGATAAATCATAAACCAAATTTGTATAACAATACGACCATTAAGGAAATTGCTACTAAAAAGCTTGAGGAAAAGAAAGCAAAAGCTTACGCCTTAAGACAAAAGAAGCTGGATGAATCACAAGACAAAGATGTTGGACAATTTAAGTTAAAGTTTTAATAGTTAAGACTGAAAGGATAGCTAATGAATGTTGGAACTTTATTCTTGATGATTTTTCTTCTTATCTGGTTTACAGGCGCAGGTCGAACAATTTTTGATGGCAGAAGACAGATAATTAAATCTACAGTCCATGATGTTGGAAGCGATTTAAAATCGGCGGGCCGTGATGTGGCTATTTCCATCAGGCATACTGTTAAATGAGTGGATTAACCTGCAAATATTATCACCGAGAATTTTGCAATGGCTGGTAGTCGTGAGAGGATTCCTTTGTCCTCATTATACCTTGGTACAATTGAGTTTAAATCACTCCCTAACTAGGATGTAACAATGAAAATGTTAGTATAAACCAAAAACAAGTAAGGAAGGTGTCTAATGAATATAAAACTTTTAAAATCATGTTTTCTAATTACAGCAGTGATATTGTTTGACAGTATGTTTGTATATGCTTCTAATGAAACGCCTAAAGTGAGTCAAATATCAGGCAAAATTATGTGGGTAGATGTTAAGCAAGGCAAAGTAGAAATTAAGCTTAATCAATCTTCAGGAGAAAAGAAAGAATATAGAATAACTCGTAATGAAACTCGAGTAAAAGATCCCTCAGATAAAAAATTTCTTACTATTGATGATTTGCGAACAGGAGAGCATGTCACTTTTGATGTGATTGAGGGTCAGGAAGATAAGATTGTCCAAAAGATTGTTACCGAATCATTGGGGGCGGCTGATTTTCAAGAATCCTCAGGAGAACTTAAAAGCTATGATACCCAAGCAGGAACGCTTACTTTGGAAGAAAAAATGAGAAATGGTCAACATGTAAATAGTGAACTAGCTTATTTCTTCTTTGAACCAAAGGATGTTGTTGTCTTGGAGAGTTCCAATATTCAGCCTTCAGAGATCGAGCTTAAAGCCGGTGACCGAGTAAAGATTCAATTCGTGTTAAAAGATGAAAAAAAACAAATATATTCCATCACTTTGTATCCGTCAGAAGTTACAAGTACAACTACGACAACAGTCACAACAACTACACAATGATGGTTAAATAGGATCTAATTAAATGGAAAAGAAACATGGAGAGAGAAACAGTAGGCAATTATTAAAACGGCAGTCTGCCAAGTCCCTAGATGGGTAAATAAAAGCCATGAATTGTCTGGCCTTTAGAATAATCTTTGCTTCTTAATATTGATAGCTTTAATAACCTTGGTTAGTATAAAGATATGGAAAATAGAATAGACAAATTTCAGAAAGTTAAAACATATAATGATGTTGACGCATCCAATGAAAATAATCTTAGAACAGCAATAACTGATAAAGACTTAGATTGCTGGGAAGACTTATTGCAGTGTATAAAGACAAAAAGTGCGCTATTTTTTGATAGAAAAAATAAGACTAAAATATCTTTTAAGGAAGACTAAAGTGAATGTATACGCAAGAAATGTTGCCGTTCTCATCAGTAGTAAAGAGATTCGTAACATTTTTTGTTCTTTTTCTTTTTGTCGTAACGTGTGTTGGGTGTGCTAGTACACGTAAAACGATAGTAAAAATCACTCCTCAAGAGTTTACATTCCCAAAAAGTTTTTTGTGGGGAGCAGCTACCTCCGCTCATCAAGTCGAAGGAAACAATACCAACAATGATTGGTGGGAGTGGGAACAAACTCGGCCTGCTCAAGAACGTTCGGGTCAGGCGGCTGATGAGTGGAACCGTTTTGAAGAGGATTTTAAACTTGCCCAAGATTTAGGACACACAGCTCACCGTTTCTCTATTGAATGGAGCCGTATTGAACCCCAAGAAAATCAGTGGGACAGTAAAGCTATTGATCATTACGCTCAGGTTATCCGATCACTTAGGTTAAAAGGCATGGAGCCTATTGTAACATTGAATCATTTTACACTTCCTTTATGGCTTGCTCATCAGGGAGGGTGGTGTTCACAGAAGACTCCTGAGCTTTATGCCCGATATGTCGAGAAGGTGACAGAAGCCTTAGGTAGAGATGTTCACTATTGGGTGACGTTTAATGAGCCTGGCGGATATATCTATAAAAGTTACCTCATCGGCGAGTGGCCACCGGGATTAAAGTCACCTGACAAAGCATTAGTAGTTTTTAAGAATCTGCTCCTGGGACATGTCTTAGCGTATGAAAAGATTAAATCAATTTATGCCATCAAAGGGTGGAAGGAGCCCATGATTGGAATTGCTCAAAGTGTGCTCATATTTAGGGCTTGTTCAGATCGTTCTTTAAGAGACCGAATTGCTGCGCGTTTTAGGCATTGGATGTTTAATCATTTGTTTATCCAAGCTCTGATCAATGGAAGAGCCTACTGTATGGGGGTTTTTAGTGTTCATTTACCAAAAACCAAAACTTTGGATTTCATAGGACTAAATTATTACACGAGGGAATTTGTCCATCATAACGGCTTTGGCTTCCCTGGAATTTTAGGGGATGCCTGTACGGAAACAAAGGAGTTGAATAGACGCACAGGAAAGAATAATTTTCTTTCATGGGAGATTTATCCACAAGGATTGTATACATTTCTAAAAGATTTTTCGCGATACAGAATACCTCTTTTTGTTTCAGAAAATGGAATAGCTACTGACGATGATACCGAACGTACTGAATTTATTGTTGCCCATCTTAAAGCAATGGTTCAAGCGATGAAAGAAGGGGTTCCTGTGATGGGATATCTTTACTGGTCGTTGTTGGATAATTATGAATGGGCAGAAGGGTTTGTTCCGCGGTTTGGGTTGATCGAGGTTAATTATACAACGCAAAAGAGAACGGTTCGGGAATCAGCAAGAGTTTTTGAGAAAATTATCCGTTGCAAAAGACTATGGTTTAGAAAAACTTATTCTCACTAAACGTTACCAAGAAATGTTTGTTAGACCACGGTACAATTGACTCCTTTTGATCACTCTCTAAAATAACAACAAAGGTCAAATACTATCTAATATAAAGATAGTAAAGTCAAAAAAATAGATGAATCATCCCTCAGATGCAGTTACAACTAGATATTTCGTGACTACGAATGGACAAAAAGAGACTTATTATTTTTAGGAAAAGTATAATGATTAAAAATGATATTAATATTAGAAAAGAGATAATCAGATTTATAATTGCAGGGTTTATTGTTAATGCGACAGATTTTGGTATTTATTATTTTTTAATCAATTTCTTCTCTTTTAGTATATCTAAAGGCATTTCTTTTACCTTTGCGACTATTGTCGGCTATGTTCTTAATAAATTTTGGATATTTAATTATAATCAATCACCTTATGCTGATATCGGCAGGTACGCGATTGTTAATTTATTTGCTTTAGGAATTAATGTTTTAACCAATCAAATTATTCTCAACATGTGGCCTGGGGTTGTTTTCGTAGCTTTAATTATTGCTACAGCTTTAACAGGTATATTTGTCTTTGTTTGCTATAAGTGGTGGGTTTTTAGAAACTTGTTAAAAGAAGGGGGGCATTTTCTATGGTGGAGATGGTTCCCATGGAGATTTTTTGTAAGAAAGGCTGCTCTTGGCCAAGGTTTTTTAGATCCTATTAAACTACTTACCCAATTACAGAACTTCGCGCAACCTTCAGAAGTAGCAGCTCCAACGGAGCTATTACGTTCAGGTGTTGTTTTACACGCACGTGGTTTGATTAATAGTTTAGCTATCCAGCATAATCTTGATTGGATCTGGCCTTATTGGGTAGAATGTCAATATGATCCTCGCAACAACGCATTTATTCCAAGGTCTTTTTCGTTAACTCAAATTAATTTGACTCATAGAAATTGGACAGCTTTAGGCGTTCCTGAAAGCCTTGAATTTCCAATTGTAGATCCACGGGGTTTAGTGACCCCTCATTATGATGGCTGGTCTATTGATGTATGGATTATTCCCTATGAAGGAAAGGATTCATTAATTCCTTCACGACTATCAGTTCGACAGGCAGAGATCTTCAGCGTATCCCAAAGGTTGGTCATGAAAGATAATCTTTGCGTAATTACAGAATCAAGTATTGGAGGGTTACAACTCCAATTAACAGCACAAGTGATTGGCTCAGCTCAAGCGCCGATTTGCCAGATCAAAATCACAGGAGTTGCTTCCCAAAGAGCATGGTTAGTTGTTTCACTTAGGCCTTATAATCCCGAAGGGGTAAGTTTTATAAACAATATATCGCTTCTTGAAGATTCCTTAGGTTGGAAAGTCAATGAAGAGAATTTTATCTATTTTGATCAGCCCCCAGATAAGTGGATGTTCTCAGATTATCAACAAGGTGATGTTTATAGTCATTTGTTATCTAAGGATGATGAAAGGCAAGTCTCTTGCAAAGTTGGTATGGCTACGGCCGCAGCGTTATACACGATTTCAACAGAGCAGTCACGAAAACTTACTGTTTCATTGCCTTTGGCGAAAACTGAAATAATAAATGAATCATTTGAACAAAATCAGACTACCGCCCATCAGGCTTGGAAGAAAAGTCTTCAAGGTGTGTGTGTATTACAAATTCCTGATGAACATTTTCAATTTCTTTATGAAACAGCTATTCATACCATGATTCTGCATTCACCAAAGGAAGTCTATCCGGGGCCATATATTTATCGACGATTTTGGTTTAGAGATGCTGCTTTTATATTACATGCCTTGTTGTGCGTGGGCCTAAAAGAACGCGTAAAACGCGCTTTAGATTGTTTTCGTTTACGTCAGACTCCTGATGGTTATTTTCTCTCTCAGGAAGGGGAATGGGATTCTAATGGTGAAGCGCTGTGGATTATGCGTCAGTATTGTGAGATGACCGGAAGTGTTCCTCCAAAAGAATGGGAAGAATCCATAAAAAAGGCTGGCCATTGGATTTGTAAAAAGAGATTGTCTTGTAACTTACAATCTCTTCATGCTGGTTTATTACCTTCTGGGTTTAGTGCTGAACATTTGGGACCTAATGATTTTTATTATTGGGATGATTTTTGGGCGGTTGCTGGATTAAATGCAGAGGTTTTCTTCTCTAGTGCGTATAAAGATAATAATAAAGCTGCCCATTTTGAAAGTGAGTCCTATTCTTTACTTAAAAGTATTAATCATAGTTTAAAGAAAGTGCAGGAACGTTTAAAAAGGCCTGCGATACCAGCTTCGGTTTATCGGCGGATGGATTCAGGAGCGATTGGTTCACTAGTTGCTAGCTATCCGCTTCGTATTGTTGAACCTAATGATCCTCATATTTTAGACACAGCCGATTTTTTAATGAAACAATGCTTGGTTCACGGAGGATTCTTTCATGATATGACCCACTCAGGGATAAATCCCTATCTAACATTACACTTAGCCCAAGTACTTTTGCGTGCGGGGGATTCTAGATATTTTGGTTTGATGAGCGCTGTGGCTAAATTGGCTTCTCCCACAGGACAATGGCCTGAGTCGATACATCCTCATACAGGAGGTGGATGTATGGGAGACGGACAACATGTATGGGCCGCAGCAGAATGGGTTTTGATGATAAGAAATTGTTTTGTAAGGGAAGAAAATAAAGGGTTAATCTTATGTTCAGGAATCCCTCAAAGCTGGCTTGATAAAAAGCAAACGATTTCCTTTGGCCCCGCGCCAACACAATTTGGGGATATTCAGATTTCTATAGAATATCAAAATCACAATATCCTTATAAAGTGGCATGGACAGTGGTTTGGGGAAGAACCTAAGATAGATATTCAATTGCCTGGGTATAAAGGGGTAAGAGTATTGACTGGAACCAATTCTTTTGAATTAGAAATTTTTCCCCAAGGCAAGAGGGAATGAGGCTTAAATATGACGGATGTCCTAGCTGTTAGATTTAAAGATTTTATCAAATTAAATTCGGGAGAGAAAATCTATCCTGAAGAGATCGAGGAGATCTATACAAAAATTGCTCCTGTTAAAGAGATGTTTGTATTTATAGTCTCAGGTATGAATGGGGTCAGGAAATCAAGAATTCTTTGGGCTATTATTCAGCCCAATCTTGATAATTTTAGGGAATTTAATGAAGTGAATTTGCGTTTTGTTATTAAGGAAAGATTTGACAATGTCTCTCAATCGCTTCCGTTTTATAAAAGACTTAAAGGTTTTACTATCACACTTGAAGATTTACCACATAACTTATTTGGTAAATTACAAAGATCCCAGATAAAGAAAATATATGAACCTCGAGTGATCGCAGGAAAAGAAGGTTCTCTTCCAGTAGTAGGAGAGCTTTCTGTAGAAGACCTTTGTTTGATTGATTCTAAAAATGGTATCAAGATTTTAGAATGTCTAAAGAAACAAAGTGGTATTAGAAGACAGATCATATTAGAGGATTCATTAGAGCTCGATCTTGGCATAGATTCCTTAGGTAGAATAGAGCTTGCTTCCTGTTTAGAGTTGGCCTTTAGTGTTGAAATTAAAGATGAGGCTATCTCTAGAGCCTTTAGTGTAAAGGACCTTATTCTTGGGATAGTGGATGCTTTAAAAGTATCTAACAATATTCCTTTTGAAGAAGAAGGTTTATCTCTAGGAGATGATTATTGGAAGAAACATTTAGATGTTTTACCTAAAAAAGAAAATTTAGAGATGCTTGAACTGGGTACTGGTTATTTCGCTTGGTTATTTAGATTTATTTTGACAGCCATTGATTGTTTAATTTTTAAATTATTCTTTAATGTTAAGGCCCAGGGAGCTCAAAATGTACCTAAAGAAGGGGCCTATATTATATATGGAAACCATACGAGTTTTCTTGATGGTCCAGCTATTGCAGCTTGTTTACCACGAAGACCAGTGTTTCAAATATTTTATTTTGTTTTCGGACCATATTTCTTTAGACCATTCGTAAAATCACCTATATTAAGGAATCTCGTTAAGATGGGAAGATTCATTCCTTTTGATTATTCAACGCATTTTTTGGAAGCGCTTCGAAGTTGTTATTTTGTATTACAACATGGCAAAGGTTTATGTTTTTTTCCGGAAGGTTTACGCAGTGCTACTGGAGAAATTGGAAGATTTAAAAAGGGTTTCGGAGTATTAGCTAAGGTGACAGGAGCAAAACTTGTCCCAGTGGCTATAGAAGGAGCTCATGAGGCATGGCCAAGCAACTCAAAGTATCCAAAGCGTCATTCTATTAGAGTGAGCTTTGGAAAGCCGTTACTGGTAGAAGATTTAGAAAAAGAAGGAATAGCTATGGGGACGCATAATTGTTATGACGCTATATGTGTTGCGGCTAGAAAAGCATTGGTGGAATTAAAGGAGAAACAATGAGAATTGTCATGATGACGAATACGTATTTTCCGATTGTGGGAGGTTTAGAGCAATCGGTCTATTCTTTTAGTGAGGAATTCAGACGTTTGGGGCATGAAGTTTTGATTGTTACCCCAGCTTTCAAAGAGATGCCGAAAGAAGAACAGGGCGTAGTTCGTATTCCCGCTATAAAAAGATTTAGTGGTACTATTTTCTCTGTCAATTTTCCCATCTCTGGACTATTAACGCAGGTAATGGAAGAATTTTCTCCGGATATTGTGCATAGCCATTGCCCATTTTTTATGGGAGATTTTGCCTTAAGAATAAGTCGACAGCATGCCATACCTCTTGTATTTACCTATCACACGATGTTTGAGCAGTATGTGCATGATTGGCCGATTCAGAATGAAGGAGTTAAACGCTTCATGGTCAAGTTAGCAGCCGGATATGCCAATTTTGTGGACCGAGTAATCGTCCCTTGTGAAAGCGTTCAAGAGATTCTATTTAAAAGAGGAGTCAAGACTCCCATGGAGATTGTTCCAACGGGAATAGACTTGGAACGTTTTTCAAAAGGCAATAGAAAAACTTTTCGAGAAGAAAATAAGATTCCGCTTGATGCCTTAGTGGTCGGTCACGCGGGAAGACTGGCCCCAGAGAAGAATTTAGAATTCTTAATAGGCAGTATGATTGAAGTATTAAAAAATGAGCCAAAAACTCACGCTCTAATCGTAGGTCTTGGTCCATCAGAAAAAATGATCAAGAACACCTTTAAAAAAGCTGGTTTTGAAAAAAGATTACATTTAACCGGGGTCTTGCATTATCAGCATTTAGTTGATGCTTATTTTGCTATGGATGTTTTTGCGTTTGCCTCATTAAGTGAAACTCAGGGGATCGTTCTTATTGAAGCTATGGCAGCAGGTGTTCCTGTGGTAGCGCTGGATGCGCCCGGAGCTCGCGATGTTGTTGAAGATAATATCAATGGGAAATTGCTTAAAGAAATGGATCAGCAAACCTTTGTTGACGCGCTTTTGTCGGTTTTACATGGCTCAGCAGAAAAAGTGAAAACTGTCAAACAAGCAGCAAGAACTACGTCTGAAAAATACTCAATTAAAATCTCTGCCAAACGGATGTTAGAAGTTTATGAAGATGTTAGATCTAGAAAATCGATTTCGACAGGTAAGAAAAACAGTTCGCAGTATCTTTTCTTGTGGCGTATCAAGGCAGAATGGGATCTTTACAAAAATTATTTCAAATCCATTATCACGTCAATGTTTGAAGGGAATTTCAAAGAAACAGAACCGACAAAGATCAATGGGACGGATGATACAACTCCTAAGGTTATACTGCCTTCTCATGAGACAGAGAGTCAAGCAGATAGCTATGTGATGACTGAGGATAATAAGCGCATCGCCTTTTTTCATATTAAAGGAGGATTTTCCAAAGTAATTATTATAGCTCACGGCTTTTACAACAATAAGGATACGGTATTATTTAAAGAGTTAGCTGCTGCTTTCAGTAAAGAGTACGACGTTATTGTCTTTGATTTTCGAGGTCATGGAAAAAGTAGTGATGTGTTTACATGGACAGCACTTGAACAAAAAGATTTAAGAGCCATTACTTCTTACGCAAAAGAAAATAATTATAAAAAAATTGGAGTGATAGGCTTTTCTCTAGGTGCTGCGATTTCATTAATTGAAGCGAGTTTTCATAAGAATATTGATAGTGTTATTGCTGTCAGTTCTCCTTCAAATTTAGGAAGTATCAATTATCATTTTTGGGAAAAAGATATGAGAGAAGATTTAAAACTCAATTTTGGAATTAAGGGGTGGGGAAAAGGGGTCAGGCC
>Ga0118677_10012208_pt1 | contig 12664 bp, 6 predicted proteins | sample AliMusrvi5mmetaG_FD_86154 | JGI IMG/M metagenome (GOLD analysis project Ga0118677, IMG submission 86154)
TGCATAGTACACATAGGCCATGAGAAATTTCCCCTGTCCAAACTCCAGGGCCGTGCGAAAATGCTGCTGTGCTTTCATCAGGTCTCCTCCAGCCAAGCTGGGCCGGGAGGCGAACCACATCCCCATGAACAGGTGGGGGCCGCCGTAGTAGAATCCCTCATCGAGTTCGAGCGCCCTTTTCATCATTAACTCAACCTTCGGCAGTTCAGCGAGGGCCTCCATCGAATTAAGATTTAACCTGATCCAATTCCCCCAGGAGGCAGCAGCCCAAAACAAATACGGGACATCCCTTTTCCCAAGGCCGTTCAAATCTTCCTTGAGGGCATCAACGCGCGTGGCAATGGGATCCGGCATCCCCCTGGCCCTTAGAGCTCTTATGGCATACATCCGTGCCTTGGAGTACAGCCCTGTTGCATACTCCGGGTCCTTCTCCTCCACAAAAACCGAAGCAAAGGAAGAGTAAGCCTGGGCAGTGCTGATCAGCAATTGTTCGTTGCCGGGTAATACCCCAACCATGCCATCCATCAGCATCAGGTAGGCAGGCATCCCTTCCCGCACCATCCTGAGGTCAGATTGCTGGTAGGTTGATTTTGCCACCTCCTCAAGCAATGTGGCAGTTGCCGCTACTGTAAGTTTCTTGCCGGGGATGCAGCCCGCCACGAACAAAGCGGGGAAAAGACAGATAATTATCAGGATTCGTAAGCTCTTCAAATGACATACCTTCTTACGGGAATACATTTCTACTAATAATTATATTCATGAAAGGCCGCCATGCAAAGATCAATTATCCTGAAAATGTGAGGAAGATAAGAAGGCGGGGCACTGCCCCGCCTGCCTCGCTAGCTAGTTAGTTAGTTAGTTGGTTAGTTAGCTAGTGTAGTGCCTCAGAATTGCGCATTCATTTGCGCATGAAAGCGCCAGAAGACGCGAAGCGTCTTGGACGTCAATAGCCCCGATGGGAACTCAATGAATGAGCGCGCCGCCGCCAACCGAACGCCGATACGGATGGAGATCCCTGCTGATTCTTGGCTTCCTGGTGGCCGGCCTCATTCTTGAGAGCGTGGTTTACTTCCGGCACCGGCAGGCGGACGCACGTTCCACCGCTCAGGCCGGACTCGAAGCGATTGCCGACTTGAAAGTCCAGCAGATCGTCACTTGGCGGAGGCAGCGACTGGCGGACGCGAACCTGATCCGCGCGACTCCCTATTTTGCCCAGTACGTCCTGGATGCCTTGGCTCAAACTGATTCGGCCAGAACCCGGCAGATACTCGTGGGCTGCCTGGCTCCGTTGCTCGCCGTCGGCCCCTATGAGCAGGCACTGCTGCTGGACGATCGGTTGAACGTTCGCCTGGTGCACCCGGAAATCGCTTCCCGCGTGCTGGCTGACCCGGAGCTCCGTTCGGCCGAAGAGGCGCTCCACACCCGCCAGGTCGTCGTGACCGACCTGCATCAGTCGGCAGAAGACGGCGAGGTGTATCTGGACTTCGTGGTGCCGCTCCTGATCCGCCGGGAGGGGACCAATGACGATGTCCCGGCGGCGGGAGTAGCCGCGTCGTCGGCGGACCGAGGCGCCGGGGTGCTCGTCCTAAGGCTCAATGCGCGTGAGTTCCTCTTCCCGCTCATCCAGAGCTGGCCTACTCCCAGTCTCACCGCCGAGACGCTGCTCGTGCGACGCGAAGGACAGGAGCTTCTGTATTTGAACGAACTCCGGCATCGGAAGCGGACGGCCATGAAGCTGCGCCGTCACATGGATGAGGAGTTGCTGCCGGCGGCGATGGGATTGCGCGGTAAACCTGGTATGCAGGAAGGCATTGATTACAGGGGCGTACGAGTGGTGGCGGCGGTTCTGCGCGTGCCGGATACCCCGTGGCTGATGGAGGCGAAGGTGGACGTAGCCGAGCTGTACACGCCGCTATGGCGGGACGCGCTCGGCTCTGCCGCGGGGGTGCTCGCACTGCTGACGGCGGCGGCGGCGGCCGTCGCTCTGCTCTGGCGGCAACGCAACGAGCGGTTCCTACAAGCGCAACTGGCGGTCGAGCGCGAGCGGCGCACAGCGGCGGAGCAGGTGAAGGAGACCCTGCGAGAAACCGAAGCCCAGATCCGGAAAATGCTGGTAATGGCGCCCGTGCCCATGTGCCATTTGAACAGGGACGGAATGCTCGTGTTCAGAAACGAACGCTTCGTCCAGGTGTTCGGTTACACCGCCGAGGATGTGCCCGCCCTGGCCGAATGGTGGCAGCGAGCCTGTCCCGACCCGCAATACCGCCAATGGGCGATCGAGACGTGGGATGAGGCGGTCCGGCGTGCGGTCGCAGGGGAGCGGGATATTGTTGCTGCTGATTACAGGGTAACCTGCAAAAGCGGCAAAGAACGCATCGTTGACATCTCCGGGATCACGCTGGGCGAAGAGCTCCTGGTAACGTTCATAGACGTCACCGAGCACAAGCGGGCCAAGGAAGCCTTGCGGAAGTTCAACGCCGAACTGGAGTGGCGGGTGCGCCAGCGCACGGCCGAGTTGGAAGCGGCCATGAAGGAGCTGGATGCGTTTGCCTACTCCGTCTCGCACGACCTGCGCGCGCCGCTGCGGCATGTCAGCGGTTTTGCCGAGCTGCTGCGGACGTCCGCCGGCCCCAGCCTGCCGGACCAGAGCCGGCATTACCTGGAAGAGATCACCGGGTCGGCCACGCAGATGGGGCGGCTGATTGATGATCTGCTGCAATTCGCGCGCATGGGCCGGATCGAACTGCGGCACCAGCGGCTGGAGCTGGCCGAGCTGGTGGAAGAGGGCATTCAGGAGCTCAGGCCTGAAATTAACGGCCGGAATATCCTTTGGAAGAAGAACCCGCTGCCCGAGGTGCAGGCTGACTCGGCCCTGCTCCGTCAGGTGCTCGCTAATCTGCTGGCCAACGCGATCAAATACACCCGCCCGCGGGACCCTGCGAAGATCGAGATCGGCTGTGCCAGCGAGAACGGCCAGGAGACCGTCATATTTATCCGCGATAATGGAGTGGGCTTCGACATGCAATATGCCGACCGGCTTTTTGGGGTCTTCCAGCGGCTGCACGCTGACGAGGAGTTCGAGGGCACGGGCGTTGGCCTGGCCAATGTTCGGCGTATCATCGCGCGCCACGGCGGCCGCACCTGGGCCGAAGGCAAGGTCGACGAGGGCGCCACGTTCTACTTCTCGTTGCCAGCCCCCGGACCGCGGTCCGACCCAGAGCAGGAAGCAGTGGCCTGTTCAACAGTAGCCGCCGACGGCAGTCGGCGCACTCCTCCCGAATCGAAAAGACCGGCGGCATCAGCACCGACTCCCGTCGGCGGCTACGACTCCGTGGATCAGCCCTCCACCGACCCTCTGACTGAGTGATATGATGATCACCCTTAGACGCATTCTGCTGGTGGAAGACAATGCCCGGGACCGCGAGCTGACGCTGGCGGCGTTCGAAGATTTTCACCTGGCCAACGCGCTGGACGTGGTACGGGATGGAGTCGAGGCGCTCGACTACCTGTATCGCCGTGGCCAGTTCGCCGCCCGCCCGCCGGGCCAGCCGGCGGTGGTGTTGCTGGACATCAAGATGCCCCGTCTCAACGGCCTGGAGGTGCTTCGCCACATCAAGGCTGACCCGCAGTTCAAACACCTGCCGGTGGTGATGTTTACCTCCTCGCGGGAAGCGCCGGATCTGGCCGCATGCTATGAGCTGGGCGTCAACGCCTACGTCGTCAAGCCGGTGGACTTTCCCCAATTCGCGGCGGCGGCTAAACAAGTGGGCGCCTTTTGGGCCCTCCTCAACGAGTTGCCCTCGCCGCCAGAGCCGCCCCAAACCCAGATACCCAGATAGAATATGAACCCTCTACCGTCTCCCCCTAAGCTGCGGATTGTCCACCTGGAAGACAAAGCCCGAGACCGCGAACTGATTGCCAAGTCGCTCACCAGGGAGAACCTGGCCTGCGGATTCATCTATGCCAAAACCAGGGCCGAGTTCCAGGCCGCAATCAGCGAACGGAACATCGACCTCATCCTATGCGATTGCACGGTGCCCGCGTACAGCGGCCCGGCGGCCCTGAAGGAGGCCAGGCAGTTGCACCCGGAGATTCCCTTCATCTTTGTCTCCGGGACCATTGGGGAGGAGCGCGCGGTGGAGAACCTGCGGTTGGGAGCCACCGATTACGTGCTCAAAGATCGCCTGGAGCGCCTGGGCCCGGTGGTGCGCCGCGCCCTGCACGAGGCCGAGAGCGAGCGCAAGCAGCGGCAAGCCGAGGAAGCAATGCGCGACTCGGAACACAAGTACCGCCAGGTGTTCGAGCACCTGGGCGACGCGGCGTTCCTCATCGGCGAGGAGACCGGGAAGATTATCGACACCAACCCCGGGGCCGAAGCGCTGCTGGGCCGCCGCCGCAGTGAGATCCTCGGGTGGTCGGAAGGGCAGCTTTACCCAACGGAGGGCGAGGGTTCGCCGGGTGGCCGGCCCGTGGCCGAGGCGTGCCAGACCTGTGGCGGCTGCGAGGCGCTGGTGCTGCGGCAGGATGGCACGAAGGTTCCCGTGCATATCTGCGCGTCGCGGCTGGAACTCCACGGGCGCTGGCTCTTCCTGGCCCTGTTCCGAGACCTGACCGAGCGCAAACAACTGGAGCGGCAATTTCTGCGGGCCCAACGACTGGATAGCATCGGCACGCTGGCCACCGGCGTCGCCCATGACTTGAACAACATCCTCACCCCGATCCTGATGGCCTGCTCGATACTCAGCGAGGAAGTCAAATCCGCCACCGGTCAGGCGCTCCTGGCCACGCTGGAATCCTGCGCGCAGCGCGGCGCCGAGGTGGTCCAGCAATTGACCACGTTTGCCAAAGGGGTGGAAGGCTCGAAAGGCCCGGTCCAGCCCCGCCACCTGCTGCGGGAAATGAGCAAGCTCGTGTCCGGAACCTTCCCCAAAGCCATCAGCCTGACCTGCCGTGAGCCGGACGGCCTGTGGCCGATACTGGCCGTGCCCAGCCAGATCCACCAGGTGCTCCTCAACCTGGCGGTCAATGCGCGCGATGCGATGCCCGAAGGCGGACGCCTGAGCATCGCCGCGGAGAACGTCCGCCTCGATGAGGCCGCGGCCAGAACCATGCCCGGGGCCAAAGCCGGCCCTTATGTCCTGCTCCGGATCGCCGACACCGGCAGGGGGATTGACCCGGCGATCGCCGACCGCATCTTCGATCCCTTCTTCACCACCAAGGGGCCGGAGCGAGGCACCGGCCTGGGATTATCCACGGTGGTGGGTATCGTGCGCAGCCACGGCGGGTTCATCCAGTTCACCAGCGAGCTCGGCAAGGGCACCGAGTTCAGGGTTTACCTGCCGGCCCGGCCGGGGGACATCGCCAAGCCCGGGGCTGCCACGCCGACGGCTCCTCCCCGAGGCCGGGGGGAGCTGATCCTGATTGTGGATGACGAGCAGGCGCTCTGCTCGGTGATGCAGCGCATGCTGGAAAACTGCGGCTATCGCACTCTAGCCGCCCATGATGGCGCGGAGGCCGTCGCGCTCTACTCCCAGCGGGGATCGGAGATCAGCCTGGTGATCACGGACCTGGACATGCCCACCCTGGGCGGCGGCGCGACCGCCGGCGCTCTGCTCAGCATGAACCCCGAGGTCAAAATCGTCGTGGCCACCGGGTTGGATTCCCAACCCAAAGGCGGGGTGGCTTTCCCCGCGGGTTGCCGCGCCGTGCTCAAGAAGCCCTTTGAGGCCGGCCTGCTGCTCCAAACCGTGAACCTGACACTACAGGGTGAACGCCCGTCACGCCAACATGTCCTATGAACAAGCCCGACAAGCACTCTCTGTGCGTCATCTTACTGGAGGATAAACCGCGCGATCGCGAACTGGTGGCCGCAAAGCTCGCCGCCGGCGGCATTGCCTGCGATATCATTCATAGCCGGAGCCGGGCGGAGTTTGAAACCGCCCTGGCCCGGCCGAACATCGGTTTGATTCTCTGCGATTATACCATGCCCGCCTACAGCGGCGCCGAGGCGCTGGCGGCGGCCAGGAAGCTGCAGCCGGAAACCCCCTTCATCTTTGTCTCCGGCACCATCGGCGAGGAGCGCGCGGTCGAGAGCCTGCGGTCGGGGGCCACGGATTATGTGCTCAAAGACCGCCTGGAGCGCCTGGTCCCGGCGGTGCGCCGCGCCTTGGATGACGCCGCGGAACGTCGATACCGGAAGCAGGCGGAGGCCAGCCTGGAGCGTGGGCACGCCGAAATGATGGCCATCTACGACGCTATGCCGCTGATGGTCTGCCTCGTCAACCCCGGGCTCCAGGTCGAAAGCGTCAACCGGACCATGGCCGAGTTCCTGGGCGCCCCGCTGGCGCTCGACACCCCGCTGCTTCCAGGCGACCTCCTGAGCTGTTTAAACGCGCTGGACGACCCGCGCGGGTGCGGTTTCGGAAAACCCTGTCCGACCTGCCCGCTGCGCCTCGCCGTCCTCAACACCTCCGTGACCGGCCAGCCCTGCCACCAGGTCGAGACCGATATGCGCCTGTCTCAAAACGGCATCCAGCGGGAAGCCCACTTCTCGATTTCCACTGCCCTGGTGCGGCTCGAGGACCAGCCCAAAGTGCTGGTGTGCCTGGAAGACATCACTCGCCGGAAGCTGCTGGAGGAGCAGCTTCGGCAAGCGCAAAAAATGGATGCTATCGGCCAGCTCGCCGGCGGGGTGGCTCATGACTTCAACAACCTGCTGGCGGTCATGCGCGGCCAGGCTGACCTGCTGTTGCTGGACGCCGCGCAAAACACGGCAGAAACCAACGACGGCCTCAGGCAAATTGTCGCCGTCGTCGAGCGCGCCGCCAATCTGCTCCGGCAGCTCCTCACCTTCTGCCGCAAACAGGTCATGCGGGCCCAGCCCTTCAACCTCAATGAGGCGATCCCCAATCTCACCAGGATGCTTACGCCCATCATCGGCGAGAATATCCAACTCGAATGCGACTACGCCCCGGGGCCCCTCTTTATTCATGGCGACATCGGCCTGATGGAGCAGGTTTTGGTCAACCTGGTTGTCAACGCCCGCGATGCCATGCCCCATGACGGGAAGGTACGGCTCGCAACCCAACGGGTAAGCCTCGACGCGGACTATGTGCGGCTGCACCCGGAGGCCCGCGCCGGTGAGTTTGTCCGCCTGTCGATCAGCGACACCGGCACGGGCATCGCGCCCGGGGATTTGCCCCGCATCTTCGAGCCCTTCTTCACTACCAAAGAGTTCGGCAAGGGCACCGGGCTGGGACTTTCGATCGTCTATGGGATCATCAAACAACACCAGGGCTGGATCGAAGTCGCCAGCCAGCCAGGCGCCGGCGCCCGGTTTGACCTCCTCCTGCCGGCTATTCCCGCCCCCCTGCCGACCAGGAGCGCCGACCCGCCCAGGGTCAAGCCGCTGGGAGGCACCGAGCGGATCCTGGTAGTGGAAGACGATTTCACCATCCGCGCCCTCACCCAGCGGCTTTTGGAAATGGTCGGCTACCGGGTCTGGACCGCCGAGTCGGCCGATAAGGCCCTCGAGATCTGGAGCGTCCATGCCTCCGAGATCAACCTGCTCCTGACCGACATGGTCATGCCGGGCAGCCTCACCGGCCGCGAATTGGCCGAGCGGTTGTACCAGGATGACCCCGGCCTCAAGGTCATTCTCATGAGCGGCTACGTCGCCGCCGACCTCACCGGCGGCGATACCGACTTCCTTGACCGGATGCAGGGCTGCCTCCTCCCGAAACCCTGCGCCTCGCGCACCATCCTGGAAACCGTTCGGAGGTGCCTGGACCGCAACCCCACGCCGAAACCCGCGAGCCAGTTACCGGCATAATGGGAGCATTCCCGCCAAACACTACGCGAACACCATTCCACGCTCTGCATCTCGAACTGCCCGGCGCGATGGCCCAACTGTTTCCCGGTCGCCCCGGTGAAACAAAGCCGCAACGACCATGACCACGGCGAAAACCATGGAAGCACCAGGCTCGCGTGCCGGGTCTATGTTTCTGCTGGTGTTCGTCTTGCTGGCGGCGGGCATTATCGCCACCGGCACCTTCTACTACCAGGGCTACAAACAGCAATTCCATGCCGAGGTGGGGCGCCAGCTTTCCTCCATTGCGGATCTGAAGGCGGACGGACTGGCGCAGTGGCGCAAAGAGCGGATTGTAGATTGTAGCATCCTTTTCAAGAATGGTGCTTTTGTCGCGCTGGCACGGCGCTTCTTCGAGACCCCGACCGACGCGAACGCGCAACACCAGCTTGTGGATTGGATGAGCAAGATCAGTCAGTACGGCCAGTACGACCGGGTTTGGCTGCTGGATGCGCAAACCGTCACCCGCCTGTCAGTGCCCGGTGGACAGCAACCGTCGGCCTTGGCCACTTCGCAGCGAGCATCCGAAGTTCTGCAGTCGGGCCAGGTGACCTTTCAGGATTTTTACCGCAATGAACACGACCAGCGTGTCTATCTGGCGGTGCTGGTACCCATCCTTGATAAGCGGCCAGCCAGCCAGCCGCTGGGCGTGATCGTGATGCGCATTGACCCGGAAACCTATCTCTATCCCTTCATCAAACGCTGGCCGACGCCCAGTCCGACGGCAGAGACGTTGCTCGTCCGGCGGGAGGCCAACGAAGTCGTCTTCCTCAATGAACTCCGGTTTCAGACGAACACCGCGCTGAATTTCCGCGCGCCTTTGGACCGCGCCACAATGCCCGCGGTTCAGGCTGCCTTGGGCCGGGTGGGAGTTATGGAAGGCATCGACTACCGGGGCGCACGCGTGGTGGCGGCCCTGCGCGCCATTCCCGACTCGCCGTGGGCGCTGGTGGCGCGCATGAACACTGAGGAAGTGTATGCGCCGCTGAAGGGGCGATTCTGGCAAGTCGTCGTCCTGATCGTCGCGTTGCTCCTTGGCGCGGGCGCTTGCGGGGGTCTGGTCTGGCGGCACCAGTGCGCCCGGTTCTACCAAGAGCGAGCGGAGACGGCGGACCTGCTGCGCGGTTCCGAACTCCGCTATCGCCGACTCTTCGAGGCCGCCAGGGATGGCATCCTGATCCTCGACGCCGAGACCGGGATGATCATGGACGTGAATCCGTTCATGGTCGAGTTGTTGGGTGTCACGCGCGAAGTGTTCCTGGGCAAGAAAGTCTGGGAATTGGGATTCTTCAAGGACTTCGTCGCCAACGAGGCCAACTTCACCGAATTGCAGCAGAAGGGCTACGTCCGTTACGACGACATGGCGCTGGAAGGCTACGACGGACACCGGCACGAGGTGGAGTTCGTCAGCAACGTCTATCTGGTGGACCACTGCAAGGTGATCCAGTGCAACATCCGCGACATCAGCGACCGCAAGCGGGCGGAGGAGGAAATCCGCAAGCTCAACGCGGAACTGGAGCAGCGCGTGTATGACCGCACCGCCCAACTGGAAACGGCCAACAAGGAACTCGAAGCCTTCAGCTATTCTGTCTCACACGACCTGCGCGCGCCGTTGCGGCATGTGCAGGGCTACGTGGACATGCTGGGGCGCGAGGCCCAAGGCCAGCTTTCGGACAATGGCCGGCGTTATATGAAGACCATTGCCGATGCCAGCCAGGAAATGGGCGCGCTGATTGACGACCTGCTGGCCTTCTCGCGCATGGGCCGCGCGGAGATGATCGAGACGCGGGTCAATCTGGACGCGCTGGTGCGGGATACTCTGCGCGACCTGGAGCCGGCCACGCGCGAGCGGAACATTGTCTGGAGAATTCAGCCCTTGCCCGACGTGCAGGCCGACCCGGCGATGCTCAAGCTGGCCTTGGCCAACCTGCTGGGCAACGCGGTGAAATTCACCCGTCCGCGTGATCCGGCGCTGATTGAGGTTGGGGTAACGGAGTGTGGGAGTAATGGAGTATTGGGAACAGCCCAAGACGCTGCCGCGGTGTCATCCCAGAACTCCCACACTCCAATACTCCAGCACTCCATCGTCTTCTTTGTGCGCGACAACGGCGTCGGGTTTGACCCGCAGTATCTCGACAAGCTTTTCGGCGTCTTTCAGCGGCTGCACCGGGCTGACGAATTTGAAGGCACCGGCATCGGTCTGGCCAACGTACGGCGGGTCATCACGCGACACGGCGGGCGCGTTTGGGCGGAAGGGAAGGTCAACGAAGGCGCTACCTTCTACTTCACGTTGCCCCTCCCCGGACCGCGAGGTGTCCCGGCTCGCAGTCCGCAAGAACGGGGCGGAGTGTTCGGCGAATCCCTATCTTCGGGAGCGGTCGAGCCCGAGCCTGTAGCCGCCGACGGCAGTCGGCGCACTTCTCGGGAAGCAGAGAGATTGGCGCCGACTGTCGTCGGCGGCTACGGGAGCTTGAGCCAGCCCCCGCCCATGCAAACCCGGTAACTCATCTACATTATGACCAACCCACTCAAACGCATCCTGCTGGTGGACGATAGTCCCCGCGATACCGAACTGGCGCTTGACGCCTTGGCCCAAAACAGCCTGGCCAAAGAGGTTGTCACCCTCCGCGACGGCGTCGAGGCGCTCGACTACTTGTATCGGCGCGGCCCATTCGCCGACCGCACCGACAGCCAGCCCGCTGTCGTGCTGCTGGATCTGAAGATGCCCAAGGTGGACGGCATCGAGGTGCTGCGGCAGATCAAGAGCGACCCGCAGCTCAAAATGATCCCAGTGGTGGTGATGACCTCCTCGCGCGAAGAACAGGACTTGGTCAGGAGCTACCAACTGGGCGTCAACGCCTACATTGTCAAGCCGGTCCAGTTTCAGGAATTCGTCGAGGCAGTCAAGCAGGTGGGCGCCTTCTGGGCCGTGGTCAACGAACCGCCCCCAGGCAGCGCGCGGTCGCTGCGGCCCAAGCTGCCATAATTCCACGATGAGGACTGCGATGAACCGTCCGCTGCTAATTCTCTATCTCGAGGACAACCCGCGCGACGCGGAACTGGTGCGGGACAACCTGCGGCAGGCCAGCGTGGCTTGCGAACTGCGGGTCGCGTGCGACCGCGCGGAATACGAGGCCGCGCTGGTTCAGACGCGTTTTGACCTGATCTTCTCGGATTACAGACTGCCCAATTACGATGGCATGGCCGCCCTGGCCTTGGCTCGTGAAAGGCAGCCCGAGGTTCCTTTCATCCTGATCTCCGGCACGCTGGGCGAGGAGGCGGCGGTGGAGTGCCTGAAGCAGGGGGCGAACGATTACGTCCTCAAACACCGGCTTGAGCGGCTGGTTCCAGCGGTGAGACGGGCGTTGCAGGAGGCGGAGGAACGCGGAGCGCGCCTCCAGGCCGAAGCGGCGTGGCGCGCGAGCGAGGAACAGTTCCGCGCCATGTTCGAAGTAGCCTCTATCGGCATGGCCCAGGCCGATCCGAGGACTGGGCAGTGGCTGCGTGTGAACCAGAAGATGTGCGAGATTACCGGCTATGCCGCCACCGAGCTGCTCGGCATGAGAGTCTCCGAGTTAACGCACCCGGACGACCGGCAGGAGGATGGGGAGAAGTTCCAACGGGTTGTGCGAGGCGAAGCCCCGGATTACCGCATGGAGAAACGCTACGTGCGCAAGAACGGTGCGGTGGCCTGGGTGAACGTGAACATGACGGTCATCCGGGATGCTGTGGGCCAGCCGACGCGCACCATGGCGACGATCGAGGACATCACCGAGCGCAAGCGCGCCGAATTGCGGATTGAAGCGTTTTCCAAGCTGGGTCTGAGGCTGAGCGCGGCGAAGACGGCCCGGGAAGCAGCGGAGATCATTTGCGAAACGGCCAGCGAATTGCTCGGGTGGGATGCTAGCTCGTTTAGCTTGTATTCGCCCTCCAAGGGGCTGCTGGATCATGTGCTTCAGGTGGACACGATTGATGGCCGGCGAGTGGAGTGCAGCCCGGGATATGAGCCGCCTTCGGTGATGGCGCGCCGCGCGATGGAGACGGGTGGCCAGTTAATCCTGAAAGACAAGCCGGGGGAGATGTTGCCGGGGGGACAGCCCTTTGGCGACTCGTCACGTCCTTCGGCTTCGATCATGTTTGTCCCGATTCGGAAGGGCGCGGAGGCGGTTGGGATGTTGTCCATCCAGAGTTACACCCCCCAGGCCTACGACGAGCGGAGCCTGGAAACGCTGCAGTCGCTGGCCGATCATTGCGGTGGGGCGCTCGACCGTGTGCGGATGACACAGGCGTGGCAGACCACCCAGGAGCGGCTCGGCCACCTGCTGACTCAAAGCCCGGCGGTGATCTATTCGCTGAAAACGGACGGGATAACCACCGAGCCGGCCTGGGTGAGCGACAACGTCGAACGGTTGCTGGGTTACGCGGTGGCGGAATGCGACGGGCCGGAAGGTCTGTTCAGCCGGCTTCATCCGCAGGATCGACAGGGCGTGATTGACGGCCTCATCCACCTCTTTGCGAAAGGGAAGATTGCGCGTGATTTCCGGGTGCGCCACAAGAACGGAGAGTATCGCTGGGTGCGGGACGAACAGCGGTTGGTGGGTGACGCCTCGGGCGCACCGGTCGAGATCGTGGGTTCCTGGGTGGACATCACCGAGCGGAAGGCGGTCGAGGAGCAACTGCGTCAGTCGCAAAAGTTGGAAGCGGTGGGCCAGCTTGCCGGCGGGGTGGCGCACGATTTCAACAACCTGCTGTCCGTCATCCAGGGCAATGCCGAGTTATTATTGATGACTCCGGAGC
>Ga0118677_10012209_pt1 | contig 12663 bp, 7 predicted proteins | sample AliMusrvi5mmetaG_FD_86154 | JGI IMG/M metagenome (GOLD analysis project Ga0118677, IMG submission 86154)
TTCCGCGTGCATCACCCCTAACCCGCCATGCTCCGCGCCTGTCACTGCCTCGCCACCGCCGCCGCCTTGTTGATCGCTGCCGCCGGCGTCCGGGCCGACACCGGCGACTATCGCAACCTCGGCTACATGTATCTGTCGCCCTTGCCCGGCGCCGAATACACCCCGACGCAGACGACGATCGTATTGGTGCGCTTCAAGGACATCGCCCCGTCGGTGGTCACCAACCTGGCACAATTCATCCAGGTCAGCGGCGCGAGCAGCGGCCCGCATCCGGGCCAGACCAAGATCGCCGGCGACCAGCGCACCGTCATCTTCACCATGGCCACCGGCTTCCAGGCCAACGAACTCGTCACGGTCAGCCTCGCCCCGCAGACACCCGCGGGCAGCGTCCAACCCTATCAATATTCGTTCATGATCTCCGGCCACATGCCGGATCCGCCGGTGGTGACCGCCCGCGGCGACTATCCGCCGTATCTAACCAAGGAAATGGCCTTTGACGGCATCGCCAGCACCCAATGGCTCGATGTGGTGGTGCCCGACGGCAGCACCAATTTCAGTTGGATCCAGTACGTCTATCCGGGCAGCGCGACCCACATGGTCAACCAGTATGCCATCACCACGGCCACGGACGCGCCCGAACGCGACCCGAAGGACTGGCACTTTTATGGCGTGGATGCATCGAACAGCCTAACCCTGCTCGACACCCGGACCAACCAGACCTTTGCCAGCCGCGGGCAGACCAGCACGTTTACCTTCCCCAACGTGACCGAGTACCGGGGCTACCGGCTGGAGATCACCCGGGTCGCCAACGCCAGCATCGCCAGTGGCGTGCAAGTGGCGGAACTCGCCCTCATCGAACCCACCGGCTCGATCCTGCGCGAAGTCTGGACCGGCATCTCCGGCACCGCGGTGAGCGACCTGACATCGAACGCCAACTATCCAAACAGTCCGACCAGCAGGGACCAGCTTGCCAGCTTCGAGGCGCCGACGGATTGGGCGGATTACTACGGCACGCGGGTGCGGGGGTACATCACGGCACCGGTCACCGGCAGTTATGTGTTTTGGATTTGCAGCGATGACAACAGCGAGCTGTGGCTAAGCACCGGCGCCGATCCAGTCAACAAGGTCAAGATTGCCTACGAGCCGAGTTGGAGCTCGTCGCGGCAATGGGGCTCGGCCACCCAGAAATCCGCCGCAATCAATCTGGTAGCCGGCCAGAAATATTATGTCGAAGCCCTCCACAAGGAGCACGACGGTGGCGACAACCTGGCGGTCGGCTGGGCAAAACCCGGCCAAGCCACCTCCACGCCCTCGCAGGTCGTTCCGGGGTGGGTGCTGTCGCCGTGGCTCATCACCGGCAGCGCGTCGCCGCAGGGCCCCGTGATGGCCCCCGCCCCGCTGCCCGGCAATTCGCCGGCCTCGCCGGGCAAAGCCGGCATCATGCCCAACGGCGTGTCAGTGCCTAGCAACTTCCCGCACATCAGCATCACCACCAATAGCAACCCGGACCCCGACCCCATCTTCATCGACAACCGCGGCGGCGGCGGCGGCATCCCCTGCTACAACGTGATTTTCGACAACAGCGGCTCGCCTATCTGGTACCAGCGGATGCCCGACGAACGGCGCGACATGAAAGTCCAGCCTAACGGCGTACTCACATTGCTGGCGCGCGACAACGGCCAATATTTCTACGGGATGAACACCCACTACGAGAAAATCGCGGAGTACCGGACGACCAACGGCTACAGCGTCGATGAGCATGAACTGCAAATGCTCGCGGACGGGACGTATTTCCTCATCGGCCTCAACAGCCAGACCGTGGACTTGAGCCGCTATGTTTCCGGCGCCGGCACCAGCGTCGGAATCACCGAGGATTGTTTCCAGCAATTCACCCCCGCCGGCGAGTTGATTTTCCAGTGGCGGGCTTGGGACCACCTCGACGTGGCCAGCCAGAACTATGTGGTCACGCCGACCAATCCGGGGGATTTCACCCATATGAATGCCATTTCAGTGGATAGCGACGGCAATATCCTCCTCTCCAGCCGCAACACCAGCGAGGTGACCAAAATCAATGCTGACACCGGCGAGATCATCTGGCGCTTGGGCGGCACCCACAACCAGTTCACCTTTCCCAACGACCCGCTGAACGGCCCGCGCAACCAACATGCCGTGCGCGCCTTGGGCAACAACCACTACACACTCTTTGACAACGGCAACGGGCACAGCCCCCAGGAGTCGCGCGGCGTCGAATACGTGGTCAATCCCACCGCCATGACCGCCACCATCGTCTGGCAGTATCCGGCGGCTCCAACCACCAGCATGTTCAGCTATTACATGGGCGACGTGCAACGCCTGCCTAACGGCAACACCCTCATCAACTGGGCCCTCGGCGCCTACCCCAAGCTCACCGAGGTGCGCCCCGACGGCAGCAAGGCGTTCGAGATGAACTGGGTCAACCAGTTCGAGGCCTACCGCGTCTGGCGCTGCCCATGGCAGGGCGTCGCGCTCAAACCCTATCTGATTCTGGAGGCCTATCCGGACAACGTGACGCTGCTCTTCAACCAGTTCGGCGATAGCAACGTGGTGACTTACCGCATCTATGGCGGCACCTCGCCGCAACCGACCACCCTGCTGGCCACCTCCGGCACGACCCTCAAGAGCCTGACCAACCTGACCAATGGCCAGCTGTATTATTTCCGCGTCACCGCGGTGAACAAGGACGGCGTGGAAGGCCCCTACTCTAACGAAGAGAGCGTCACCGTCAACATCATCAAGCCCGGCCAGAACATGATCGCCAACGGTGACTTCGCCGGCGGCAAGACGTCCTGGTCCTCGGCGGTGACCAGTCCGGCGGCGATGACCTGGACGATTGCCAGCGGTGGCTACAGCAGTTGTGTCATCAGCAACAGTGGCAGCGCCACCACCAGCCTGCAGTTGAAGCAGACGGGCCTGCCGCTGATTCTGGGCAACACCTATGTCTTCGAGTTCGACGCGTGGACGAACAGCGGCACGCGCACCATCGAAGCGAAGCTGATGCAAAACGGTTCTTCCAACACCAACTACAGCGGCACCAAAATTCCGAGCCTCACCCCGACCAAGACCCACTACCGCTATGTCTTCACGATGCAGGCGGCGTCGGATTTCAGTTCCATGCTGGTGTTCAACGTCGGGAGCTCAACCAAATCCGTGTTTCTTGACAACATCTCGCTGTTCAACCCGCCACCCGGCGACCTCAACCAGGACGGCAAAGTGGACCTGTTGGATCTGAAGCAGATGTCCACCGAATGGCGCAAAGTGCAAGCGGGGTTGACTTCGGATTTGAATGGGGATGGCAAAGTGGACTTCAAGGATATGGGGGTTCTTGGCGACAACTGGTCCGGCAGCCCCTGACGGTACTCTCGCAAGCTGGCAACCGAAAAGTGAAAGGAATTCCATGAACACAAAACGACTGGGTTTGTATTATCTAGCAGCACTGGCGCAGCTCGCCGCGCTCACACCCGCATCCGCAGCCCTGCCGACGCTGGTGGTCACCGGCAGCGGACCCACAGCGCCGGGAAGTTTCATCGGCACCCTGGGCAAGCCGGGAAACTCCGCCATCTGCTACAATGTGGTGCTCAATAACGCCGGGGTCCCCATCTATTCGAGCGGCGGCCCCAGCGCAACGCCGCTGTGGCGGGCCGTGACGCCCAGTGGCCTCATCGCCGAAAAGGGCGCTCCCAACTGGATTTTCAGGGACGAGACATTTGCGGCGAAGGATTCCTTCGCCCCCTCCACCGGCAACAGCTTCAACGGCCACGATGTCGACATCCTGCCCAACGGCCACATGATTGCCCTCACCAGCGAGAGCCGCGCGGTGGACATGAGCCAGTATTTCCCCGGCGGCCGACCCGATGCGGTGCTTGACAGCGCCATTGTCCAGGAATTCGACGCCAACAAGAATCTCGTGTTCCAGTGGCGGGCGCTGGACCACATTCCCATCATCGACTCGCTGGCTGACGTCGACATCGCCTCCGTGGACCTCAACCATGCCAACACGGTCGCCCTCGACCCCCTGGATAACAATTTTCTAGTCTCCCTGCGCACCATGTGCCAGATCGTGAAGGTCAGCCGGACCACGGGCGAAGTCATCTGGCGGCTCGGCGGCAAGCACAGCGACTTCACCTTCATCGGCGAGCATCCGGAAAACGCCCCCTATTACTTCATCGGCGAGCACCAGATGCACCGCCTGATCAATGGCGACCTGATGTTCTTCGACAACGGCTCGGTTCAGATGGTCGGGTCTAACACGCCGCCGCCGCGGACCTACTCGCGGGCGGTCCAATATCATCTCGACGAGGTCAACATGACCGCGACCCTGGTGTGGGAATACCGCCATAGCCCCGACGTGTTCACCCCCAGCGAAGGCTCGGTCCAGCGCTTCCGCAACGGCAACACCCTCGTCGGCTGGTTCTCCGCCGCCACGGGCGGCACCGGACCGGTCCTGACGGAAATTGACGCGCAAAAGAACGTGGTCTTTGAGCTGTCCGCGCCCGGATTCAAGGCCCAGTCGATTCTGATCAAGAAAGTATGGAACAGCCCGGACCTGATTCATGGCGACACCTATCAGGATATCGCGACAGGCCAGTCATACCCTGCGGTCAATTCCGGGGTTTCGGTGGCCGTCACCAGCCTGGGCGGCACCACTCCCAACCAATTGGTCGTCCAACGCTATGACGACGCGGTGCGGGTGCCGAAGTTTTCCGGCAAGGCTCCGCAGGTGCTGATGCAGCATGTGACGCTCACCGCCACTGGCATCAGCGCTTTGACAGCAAACCTCAGCCTCGACCTGCCGCCGAATGATTTCTGTTATGACACGCCGTTGTACCGCGATCCCGCCGCGGTGACCGTCTATCAGCGTGCCAGCGAGGCGAGCCTGTTTGCCCCGCTGGCCACGGTGTATGATCCGGTCACCAAGAAGCTGAACGTGTCGAGCGCCCCACTGGGCGAGTTCATCTTCACCTATCCGGATTTGCCGGAAATCCCGCTGCCGCCGATTTTGTTCGGGCAGGGGATGCTCGGCACGGTCAACCAGGCGCAGCCGGTGTTGTTGCAATGGACGCCGAAGGGCTTTGTCAGCACCTATCAACTGCAGGTGGCCACCGATCCCGCCTTCACCAGCCTGATCGTGGATCAGAGCGGCCTGACGGCGATGCGTTATAGCCTCGCGAGCGTGACGGCCGCCACGAAATATTACTGGCGCGTGCGGGTGACCAATGACGGCGGCACGGGCGACTGGAGCACCGCGGCTTTCGCGACGGTCGCGCCGAATGTGCTGGTCAAGGCCCCTAACGGCAGCGAAGGCTGGGTCCAGGGCCTGAAGTATTTCATCCGCTGGAATGACAACATCTCCGAAAACGTGACCATCGATCTTTACAAGGGCGGGACATTCCTCAAGACGATCATCACCACCGCCAACGCGGGCGCCTATGAGTGGGAATGCGATCTGGCGGTGACGCCCGGCAGCGATTATTCCATCAGGGTCAGAAGCTCCACCACGACCTCCGTGTTTGATGAAAGTGACGCCACCTACGCCATTGTCAGCGCCGGCGACCCGGCAATCAACCAGGCACCGAAGTTCACCGGTTACACGGCAAACGCCGCCGCCGGCCAGCCTTTGTCGCTCAGTCCGGCCAAGCTGCTGGCCCGCGCCAGCGATCCGGACGGCGATGCGGTGAGCCTGACCCGCGCCTTCGGCCCCAGCGCCAACGGCGGCACGGTGGTCCTGACCGACAGCATCACCTACACCTCGCCCGGTGCCTTTGTCGGATCGGACAGCTTCGACGTGGAAGTCACCGATAGCCATGGCGCCAACACGCGGGGAACGGTCACCGTCAACGTGTCCGCCGCCGCCGCCGGGGCACCCCAGAACCTGACGAACTTCTTCATCCAAAACGGCAAGGCGGAAATGGTTTTCCGGGGCATTCCGGGACGTTCCTACCTGATCCAGCGCAGCACGGATTTGACCACCTGGAGCGACCTCGGCAGCGTCAATGCCGCAGCCGACGGCAAGATCACCTTCACCGACCCCGCGCCGCCCTCGCCACAGGGCTTCTATCGCACCCAAGCCAACTGAACCCACCCACGTTAATCCCATGAACTCCGCCTTTTTCCCTCTGCCGGCATGTGTCCTGATTTGCTCCTCGAGTTGCGCCTTTGCGGCCACCACGCTGGACTTCAACCAAACGGTGAACACCGCCATTCCCGACAATAACGCCAACGGCCTCGCCTCGATCATTGGCGTGGCCGGCAGCAGCCAGGCCATCGTCTCGGTTGAAGTTGTCATCACGACCCTGAATGGCTGGAACGGAGATATGTATGCCTACATCGAACACAACGGCGTCATCAGCACGTTGTTGAACCGCCCCGGGCGCACGGATTTGAACCCCGTCGGCGCGGCCTCCAGCGGCATGCAACTGCGCTTCGCCGACACCGCCGCGAGTGATGTCCACACCTCCATCTCCGGCCTCTACGGAGCGCTGGCCAGCGGCACCTATCAGCCCGACGCGCGCGCGGCGGATCCCAACGTGGTCACCGCGGCGTCGCCGCGCAGCCTCTATCTATCCGGTTTCAGCGGCCAGCTTGCGGACGGTGACTGGACGTTGTTCATGGCGGATCTAGCAGGCGGTGATGTGGCGACACTCAGCACGTGGAGTGTTTCGCTGACCCTCATTCCGGAGCCTTCCAGCGGGCTGCTGGCGCTTGTCGGAGCCACCGGCGCGCTGCTCATCCGGCGCCGGGACCGGCACGCCGCACCCTGATTTGGTGCGCCTGCTTTGCACGACACGGCGATGAATCGACAGATGAAATGAAGCCCATGAGTTTAAGGATTGTTGGATTGGTTTGTTTTGCCGCCGGAGTCACGGCCCACGCCGTGCCGGCGAATTTTCCCGGCTTTAGCGTGACCGGCTACCTTCCCGCCGAGATCGCAACCGGCCGCGTCTTCCTGGCGGTGGCCTCGGCCTTGCCAGAGGTCGGCAACTATTTGCTGATCGTCAACAACGACGGGAGCCTCGCCTGGTCGCGCGAGGCGAACAGCGCGGCGATTTATGATTTCAAGGTGTTGCCCGACGGCCAACTCCACTACGCCGCAGCTACCGGAGCCCACGCCTGGACGGATGGCGGCGATGTGGTTCACCAGATCCTAACCGAGGACTACCTAGCGAAGGAAACCATTGTCGGGGGCAACGGCTACGTGGCCGACGGTCACGATTTCCAGGCGCTTCCTAACGGAAACGTGCTGCAGTTCGGCTATTACATGAGCGAAGTGGACATGAGCAAAATCGTCGCCGGCGGACATCCCGCGGCCCTGGTTGCCGGCAGCGTGATCCAGGAATTGGATGCGCAGCGCAATGTCATCTTCCAATGGCGCAGCTGGGACCACTACCCGTTTGCCGGCAATGTTACTGGCACCGCAGCGGTCATTGACGCCTTTCATATCAATGCCCTGTTTGAGGACAGCGACGGCAATCTCATTTTCGCGACCCCGCAGTGGGTGGAGAAACTCAACCGCCAGACCGGCGAAACCCTCTGGCATCTGGGCGGACCTGCCAACCAGTTCAGCTTTGGCGGCGGCGGCTCGGCTGGCGACTTCGGCGGCAATGGCATGAGCTTGCTGCCTAACGGTCACTATCTGATCCAGGCCGGCGGCAGCGGCAGCACCCCCGCAGCGGCGCATGAATACGTCCTTGACCAGGTGAACAAGGTGGCCACCCTGGTCTGGAGCTACGCCTCGTCCCCGGCCGTCAACGCCGCTTGGGGCGGCAGCGCGCAGCGCCTTGCCAACGGCAACACCTTCATCGGTTGGGGTGACACCGGCGGCGCGGCGCTTCCCACCTGCAGTGAAGTCGACGCCGCCGGCAACAAGGTGTTAGACATCTCGTTCAACAATCCCCAGGTTGCAAGCTACAGAGCTTACCGCTTTCCGTGGGCGCCGTCCGAGCAGTTGATCGAATTCACCGCGCACGAGCTTACCTCGGGCAATTCTTATGTCTTCGCGGGCACCGGTGTCACCCTCGATGTGCAGTCCGGCGGCGGGACCGTCAGCGATCCCTACAACGATTTCACGGTGACGCGCGAGCCTTACGCGCCGATCGACGCGGGTTTCCCGGACACCACGCCGCGGGTGCTGCCGCTGCGGGTGAAAATGGCCGAGTTCAGTCTGCCAGACGGCACGCTCCAGGCACAGGTGAACTTCGATACCGTCAGCTTCGGGCTCAGCCAACCGGCGCAGCTCACGATCTACTACCGGCCGGAAGTCGGGCAGGGCACGTTCGTTCCGCAGGCGACGAGCTACAATCCGACAACCCACAAGCTGCGGACGACGCTGGAACTTATTTCAAGCGACGGCGACATGGGTGAGTTCATCTTCGGCTATCCCGATCTGCCGGATGTGGCGTATGCCCCGCTGTTGAACCAGCCGGAAAGCGATCGCGGCATTCAGACCCACGCGGTCATCGCGCCGCCGCTGGCGACTCCGGGCCTGGCCTATCCGGTCAATCAACAACGCCCGGTCGCCCTGTCGTGGTCACCCAAAGGCATGGCCCGCTGGTATGAAGTGGATATTGCCACGAGTCCGGACTTCGTCACACCGGTCGTCCACGTGGATTATCAGACGCTTGCCAACTACGTCCTGAGCGCCCCCCTTCCCAACGCGACCTACTGGTACCGCGTCAGGACTTGGAATGACGCCGGCGAGAGCGCGTGGTCGGTTGGCTCGTTCCAAACTGGCGCACCGATGATCCAGGTCACCGCGCCTAACGGACTTGAGGCATGGCGGCGGGGCCAGCCGGTCTTCATCCAGTGGCGGGACAATGTCGCTGAGAGCGTGGTGATTGACCTGTACAAGGGCGGTGCCTTCCTCAAGACCCTCGCCACGAGTTCCAGCGCCGGGGCCTATGCATGGGAGCCCGACACGACGCTGCCGCCCGCCACCGATTATTCCATCAGAATCAGCAGCTCCACCACTCCGGCGCTCTTCGCGGTTAGCGCGGCGGCCTTCGGCATCAACGTGCCGTTCATCAATCCCGGCTCGCTGGCGCGCTTGCCGGATGGGCGGATGCATTTCAGCGTTACCGCGCCGGGCGCGACCCAGGCCAAGGTGCAAGGCTCGACAAACCTCGTCAACTGGGGGGATCTCCAGACGCTGCCAGTGACCAACGACAGCGCGACGTTTACCGACAGCACGACGGACCTGCCGAGCCGCTTCTATCGTCTCTACGTCGCGCCCTGACAGGCGGCCCGGGCGTGAGCCCCGCGGTTTGTTCCTCGTGGTGCGCCCTGGCGGCTTCAAATAGCGGCCGTTTGGGACGTCGGCTAGTGCTTGTGGTCCTTGCGCCGCTTTGCCTGGCCCGGCACGGGCCACGCGGCGGCAGTCCGCCGCTCCCAGGGCGGGCGGATTGGCACTTGCGGCCGGCCGCAAGCGGAGTTAGTCTGGCCCGCCATGACAAACCAACTCAAGTGGACCTGGGGAGCGGCGCTGATATGGACGATGATTTGCGGACCGGTGCTGGCTGAGCCGGTGGTTCGCCACATCACGGCGAAAGTCGAGGTGGACAACTCGACGGACTTCAAGAATATCGCCGGCTCCACGGCAAGGTCCAAGGAACAGAAGCGCCAACTCAGCGTGACGCTCGACAACCGGGACAAGGAGCCGGCCACTGACGTGACCGTGAAGTGGGCGATCTATGCGCACAAGATGGACACTAACAAAATGGTGACGGTCAAGGAAGGCAGCCTGAAGGCCAGGATCGAGGCGCTTTCGACCACTTCGGTGAAGAGCGACAAGGTCGTCATCAAGGGCACCCCGAAGCACGCGGTGGTCACCAAGAAGACGGTCAGGGGCAAGGTGGAAACTTCCACCAAGAATGAACCGGCCACCGGCGAAGAGTACTACGGCTACGCGGTGGCGGTGTACGCGGGTTCGGTCCTGATCGAAGAACTCTCCAGCCAGCCGAGCCTGAAACTCACCAAGTAGTTCGAGCGCGGGCCTGCGCAACCGCCGCTTGCATGCTTGCAAGGTCCGGCCCCAGTATCATGAACGTCGAAATCCTCGCGCGCATCCAGTTCGCTTTCACGGTGGCTTTCCACTACATTTTTCCGCCATTGACCATCGGCTTGGGTCTGCTGCTGGTCATGATGGAGGGCATGTGGATGGCGACGCGCAATCCGCTCTATCACAACATGGCCCGTTTCTGGACCAAGATGTTCGGCCTCATCTTCGGCTTGGGGGTGGCCACCGGCATCGTGTTGGAATTCGAGTTCGGCACCAACTGGGCGACCTACTCGCGCTTCGTCGGCGATATTTTCGGCAGTGCGCTGGCGGCGGAGGGCATTTTCGCCTTCTTCCTGGAGTCGGGCTTTTTGGCGATCCTGCTCTTCGGCTGGGACAAGGTGGGGCCACGGCTGCACTTTTTCGCCACCACCATGGTGGCTCTCGGTGCGCACTTCAGCGCCGTGTGGATCATCGTCGCCAACTCGTGGCAACAAACCCCGGCGGGTTCGCACCTGGAAATTGCCGGCAAGGCGGTGGCTCCGGGACATTTGTTTGAAGCCGCCGACCTGTGGCAATCGCGCATGGTCATCGATGACTTCTGGGGCGTGGTGTTCAATCCCTCCTCGATGGACCGGCTCGGCCACACCCTTGTCGCCGCGTGGTTGGCCGGAGCGTTTTTGGTCGTCAGCGTGGCGGCCTTCTATCTGTTGCGCCGGCGCCACGTCGAGTTTGCCGCCGCCTCGCTCAAGTTCGGCCTGGTGCTCGCAGTGATCGGCTCGCTGCTGTCGTTAGTCACCGGGCATGACTCGGCGGCCGGCGTGGCCACCAACCAACCGTCTAAACTCGCGGCCATGGAGGGCCTGTGGCAGACCACCGCACAGGCGCCGCTGCATTTGTTCGGCTGGGTCGACGCAGCGCGTCAACGCACCTGGGGTCCGGCGCTGCCGGCCGGCCTCAGCCTGTTGGTAGGCGGCAGCGCGGCCCATCAGGTCACCGGCCTCAATGACATTGCGCCGGAGTTGCGCCCGCCGGTGCAGGCCACCTTCCAGTTGTTCCATCTGATGGTGGCCATCGGGTTCAGCTTGATTGGCTTGGCGCTGTGGGGGGGGTGGCTGTGGTGGCGCGGCAAACTGGCGGATCCGGCGGATCTAACAACCAGGTGGTTTCTGCGCCTGGCGGTGCCGTCGGTGCTGTTGCCGCAACTGGCCAATCAGGCGGGTTGGTTCACCGCGGAGATTGGCCGCCAGCCGTGGATCGTGTGGGGGTATTTGCGCACCAGCGACGGGCTTTCCGCCGTGGTCAAGGCCAACCAGGTGCTCGCGTCACTGCTTGGCTTCGGGCTTATCTATCTGTTATTGTTCGCGCTGTTCCTGTTCTTGCTCAACCGCAAGATCCAACACGGCCCGGAGCCGCTGGAGGAAAGCGACGCGCTGCCGGAGAACTGGATCAAACAGAGCCGCGCCTAACTGACAATCAACTATCTATGGATTACCATCTTCTCTGGTTTGTTCTGGTCGGCGTGTTGTTCTCCGGCTACGCGATTCTCGACGGCTTCGACCTGGGCGTCGGCACCCTTATCCTCGGCATCAAGGACGACAACGAGCGGCGGTTGTTTTACAATGCGATCGGCCCGGTGTGGGACGGCAACGAGGTGTGGTTGGTCACGGGTGGCGGCGCCCTGTTTGCGGCGTTTCCGGCGGTGTACGCGACGGTATTCTCGGGGTTTTACCTACCTTTCATCCTGTTGTTATTCGCGCTGATTTTCCGCGCGGTGGCCATTGAATTCCGCAGCAAGGAACCGTGGGCGTGGTGGCGGCGGTGGTGGGACCGGGGGTTTTGCGCCGGCAGCACCAGTGCCGCCATGCTCATCGGCGTGGCGATGGGCAATATCGTGTGGGGCATCCCGCTCGACGCCAAGGGCGAATTCGCCGGCACCTTGCTAGGTCTGCTGCATCCCTATGCCCTGCTGATGGGAGTGACCACCGTGGCGCTGTTCATGATGCACGGCGCGATCTATCTACACCTCAAGACCGAGGGCGCCTTGCAGGCCCGCGTCCGCGGCTGGATCAACCCGCTCATCATCACGTTCATCATCTGTTATGCGCTGACCACCCTGGCGACCTTGCTCTATGTGCCGCGCATGACCCTGGTCCTGCGCGAACAACCGGCGCTGTTCGCGGTGGTGGTGCTGTTGGTGCTCGCCATCGCCAACCTGCCGCGGGAAATCCACCGTGGCCGCGACTGGGCGGCGTTTCTCAGTTCCTGCCTCGCGATGTTTCTGCTGATGGCCTTGTTCGGGCTCGGAATGTTCCCTCACATGGTCTACTCGTTGCCCGATGCCACCCATTCCCTAACCGTATATAACGCGTCCTCCAGCGTCAAGACGCTCAAGATCATGACCCTCATCGCCGCCATCGGCGTGCCCATCGTGCTGACCTACACCGTCACCGTTTACACGATCTTCCACGGCAAGGTGAAACTCGGCAAGGACAGCTATTGAGCTGGCTTGGGACGCTTGGTTGATGAACTCCACCGGGCTTGGGGCTTGGCCAAGGGACGATGGCGAAATGCCCGCAACTCCCCGCCGCCACGTGAACCGCCAACCAATCGTCCGGTCCTATCCGCCACGCGGC
>Ga0118677_10012211_pt1 | contig 12661 bp, 35 predicted proteins | sample AliMusrvi5mmetaG_FD_86154 | JGI IMG/M metagenome (GOLD analysis project Ga0118677, IMG submission 86154)
GTATGCGCTTGAATTAGAAAGACTTTACGAAGATGCCAAAGCTGAAATAGAGGCGTTGAAAGATAAGCTAATGCTTGCAAAACAATCATTAGAAATTGTGGAAGGCTGGATTAAGAAATGATACCTGAACAGGATATTTACGATTTCTATATAGCTAAAGCTACTACTCCGATACCAAATCGGTTTCAGAACTACTTAAAGAAGTTTCGTAAGATAGAGCAGTTTATTAAGGAATATGGAAAATGACTACATTTACTACTGATGATCGGGAAGAGGCCGATGATTACCTTCGTAAGCAGATCCGTATCCAACAGAACGAGATAGACCGTCTCAATGGTAGGATATTGGTTGTAGAAAAGGAGCGCGATGCCTATCAAATGGCCTATTCCGCGCTTCTAAACCACAATATATCCAAAAGTGTCCGTCTTAACAAAGACGATGAAGACTTTGATGGTCGCTGTTAATGTATAGGAATAAAAAACTACTTGAAATCCTTAGACAATCCCCCTGTCAGCATTGTGGAAGAGACGATGGAACTGTGGTTGCAGCGCACAGTAACCAGCTTCGAGACGGTAAAGGCCGAGGAATTAAGTGCCATGATTACCGAGTCGCGAGCCTCTGCTTTACTTGCCACGCGGAACTCGATCAAGGAAAGAACCTATCTAAGGTCGAAAGAGTTGAAATGTGGGAAGAAGCACACCGCGCCACCATAGGTTGGTTGTTTGAAAACTACCACATAAATACTACATCTTGACATTTGTTGATAGGCTATGGTACATTTAGTAGGTCGATTGCCCAATTGACAGCACATTGTCTTTACACTCCTAGCAGAGAAAATCTTGTGCAACGCAAGCCCAAAGGATCCATGATCCCCAGAAGCCTCAGACTCACCTCTGGGGCTTCTTCCTTTTGTAAATACTTGTTGCAATTTCTTTTTTACAGTAGTAATCTATGAGAACTGCTAGGTAATGTGTAAAGATAATGAATAAACAAATTCATTATTTGTAATAAAGAAGTTTCCCACCATTTATGGTGTGTCTCTTGCTCTATTACGATTACACATTACCTAGCACCTAGCCCGTTCTCATTGGTGTTGCAACGGTAAAGGCTGTAGACCCCCTAGAAAATACTATGTGCGTAAGCACCTCACCTATTCGTTATTGCTTGAGTAGAGTTGAGAACCGTCCTGTATGGATAGACCGATGAGTGATAATGACAGACCTAGGCACGACAAAGACATCGAAGCAATATGTATACCAAAGAACTCAGCAAGACTGATGACCTATTCCTCATAGTAGGGATAGGTGTGTCCAGAATCTAGCAATCCTGATACAAGGATCTAGGGTAATTACTATATAAAGAATTTTGAATCGCGCTACAACATTGTTATAATGTAGAGTCCAACTGCTAGGAGAGATAAGTGAAAAAACTTAACGTATCAGACATTCGTATCGATGGCGGAACCCAAATCCGCAAACAATTAAATCAAGACAAAGTAGATGAGTATGCAGCACAGATGTTGGATGGAGAAGTATTTCCTCCGATTACCGTATTCTTTGACGGCTCAAGCTACTGGCTCGCGTCAGGATTTCACCGCTACTTTGCAACTCAAAAGATTGGCAACGAAACAATCGATGCCGATATTAAACAAGGAACCATAGAAGAGGCTACACTCTTCGCCCTGGGGGACAATAAGCACGGGCTTAACATGACTGCGGAAGACTATCGCAGATCAGTAGAGATCATGCTAGGCCATCCAGTATGGAGTAATTGGTCTAACGCGCAGATAGCTAGGCACATAGGCGTTTCAGCCATGACAGTCGGGCGCGTAAAGAAAGAAAAAGAACCAGTAAAAAAGCCAGTAAAAACACCAACGACTTATGTAGATAAGCATGGCAAACAATCTAAGATGGATACCACTAACATTGGTAAAAAATCCAAGCCCAAAGATAAGCCAGCAGCTAATCCTCAACCAACGGGAGGACCTGATGATTATGATGAAGACGAGGAGAAAATTCGCGAACTTTGCCACACGATTGAACAGCTCGCTGAAGAGAACACGATTCTCAGAGATAAGATCGCGATTGGTCAATGGAATGCCTCCGAGATCGAGAAGATTGACATCGAGGAGACTGTTGCGAATCTTAGAGAACAACTCCGTGTTTTGGAAATTGACAATAAAGCACTTCGAGAAAGTCGCGATATGTATCAGAACCGCCATGCGGAAGCGGTTAAAATTATCAACTCCATGAAAAGAAAAGAAAAATAATGGAAGACTATTCACTCTGTATTATCAAGGCACAAAAACTCATCAATCGTATTCACGAAGAAGCTACTTGTAAGAACTTTGAAACCGCACTTGATTATGCTTATGGCCTAGAGCAATTGGCAAAAATGTTGGAAGACTCACTAAGAATTCTAAAAGGTTGACCCACACCGCAGGGTTTGCGGAAGTTAAGGAGAGATATGGAATTAGAATTAAGGGAGCATCAAGAATGGGTAATTGGTGCTTTGAGGGATGGCTTTAAAGATGGGCATCGGGCGCAATTACTCTACGCACCAACAGGATTTGGTAAAACTGAAGTAGCTATCTCTCTAATGAAGGCTACCTCAGACAACTACAAGAAGTCAGCCATGATCCTAGATCGAATCGTCTTAGTAGATCAGACAAGCGGACGGCTATCTAAATACAGAATCAATCATGGGGTATATCAGGCTAACCATTGGAAATACGATACCTCAGAACGTATCCAAGTATGCTCCGCGCAGACCCTAGAAAAGCGTAACAAGTTTCCAGACATAGACCTTCTTATTGTGGATGAATGCCACATAGCCCGTAAGAAGATTACAGAACTAATCCAAGATAACCCTAAACTCAAAGTCATTGGCCTAACCGCGACCCCTTTTACCAAAGGGTTAGGAAACATTTATTCCAATGTAGTCTGCGCTTCTACAACTGAAGCCCTAGTCGATAAGTCATGGCTTACACCTCTTAAAGTCTATATTGCTAAAGAGATCAATATGACAGGAGTAAAGAAGGTTGCTGGTGAATGGAGTCCTGACCAAGTAACGGAGCGCGGGATGCAGATCACAGGCGATATCGTTGAGGAATGGATAAAGAAGTGCCATGAATTATATGGACGGCCTCGCAAGACCATTGTGTTCTGCGCTGGTGTAGCACACGGAGCAGACCTCGTTCAACAGTTTGCAAATAAAGGTTATAACTTTGTTTCAATTTCTTATAAGGACAATGATGAATTTAAGAAAGCTGCCATCGAGGATTTCGCCAAGCCCGATACAGATATTCATGGGCTTATCGCTACTGATATTCTTACTAGGGGGTTTGATGTCCCTGATGTTATGGTTGGGGTTTCAGCTAGGCCATTTTCTAAGTCACTTAGTTCACATATTCAACAGCTAGGGCGCGTCATGCGTCCATACGAAGGTAAAGAGTTTGCCCTATGGCTAGATCACTCAGGTAATTACATTCGTTTCAGAGACGAATGGGAGCAGATCTACGCAGATGGAGTTAAAGACCTTCACAACAAAGAAGAGAAGACTAAAAAAGAACCTACTGATAAAGAAAAGACAGAACAAAAGTGTCCTGTATGCGCTTCTCTTTGGCCTAGACATAGCGACACTTGCGCTCAATGCGGTCATGTCAAACTAAAGAAACAGTTAGGTGCAGTCGCTGGTGAGTTAGTCGCGCTAGGTGATACTCACAATGCACAAAAGACAGAGAAGCAATTCTTTTACTCTGAGCTATTGCATATCGCCAATGACAAGAACTACAACCCTAATTGGGCAAGCCATAAGTATCGTGAGAAGTTTGGAGTCTGGCCTAAAGGCTTGATCCATACACCGCGCATACCTTCATTGACTACGATCAATTGGGTAAAGCATAAGAACATACGCTGGGTTAAAGGAATGGAGAAAAGAAAATGAGAGATGGTGGAAAAGGGCATAAGCCAAGACCGATCCCTGATAAAGAACAATTTGAAAAGAATTGGGATGAGATATTCAAATCTCCTAAGAAGCAATACGAAGAGCGTATGAAGGCGGTGCTACTAGATAATCCTAAAAGGAATAAGAATGAGATTTGAAGACTTCGCCAGGTCGCATGGCCTCATATTGAGTGGTATCCAATTAGATCGTTGGATGCCAACTCCAACAGAAGATAAACCGCGCAGTAGCAACGGGAGATATAAGTTTCTTGGTAATGTAGGATGGGTTCAGAATTGGGCTACGATGGATAAACCCGCTACTTGGTTTGAAGATGGTAAGACTATGGATAGCCCTGATATTAGGCAAAGGATTGAGCAGTCTAAGAATCAAGCATTGGAGTCTGCTGAAAAAGCGTCTAAGAAAGCTGGCTGGATTTTGCATCAGACTGAGTTAAAGAGCCACCCGTATTTGGTAGGCAAAGGTTTCCTTGACGAACAGGGGAATGTATGGACTAAGGATGGCAAAGATATCCTAGTTATACCAATGAGGCGGGATAACAGGCTGGTGGGAGTGCAACTCATCGATAATGAGGGGAATAAAAAGTTCTTGCATGGACAAACGACCAAAGGCGCATCGTTCTGCATGAATGCAAAAGGCATTCCTATTTTTTGCGAGGGTTACGCGACAGGCATCAGCATTCGGGAGTGTATGAAGGCCAACAACATCAAGTATTCGATCTACGTTTGCTTTAGTGCAAGTAATATGAAGTTCATAGCGCGGAACATCGGGGATGGGATCATCGTTGCTGATAACGACCCCAACCATATCGGAGAGTCTGTTGCCAAAGAAACAGGCAAACCTTATTGGCTCTCCGACACAGTTGGGGAAGACTTCAATGATTATCATAAGCGTGTAGGGAAGTTTAAGGCTTCTCAGAATTTAAAAAAGGCTCTGCTAAATGCTGGAGTTCACATATCCTAGCCAAATCCTTTTCTACACCGCGCCAATACTGTTCACCTACTAATCTTTGAAACTTGGCCTCGATCTGACGGACTCGCTCCCGCGTCAGGCCAAACTTTTTTCCAGACTCGGATAAAGTTTTACCAGCAGAACGATCTGATAGGATTACCCAATACTTTTCAATAACAGAGCGTAGTTTTATGCGTGGATACAGGGCATCAAAGTCTTTTCCCAATGGGAAGTCCACAAGTAAGTAAGGTGTGGCCTCATGCTGAGTGCTATTTCTAATTGGAACGCGCCCGTCCCCGTCTTTAAGATTCATCTTTTTCCTCTTTATGGATAATAATATCCCCGTTTTGATCTATGTAATACAGATCGCCTAGTTCTTTAGCCTTAATCAGGTTACGATACTGCACCTTCTGATTCATTTCCATCCATTTCTGTGCGTCTTTATCTGCTTGGTTCATTTTCTCTTCCCTTATCAATTTGATGGCATTCACATTCAAAACAGATGTAATCGTTAATAACATCACATACAGGACAATCAGGGTTGGCCTCAAGTGGTAATCCTTTCGCCAGATGAGCATCTATCAGGTCGTAACGATAGTTAATCCATTCGTTACTAGTCATCTTGTCAATATCAATCATTTTGCCTCCGCTAATTGTTTAATTAACTTATCAACTTTTTTCCATGCTTTATCAGCATCTTTATTTAAAGTTTGAGTTAAATGCTCATTAACTGTTAGCTCTGTATAGTATTCAATAGCTATTCTTAAATCACTCGCTATTCCTAATTTATCAATCATCAGAATCCTCCCATGATTCTTCTTTAACTCCCACTACGCAAAGATATGCGCCTCTCGCGCTTGGATCAATTCCAAAATCTTTACAAACATCATCCCAATCTCTTGGCATAATCTCAGGGTTAATGAATATCCACCCGCCTTTAGGCAAAACTGTATATCCATTCTTTACAACTTCGTCTTCGGTAATCATGCTACCTCCTCGCGTAGTTTTTTAACATGGTCAATCCAGCTATCGATTACATCCCAATTAAGGCCTACTTCGCTATCGTGATACTTATTCATTAGGCGCAATACTTCCCGCGCCTCTTCATCTGTGATCTCTTCAGCCTCATCGCTATCGCTACCTTCTACAATATTTGCTTGCGTATGGACATCTGATATATGCCACCATGATGCTATCCAATCAGGATCAAAGGCGCGCTTAACTGCTCCTTCGGCTTCGGCCTTAGTTACCCCTTTTGGCAAATCTACTTCAATCATTGTTTTCATAGTTTTTTCCTTTAATCATGGCATCTGCATACTCGTAAGATTTCTTCGTTACCTCATCAGGATTAGTAATGTTCCATTGTCCTGTAAGAATTGCTTGCATCGCTTTTGAGGCAAAGTAATCTCTCAAATTCATGCCGTTATGCTCCTCATTAAACTGAGGGTTATATGGAAATGCTTTCATTCTGCCTCCTCCTCATTCGCGACATAAACTTCTTCGTAAATTGATTTAATAACTTCACCTTCATGTTCATCAGCGCAGTATTGAATTACATCTTCAACTGTAAATTGGCCTACATGAATCACTCTGCCCGAAACAAATTCGACCATGTAAACATTTTCAAAATCTGAGTCATAACTCATAATTCCTCCACTTCATAAACTTTCCAATCGCCTGATCCATCTAATTCTTTAAAATCTCCACCATCGAGATCTCTAGCAACATCCCAAGCATCTTCATCATCTTCAATTTCAAACTCGCACTCTAAATCGTAACTAATCGTGGCATAGGCCTTATATTTTTTCATTTTCAATCTCCTCTTCATCAGGTTCATCATCAAACATAAAATAGGGTATCTCTACATCACTACCCTCAAATGGCACTTCGGTAATAAAGTAATTAAGTCTATTAACAAAGTGATAGCCATTAGTAATCCACAAATTTCCGCTATCACCTTCAATCAGAGTCCAAACTCTATTAGGTTCAGTCGCGTGTATAGAGCGCACAAACTCCAACTCTTCCCCGTAGGTTTCAAACTTGTCATTACCCTTATCTATATGGTTCTCAATAGGCCGATACTTGGCCTCCCATGCGTTTAGTTCATCTTCCCAATCTAAGTTATTCATTTTCATGCTCCCAAATCTTCAATAACAAGTTCAAACTCTTCCTCTAAATCCTCAATCTCTTCTTCGGTTAAGTTCTCATGGCATGGTGTTAGGTCATAATCCCACCCGCCTTTGCCTTCATCATCCATGTCATACCAATAAGCAACTTCAATCTTCGTGCCATCTACATCAACAATCCAAGTCGCGTTTACTGTCTTTGATACCAATACAGGGTCTTTGATCTTAAGCATTTTCAATCTCCTTTAATTCAAAAGAAAAAACATCATCTACATCATTAAGCCATTCGATAAACTTCTCTACACTTACAATCGTGAAGTCCTCTCCTGTTTCGTGGTTGTGAATACTGATATATTGCTCAAGCATTTGATAACTCCTTTATGTGAATTTGCATCGTGCTGGGTGAAAAACTTGCGCCTGACCATATCTTGCAGTTGTAAGACATATAGCCTACGATCTCGCCATCGCGCATCAAGGCGGGATTCATCCAATTACCCCCGCCAATATCGTTATCGGACTGCCATGAGCGCACCTTGTCTATCAACTCCTTAAAGGTAGTCGCCTTGATGGTCTTAACTCTTACCCCGTAAGGGGGTTTGTTCGGGTCTTGTCCATAATCAGGATTCCCGCATACTTCAGTTTTTAATTCAAACATTTTTAGCCTCGTGCTTAGTGGTTAATATCGTTTACCATCTTCGGTAAACTCGTATTCGTTAATGGTGATGTTTTCATCTACTGATTCATCGGTGTATTGGTATTCCCAATCCTTCTGAATGGACATAATCGCGCTATCTATTGCGTCATTAAAGGCCTTTAGTGGATCGCCCGAATCCTTCCAGACCTCGTAGAACTCGCGCCATAGATCAAAATCAAGGTAATAACCCTGTTGCATCTTATCGGGGTCGTGATCTTTTAACTTTAGGCCTCTAAAGTGTTGGCCTTCTGCCGTTGTAGTCATCCAAGAGTTACAAAATGCGCCTACCTCGTAATTCTTAATCCCTACATTAAAGTGATTACAGAATTTTTTGATAGAAGACAAGCTATCTTCCCACCAAAAATATTCCATACCATCGCGATACCATTCACGCGCCTTATCTTTTGCGTCATCATTTAATTCGTGAAATAGGTAAATCTTCTCTTCTACTACTCGCATAATTAGCCTCGTATTAAGTGGTTAAAGTGGTGATAACTTGCTTACCCTGTAATTCGCATAGGTAAACTGATACCTCATAAGATTTCTTGGCCTTAAACTGCGCGCTGGCCTTCTGTTGTGCCTCATAACTTGTATTGGCATACACTTCGATTTGTTTGCCCTTGTATAGGGCTATATATCCGTTCATTTTGGCCTCGTTTTTAGTGGTTTACAGTAGTTCCTACACCACCTAAGCCAAAATGCTCTATGGTGCAATCGCAGTCAAAGCTCCTGTTATCGTTTACTAGCCTTCGGGCAAGTCTGAGAGCGCGCTCTTTATCCCCTTCTATGCGCGTGTCATAGGAAAATGCCCTTAATAACTTAGCACCCGAATAAACTCCATAAGATAGCGTCATGTTGTGGCCTCGTTTTCAAGTATTGGATTTATGCGATAGCGCACAATTTGCTCGTCACCTTCTAATTGCTCTTGGATTGCGTTAAGAATCCAATTATTTTCGAGAATATAACCCTCGTCATCTAGGTTGATCTCTATTTCTAACTTATATGCTCTCATTGTTTGGCCTCGTTTTAAGTGCTAATAATTGTTGTTTATAAACTGCGTCATGTGATCTATCGCGCTATCAATGGACATCGTTTTAACAGCGCGCCTCAATTCGTCTAAATAGGCCTGATCTTCCATAAGTAAATCAATGCTTACAGTTGAATTCATAGCTACTACGCTAGTAATAAAAGCGGGTGCGGTTGCGTGTTTCATTATTCGGCCTCGTCATCTCTATAAAATACAGAAAAGCCTTGATCTGATTCGACAATGATCGAACCCTTTTCAATGTAGTATTGCTTGAAAATACCCTCTTTAAGGCCTTGATCTACGGCTAAAAGGGCTTGATTAAAAGGGCAATAGGCAAGGCCATGCTGTTGCATTTCTTGGAGTAGGCTCATTGTGTGGCCTCGTGTTTAGTGGTTGGGTTTATGCTCACTTCCCAAAATTCAGAAATAAAGCGCAAATTAAGCATTTTTTTAGGAAAATCCATACCTTCGGTTTCCCGTAAACAATTAAAATGCTCTAATATTTGGGCGCATGTTGGCGGGTTGTCATAAGACCATGAGCAAAATCCAGTCCCTTGTAAGCAGTCAATTAGATAGGTTCTCATGCGATAGCCTCGTTTAATGGAATATTGTCTAAAGTTGTTATCCAAGTCCCGCGCTCGCCATGCCACGCGATAGCGGGTAGGTCGCATTTATACATTTTGCAGACTAGGTCAATTTCCCCTAGTGTTTGCTTATCGTTACATAACGGCAAGCCCTGATAAATCAGGCGCAAGCCGTTGCGGTCTATTGATAGTGTTATATCTTCGGTTTTCATTTAAACCCTTTCTATGCTTAAAATTGATCGTTCGGGAGCGCGCTCTACTGTTAGCACTTGCCTAATGGCCTCTTGTATTGTGTGCGCGTAAACTTGAAGGGATACCCTTCCCGCGTCATGGCTTAGAGTGATTTGGAAAATAAAGGGGTGATTCATGCTATCACCTCAAAATATTCTTGATCTATCCACTCTAAAAGATCTAGCGGGTTATTTTTTAAATCAAGGCCGTTATAATTTATCCATTGGTCGGAATGGTCGCGGTTGATCTCTTCTAAAATTTCGCTATTACTTAATTCTTTCCCGCTAAATCTATCTATTATTTTCATGCGGTGGCCTCTTTAATTTGGTTAATAATTTGCTCATGGTTGCTAGAGCGTGGCGCGATCAGGGCATAGTATTTCTTGCCTATGCGCGCTATCCATTCATGTAAAACCCCTGTTAATGGCTCGCTTACATAAAATGACTCGTAATCGTGGCCTCGTGTCCACTTGCAAGGTGGGAGAACTTCGAGCATTTCCCAATAAAAGGCCTCGCTCACCTCAATAGGTTTCATGCCGTTGTTGGCCTCAATAGCGCGATAATCGGAAAATCCCGCATTGTTTAGGTTCTGTCTGTCGGTCATGCTGTGATCTCCTCATTAAGTGCGTTAATGTCGCGTATCAGGCCGTTTAAGTTATAGGTGCAAAATACAATCCCGCCACCATATTGTTTATTGTGGAATTTCCGACCATAAAAGGGCGCACCTTTAGCGCGTGACAATGCAAGGTTATATTTTTGCGTGACAAAATCGGGCGCGGTGCGTGGTATTTCGTTATCCCCTACAAAGTGTAGAAAATGGATAACATAGCGCGGGTTGCCGTTGATGTCGTTATTTATGCGGGTAAAGCTGTCTTGATCTACCATGATCTAAATTCCTAAAAGGTTGATAAGTTGGAAGCCCAAGTAAAAGCCCATAAATGCAAGGCAAACCACAAGGGCGATATTAAAAAGGTAATCTAAGCGTGGAAACATAAAAGGCCTTTATAGTGTTGGTTGATCTTGTTTGATCTGAAAAGTAAAGCCCATATTCTTAGCTAGTGCGACAGTTCCCGTTGTAAGGGTTTTAGTGCCAGCGATTCGGGCAAGATATTGCGCGACATCGTTTACAGGGTAAATTGTCTTATTGCCGTAAACTTCGCGGATTTCTACTATTGCGGTATTGTTCATTTTTTAATGAGGCCGATTTCTCGGCCTATCCTTTCTTATTCGTCAAAGTCTTCTAGATCATCGGAATAATCGGCCAGCATAGATAACAGGCCGTCATAGTCTTCACTCTCACCAAGTAGATCAGCGATTGCAAATACATCAGCGCGAGCAATCCCATAATCTTCAGCAAGTCCTAATAAATACTCTTTGCGTGTCATGTTATATAACTCCCTATCAGTTTGACTGGTTTAAAAAACGACATACTTTTTCGACTTCATCTTGATACTTAAACAGTCCCATTACTTCACCATTCTCATCAATGATTGAGTAGGGCATGAAATCTTCTATGCCTTCATACATAGCAACATATTTAGTGTTTACAGTTTCAAATACAATAAACATAATTTTTACTCCCTAGCAGTTGCGAAACCCTTATATAATAAGGCCTCGCGGTTAATAATCATAGTAGGTATAAAGCTAATTAGTCACCTACTATATGCGTGATTTTAGGCCGTTATACTTGCTTGTCAAGTGTTTTTATCATTTATTTACTTATGACATACCCTTAATGGTTTACCCTTAGATATCAGGGTATCAATGGCGCGGGCAAGGGCTAAAAGCGGGCAAGTAATCCCGAAGGGAAACAGTCCATAGGCTTATCTAATACAAAGGGATATAACCCTTACTATTGCGCTATTCTTCAGAATGTCCTAAACTTCCGAGAATACTTAACTTATACCCCAAGATGAAACCAATAAAGCTCACCCGCGCTCAGATCAAAGAAGGTCTAAAGCAAACCCCGATAGAACAAATACTCTTAGGTGCTGGTAATCCCGCTAAGGTTAATTTGACCTCAAAACAAAAGGCTTTCGCAAGGAAGGTAGCAGATGGATTACCCAAAGCACAAGCGTATAGAGAGAGCTATAACAGCAAGGCAACCAAGCAATCCCAAGCAGAGCAAGCAAGCAAGCTATCACGAACCCCCCAGATATCAACCATGATCGAGGCCTTCAAGGTGGCTAATAGTGCGCGGGAATATCTTTTACCCGAACAATTAAGAACCCTCACGATACAAAAGCTGGTAGAGATAGCCACAAGCGCAGACGCTAAACACTCGGCACAGCTAAAGGCCTTAGAGTTAATCGGCAAGTTAAACGATGTCCAACTCTTCTCAGAGCGTAAGGAGCATATCCACTTACACTCTTCTATTGATCTAAAGGGCAAGCTCTTGGAGTCTCTGCGCGTGGCCTTCCAGAGTTCACGCTCTATCAACGATATAGCCAAGCGCAAGGCGCAATCCCTACTGATAGAGCTAGAAGACGCGCAAACAATCGAGGCCGACCCGCCAACAATCGCAGAAACCGCGACCCCACCCACCCCGGTCTCCTGCTGGACGATGGCGGCCAGGCCGGCCGCCGCCTTGGCCCCGAAGCCGCGCTTGAGCAGCCCCAGGGCCCGCTGGGCCACCCGCAGCGCGGCGGCCGAGGAGGCCGCGGCGACCCGGTCCAGGTCCCGCTGCCGGTGGGCCATCACCGCCATCAGCAGGGCCGCCCCCAGCGGGTTGAGCAGGACCATGGGCAGGCCGATCACCTTGACGATCGCCACCGCCGCGCCAAAGGGCCGGGTCAGGCCCAGGACGATGCCCATGTGGATGATCTCGCCCACGAACACGGTGACCAGGGCGACCCGCTTGCTGATCAGCACCTGCGGCTTGTCCTTGAGGGCGATGTGCACCAGGCCGCCCATGAGCCCTTCCAGGGTGGTCGCCACCGCCCCGGAGAAGGCGGCGATGCCGCCCAGGGTCATGCGGTGCAGCCCGCCGGTGGCGCCCACCAGGACCCCGACGATCGGCCCGCCCAGCAGGCCGGCCAGGGTCGAGCCCACCGCCCTGGCATTCAGCAGCGCGCCGCCGCGCAGCAC
>Ga0118677_10011519_pt1 | contig 12659 bp, 14 predicted proteins | sample AliMusrvi5mmetaG_FD_86154 | JGI IMG/M metagenome (GOLD analysis project Ga0118677, IMG submission 86154)
CCTTGTAAGATCCTGAGTTGTCGTTCAGAGCAACATTAGAGCCTGATTATAGCCATAAGAGAGCGGCAAACTAAAACCGACGCGAAAAGCGGGGACAGCAAAACTCGCGCTATGCGGGGGTGACCAGTCCCCGTTTTTCGCTTAACGGCTCTCTTTTTGCATTTTGCTGCCCGTAGGTACTAAACGACAACAGCTCAGAATATCGCATTAATGAGCGACTGGCAACCCCCTTGCCTTTTTTATGTTCACAGTCTATTATTTTCTCACGGCTGGTGCACTACAACAGGAACATCGCTGGACTGGTCTTGTCCCGTACCTTATAAGGAACTTATCGGAGGAGCATTGAACTTCCTACTGCCAACTACATCACCGGATGAGAAGATATTTGAATCTGATTCTCCCCCACCAGTCAGGCCTGAACGGACAGCACTGCTGGCGGCGGTGCTGGTATTGCTCACCCGCCTGCCTTTTCTCCTTCCCGGTTATGGTTTGCACCAGGATGGTTGGATGCTCATGCTTGCCGGACGCTGGATGTCCGAACACCGCTGGCATTATTTGTGTTCGCGTCTGCCCGGATATCCATTCCAGGAATTTATCGATTCTTTCCTCTGGCATGGCGGTCCATTATTGGTGAATAGCATTACCGCGCTGCTCTGCGCCGCGATGGTCTTCTTTTTTGTGCTTATCCTGCACTTCTATCGCTGCCGCGACGCGCTGCTGGCCGGGCTTGCCCTGGCCTTCGTACCTATGACATATATCGCCAGTGTCATGGCGAAAGATTATATCTGGGCATTGACATTCGCCGTTGCCGCGTTTTACTTCGCATTGCGACGCCGTCCAGTGCCGGCAGGTGTGCTGCTCGGATTGGGAGTGGGATGCCGTGTCACCACCCTGGGAATGTTGCCTTTCCTGCTGCTGTTACTATTCAATCCACCGGATGGAGATGAAACACCGAGCGACGTGCCGGACTCTGGGAAGAACGTTCGCCTGGCGATAACGATGGGCGCCTGCACGCTGCTGACATCCGTGCTGTGTTTTCTCCCCGTCTACCTGCACTTCGGACGCGGCTTTTTCACGTATTATCCGGCACACATGCCCCCCTTCAGCATCCTTGCCAATATGACTGTACGTTTCTGGGGTGTGCTGGGACTACTCGCATTACTTATCGCGCTTATTTCGCTGACTTATGCAGCCGGACGCCGCGGTCCGTCTACTTTTGCCCGGCGCCCGGCGAAAGCACACCGCCGTATATGGCTGGCATTGGCGCTGTGTTATTTCCTGCTTTTTCTAAAACTTCCGCTCGAGGCTGCCTACCTTCTCCCGGCGCTGCCATTTTTTTTGCTCTGCCTGGGTGAAGCGTTGCCACAACGCTCATTTCGCATATTTTGCGTTGCCTTGCTGATCGCACCCTTCCTCTTCACTCTCCGTGGCGCCATGGCTCCGCCGTCGCCAGCCCTTTTCAGCGCGCGAGTGCATAATTATCAGCTTCGTCTATTTTGGGCAGGTCCATTGCTGGATGAAACCCAATGCCGTATCAGGCAACGCGCCTATTTGGATGCCCTGTGGAAGTTTGCGGAGACGCAAAAAACTCCCACTGTGATCGTGGCGGTGTGGAATATGCCGATGATTGACCTGTTCCTGCTCACCCACGGCGGCGCGCTACATCCGGTGCCTGTCGCTGAGCGTCCCCACCCCTGGTGCTGGGAAAAATCCTTCCATGGCGAAGAACCACATGGGCTGGTCGAATTTCGCTGCTTGCTTACCCCCGGTCAGTTCGACTCGCTGCGGCGGGAAGGCAAAACCATCTACTGCGTGCCCGATATGCAGCAATCGTTTTGTACACGATTGGGCTTCGATCCTTTTACGCATGGCGCAAAAATAGTGCTATTGCCCTGTTTTAATCATGATTAATTAGGGTCGGCGCGGAAATAACTTCACATTCTGACGCCGGACGCTTGGTCGTGATCGCGGCGAGCGTCTGCAGACATATGAGGCCATATTTCAAAGACGCTCAACAATGAGCACAGGCAAGCGAACAAGTCAGAATGTGAAGTTATTTCCGTGCCGGCCCTTATGCTTCCTGAAGCACCGAGATTAAGATAGATTACGTCCTGGATGAAGAAGGCAAAGACAAACCACACACTGCTGACTGCTGACTGCTCACTGCTTACTGCTTACTGATCTCCACTCACCGCTCATCCTTCTTCAGTCCGTATCGCGCCTCCACCACCAAGCGCCCATTATCCACATCAACCAGACGGATAAATTCTTTTACCGCTGGAATCAACGCCAACGGTGTTTCATACACATCGTTGGCGCCGGTCACAATAATCTGGATGATGGGACCCAGCGCTTCACCCGCAGTGGTCACTACCTGCAGTCCTAGAAGCTGATGATGAAAATATTCATCCTCACCCAGCGGCGCCATCATTGACTTCGGAATATACAACCTGGCGCCGCGCAACGCTTCCGCCTGTTCGCGCGTCTCCACCCCTGAGAGTTTGAGGATGATGCGCTGACCTTGCACCTGCGCGCCGAGGATCTTTACCCGGCGTAATGGCGCGCGCTCCGGCTGCAATGCCACTTCATCAAAGTCGGCAAATCGCTCGGGAAAATCGGTATGCGGATACACGCGCAACTCGCCTTGCAGTCCCTGCGGCGCGCTGATTTGTCCGATCAGCATATCCCACGGTTCATTGCTGTCCGGGACGGAGGAGTTGCGGTTGGGGAATGAAGACATCTTCCGGGCTTACCTTTTGCTGACGAATCTCCATCACGATGTTATCTTTCACGATGAGCTGAATGCCGACAATCTTCTCGACAATGTTGTCGCCCACTTTCACCTCAACTTGACCTTCGATAGTGCCGCGCGGATATTCTGATCCGATGGTGAGCGACTCAATCTCTTTATTGCGCTCTTCCAACTCATTTTTCACCGCTTCCAGACGACGCTTTTCCACATCGATCTGTTGGCGAGCAGCCATAGCGCGATTAAGATCAGCGCGCTGCAACTCGGCCAGCGCATGACGTGCACGAAAATCGAACTGATCCATTTGCTTTTGCACATCTTCACTGGCAACTTTAAACTCTTCCAGCAGGTGTGCTTTGAGCTCCGCGGTCACGATGAACACCAGCGTCACATCCTGCTTGATTTTTAATGTATCCATAATTGTCTCCTTAGTACCCTCTACGAAGAATTCGACACAGGATATGTCGAATTCTTCTAATAAGATACTCGCAAGAACAGAGCACGTTAGTAAAGAACGGAATCTGTTCGATTTGATTTTACAATAGACTTTACCGGAAATACCGGCTGAGTGTATCACGAGTCCATATTGGTGGCAGGCAAGGCGTGCTGTTCACACTTTGTCAAGGCAAGACAAACGTGAAAAGCACAACGCGGCCTGCCGCCAATAGGGGCCGTGAGATGCCATCCGGTATTTCCGGTAAAGTCTAATAACACGTTGGCTTGCGGACAAAGCTCACGCTGCTGATAAGAAAGCCAATTTCGTGCCCGGACAACCTTGAACCTTGAACCTTGAACCTTGAACCTTGAACCTTGAACATTGAACATTGAACTAGCGAGCGTTCGACTGGCGATTATAGTTGAAATCCACCCAGATCGCTTTATCATGCAATTCGCCGGCCGCGCGCATTACCACACGCAGCGCATTCGCGATGCGCCCATTCTTGCCGATCACTTTGCCCACATCTTCCGGATCTACTAACACGATATAGGCGGTATTTTTCTGTCCGATCGACTCCCGAATGGTAATACTCTCCGGATGATCCACCATCGCGGATACCAGATAGTTGAGTAATTCTTTCATGCGCTTTCTCCCTTAGTACCTTATCCCTTCGGAACTGCGATACAAAACGAAGGTTTCAAGTTTTTCGATAGCGCCTTCGCAGTTCCGAAGGGATAAGGTACTTGCAAGAACAGAGCACGTTCGTAAAAAACAGAGCCTGTTCGATTTGATTTTACAATAACACGTTGGGTTGTGGGCAAATACCACGTTGTGCTCTAATGTCACTCTGAACGACAACATATTGTAAATTTGAGTTGACCTGCTGTGGTCGTAATCCGTTTTCGCTTTCGTGGCACCTGGTAAGATCTTGAGTTGTCGTTCAGAGCTACATTAGAGCCTAGCCTACTCGTACTCGAAGCAAGAAAAGCCTGCAAGCAGAATATGTTCCAGAAAAGAATAGCACAGCGGAATATATTACCCGCAAGGCGACAACACCAGACCAGCTATTGAAATAACCTCTCTGTACGGTTGATCGTCTTTTGGTTTCGGCTATGCCGGTTTAGGTAAAACGACCCACCGCTCGCGAGCTATCCCTCTTTCGCAGCCTCAGATTCCTCATCGTTCTGCGCAGCTTCAGCAGCGACCGGGATTTCTTCTTCACTGCTCATCGCTGGCTCTTCAACAACCGGAGCTTCTTCTTCGACAACCGGCGCTTCTTCGGCAGCCGGAATCTCTTCCTCGACAGCAACAGCCGGAGCTTCGGCAACGGGAATCTCTTCCTCAACGGCGATAACCGGGATTTCGGCGACGGGAATCTCTTCCTCTACCGGCACAGCGGCTTCAATGCTCGGTTCTTCCACGATTTCCGGCGCGGCTTCCACCTCTGGCTCTGCCACGATGACCGGCGCTGGGACGACTACCGGTTCGGGTAAGGCTTCACCGGTGAAGAGCGACCATACACCCCGCTTCACCAGCATCTTCTTCACCACTTCGGTCGGCTGGGCGCCGCACTTCAACCAGTGCAGTATACGCTCGGTATCGAAAGAAATAGTCGGCGGATCGGTCAGCGGGTTATACGCGCCGAGGATCTCGATGAAGCGGCCATCGCGCGGTGCACGCGAGTCAGCGGCAACAATGCGATAGGCCGGTTGCTTTTTCGCGCCAACACGGCGCAGGCGTAGTTTTACAGCCACGGTATGCAATTCTCCTCATTGTTAGACTGCGGGGTTGCTCCCCGGGCCGGGTAAGCAGGTTCGCCTGCTGGGCCGGCCTCCACTGCGTGGATATTGATCAGGCCCGCACCGCGCTTGCGCGGGGACCATAGAAAATTGAAAGGGTGAAGGGTGAAAAGAATTATGAAACCATACTTCCCATTCTTCCCCTACCTCTCATTTTCCCCCTCTGAAATCTTAAAACGAAAACGGCAACTTCATTTTGCCCATGCCCGGCTTCCCGCCCATTTTGCCGCTTTTCTCCATGCTGGCGAACTGGCCGAACATTTCCTGCATCTGCGCGAACTGCTTCAACAGCATATTCACTTCTTGCACCGAGGTGCCGCTTCCCGCGGCGATGCGACGTCGCCGGCTTCCGCGGATGATCTCCGGGTTATGGCGCTCCTGCGGGGTCATGGAGGAGATGATGGCGCGCATGTGCCCCATCCTTTTCGGATCAAGCTGCAATGGCCCCTCGGTACCGAGGCGCTGTTTGATCTGCGCCATGCCCGGCACCATCTCCAGCAATTGATCCAGCGGCCCCATCTTCGACACCTGATCCATCTGCTGAGCGAAATCTTCCAAATCGAAGCGGCGCGCGCGCAGCTTCTGTTCTAACTTCGCGGCCTCCTCGGCATCGATGGTAGACTCCACCCGCTCGATGAGTGAGAGCATGTCTCCCATGCCCAGAATGCGCGAGGCTAACCGATCGGGATGGAACACTTCCAACGCATCATAGCGCTCGCCCACGCCCATAAAGCGAATTGCCTTGCCCGTCACCTGGCGCACGGAAAGTGCTGCTCCACCGCGGCTGTCGCCATCCATTTTCGTCAGGATGAAACCGGTGACATCAAGCCGGGCATTGAATTGCTCGGCGACATTCACCGCATCCTGCCCGGTCATCGCATCCAGCACCAGCAGCACTTCTTGTGGTGTGGTGGCTTCCCGCACCGCGGCCACTTCGCCCATCAATTCATCATTGATATGCAGGCGACCCGCAGTATCCACGATCACGTGGGTGTAACTATTTTCTCGCGCATGCAACAGCGCCGCGCGCGCAATATCGACGGGCGACACTTTGGTGCCCAGTTGGAAGACCGGCGTCTGCACCGCGTCTCCCACCACCTGCAACTGTTGAATCGCCGCCGGCCGCGCTACGTCGGTGGCCACCAGCAATGGGCGCTGTCCCTGCTTGCGAATATAGGCGGCCAATTTTCCACAGGTGGTGGTTTTTCCCCCACCTTGCAATCCCACTATCAGGTAAACCGAAGGGGAGCGCATGGCCGTCGCCAGTGGACCGCCATTTTCACCCAGCAAGGCGATAAGCTCGTCGTGAACGATCTTCACCACGTGCTGCGTGGCATTCAAGCCTTGCAACACATCCTGACCGACGGTGCGTTCCTTGATACGCGCGATGAACTCTTTCACCACGCGATAGTTCACGTCGGCTTCCAGCAGCGCCAGGCGAATCTGCCGTGCCGCTTCCGTCACGTCGTTCTCACTCAGCCGGCCTTTTTTGCCCAACTGCTGGAAGAGATTTTGTAATTTCTCGCTCAGACTTTCAAACATCGTCCCACCGCGAGCGCAGAACGCAGTATAGCAACTGCGCGAATGAAGTGTCAAAAGGACCTAAAGGACTAAAAGGACCTAAGGGATCATCTAACAACTATGGCCTTGCAACCATACGTTTTTTATGTCCTTTAAGTCCTTTAAGTCCTTTTTACCCTATTTGATCTCGACAGTACCGCCGCCTTCTTCGAGCTTCTTCTTGATTTCCTCGGCCTCTTCCTTGGTCACGCCCTCTTTTACTGCTTTCGGCGCGCCTTCGACGAGGTCTTTGGCTTCCTTCAACCCGAGGGAAGTGAGTTCGCGGACGACCTTGATGACGTTGATCTTCTTCGCGGCGTCAAAAGCGGTGAGGATCGCGTCAAAGGTGGTCTTCTCTTCCACTTCTTCCACCGGCGCAGCGGCAGCGGCGGCCGGTGCAGCGGCAGCGGCGGCCATCGGGGTCACGCCCCATTTGTCCTGCATCGTTTTATAGAGGTCAACGACGTCAAGCAGAGACATCTGCTCGATAGCTTCAATAATTTGATCTTTGGTCAATGCCATGGGAATTCTCCTTTAAAGTTTTCTAGTTCAAGGTTCAAAGTTCAAAGTTCAAAGTCGTTAAACCACGAAAGCTGAATACTTTGAAAATTGACCTATTTGTAAAGATTTTCGCTTCGAAAGCGAAGTTAATTTCAGGTTAAAGCGCTTACGCTTCAGCGGGAACGGCCTCTTCTACTGTGGGACCGGCCTGACTGGCGTGGTAAGCTTCCAGCGTTCCGATCAGGTTCTGCAGCACGGCGCCGATAATGGTCACTACATTGCTGACTGGTGTCTGCAAGGTGCCGAGTAAGTTGGCGAGAATTTGCTCGCGCGGCGGCAGTGTGGCCAGGTTCGCCACGTCGGCCGGCGTCATCACGCGTGCACCCAGGAAACCGCCTTTCACCTGCGGTAAATCCTTGCGCAGCTCTTTCACATACGCGGCGAGGATTTTGGCCGCTTCCACCGGATCGCCTTCCGAGAAGAGCACGGCACTCGGCCCTTCCAGCATGGCGCCCAGGTCGGGCAAGCCTTTCTCCTGCATAGCGAGCTTCAACAGGGTGTTTTTCACCACCGAGTAGCGCGCCTTCGCCGGACGCAATCGCCGGCGCAATGTGGTAATCTGTTCCACCGTCAACCCGCGGTAGTCGGTGACGATAGCGCCCTGGATCAGTTCGAGTTCATGTTCCAGCTCGTGAATCGTCGTCTGTTTGGCAGCAGTTGGCACGGTTGTCACCTCCTTTTAAATTAAGATATGGTTGGCCCGGGGCAATAAAAAATGCCGTTGCCTGTAAGACAACGGCATGAAGTCACAGCGAATAAACGCGCACAACGGCGCGCCTGGCGCTCCAACCTCGGCGGGCGGCCATAAAAGGCCTTATGCACACGGCACCTGCTGTCTCTGGCGGGTCAAACCAGAAGTGAGTATAAGCGCTACCGGCAGAAATGTCAAGCGTCGTGGTTTTTTGAACTACAGAGACACGGAGACACAGCAACTATTGCTATTCAATTTTTCTGTTCGACGAGTATTTCCGTAGTCCGCGCCCGCCGTGGCGCGTGCATATGCTAACGAATATATCCATGTTGTTCCACCTGCACACTGCAAGGCAGCAACCACCATGCACGGGGTAGAATTGCCTAAGCAACGCGTCACGGTGAGCGCGGACGCAAAACGGTCGAGATGGCAGCATTACAGCCATAATACATCATCATTATTCCAAATATCTCAAAGCATGATCGTAGTCCGCGCCTCGTTAGACCCAGAGGCTCTCGACGGGCGCCGTGGCGCGTGCAAATGCTAACGAATATAGCCATGTTGTTCCACCAACACACTGCAATGCAGCAACTACCATACACAGGATGGAATAGCCGACACAAAGCATCAAGGCGGGTACGAACTGCAACCAGGCGGTGATGGTAGCGCATACACCAATCAGAGGTGGAATACCATATCGGGTAGTTTATTGCTCACCTCCTCACCAACTCCCTCTAATGCATATAGTCTCAAATAAAATACTGTATGACTTTCGCATAAAATATTCCTGTCTGTCTATCCCAGAGTAAGCATATACTCCTACAACGATTTATCCCGTCAAAACTATCGGTGCGATAATATGCCTCCATGTCTGTGCCTTGTACTGGCTTCCACCAGTAAGGCATGAAAGGGTTATCGCTACTCGTATCGTAAAGCTGATTATAAACTCCTGGAACGCTATCGACTGATAATTGAAGCGCTTTGCACATTTGGTGCAATCCTTTACGATCCACGGTTCCACGCCAAAGCCATTCATCGCACAAGCCACTTGAATTATCGAAGAAGTATTGATCCTTAAGACCACTCAAACCGAAACCAGCAATCACTGATGGTGGCTGGTGGTATCGAGGCGGATAATCGATGCTGCGAAGATATGAGAATGGTGCCGCTAGTAACGCCAATATGCCGATAGCACACGGCAAACGCCAACTACCCACGCGATGCCAGACTTTATTCAGCCAACATTGATCAAAGCGTGAATAAACAACCGCTGTAATAAAGCTGGTAATTATGGATACACTAATAATAAAAGTCCATATTCCATAACCAAAGAAGCTTGATAACTGGAAATCCAAGGTCAAATAGCAGGGTTCAAGTAAGTACCAGGGTTGCAGCAGGATAACAGGCAATAATAGAATAAATTGTGGCAGCCTTGTCAAAAAATCGCCTTTGATGTATCCAAAAGGGAAGTCTACAGCATTTATCAACATATAATTTGTAATCAAGTTCACCACCAGCGAGATTGCAAAAATGCCGGCCATTTTTTTCCAATTCATCGTTGATTACCTCCTGTTATGAACCTTCGAAATCCCTGATCATCTTACTCTGCAATGGCCACTTATACTGTTCACTGCTCTTATGGGGATAAAAAGTCGTGCTCGTGCTCGTAATCGTAATCGAATGATAATTCACTATGTTTTTTCGAGTACGAGTACGAGCACGAGCACGAGCACGAGCACGAGCACGAGCACGATTTTTTGTCCCCATATAACTTACCGTATTATTCGCGAGCATACCTCACTCTCTCACCAACCCATATATCAACTCATACGCAAACGTCAATTCCTCCACCGAACAATGATCCTGCACGAAGTGCGACGTGCACAGGATCAGCCCACCGTCGGCGAATTGCGTGATCACGCGGGTGATTTCCTCGCGTAAAAAATCCAACTTGCCGAATCCCAACGTGCTCTGGATATCCAATCCGCCCATCACGGTGAAGTGCTGCCGGTAGTCGCGCTTAAAGCGTTCCAGGCTCATCCCGGCGGATTCCTGGTAGGGATGCATCACATCGAATCCCAGCTTCACGATGCCGTCCAGCACCTGCGAGTTATTCCCGTCGCTGTGCAGACTGACAAAGGCGCCGCGCGCTTTTACGGTGGCGCACAGCATCTGCTGATAGGGGTAGATCAGCCGCCACCAGAGCTCCGGACTGAAAAGCAAGCCATGCTGCCCGCCCCAGTCGTCAGAGATATGGATCATATCCACCCCCAGGTCCAGGCAATTGTTGATGAAATGAATCGTCCAATCCACCTGGCGCTGGTAAATCAGCCGCAGTTCCTCTTCATAGAGCAGTAAATTGGCCAGGTGCTCCTCGATGCCGAACACCCCGTTGATCGGCTCAAATATCCCCGGCGTCTGCATGTAGACAAAGCGGCCCTTTTCCCCCTGGAAATAGTTGATGTCCTTGATCAATGCGGCATATTGCGCCATATCGTCAGGATCAGAGAGCGGGATGTCCAGATACTCTCCCGGCGTCATCCCGGGAGTGATCCGTTCCCACGGCACCGAGGATGGCCCCCCGAACAGGTGCGCCAGATCGAACTCAAAACGGTCTTCGAACGCCTCCACCGACCCGTAGACTTCACTGATCTGCGGAGTCATATTGGCGCGCAGCCACCCGTAGATAGGCATGCGGTCCGTAGGCTGATGCCGGATAATCGCGCTCACTCGCTCGCGTGAAGTCATCTGGTTCTCCTTTCAATAGTAAAATAGGTAATGCGAACCACAGAGACACAGGGACACAGAGATAATAATTGAAGGGAACACTAATCCATTTTATTCTCGAAGCGCATGATGCTTCGGTTAGCCATAGCATTATACGCTTCGCGAAGAAAACGGACTATCCTCTTCCCGATCCTTCTCTTTCTATTTCTTCTTCACTTAGCTAAATCAGTTACAATGGTGATACAGCCAGTAGAAATACATGTATAATAATGGTGTGTTGCCAATGATCTTTGCTTCTCGATTTCTTAGATGCTCTATCGCATTGGGAATAGCCATAGTAGTGTTAGTGGGGGTTAGGAATAATCGGCAGTTCAAAACGCACACTGCACCCACCCACGCGACTAATGTTTTCCACGTTGAAGGCTACCCCATAACCAACCTTCCCTCCACGGCGAAATCTCTCACATATGTGGCAAGTTTCACAATGGCTGGCGAAGGCATGAATTTGTTGCCCACCACGACGGGCTTCCTTACCAGAGATAATAATCGCTATATCATGCATGATTGGCATGATGGACATCGCCGCTGGCAGGTGACGTTAGTCGGTGAGACGCGCTGGGGGCAACCACATAGTGCATGGAGCGAAGCGGACAATTCATCTTTTGCGCTCTCCGACAATGGGCGATACTTCACAACCTCAGTCGTACAAAAGCATGGCGTCCGAGTGCAGCGTTGGTTTGATGGTAAACCGGATGGTGATTGTGTGGTTCTCTCATCGCGCATAAATCCACCGCAACCGGGCTTCTACCAACTGGCGATAGGGAATCACGGTCGCATATTGCTGCAATATTATTTCGAAAAGCATGCTACGCCACCGGACTATCTATTGGTAATGGATGGTCGCCGCATCATCGCTCGCGCCACGTTGCCGGCACGAGCATGCATTCTTCCCGGCGGCGCGATGGCATTCGATAGTTATACGAATATTCTGTATGCCATACACATGAAGGCAAACCTGATCCATTTTACTCGCATTGCGCATATCGGCCCGAACTATCTGCAATTTCCCGGCAACTACATATTGACAGAAAATGGGGCTATTTATACTCCGGTTGGCAGGGCATTGCCACCAAACCCACGGCATAAAATCTCTGAACATAACAGATTGCGCGCATCGTATGGCTTGCCCACGGATTGGCTGGTGTTTTCGAATAATAAAGAACAGCATGATATCTTCTCTCTGTCTACCCATGCCTGCTGGTCGCTCAAATGCAACGCTGAACAGGAAGGCATTACTGTCTCGGCGAATGGACGTTATGTATTAATGTTTAAGCATGACTTCTTCAATTCTGACAAGTCAGAGAAACAAACTAATTCTTTCGGGTATGAGAAAGACGCAATCTGGCTCTATGAGCGTCCGGGCATCCTCCGCGCTGCCCTTTGCTACAATAATTCGAAGTTTGAACTTCCTGAAGGCGGACGTGTCTTCGCTGAATCCTGCTACGATTGGATATTATCACCAGATGGGAGATCAGTCATCCTGAAATACCAGTACATGAGCATTGGAGGAACGGCGATGTTGTACCATTGGTAGAGAATACCTGCTCCTTCATCCTGCTCTTCTTCCAGCTCCTGCTTAAAAATCCATGTGTTTTGGTGTAGGAGCAGGAAGAAGAATAAGGCCGGAATGGAGGGCGTTCCCTACGGTATTTGCGATCGGTGGTGGATGACAATGATGCGGCTAATTAAATCCTAGTCACTCCGTAAGCATCAAATATTGTATCATCGCTGATCATAATCAACATGTCGTTCATCGCCTGAACAGCCAGTAAGCGATCAAACGGATCTCGATGGTGGAAAGGTAACTCGGCTAACCGAGTCAGGTGATCGAGGGTAATGGGGAGTATCTCGATGCTGTTGTCTACTAATTGCTTCGGGAACATCACTGCAAATGGCTGAGCCAAACTCAACTTCCCCACACTGATCTTAATGGCAATCTCCCATAGACTCGCAACGCTTACGTATAAGATATTACTTGTATCATCCATCAGTTGTCGAGATTTAATGCTCAACTGAGGACTTCCGGCTAAATACCAGAGTAAGCTGTGAGTGTCCAGGAGATAATTCATTCCG
>Ga0118677_10012215_pt1 | contig 12657 bp, 4 predicted proteins | sample AliMusrvi5mmetaG_FD_86154 | JGI IMG/M metagenome (GOLD analysis project Ga0118677, IMG submission 86154)
ATATTCGCTTCGGCCTTTCCTGGTATGGCTTCGCTGGTAGATGAAGTCACCAGGGAGACCAGCGCCCGCTTTGGGGCAGGAGCCAAAAAAAGGCTGATCGATTTTTACACAGGAATTGTACAAAGAATCAGAGATGATAAAGAAAAGGAACTTTTGACAAAATGGTTCACAGAGGAATTTGATGGACTAAGTTTGTCAAGTTCCAGTGAACTTTATTCGTTTAATCGTAATTTCCTTCTTCGAGTTATGAGCATGGGGCACGGACAGCTAGCGCAAATTATTAAGGCTCAAGGACCTAACACTCACGTTGACGCGGCTTGCGCAGGAACTACTCAGGCTATACTCCTGGGAAGGGATTGGATTAGAACAGGTCAGGCCAAGAGGGTCCTAGTGGTCGCTGCGGACGATGTAGCTGGGAAACAGCTTTTCCCTTGGATTGGTTCCGGATTTCTGGCAATGGGGGCGGCTACCACCAACGGCGCTATAACCGACGCCGCCCTGCCATTCGACGACCGCAGACATGGCTTGATACTCGGGTCGGCCGCTGCCGCCGTGGTGCTGGAAAGTGAGGATCTGGCAAGACGTCGAGGCATAGAGCCCCTTGCTTCAATTGAGGCCGGAATAGTCGCAAATAGTGGTTTTCACGGCACTCGTCTCGATGTCGATCACATATCCTTTGTAATGGAAAAAATGATCTCAAAATGGGAGCGGCAGTCGGATGTGTCACGCCACGACTTGGCAAAGAAGATGTTTTTCATGTCACACGAAACTTATTCTCCAAAACGGGGGGGGAGTTCTTCTTCCGAAGTCAGGGCATTGAGATCGATTTTCGGAGAAAGCGCCAAAATTATCCCCATTGCAAATACCAAAGGTTTTACTGGCCACACCATGGGGGTCGGTGTCGAAGACATTGTAGCGCTAAGGTGTTTACAGAAGAAGTTTCTTCCACCTATTCCGAATCTTAAAGTTCCAGATCCGGAATTTCAGGACATGAATTTAAGCGCCGGCGGACCTTGTGAGGCGCAGTACGCTTTAAGACTGGCTGCTGGATTCGGATCGCAAATTGTTATGTCGCTTTATAAAGGGATAGCGCGCGAAGAGAATCGAGTCACTGATTTCGGAGCAAACCGTGAATGGCTAAAGGAAATTACAAATTTCAAAGATCCTGTGATCACAATTGAAAACAGGATCATGAGAGTAAAAGATCGCGAACTAATAGAAAAACCTGGATTTGATAAAGTCAAACTTGTCGATCCTGCGCAAGAACAGCCGAAATGGGTGGCAGTCGCTCCTTCGATGACAGGGATTCAAGAGATCAAAAATGCCATCCTTCAACTGCTGTCTGAAAAAACAGGCTATCCTCCAAGCATGCTGGATACTGGACTTGACCTTGAGGCTGACCTGGGAATAGACACGGTGAAACAGGCGGAATTCATCTCCGACGTACGGGATAAATTTAACATACCCCGCATTGAAGGGCTCAAGATAGCCGAGTTCCCAACCATTGAACACATCATTAACTTCGTCATGGAACATTCAGTTTCAGAAATCACTGAGGCGAATGATCATTCCGGCGGGGGGGCTGCTCAAGATGTCGTGACCTCAAGCGATCGGCTTGAAGTTAACTCTAGAATACTCGATCTACTTTCGGCTAAGACAGGTTATCCAACGGAGATGCTTGACGTTGATCTTGACCTTGAAGCCGATTTGGGCATTGATACCGTCAAACAGGCAGAATTTATTACGGAAATCAGGGAAACTTTTAGAATACCACGTATCGATGGTCTGAAAATAGCCGACTTCCCCACAATTAAACACATCATCGGCTTTGTACTGGAGAAAAAAGCTCAATCCTCCAACGTAGTCAATGTAACGGAAAAACCGGTTCATTCAACTGATGTGGTTGTTGATTCGGCGCCGGTGGATTTGCGCGAGGCTGTGTTGACAACCTTTGACACAGAAAAGACCTCAATGATTCCGTCAATAGATGAACTTATCATATTTGGCGGACATACTGGCTTGGTGGATGGATTTCAGAAAGTTATGGGACCTGTTCCCGTCACAGCGTTGGAAGACCCCAAGGAGATAGGGACTAGGCGAGATAAGCTTCTTGGAGTCATAAACATCTCAACTCGCTCCAATATTCAAACGTCTCTCGATAGATCCTTTGAGCTGTTTCTTGAACTAGCGGCGACTTACGAAGACGGGCCGGTATTCATGACAAACATTGTATCAGAGGACGGCGCTTTCGGATTTGAGGGCCCGGATCCCGCCGGTTACTTGTTCGGGGCAATCTCAGGGGCCGCCAAGTCATTTTCCAGAGAGTATCCCCGGACAATTTGCCGATGCGTGGATATTCATCCGGAGGCCATGGATGAACATGCGCCGGGAATTTTCCTCAGGTGCCTCACGGAGGATTTTCCACTCGAAACAGGCGTTGGGAAAAATCTCCAACTTCAATGTGTACGATTTTCAAAACCACTACCTCGAATGGATACCTCAACCGCAATCGCCTCGGACGAAGTTGTCCTGGTTACCGGTGGAGCCCGAGGGATAACAGCGGCATGTGTAAACCGCATCGCCGAACAGGTCCCTGCGACTTTTGTAATTCTTGGTCGGTCATCACTGTCGAATAGAGCTGAAACCATGTCGACATTCGGCGATATAGAATGGGAACTGGAAAAAGATAGAATAATCGACAGGTACAAAAGGGAGAGCACGATTCCTACACCTGTTCTGGTGGAAAAGGAGTTGGCGGAACTACGTAACCAGGTCGAAGTTTTTAAGAACCTTAGAAAATTTAGGAGCTTGGGTTCTGAAGTCATATATCGAAGCGTTGATATCACCAATCCCTCCGCCGTCGATAAGGTGATAGAAGAGGTTGCCAGGCTCTGCCGACGTGTCGACGTATTTGTGCATGGAGCGGGAATCGACATAAGTAAATCCCTACGATCCAAAACTATTGAACAGATACGGTCTGTTTTTGATGTCAAGGTTGAAGGGGCCAGAAATGTCTTGCAGGCCTTGGAAAAGAATGAGCTGCCCCCTAGGAGACTAATCAGCTTTGGAAGCGTTGCCGGACGTTTTGGGAACATAGCCCAGATCGACTATTCAGCGGCCAATGACTCGATTGCGCACTTATTCAGATGGATCAACTCAAACGGTGGGGACATCCGAGCTTCAGTCATAGACTGGGCCCCATGGGCAGAAATAGGTATGGCGACAAGGGAAAGCGTTCAGAAGACCCTCGAACAGGCTGGAATAGATTTCATACCTCCACATAAAGGAGTGGACGCCTTTCTTCAGGAACTTGCCAGATCACTGGGTTCGGCGGAAGTACTTGTTTCCGGTAGATTAGGGCCTTTTGAAAAAGACGCCTTTTCCACTCCCAGCCGGCAATCCTGTGAAGCTTATATTCTGGCTGGACAAAAAGTCACAGTGGAGAAACTTATTCCGTGCGAAAAGGCTACATTTAGAATCGACCTGGACCCAGGGCATCCTCTACTGAATGATCACAGAATAGATAGGGCTGCCGTGCTGCCCGGCGTTGGGGGAATCGAGATCATGAGAAAAGCGGTGGAGATTCTCGACCCCGAATCTTCTAAACTTGTAATTCAGAATGTACATTTTCTAAAGCCGTTGAAAATATTCAAGTCTGAAAAATTTACTGCAGAAATCACTGTAGAGAGAATTTCCACCGGCCTTAACAAATTCAGGGCTCGGATATCGAGCCGGATGCTGGACAAACAGGGGCAACCTTTTGGAGAATCAAGAATTCACCATGAGTTGTACTTGGGAGAGGCTGCGCCGTTTGATTTGCCTCAATTGGATCTTAACTCGAAGCAGACTGTTTTTGTTCCTGAGAAAGAGATTTACTCGAAGTTCTTCCACGGCCCGGCTTTTCAGTTTGTAGATTATGTTTCGGTTGAAAACAATGGGAGTGGCGCACGGTTTAGATTCAGGGACACTGAGCGAAGACCCGAAATATTCCCTGACCTTATTCCACCAGTCATTGAGGCCGCGTTTCAGGCGGGGGCGGCTATGGCGCTGGAGACCTTGGGTGTCATGCCTCTACCGGTAGCGGTCGGGGAAGTCGTAATCCTTGATCCAGAAGGTCTTCCTGGCTGTGGAACATTGATACCATCTGAGATAGTAACCGGAGAATCAGGTCAGGGCAGGACCAAGATCAAATTTGATTGTGCTGTAAATACAGCGGAAGGAACCCCTCTACTTTTCTTGCGGGGTGTCGAGATGATCGAACTTGAGAAAAGCAGCTCTTTTGCGAACAGAATTTTTGAAGAGTTTTCCAGTATCGATGAGCTTTTGGATCGACCGGAAAAGGATGACGACAACTTAAAAACTTTTGTCGACATTGATTCGGAAACCAGGCTTGCCAAAGCTTCTCCCAAAAGGAGAAAAGAGTGGTCAGCGGGTCGGATTGTAATCAAGAAAGCTTTGAATCGCTTATTGTCCAACAATGGAAACAATCATAAAAACGGTAACACTATCAACATCTTTTCCACCACGTTGGGTAAACCTACGGCGCGTTTCTCCGACAATCCCGATGAAGAGTTTGCCGCAGTAGCTCTTCAGGGAATAGGAGTGGATGTCGAAAAGGTTGAGAATCGAACGCAATCATGGTCAGAAGACTACTTCACTGAAACCGAAATTAACATGGCCTACGATTCGCCCAACAGCTCGCGTCAACTGACTCGAATGTGGAGTCTCAAAGAAGCCTGTCTCAAGGCTTTAGGGGTTGGTTTACGATATGACCTGAAGGATGTTTCTGTGATATCGATGAATAAATTCGGAAGAGCTGAAATGCTATTTCAAAACGAAGTTAAAAAATATATTCAGGATAATGGGCTCCCAGAAATTGAAGCGCGAGTTGAAGATGTAGGCGACCTAGTGGTGGCCCGGGCATTGATAAGGAGATAGGTTATTTGAATTGACCACGCTCATGCGGTGAATAGAATTGTTTTCTAGGATGCTTTGTTACATAATCAGGACATGATAAACTGATCGCCGGGCAGGGTTGAGGACATTCTTATCTTGTTCAGCTAGCCAGTATCTCTTACTGCTGCGTTGGAGTTTGCCGATTGTCTCCCAGATCAAATCTCGCTGCAGGTTTGTCCGGCAGCACTGACTTAATGGACCTTATTCCAGTTCCTTTGAGACACCTAGCCAGTGAAAAGGACATCATTCGACATTTTCAACAGGGCGATCTTATCCTGGACAGGGGCTCGTCCGCTGTAAGGGTGGTTTATATAATTTCAGGAACCGCCGGGGTAGTTCTAAAGAATGATGACAACGAAAGAATAGTAGTTGATTCTCGAGGGCCGGGGGACATTTTCGGAGGAATTGAGTTTTTTACAGGGGTCCCTTGGCAATCTGACGCGGAGCTTATAGCCGATGAACAGGTAAAAGCTCTGGACATGTCTGTGGAAGATTTTGAAAAACTCCTCCGAGAAAGTCCTGATTTTATAGTCGGCCTCATAAAGAATCTCGTCCGCAAAATAATGTCTCTTGACCGAATCATGCTAAAAAGTAAACTCAAGAGACGTTCCTTGCATTCATTGATCAGCCAGGAAAATCATATATTCCCTGATTACGTCATTGGGGAATATGTCAAACGCAACCTCAGTTCCCAGATAGACGCCTTGGCCAACTGTGACGGACCAGCCATGATCATAGGAGAAAGTGGAGTCGGCAAAGAAGTCATCGCCCACCAGATATTCAAGAAGAGCCGCCATTGTAAGGAGGTTTTTCTTGTGCTCGATTTACACCGGACCTCAGAGAATTGGATAATAAATCCATTCGACAGTGGCTCAGAAAAATTGGATGAAAAAGCACTAACAGATAAGCAAATGAGGTTGCTCTTTGGGACAGAGGAACCAGGTAGAGATGGATCCATTAGGGAAACCGCCGGTTATTTTGAATTGAGTGAGGACGGGACACTCCTTATCCGCGGAATTGAAAAACTGACACCCATTTGCCAGATGAAATTGATGGAAGCAATCATAACGGAAACCTATAAAAGGTGTGGGGGGATGACTCAATTACGGGCTAAGGTCAGATTAATAGCAACAACCAGACTGGCTCCCGTTGACATAGCTCTTGAAAATCACCCGCTTATTTTTGGTCTTTTGGAACGATCTATAACAATACCTCCCCTGAGAAATCGAAGAAGGGAAATCCCTGTCCTCATTCGCCATTATCTCAAGAAATATCAAACGGAACTCGGGCGAAAATTGGGTGAACTGCCAAAAGAAACGTTGAAGACTCTTCTCAATTATTCCTGGCCGGGAAATGATCTGGAACTCTCCAATACATTGAAAAGGGCTATTTTGGTATGCGAGCGGAGCGTGCTCCGACCTCAGGATATCTATTTCGACCTGCAAAGGATTCAGGGTAAATGGAAGTTTAATCTACTTAAATTTTCTTTTATTAAGAAAGCCATCTTGAGTCCGCTCTATCCCGCTATGCTGCAAAGCGCCGTAACTCCATTCTTTTTCCTGATACTGTTACTCTTGTTCCTAGGTCCGTCCGATCCGATGCAAAACCCTGCAGCGCTTGTTAGTTGGGCTTTGGGATGGCCTATATTGATTGTTGGATCCCTTTTCTGGGCCCGATTCTGGTGTTCACTATGCCCGATAGGTGTCATTGCAAACCTTGCCAAGAAACTTGTGTCACTTGAAAGACCTTTCCCTGCTTTTCTAAAAAAGCATTCAGATTTCCTGATAGCAGGCGCCGTTCTTTTTATTATATGGTTTGAAACCGCCACGAATATCAGGAATTCTCCGATGATGCTCGGTCTGCTTCTTCTTGCGATGTTACTTTCAGCCATACTTATTTCCATGGTATATGAGCGTCAGTCCTGGTGTTTATATTTATGCGGTTTGGGGGGAATGGTGGGGGTTTTGTCCAAAACTTCCTTTATTGAACTTCGCGCCAACAGTAATGTCTGCATCTCGGAGTGCTCCTCCAACGAGTGCTACATGGGAACTTCGGAAAGCGAAGGATGTCAATTCGGGCATGCTGGGCCACGACTGAGAAGTAACAGGGTGTGTAAACTCTGCGGTCAGTGTATCAAGAACTGTCCCCACGGGGCCATCAACCTTAATTTACGGCCTCCTGGAGAAGAGTTGTGGCAAATTAGCCAGAGACACGCAGGCACGGCGTTTCTTGTGCTAGGGATGATAGGTGGGCTGTTCAGTGAAATGGTTAGCAAGATGCCGGAATATAAGGCCATATCATCAGGCGCTTCGTTGCATCCGGTTCTTCTTTTCAGTTTTGTTTTCTTGGCTGTCATGATCAGCCTGAACATCATGACTTTGGCCTCAGCCAAGATATCGTCTCAGGTTTTTGGTGACACGCTTCGACAGAACTATGCTCGCTTCGGCCTCGCTTTATTGCCCCTTACTTTGTGCTGTTTCACTGCGTTTCATGTCTACTATTTTATTAACCTGGGGGTCCAGATCCCGATTATCATGAGCAAGTATCTAGACATAGAGGCGCTAAGAAGTTTAGTAATCACGGTCGATCCGGAAACCACTCAAGCCATCCAGTATGTCATCATATTTATCGGGTTGTTCTGGACTCTATTGACCCAATTTAAACTTGGACAATGGAGTGAGAAAGAATGGACGAAAAAAATTCAGGGTGTGGCTCCACACGCATTTGTAGCGATTATAATCTCCGCTCTAATGGTTAAGGCCATCGATGCCTTCTTTTACGCCGTGCATTGAATCATCCCTTATTCATAGAGTAAACCACAATAATTTTGTATATGGGCCTTTCAATGTTGTCAGTAATTGTTGCTCCACTTTCGGCGTTAAAACTGACATGAAACAAGTTTTCAGGGTTCCAGAATATTCCGGAGATCAAACTTGGATCTTTTAGAATCAATTCAATCAACAATGGACAGGTTGGAGTCTGAGCTTATTCAGCAGCTTACAAGCCGAGTCCCCGTAGCTTTTGAAATCGGGGCTCATATAATGAATAGCGGCGGGAAGAGGATTCGACCACAGTTGACAGTGATCTCGGCTAGAATGGGTGGATACACGGGAATGGACGCCATCAAGCTATCCGGGGCCATAGAATGCATACACACCGCAACTCTTTTACATGACGACGTGGTTGATTACGCTGAAACCAGACGTGGAAGACCAGCCGCCAATACTCTGTGGTCCAATGAGATGTGCGTCCTCGGAGGAGACTTCATACTGGCCAAGGCTTTTTCAGCTCTTACGTCTCTAAAAAACCTGAGAATTCTGGAAATAGTGTCAAACACTACCGCAAGGTTGAGTGAAGGTGAACTGTTTCAGATGGCAAACATCGGAAATATCGATTTTTCTGAAGAAGATTATGTGCAGGTGATAACCGACAAGACTGCGGTCCTGATGGAGGCCGCCTGCCGATGTGGGTCGATCCTTGGAGGACTTGATTCCGAAAAGGAGGAAGCCCTGTCAATGTTTGGGTTCAATTTGGGCGTGGCGTTCCAGATGACCGATGACCTCATCGATTACCGATCAGACAAGGAAACCATGGGTAAGAATCCCGGAAAAGACCTTGAGGAAGGGAAATTAACGCTTCCTCTAATAACCGCATTGAAAATTGCCACTCAGGATGAAAAGACAGTCGTCAAAGAAATAGTTACCAGTGGATGCGTCTCGGCCGATGATTTCATGTGGGTCAAAAAATTCATTGATCGCCGAAACGGAATAGCCGAAACACTTGCTCGCAGCCGAGAATATCTGGTCAAGGCGGTTGATGGCCTTTCAATATTTGAGGATTCTGAAGAAAAGAGAGCGCTAATAAAGATCTCGGACAAAATCCTGCATCGAACATATTGAGGATTTATTGACACAAGTGTGCTAGATTGATAAAGGTTTCGTCGGTAAGTCATTTGAGAGGAAATTCTATTGTGGTTTTAGTAGTCCGTTTGCTTTTACTGGCGGTATTGGTAGGGTTGGCGACGGGTTGCGTGCCCTTGTGGACGGCTGATGTCAAAGAGAAGAATGTATCGGCGGAAGAACTCTTCAAACAGGGAAAAGAAAAGATCAAGGATAAGCAATATCAGGAGGGTATAAACATTCTGGAGAGATTAAAATCGGCTCATCCGGAATTCAAACAAATGCCAGAGGTTTATTTGGTCATTGCTGATTCCTTTTACGACGAGGGTTCATATGATAAGGCCATTGCCCGCTATCTCCAATTTATGGAGTTGTACCCAGGGGACAAAGAGGCTTCAAGAGCGCGGTACCAAATTGCAATGTCCTATTTTAATCAGATAAAGAACACAGACCTTGACAACTCAGTGGTTAAACAGGCTATTCGCGCCTTCAAGGCAGTTTCTGACGCTGCGGACCCAGGGGAATGGGGCAAAAAGGCAGAAGAAAAATCTCGCGAATGTCAGAGAAAATTGGCTGAAAAAGAACTGTACAAATCACGATCATATATTAGCCTTGGAAACTATAAAGCCGCAAAGATAGCCGCTCAAAGGGTAATTGACGAATATTCAAAACTTGGGCTGGATGATGACGCAAAAAAAATTCTCGACAAGATTAAGAATAAATAATTCCCACCGGTAAATTATTAAAGTCATTTCAAAAAGCATTGTGAATAGTTAGGGCTCAGGTTTTTTCAGCGCATGATCGCTGATAGGGCCTGATTGGAGGCGAATGGTGTTCAAAAAGAATATTCTGTGCATAGGGGCAGGTTATGTAGGTGGACCAACAATGGCTGTCATAGCTCGCCATTGTCCTGAATACCAAGTTGTGGTGGTCGACATAAATCATGACCGAATCATGCGGTGGAACTCGGATAATCTCCCGATATTTGAGCCGGGACTTGATGAGATAGTGTCGGCGGTTCGTGGTAAAAACCTATTTTTCAGGACAGATGTTGATGAGCAGATAGATGGCGCCGATATTATATTTGGCAGTGTCAACACACCTACCAAGACTTTTGGTCTAGGCGCTGGAAAAGCGGCGGATCTGCAATTTTGGGAAATAACGGCCAGACAGATTCTGAAAAATAGTTCTAAACCCAAAATAGTCGTTGAAAAAAGTACTCTCCCGGTTAGGACCGCAGCGGCAATAGGACGCATCCTGGACTCAAATGAGAAAAAAATTCATTTCGAGATTGTCTCAAACCCTGAATTCCTTGCTGAAGGGTCTGCTATCCGTGACCTTGAAACCCCGGATAGAGTCCTTATCGGCGCTAGAGAAACCGACTCGGGACAGGCTGCTCTGAAAGAAGTTGTAGATATTTACAAACATTGGGTACCAGAGGAAAAAATCCTTACTTCAAGCGTCTGGTCGAGTGAACTTTCCAAACTTGTGGCCAATGCCTTTCTCGCACAGAGAGTGTCATCCATAAATTCCATATCAGCTCTTTGCGAAAAGACAAACGCTGATATAGAAGAAGTCGCCAAAGCAGTAGGAATGGATTCCAGAATTGGTCCAAAATTTCTCAAAGCCGGCCTAGGTTTTGGCGGATCGTGTTTTAAAAAAGATATTTTAAATCTTACCTATATTGCGGAGAATTATGGTCTGTCGGAGGTAGCGAGATATTGGGAACAGGTCTTAGAAATCAATTCTTACCAGCAACGAAGATTCGTAGACATCATAATTAAGCAAATGTTCAATACTATCGTGGGCAAGAAAATTGCGATATTTGGATTCGCATTCAAGGCTGACACCGGTGATACGCGAGAATCTCCAGCTATAAACGTCTGTCGGGGGCTTTTGGATGAAAAGGCCCAGTTGGCGATTCATGATCCAAAAGCTCTAGATGGCGCAGCTAAAGACCTTGAAGAATACGCAGGCCAATTTACTCTTGAATCAGATCCATACAGCGCCGCATCGAAAGCCCACGCCATTGTAATAGCTACAGATTGGTCCCAATTCGTCTCATTGGATTATGCTAGAATTTTTGAGACCATGGAAAAACCCGCCTTCATTTTTGATGGGAGAAATTTGCTTGACCACAGGAAACTCTATCAAATCGGTTTCTCGGTTCACCGCATAGGCAGGCCACCTTTGTCGAGGCTTTAGATTTCTGAAAATACATCTGTCAAAACAGGAAAGGACACGGACATTGTTCCGTGTCCTTTTTGTTCGAACTCATAAGAAATTTTTCAATTACGACAAAATTGACTTTTAGGCAATCAAGGCAATTACTTGTAAACGCCTTCCACTACCTGCTGACGTATCACCTTCTTGTTCAACTTGCCGACACTCGTCTTTGGAATCTCCTGAACGTGATAGAACTGATCAGGAATGGCCCATTTTGATATGGCGCCTTTGTCGGCAAGCTCCTTCATGAAATCTCGTAGGTTGTCCTCTGAAAAAGTCTGGCCAGGCTTGATTACTACGAGAGCTACCGGGCGCTCACCCCACTTCTCGTCAGCAACGCCAATCACCGCTACCTCGGAAACAGTTGGATGCTGGCTTATCAGACTTTCAAGCTCAAGAGATGAAATCCATTCACCGCCGGTCTTGATAACATCCTTAAATCTATCGGTTATTCTGACATATCCCTCTGAATCTATATTGGCCACATCCCCTGTGTGTAACCATCCACCCTTCCAGAGTTCTTCCGACTTTTCCGGAGATTTGAAATATCCCTGAGTCAACCACGGAGTACGAACCACTATTTCTCCTGTCGTGACTCCATCATGCGGGACATCTTTACCCTCCGCGTCCACAACCTTCAAGTTCACAAAAGGAGTGGGTAAACCAGTTTTTGTGATTATATCCAATTTCTGCTCAGGGCTCCATCCCGCCATCTTTGGCTTCAGGTTTGCAGCCGTTAGAAGCGGACAGGTTTCCGACATGCCGTAAGCGGCTATAATCTCTATTCCCAAATCCATCGCCGCTTTTGCCAGGCCTATTGGCAGTGCCGAACCACCAATGACGACTTTCCAATTGCTTAAATCAACCTGTTTCGCTACGGGGCTGGTCACAAGCATGTGAAGAATTGTCGGAACGCAGTGTGAAAAAGTGACTTTTTCGCTCAGAAGAAGTTTGAGCAACATTGCCGGCTCGTATCTTCCCGGGTAGACCTGCTTGCATCCCAAAAGTGTGGCTAGATATGGAATACCCCAAGCGTGAACATGGAACATCGGCGTTATGGGCATGTAAACATCGGCCGACTGGAACCTCACTATGGACGAGAACCCGGAGAGCGCCATTGACATATCGAAAGTATGCAGCACTAGCTGCCTATGACTGTAATAGACGCCTTTGGGATCACCGGTTGTTCCAGTAGTGTAGAACAACGTAGCCATGGTGTTTTCATCAAAATCAGGGAACTCAAAATCTGCGGACGCTCTTCCCAGTAAATCCTCATATTCACCCGCAAGCGCCACTGTTGTTTTTGGGCTTTCGTCGCTGTCTTTAAGTAATATGATCTTTTTGACGGTCTTCAGTTCACCGATTATGGACTCAACTATTGGCATGAACTCTTCATTGACCATTAGCACGGTATCTTCGGCGTGGTTGACAGTGTAGATTATCTGTTCAGTGGAAAGTCGGACATTGATGGTGTGTAGCACCGCTCCCATCATTGGAATGGCAAAATAACACTCGAGGTAACGATGCGAATCCCAGTCCATTACCCCTATAGTGTCTTCAGACCCTACCCCCATGT
>Ga0118677_10012216_pt1 | contig 12657 bp, 8 predicted proteins | sample AliMusrvi5mmetaG_FD_86154 | JGI IMG/M metagenome (GOLD analysis project Ga0118677, IMG submission 86154)
ATGCTGCATTCCATAATGGCAAGGAATCTTTCACATATAATCAATATATTACTTGCTACACATTATGGCAAAACCCCTGCATATATGATGGTTTGCCCCATTTCTCTAGGAAGTTAGGTTAGGATTTCGGATTTCGGATTTCGGATCTCCTTCGGCCTTCGGATTTCGGGTTTCGGATTTGGGCCCACGGCCTGCCGCACCGCATCGGTCGCCGCCGGCAGCCCAGACATGGGCAAGCTGAGAATTGCTGGCTAAAAACCGTGCTTCCCCTCGCGGGCCGTTGGAAGTATGTACTGTTCCATGAGAGCGGCTGTTCTACACGGTAAAGAACAGATTCGGGTGGAAGAGGTCACAACGCACTCCCTCCAGGCAGGTGAGGTGCGAGTTCGCATTGAGGCGGCGTTGACCTGCGGCACGGATCTGAAGGTGTTCAAGCGTGGCTACCACGCTAGGATGCTTATCCCCCCGACTGTGTTTGGCCACGAGTTTGCCGGCGTCATCTCCGAGTTGGCGCCGGACGTGACCGGTTGGCGCGCGGGCGAGCGAGTGGCGGTGGCCAACTCAGCCCCGTGCGGCGAGTGTTTCTACTGCCGCAACCACCAGGAGAACCTGTGCGACAACTTGCTGTTTCTCAACGGGGCCTACGCCAAATCAATCGTCATCCCGGCGCGACTCGTCCAGCAGAACCTGCTGCGGCTTAAGCCGGAAACCGAATTCCGCGATGCGGCGCTGGTCGAACCGCTGGCCTGCGTGGTGCAGGGAGTCGAGGACGCGCGCTTGCACGCGGGGCAACGGGTGCTGGTGATCGGGGCGGGCCCGATCGGCCTGATGTTCGTCGCGCTGGCCCGGCACTTGGGCTGCCGTGTGACCGTGGCCGGGCGGGGAAAGAAGCGGCTGGAGACAGCCCAACGCCTCGGGGCGGAAGCCGTTTTGAATGTCGGCGAGCACAGCGACCTGGTAGCGGCAATCCCGCCCGGGACGGTCTTCGATGTCGTCATTGAGGCCGTGGGCAAACCGGAGACCTGGGAGGCGGCGGTGCGGTTGGTGCGCAAGGGCGGGACGGTGAATTTCTTTGGCGGATGCCCCTCTGGCACGGCCGTCTCACTGGACACGTCGCTCATCCACTACGCGAACCTCACGCTGCTGGCCAGCTTCCATCATACGCCGCGCACCGTCCGTCGGGCGCTCGAGCTCATCGAGACGGGGGTGGTGTGCTCGGACGATTTTGTGGACGGCGAGTGTTCGCTGAGCGAGTTGCCCATGCTGTTCCGATCCATGGCGTCCGGTAACCGGGCGATAAAGACGCTCGTGCGAGTGCATGAATGAAACCCTCAAAGGGGCAAATGCCGAAAAGCTGAAATTGAGAAAGCAGAAAGCAGAAATAAGAAACGGCGGAATCACGGCTAGTGACAAAGTCCTCGCCAGTCATTGTAGGAGACGACGTCAGGAGTCTCTGACCTCTTGGCCTGCCGCCCAAACCTGGGCTTGCTTGGAACGTGCTGATTAGAGACTCCTTACGTCGTCTCCTACAGCTTCAGATGGGAATGGAAAGCGCGGGCCTTTGGATTTCTGCTTTCTGCTTTCCCAATTTCAGCTTTTCCTTGTAGAGCATTTGCCTTCTTCAAGGAGCCACCAACTGCTTGAAATCAGGGGATTGCCGCAGTGGACCGAAGCGGTCCTCATTCCTGGCGCTAGCGAGCAAGTCTTTCGCCTTGGGATCGCTCTTTAGCCGCTTGGCACTCAAGTCCAGCGCCTGGCGAAGGGCGGAGAGCCCCTCCGCTGATTTTCCGATGCCCGCTTTCAGAACGGCCAGGTCGTACCAAGCCTCCGGGCTGGTGGGCATGACTTTGGTCAGCCGCTCCAGGGTCCCTTCCAGTTTGGGCACATTCCCGAGTGCCGCGTAGGCCTGGGCGATGCTCAGCACGGCACTGGCGTCGAGATTGGTATGGGCTTCGAGCTTGTCAACCGTCTGCTGGATTCCCGCCTGGTTGCCGAAGCTGCTGAAAGCTGTGATCAGGGCCCGGAGCGCGTTGGGATCGACCACGGGCGAATTCAGCACTCCGTTCAGGACTTGAACGGCACTGTCGGTCTGCTGCAGTTGCAGGTAATTTGCGGCCAGGTTGAAGGCCGCCTGAAAATCCGCCGGGTTCTTCCGTGTCGCAGCTTCCATCTGCTGGAGGGTGCCTTGCGCCTGCTCAGCTTTCTTGTAGCTCTTGACGGTTTCCAGCAGACCCCGCACCTGGCCGTTGAAAGGGTCCAGCTTCAGGCAGGTCGCCGCCACCAGAATGGCATCGTCGAAACGGCGCAGTTGCAGCAGGAGTTGGGCATAGCGGAAGACGGCTTCCGGGCTGTACGGACAGAACGCGAAGGCCTGGCGGAAGGCGAAATCGGTCTCCTTCAGCAGCCGCTGAGATTCCGCATCGCTCTTGGGCCGATACTCCGGCGGACACTGCGGACTCAGGCGCCAGTGGTAAACACCGGCGATGGAGCTGCGCAGCTTGGAAAAGGACTTCTGCGCGTCATCATCGTACAGGAACCTGCGGTCCCCGGTAAAACCGTTGAAATCATGGCGGAGGTAGGTCTTCTCGATCCAATCACAGATCTGTTTGAGGGGCGTGTCGTAGTCAATAATGTCCCCGGTCAACCGCTTGGAGAACTGTTTCCAGAACTGGTGGTCGCGATTGTAGATGTCCTCGGTCAGCGCGGGCAACGGCTGGCGGTTGATCTTCATGATAATCCCAAACGGCGTCAGGTGGGGATACATCCAATCCAGCGGGAAGCTTTCCTCCACGAAGAACTCATTCTTCGGATTATGATCGAAGATCACCTTGGTTATCAGGCCGTTGATGGCCATCACGGCCACCTGGCCGGAGACCTGCACCTTGTTGTCAACGATCCTAACATCTTCACCCGGCTTCAACTGGCTGGGGACAGCCTGCGCGCGCCGCTGGGCGTCGGCCATGTATTCCTGGAAACAGCGCTGCGAATCTTCCGGCGTGGCCGAATAGATCTCGCGGTCCGGGTAAACCCCGCCCAGGCTTCGGGCGATTTCTTTGGGGTAGGCTTCTTCCAGTAGCAACCGGTTCAGCCGGATGCGGGTCCAGCTTTGTGGATTCTCCTTGATGAAGTCGGTCAGGTATTCCGAAAGCTGCACCGCCTTGAACCGCTCCGGCTCATACAGCAGGCCGGACTTGGACAGCTCGGCGATCTCAGTCCCAATCTGCTCTTGTTTCTTGCGCAGCCGCTCGGACGTGCTCCCTTCAGCAATCTCCTGGTCCACCGCGTCCTTTTCCCGCTTCTTGGCGGTCAGGCGTTCCTTGATCTTGAGCTCGCGTTCCAGCAGCACGTTCAGGTCCTCGGACAGGCCGCGGCGCAAGCGCGCCTCGTTGCCCTGGCCGGACAGCAGTGCCTGGGTCTTGGGGCTGAGGTTGTCGTAAAGGTATTTCGAGAGCGGATCCTGTTGTGGGCCAGGCCGCAACCTGGCCGCCAGGGCGGTCAGGTCAACAAAGTCCTTATCCCCAAACCACGAGGTATAGGTGCGGCGGCGCTTTTCCACCTGGTCGCCCAACCCCCCGAAAAGCCGGTCCAGCGGCGCCACCGCCCGCGCGAGCATGTTCGTCTGGTATTCCTTGTCCTTGAGCAACGTGCGACCCAATTCGCTGAAGAAAGGAGGATCAATCTGTGTGCTGCGGTTGTAGTGCGAGCGGATGTAGCACAGATAGGTGCCGTCGGCCAAAGCGTTCTGGGTAATGATATAGACGTCGCGGCGATCAAACTTCTGGTCCTCGACCGGCTGGCAATTATGCGGGGTGAAGCTCTCACAGAAGATGGTATAGGTCGGGCAGAAACGGCCCGGGTCGGTGCCGCCATAAAGCACCGCGTCCTTCGTCATCTCCGGATAGAGCGGCTTGCCATCCGTCCCCTTGAAGGGCACGGTGAACATGTCGTGGCCGAACCAGTAGCCAAACCAATGATTGCGCTGGTCGCTGTCGTACCAGTGGGCCAGGCCGGAGTAAAGCGGCATCGCCGCGAAGAGTCCCAACACGATGAATAGCGGGCCCCGCTGCCGGTAAAGCACGAGCGCGAGGACAAACGCCACCGCGATGGCCACCAGCACCAGGTTGGCGTAGATGGGCATCCCGTATTGGTTCGGCGCAAAGGCCCGGCCAATCCAGCGCGGCAGTTCCGAAAGGCTGATGACCCCCGCCGGACCAAAGTAATGCTTGCCCGTCGCATCCCAAAGGCAAAACAGCGCCAGGACGACTCCCACCATGCCCCCCGCCAGACCCCATAGCCGGAATTTCTGGTAATGCGTGGCCATGAACGCCGCCGTCAGCGCCAGGCCGTAGCCGATCAGGCACGCGACGATCGTGTGGGACGAGCACATGAACACTTTGAACAGGTCAGCCGAGGCCTTGTCGGGCGTAGGATTCAGCAGCACGATCAGCAGGCCGCCGAGGAAAACATACAAGCCCGTGAGGGCTATCAGCCAGGCGCGCTCGCGCTTCTGCATCTTGAAGTAGAAGACGAAGGGCACCAGCCCAATAAACAGGTACACCCAGGTGAACTCATTGGCCGCACCTTCCACCAGCATACCGATCTGGCTCAGGAACCGCCCCGGTTCCGCGATGATATTGGTCGGGTTGGGTTGTTCATACTGCCCGCGGGTCAGGGCATGGAAAAACCCTTCCACCGTGCGGGGATAACCCCATTGCATCGGCGGAATGGTCATCCCCGCAATCGCCATGTAGAGGTAGAACGAAACCCCCAGCATCCAAAGCCCGGCCATGATCAGGATCTGCTTCCAGCAGGTGCCCAGGCCCTTAGTCCGGGCGGCCAGCCACAGGCTGGCAACCAGCGAACCAATCCCGATGGCGTTGAAAAGGAATAACAATCCCGGCTTGGCCCCAATGTTGTGGAACATGTGGTCGCCGGTTACCGCGACCATCACGCAGTCCGCCAGGTAAATGAGGAAGTTGCCCAGGAACGCGTCCCGGCCCAGCTTCGGATTGCCGGCGGCCAGCGCGACCTCGATGCCGATGGCCGCAACGATCAGACTTTGATGTAGCGTCAAGCATACCCCGAACAGAAACGCAGCCCAGTAAGCGTAACGCAACTGGTGCGGCGCATAAATCCACCGCAGCAGGCACACCAGCACCGCCAGAAACCACGGCACGCTGGTCACGGCAATTCGGTTTACGACCACCGACTCCTTCCACATGAACCCGTCCATGCCCAGCAGCAGGCCCGCGGCCAGCGCCGAAACGAAGCAGATGGCGCTTTCCCATTTGCCGGTCAACCCCTTGAGTTCTTCGATCCCCTCCATGAACATGCTGCTGCCCCGGGAAACCATCAGCGCGAGCAAACCGCAGGCCATCGCGCCCGAGAACGCCTGCCCCACTGACACCCGCCACGCCATGTTGCCGATCGGCAGCAGCGTACACCACAGCCAGCTATAGATCGTCCACACCGGGTAGCCGGGCGGGTGGGGAATCCCCGCATAGAACGCACCCGTCACCAGCTCGCCGGAGTCCTCCAGCGTCAGCTCAGGCGCCAGCGTCAGCAAATACACCGTCCATACCACCCCGAAGGTAATGGCCATCACCAGCCAGTCCAACCTCCGGAACAGCGGCGGCACCGGCCCCGGCGCGGCAACCGGCGCGGGCTTTAGCGGCTTGCGCACCTCGCGCTCCAAACTCTTTGGCTTCATCATACGCAGTCTTTACTTCCATAGACACCATACCCAGTCTGATTCGTGCAAGGCGAGCCGAATTTTTGCCAGCAATTCATATTATGGACGAGATGGGGACGCCGGGTGAGGGCCCCCGGCCTGCAGGAGGGCGGTTTTGCGGGGGATGTAGGCCGGGTGCCCTCACCCGGCGGGAGGTGCCCTTCCTCACACCCTCAAATAGATCGCCTTCAGGTATTCGGCTTCCTTGAAGGTCGCCGGATGGTCCGGCGCATGACACGTGGTCCGCAATTCCTCGAACTTGCGGCCAGCCTCCGCGGCGGACTTGCGCACAGCCGCAAAGAACTCTTCCGCGGTTACGTGTGCCGAACAGGAACAGGCTACCAAAATCCCGCCCGGCGCCAGATGCTCGATGCCCGACGATGCCAGCCCCCCATATGCGCGAATGGCGCCCGGCCGCTCGACTTCCCGCTTCGCCAGCGATGGCGGGTCCAGGATTACCAGATTGAACCTGTGCCCCGGCTGCTGCTTCAGCCATTCAAATGCATCTGCCTGAACCATTTCATGCCGGCAGGAGGCCACGGAGGCATTCGTTGCGTTCAGGGCGAAGTTGCGCTTTGCGCCGGCCAGGGCGTGAGCGCTTAGGTCGAGGTCCGTCACTGACCGGGCTCCCCCGCGCACCGCGTAGAGCGAAAAGCCGCCCGAAAAGCTGAAGGCGTTCAAGACCTCGCGGCCGCGCGCCAGGGCTTCCACCTGCCGCCGGTTCTCCCGCTGGTCGAGGAAGAACCCCGTCTTTTGCCCGCGCAACACGTCCGCTTCAAACCGCAAGCCCGTCTCCTGGAACGTGACCGGTCCGTCCAGCGGCGGCCCGCTTAGAATGACTCCATCCGCCTTCCCAAATTGGCGCTTGGCATATTCCTGGATGTTACGACTGAGCCGGAGGACGATGCGTTCCGGACCCAAGCGCTCGGTGATTAACCCGGCGATTTCCTCCAACCGCGGCAGCCAGGCGGAGGTGTAAAGCTTCAGCACCAGCGTCTGGTCGTAACGATCCAGCACCAGGCCCGGCCAGCCATCGCTTTCCCCATTGATCCACCGGAACCCGGTCGTGTGCTCGTCAAACAAGCCCTGCCTGGCTTCCAGCGCGCGAGTCAGCCGCTCAGACCACCAGGTGCGATCAATGGCCCGGGGCTTCCCCACGTGCAGCAGCCGCACGCGAATCGGCGAGTCCGGATCGAACAGTCCCGCCCCGAGGAATCGGTCCTTGCGGTCGTAAATCACGGCCAGCTCGCCCGCTTCCCCCGCGCGATTCTGCTCCCGGATGCTGTCAGCGAACAGCCACGGATGGCCCGAGCGCAGCACCGATTCCGCCGTCGCGGTCACCCGCAACCGCAGCCGCGGCACCCGCTCCCGTTCTTTTGATTCGCCAGTAATCATTCAATTCAACCACAGATGGACAAAGCGCACCCTCAAGAATTGCATTATATTCCGAGCGGATAAAGGCAGTTGTATGGCGGAACACGAGAAATCTCACCTTGTCGTCCTCGGCGGGGGCTTTGGCGGCCTGACGTTCTGCCAGTATTTCCGCCATCCCGCCGCGCGCGCAACGCCCAATGTGCATCTGCCATTTGTTATCCGCCACCTACTATTGGCCATCGGCCATCGGCAATTGGCTATATGGGTCCCTCTTGCCTTGGTTTGCGTCCTTGCCTCTTATTCCAGTTCGCGTTCAACCTGAGATTAACTCCGCCAGCAAAGCCCGAACCTGCCCCTCACCCGTCCTGCGGACACCCTCTCCCCATCCGATGGGGAGAGGGCGGGGTGAGGGGCAGTTCGGCTCATCTTGAAAGCGATTTGGAATTAGCCTCTTGGCATTAACTGTCGTTCTTCGGCCTTGACTGCTCTCTGCTCCCTGCCTATCACGGAGCAAGTGATGAGCATTTCCGGTCACGTGGTAGAGATGATCTCCGGCGCTTGGGGGCTGGCGACCGGGGACGGTCGAGCGCAGTGGGCGTTTTGCCCGACCTTGTCTTTGCGCGAGCCGAGCCGAAGGGGCAATTATCACGATCACAATAGAAGGCGGGGCCCTTTTGCTTTGTCTTTGTACCAATGACTTTGTCCCAAACATACTGTTGGGCGGAGGTAGCGAATCCGACAATATGAAAAAAACCGGACTTGCCCTTGTTCTCCTGCTCGGCTGCGGAGTCTTGAGTTGGGCTTTCATCAGGCCCCCCTTCACGGACCTACCGCGGTTCGTCGAGAGGCACCGGGACATCGTTGTCGCGGATTGCGTCTCCATACCACCCGATTTTGTCATTGTAGACGGGAAGAAGATCTTCCTCGAATACCGTGGAGTATACCCATTTGACGTCAAAGTTGTTCGGATGCTTAAGGGGAGCCTGCCACCCGGAAACAGAAGGATTCGGACCAGCTTCACGATGGTGCCGGGCAAGCGGTACCTCCTGAGCAACCTCGGTTACGATGATGACTTTCAGGCGCTGGCGGAGCTTTCGGTGGTCGAAGTTTCCGATCAGTTTGACTTGAGCCAACTGGATGGCAAGCCGGTGAAAGAACAAGTGGCCTCTCTTCTCTCAAACCGGCTGGCCACGCTCCGATCAACCATTCCAAAGCTTGAGGCAGAGAGGACGCTGCTGGAGAAGGCTGTCCATGAATAACAGACCGCCCAATTGCGTGCAGGCGACGCCGGGTTGCGCCTGCTGTGAATCCGTGAGTCAGGGAGTCGGCGCGCCTGACGCAGAACGTAGGCCGCTCTCAACAGCTATGAAGGCCACACTGTTGCTCGTGTTCCTTACGGTGCTGGTGGGTTGCGCTTCCGCGCCGTCATCAGCGCCCAAAGCAGCCGCCCGCTGGAAGTCCGTCATTGCCGCCTTAAAGCTTTACCATGAAGAAGTGCGCGACTATCCAAAAAGATTGGTTGAACTGCACCCTTACTACCTGTCAGCGGACGTTCCACTTCACGACGAGAAGTATCCAGCGTCTCTCCGGCAGGTCTGGTCAACTTATCGGGGAATTGACCCGCAGTGGGCACCTACTTACCAGCGCCTCGGCAAGGATTACTTCGTCAGCTATCGACGCATTGACCAGGACAACTATTCGCTCCAATTGTTTCATGGTGGCAGGTTGGTGACGGTAGCGCACTCCAGTCGCTGACCCCATCTGGCTGCATCAAAATGAAATGTGGGAACTCATGAGCGAACCCGATGGATTCTGATCCCTGAACCAGTAGTTTTATGATATGGTTAGCGAAATGAATCGCAGGCCAATGACCAAAGGCGTGCCGGCGGTCCGGCAGAAGCAGCCGTGCCGCAAACGCGGAATCGTCCCCACCGGCGGCATGGTGCCCCTGAGCCCGAAGGAACTGAAGCAACATGCCCACCTCCTGGCGCAGGGCAAACCCTTGAGTGGCAGGAGCGGCCCCTTTGTCTATTACATGCGCAATGGACGGCTGTGTTGGCGCCGGTATGTCGTTCCCGAAGATCCCGGCACAGCCCGGCAGCGGCGCTCGCGAGCCGCCTTCCGCGCCGCCTCAAGGACGTGGAGCCAGGGCGGGCCGCTGACGGACAAGCAGCGGGACGCCTGGTACGCGGACGGGGCCAAGCGGCAGAGCCGTTCCCGCCTCGCCCAATCGGGTCCGCTGACCGGCCAACAGAATTACATCGGACGCAACAGCACCCGGAAGCAGCGCGACTACCAATTGCTCTCGCGCCCGCCCCAGCGAGGGCAGGAGAAGGCGAACCCCAAAAGGCTCAAGTCAGAGCTATCTGTGCAAGTCCCTAAATCCCAGCCCATTACGCGCTCCACGTCAGGGCCTCGTTGGGTACACGCCGTGCCTGCACCGTCTATGCGCCGCGGAGCCAGCGGGAACGCAAAGAAATCCAAGGCCAGACAGTTAATTTCACAAATGCCGCATTTCCAGAGGTCTGCGCGATCCACGTCAGGCCGCCCCCAGACCAGCACCAGAGCGCTACCAGGGCCGCGCCAGCGCAAGGCGAGTCAACCCAAGGGCACTGGCCAGCGTGGCGCACTGAAACCTCCTCCCAAACGGGGCAAAGCCCGCGGGAATGCGAACCCGCTCAAGCGATCTTCCGTTTGAACTGGAGCGCGCACAGGCTGAAGATCCCGATGCCCATTCCCGCGAGGACGACGATGTTGAACCAGAAATCGGCCAGCCCCGCGCCGCGCAGCACTATGGCCCGCTGCAGCTCGATATAGTAAGTCGCCGGCAGGATCACGCCGACGGCCCAGAAGATCCACGGCATCGTCTCGCGAGGAAAGATGAAGCCGGAGAAGAACACCGTTGGCAGGATGAAGATGATGCACATCTGCAGCGCCTGAATCTGGGTCCGCGCCCAGGTCGAGATGAGCAGGCCGATGCTCAAGAGTGCCCAGAGGTAGAACAGCGTCGCCACCATCAGTTCCCGGATGTCACCGGCCACCGGCACATGGAACACCCATTGCATGATGCCAATCAACCCGATGGCCATTAACATCGAGAGGCAGAGGTAAGGTGTAATCTTGCCGAGCATCAGCCCCCAGCGTGAAAGCGGGCTCACGAGCAATTGCTCCAGCGTCCCACGCTCACGCTCGCGCACCAGCGACATGGAGGTAGCGAACAAGGTGGCAATTTGCAGCACCAGCCCGATCACGCCCGGCAGGAAGAAGTTCGGGCTCCGCATCTCGGGATTATACAGGATCTGCGGGCGCACCTCGACAGGCAGTTCCCGCACCCCCGTCCGGTCAGCCAATCGCAGCATGGATTGGCGAAACCCGACGTTCAGCGCCGTGTTCAGCGCGGACGAGGCCACGCTCGAGCTCGATCCGTCAATGAGCGCCTGAACGCGGGCGGTGTGCCGGCCCTGCATGTCGCGCGCAAAGCCCGGCGGGATCTGCAATCCCACATACGCCTCCCCGCGCCGGATCGATTCGGCGAGTTCGGTGATGCTATGCACTTGGCCCACCACCTTGAAAGTGCCTGTGTTCACGAACTGATTAACCAGCTCGCGGCTCTCCCGGGTGCGATCCTCGTCGAGCACCAGCGTCGGGATATGCTTCACGTCCAAATCCAGCGCGAACCCGAACGCGATCAACTGGATCAGCGGCGGGAAGAACATGAAGAACAGCGTCAGGTGGTCGCGAAACACGACCAGAAACTCCTTGCGCATGATCGCCGTGACTCCTCGGAAAGGTACTCTCATTGCCCATCCCCGTTTGCGTGGCCCGACGTTAGCGCCACAAACACGTCTTCCAGGGAAGGGGCGATCGGGCGGATGTCCGCCTGCGGGATGTTAACTCTGCTCAGCTCCGCGCGGATCAACTCGTCCGGCATTTCCTTGTCCACCAGCAGGTGCATGGATTGCCCGAACACCGTCGCGGCCCGCACCCCTGGGAATCGCCGCAGCGCCTGCAGGCCGACCGTGACATGGTCGCACGTTACGTCAATCCGCCGCGTGTCCGGGGGATTGACCACTGGCAGATGCTTGAGGTCATCGGGTTCGCCGCAAACCACCAGCTTGGACAGGTAGATGTAGCCGACGTGCGAGCAACGCTCGGCCTCATCCATGTAGTGCGTGGTGACGAACAGCGTCATGCCCTGGCTCGAAAACTCGAAGAGCAGGTCCCACAGCTCGCGCCGGGCGACGGGATCAATGCCCGCGGTCGGTTCGTCCAGGAAGAGCACGGTGGGGTGGTGCATCAGCGAGCAGGCCATCGCCAAACGCTGGCGCCAGCCGCCGGAAAGCAGCCCCGCGCGCCGGTCCAGGTAAGGTTTCAGATGTGTGAGCTCCACCAGTTGGTCGTAGCGCTGCCGGAGCTTCGCGCCGCGCAGGCCGTAAAGGCGGCCGTAGAAGTCGAGGTTCTCGTGCGTCGTCAGCTCGTCGTAGAGGGAGAACTTCTGGGACATGTAGCCGATCAGGCTCTTGATCTGCTCCAAATCGCGCGCCACATCCAGCCCGGCAATGCGCGCCTGTCCGCCGCTGGGCGCCAGCAGCCCGCACAGCAGCCGGATCACCGTGGACTTGCCGGACCCGTTCGGGCCCAGGAAGCCGAAAATGGAGCCTCGCTCCACTCGAAAGCTGACGTTGTCAACAGCCGTGAAATGGCCAAACCGCTTGGTCAGCCCTTCGCACTCGATCATGACTTCGGCAGGCACGGTTCTGAACGCGTTACTTCTGCACGTTCGGAAACGCCACGTCTGCCGCCATGCCAGCCCGGAGCTTCCCCTCCTGATTGTCGAGGCGGACTTTGATGCCGAAGACCTGTTTGACGCGTTCGCCCACCGTCTGCACGTTGCGCGGGGTGAACTCGGCCGAGCGGGCGATCTGCTCCACTTTGCCGGAGAAGTCCTTGCCGGGATCCGAATCCACCCGGACCCTCACAGGCTCGCCGAGTTGGATGTGGCCCAGCCACGGCTCGGGAACAAAGACGCGCACCCAGAGGTGATCGGTCAGGAGCAAGGTGGCCAGGGCCTGGTTGGGCGCCAGCACGTCGCCGACCTTGACGCTCAGGACCTCCAGCACGGAATTGGAGGGGGCCACGATGCTCATCTCGCGCAGATTTGCGTCCGTCTCGGCCAATTCGGCACGGACCTGGGCCAGGCGCTCGGCCCGGGTGCCCGCCAACAGCAGGTCATAACGGCTCTTGGCCGCCGCCACATTCTTCTCCAGCGTGCTGGCGCGGGTTAGCGTCTGGTCATGCTCGGTGGCCGAGATCGTCTTTTGGGCAAACAGCTCCTCAGCCCGCTTGGCGTCCACGCGCGCCTGGTCCAACTCGGCGACGAGCGCTTCCCAGTCATGTTTGGCCGCGTCAATCTCCTGCGGGCGTGGTCCCGCTTCGTATTCGGCCACCTGGGCGGCCACCCGGTCACGCTTGGCTTTCAGCTCGGCGGCGTCCAGTTCGACCAGCGGCTGGGCTGTTTTCAAGGAATCGCCCTCGGCAGCGGAGATCTTCAC
>Ga0118677_10012217_pt1 | contig 12656 bp, 7 predicted proteins | sample AliMusrvi5mmetaG_FD_86154 | JGI IMG/M metagenome (GOLD analysis project Ga0118677, IMG submission 86154)
AGGACCAGAAGGACCAGAAGGACCAGAAGGACCAGAAGGACCAGAAGGACCAGAAGGACCAGAAGGACCAGAAGGACCAGAAGGACCAGAAGGACCAGAAGGACCAGAAGGACCAGAAGGACCAGAAGGATCAGAAGGATCAGAAGGATCAGAAGGACCAGAAGGATCAGAAGGACCAGAAGGACCAGAAGGACCAGAAGGACTCTGACAAGGAGGTCGCTGAGGCCAGCGAGCGCGCGAAGAAGCAGGAGATGACTCCCGAGGAAGCCAAGCAGTTGCTAGAGGCGCTGCGCGACGACGAACGCACCGTCATTCCCATCCCGCAGCAACGGCGCACCCGCACCCTCACTCCCGACAACTCAACCAAAGGCAAAACATGGTAAGCCCATTCCATCGCTCTAACTTGTTCGGTCGGCTCGCGAGGCTCACACATCCTGAACTCGGAGGAAATCCGCCGATCTCACGCGTAGCTTGGCGGCGGGCAGGATGCCCACACCACCGTGGTCCGGGCATCCTGCCCGGATTCCAACACACTCATTCACATTCCGTCGGTACGACAATCTTCCGGCACGTGTCGGCGTGCCTGAGGCTGGTTGCGGCTTTGTGCCTCATCGCGGTTGGCACGGCAGTCCCCGCTAGAGCAGCGGAGGTGGACGCCACGCTCGACCGCGAAACCGTGCCTGCCGGCAACGGCGCCCTGTTGACCCTCAACATTGCCGGCAGCAAGCTCGGCGGGATAGAAATCCCCGAAGTGGAAGACCTCATCATCCAAGGGCGCGAGCAACGGCGGCAGGTCCAGAGCGTCAACGGCCAGACCTCGATTTCCCTAACTTATACTTATGCCGTGGGTTCCAACACGCCGGGCACCTATCAGATTCCGCCGTTCTCCGTCACCGTCGATGGCCAGAAACTCACCACCAAGCCGCTCATCCTCAAGGTGCTCGCCGCCGCCGCCAACCAGCCCCCGGCCGGCATCCCTCCCCTGCCACCCGGCGCGCCGCCACCCGCCGAGGAACCACCCGACACCAGCAGCAAGCGCTTCGGTTTTCTAACAGTGGAACCCGCCGCCAGCCAGCGCAAGCATGTGTATGTCGGTGAGATCGCGCCGGTGCGCATCCGCGCCTGGCTGCCGGAAGACGCCCGCGCCCAGCTTCGCAGTGGGATCCAACCGGAGGGCAAAGCTTTCACCCTCCACAATGTCAGTGCGCAACCCCAACAAGGCACCGAGATCAGGGACGGCAAGCGCTACACCGTGGTCACCTGGTATGGCGGCATCTCCGCCACCAAGGCCGGCAAGTACCCGGCGTCGCTTTCGTTAGACGCCACCGTCGCCGTGCGCGACGCCTCGGCTCCCAAACCCGGCAGGCGCGCCGGCGGACCCTTCGACGACCCGTTACTCGATAGTCTGTTCGACCGCGTCAGCACGCCGATGATTCAGAAGGACGTCACGCTCAAATCGGATGACCAGGAAATCGAGGTGCGCGCGCTGCCCGCCGCCGGGCGGCCGGACGGGTTCACCGGGGCGGTCGGCGATTTCAAATTCGAGGCTTGCGAGATACCCGCCGCTTGGAGTACCGGCGAACCCCAACAAATCAGCGCCCGCCTGGGCGGCACCGGCAATTTCACTCTGCTGGCCGCCCCCGGCCTCACCCCGCCGGACGCTTGGAAAACCTATCCGGGCAAGGGTGACTTCACGCCGCGCGATGAAGCGGCGTTTGCCGGCAGCAAGAGTTTTCAATTCAACGCCGTGCCGCGCAAGGGTGGCCCTCAGGACGTCGCCCTGAGCTTCAGTTTCTTCGATCCGGATGCCGGTGCCTACAAGACGCTCACCACTCCGCCAAAGTCTATCAAGGTTTCCGGCGCGGACCTCGTTGACGCGCGATCTAACATCCCCGCCGCCGCCAGGGAACCCGACACGCCAAACGACCAACTCGTCGGCCAGCATCTGGCGTTGACCCCGCCCAGCTCGCTGGTGCCGCTGGTTTCCCGCCCGGCCTTCGTAAGGCTGTTAGGTCTCGCGGCGCTGCTCTGCTTGTTAGGAAAACCGCTCGCCTGGCTGCGCCACCGCCGCTGCGATCCCGCGCGCCGGGCTCGCGCGGCGATGGAAAAGGCGACCCGCGAGGCGCTGCACGCGGCCGCGCACTGCGCCGACGCGCGGGACGTGGCGGGTTTTTTCGAGGCCGCCCGTCGCGCCATCCAGTTGCGTCTGGGCGCCCTGTGGAACCAACCCGCGCCAGCGATCACCCTGGCGGAAATCAGCGCCCGCATTCCCGCCGAGTCCCCCGTCGCGCGCTTCTTCCGCGAGGCCGACCTCAGCGCCTATGGCCGCCACGCCGGCGGCGACATCCTGCCGCAGTGGCGGGCATTGCTCACCGAGGCAATCGCTTCTCTAACACCCTCCGCACATTGACATGTACCGGATCCTCATGCTCGGCTGCTGTGTTTTGTTAGGAAGCGCGCCCCTCCGCGCCGCGGCCTCCGCCGACCTCGCTCAGGCGAACCAGTGCTTCGCCGCTGGCGACTATGCCGCTGCGGCGGCGGCCTATGACAATCTCCTAACCACCGAGGGGCCGCGCGCCGCCGTGCTTTATAATCTCGGCAACAGTTACCAGCGCCTCGGCCAATACGGCCCGGCCATCCTCGCCTATGAGCGCGCCCGCCTGCTCACCCCGCGCGATGCGGACCTGCTGGCCAATCTAGCACTCGCGCGCAAGGCCGCCGCCGCCTTCGAGGAAACCCACCTCAACCCGCGCCTCGACGCGCTGCTCAAGCATTTCAGCCGCAACGAGTGGTCGTGGCTCGTGGCCACCACCGCCTTGATTCTCGGGAGTCTCGCCGTGCTCTGCGGCGCGCTGCGCCTGCCGCGCCGCTGGCTGCGCCAAGCCGCCCTCGCCGCCGCCGTGCTGGCCGCCCTCGGCCTCGTGAGCGGCGCCACCGCCCTTTACGTGCTGCGCGCCGAAGCGACCCGCGGCATCGTGCTGTCGGCCACCGCCAGCGTGCGCCTGTCGCCGTTTGCCAACGCCGAAGCGCTCGGCACCCCCGGTACTGGCCGCAGCGTGCGCCTCGGCGCCCACAGCGGCGCGTTCCACTATGTCGAGGTGCCCGGCACCGGTCTTCGCGGCTGGATGGCTGACAACGAGGTCGCCGCCATCACGCCGGGTGGCGGGTAGGAAGCCGTAATCAGCGGTCAGTGATCCGGCGTCACGGATGAGCCCGCCGCACAAGAGCCGCCGGAAAAATTGGATTGCGCTGGTTGCGGATTGGGGATTGGTTGCGGCGTGACTCCGTGCGGGTTTCCCGTTCCTTTGCCGTCCCTGCGTTTTCACGCCAAGAACACCCCTAAAACCATGTCCGCCACCGCTGCCTCGCCTCGCCGCGCCCTCACGATTGTTAGATCCCTTGCCGTCTCCCTCGCCCTGCTCGCTCCCGCCGCGCCCGCCGCCACCCGCATCAAGCAAGACAACACCAGCGCCCTCAATCTGGCCGCAAGCTGGGACACCTTGCCCGGTATCGCCGACATCGCGCAGTGGGGCTCTAACGTAACCACGCCCAACAGCACGCTGCTGGGCGCTGACCTGGGCTGGGCCGGGATCAAGGTCGTCGCGCCCGGCGGTTTGGTGACCCTGGGCGCGGGCAACACCCTAACTGTCGGAGCGTCCGGCATCGACCTCAGCGGCGCCACCCAGGACCTGGTGGTCAACTGCGGGCTGATCCTGCAGGGCCAACAGGTCTGGTCGGCCGCCGCCAGCCGCACCCTCAACATCGCGGGCAGCTTCACCCGCGCCGGCGCCGTGGTCGATTTCACCAACTTCAATGCCACCGCCAAGCTGGGCACCCTCGCCAACGACAGCTCCGGCATCCTCGGCCCGTGGGCGACGACCACCGTCGGCGGCACCACGCTCACCTATGTGAAAAGCACCGCCGGCGTGATTGCGACAGCCCCCCAGACCGGCGCGACGGCTGGCACCCTGGCGAATGTGACCAACGCTAACGGCAACTATTCGTTCGGCCCGGCAGCCACCCTAACAGGCGCAATCACCGCCAACGTCCTGCGCTTCACCGGAGCGTCCGCCGCGCTGGCCAACGCCGGTTTCACCGCCACGCTCAACGGCTTGATGAACGCGGGCACCGGCACCCTAACGGTTTCCGGCGCCGCCAACCTGGTCATCGGCGCGAACCGCGAGCTGGTCATCATCGCCAACACCCAAGCCACCACCATCTCCGCCCCCATCGTCAACAACGGCCTCGGCGCCTCGGCGCTGACCTATGCCGGCGGCGGCAATCTAACGCTTTCCGCGGCAAACACCTATAGCGGCGGCACCACCGTGAACAGCGGTACGGTCACGCTCGCCAGTCAGTCCGGGCTGGGCACCGGCCTGGTGACGCTGGCCGCCGGCACCACCTTCCAGCAATCGACCTTCGAGGGCAACACGTCCGCCGGAGCGTTGCCCAACGCGTTCAACTTGAGCGGCACCGGCAACGTCATCATGAACATCCCGTTTAGCGGCTACAAGGACATCTGGCTGAGCCAGGTGGTCTCGGGCACCGGTGGGATCACGGTTCAAGGCGGCACCCGCGCGCTGACCCTGGTCGCCAGCAACACCTTCAGCGGCGGCGTCAGACTTACAAATGCTAACAACAAGGTGCAGATCTCCAATGCCAATGCGTTGGGAACCGGCACGTTCCGCTCGGAAACAACCACCGCCAATTCCGGACAACTCGTATCCAACGCCAATCTATCATCCGGCTCCGGCGTGGCCAATGCGTTTGACATCGCGTCCGGGGCATATCTCAATGTGTATGCCAATGGCACGAACCATCTGCTGCTCGCCGGCCCGATCACCAGCGCGGTAGGCACCGGCAACCTCTACAAGGATGGCTCCGCCACCCTGACGCTCTCCGGCGTGAACACCTATACCGGCACCACCACCGTCAACGCAGGAATTCTCGCAACGTCCACCAACCTGTCGTTAGGCCAGGGCCCGCTCGTCATTGCCACCGGCGCCAGCGTCGCGCTGAATTACTCCGGCACCCGCCGCGTCACCTCCCTGAGCCTCGGCGGCGTCGCGCAGGCCGCCGGGGGAGCCACCTACGGCTCGTCCACCTCGTCGGCGGCAAACAAGAACGACACATTCTTTTCCGGCCCGGGCACTCTGATTGTGAAACCCGCGGGTGCCGCCACCACCACCGCGCTGGCCCTGACCACCGGCAGCAATCCTGCGGCTGTCGGCACGGCACTGACGTTCACCGCCACTCTAGCCGGCAGTGCGCCCACCGGCAACGTGACCTTCTACGACGGGGCCACCCTGATCGGCAGCAATGCCTTGAACGGGTCGTTCCAAGCCAGCGTGACCACCAGCAGCCTCGCCAGCGGCGCCCATAACATCACCGCCCAATACGAGGGAGACCTCGCCAACGAGCCCAGCGGCTCGGCAGTCGTGCCGATCCTGGTCGCCTATCCGGCGGACATTCTAACATTCACCTTTCCCGGCCTTCCGGCCACCACGATGGTTGGCACGGCCATTAGCGTGACAGTGCCCTACGCGACGAATGTGACCGCGCTCGCGCCGATCTACACGACATTCCCCGGCGCCACCTGCGTTCCGGCGTCCGGTTCCGCCCAGAATTTCACCAACCCGGTACACTATGTCGTCACGGGCCCGGATGCTTCCCAAAAGGACTATACCGTCACCGTAAACAAGACTGCCGGCAGCACGGCCAAAGATATTCTAACATTCGCGTTCCCCGGCCTGTCCGCACCGACGATTGGCACCAACACCATCACCCTGTCCGTGCCCTACGGCACGCCCGTGAGCGCCCTCGCGCCGACCTACACGATTTCCGCTTTGGCGGTGCCCGACGCGTCCTTCCCATCCGGCAGCACGCGTGACTTCACCACGGCAAAAGCCTATACCATCACCGCCGAGGACGGTTCCACCAAAGTCTACACCGTCACCATCACCGTCCTGCCAAGAAGTTCGGCCAAGGACATCCTCAGCTTTGTGTTTCCGGGTCTATCAGCAACGACCATCGGCACCAACACCGTCACCCTCACCGTGCCCTATGCCACCGATGTGACGGCCCTGGCACCCACCTACACGGTTTCGCCGCTGGCGTCCGGCTCTCCGGTTTCCGGCACCAGTGGCAACTTCACCTCCCCGCAAACCTATACCATCACTGCCGAGGACGGCTCCGCCAAAGCCTACACCGTGACGCTCACCAAAGCCGCCGCCAGTTCGCTCAAGGACATCCTGACCTGCTCCTTCGGCGCGCTGGGCACCGCCACCCTGACCGGCACAACGTGGAACATCTCGGTGGCGCCGAATCAGCCGATCACCGCCCTCGCTCCCACCTTCACACTGTCGCCCTTTGCCACGCTCAGCCCGCTTTCTGGCAGCACCCACGACTTCACCAATCCGGTCACCTATACCGCCACCGCCCAGGATGGCAGCACCAAAACCTATAGCGTGGCGGTGCAGTCCTATCAGACTTGGAGCTACTCCGGCTCGCTGTTCGTTCTAACAACACCGGACGGCGCCAATCTGGCGGCCTCCGCCTCCGAGACGAACTTCCCCCTGTTGGTTCGGCTCAACGGCGGCAACTTCAACTTCAGCCAGGCCGCATCCGACGGCCGCGACATCCGCTTCGCCACCGCGGCGGGCGCGGTGCTTTCCTATCAGATCGAGCAGTGGGACTCGGTCAACGCACAGGCCGCCGTGTGGGTGAAACTCCCCAGCATCACCGGCAACGCGCGCCAGGAAATCAAGATGTATTGGGGCAAGGCCGGGGCGACCAGCGAGTCGAGCGGACCCGCCGTGTTTAGTGCCGGCAACGGGTTTGCCAGCGTGTTGCACATGAACGAAACGGTGAGTGATGCGGTCGGAGCGGTCACCCCGATCGATACCGGCACCACCCTGAGCACCGGCATGATCGGCAAGGGCCGCAATTTCACCGCCGGGGTGGGCATCAATTGCGGGACCAACATCACGACCTTTCCCAGCGGATCCAACCCGCACTCGTCGGAAGCCTGGATCCGGCCCACCGCCGCCAACACCACCGTGGTGGGCTGGGGCATCGAGCAGCAACAGGGCAAAGTGGTGATGCAACTTGCCAGTCCCCCGCATATCAACATGGATTGTTATTTCGGCGGCGGCAACGTGGCCGGTGCCACCACGCTGGCATTGTCCCAGTGGATTCACGTGGCCCACACCTACAAGAACGGCGAGGCGCGGGTCTATGTCAACGGCGTCCTGGACGGCCTCAGCACCAGCGGCTCGATGGCAATACCCAGCCCCGTCAGAATGTACGTCGGCGGCTGGTATGATAACTATACCTTCGCCGGCGACATGGACGAGCTGCGCATTTCCAGCGTGACGCGCTCCGCCGACTGGATCAAACTGGAATATGAAAACCAGAAGCCCCTGCAAACGCTGTTAGGCAATGTTGTGCAAGCCGGCTCGACGTTTTCCGCCACCCCGCCTTCAGTGACAATGAATGAAGGCACCAGCGCCACCCTCAGCGGTCAGGCCGGCGGCGCCCAGAAGGTCTATTGGTGCCTCGTCCAGAACGGCGTGGAAACCGTGCTCGCCACCGATCAGTTCACTTATACCGTGAGCGCCGGCCGCGTCACCGGCAACCAATCGTTCGTCGTCCGCTTCAAGGGGATCTATCCGACTGGAAACCAGACGGTGGACATTCCCGTCACAGTGACCGACACGGTTCCCGACCCGGTGTTCACCCTGAGCGCCTCAACCAGCCTGTGGGATGGCCGGCAGACGATGACCGTCACGCCGGTCATTTCCAACTTGGCGGCCTTGCAGACGGCCGGCGTCGCCAATTTGACCTACAACTGGAACGTGGCGGGCGTGGCCGTGGCCAAGACGATCACGGCAGGCACGCCCAGCGTGCCCGGCGTGCTGACGCTGACGCGCTCCCAAGGCAGCGGCCCGATGACCGTGACGCTGGTGCTCGACAACGGCGGCGCGCTGGTCACTGCCACCAAAACTATCACCGTGCAGGAACCCGCCAGCGATGCCTGGCTGCAGCGCACGCCGGGCGCCAGCGAAAAGCCGGTGAGCGGTCAGTTCTTCGCGCGCGACCCGACGGGCTATGGCAAGATATTCTACAACGGCACGCAGAGTGGCTCGCCCGCCTCCGTCTATCTGAAAGTCTATACGACCGACACCGGCTCTGATGTGCAGTATGGCACCACGCTGCGCCAGACGCTCGGCACCGGCGGCAGCTATGCGTTCACCGCGCCGGTTTTGGGCGGCAAGACGACTTACAAGGTGGTGTACGGGACCACCAACGGCAGCGGCGTCGATACGGTTGTTGATACCGTCACCAATCTGGTGTGCGGCGATGCCTATATCTTGGAGGGCCAGTCGAATGCCGTGGCCACCGACAGCCTGCCGGGTGACACCACCAACAGCCCGTGGATCCGCACCTATGGCCAAACCACCGCCGCGTGGGGCAATGCGGTGCGCAATGGCTCGGATTTCTGGGTCGGCTATTGGGGCTTTGATCTGGCCGTCACGCTGGCCGCAACCTACAACATGCCTATCTGCATCATCAATGGCGCGGTGGGCGGCACCCGCATCGACCAGCACCAGGCCAATCCGGCGGACCATACCGCGGCCGGCAGCCTCTATTCGATCTACGCCACCCTGCTCAACCGCGTGGCGGCGGCCAAACTGACTTATGGCATCCGCGGTATTTTCTGGCATCAGGGCGAGAACAACAGCGGCGCGGCGGCGCCCACCGGCGACTGGGATTACAAGTCCTATCAGCAGTACTTTGTGGACATGTCGGCGGCCTGGAAGCAGGACTATCCCAACATCCAGCGCTATATCATCTATCAGGTGTGGCCGAACCCCTGCTCGATGGGCGGCATGGAATCCAGCGACATGCTGCGCGAAATGCAACGCACCCTGCCGCGCATGTACTCCAAAATGAGCATCCTTTCCACCCTCGGACTGTCCGGCTATCTGGGCTGCCATTTCAGTGCCGCCGGTTACCAGGGCATCGCGGACATGACAGCTCCACTGGCGGAGCGCGACCATTACGGCGCCACCCCGGCCGCCGCCGTCACCGCGCCCACCCTGCTGCGCGCGTATTTCACCACTTCCAGCAAGAATGAAATCGCCCTCGAGTTCGACCAGAACATGGCCTGGAACAGCGCATCGACGGTGAACTTCTATCTGGACCGGGTCGGCGGCAAAGTCACCGCCGGCAGCGCCACCGGCAAGGTCGTCAAGCTCACCTTGAACGCCACTTCGACCAGTCAAACCATCGACTATGTGGTAGACCAGTACTGGGACGGCACCTCGGGCAATCTCCTAACCGGCACCAATGCGCTCTACGCCCTCACATTTTACGGCGTGCCCATTGCGCCGCCAACCCCGGCCGGACTCAGCGCCACCCCGGGCAATAACCAGGTGGCCCTGAGTTGGAGCGCGTCCGCCGGTGCCTCGGCCTACAACGTGAAACGCGCCACCGCCAACGGCGGGCCGTACGCGCTCATTGGCACCGCGGCCGCAAGCACCTACACCGATAGCTCGGCGGTCAATGGCACAACCTATTACTATGTCACATCGGCCACCTACTCCATCACATCGCCCGCCACCGCCGTGAGCACCAGCCTGGGAGAGAGCCCGGACTCCACCCAGGCCAGCGCCACGCCCAGCTCACCCTACGCCATCTGGGCCGCCAACCCAGCCCAAGGTCTCAGCGCCGGGGTCAACGATGGGCTGATAGATGACCCCGATCGCGATGGCATCCCCAATTTGCTAGAATTCGTCCTCGGCGGCAACCCCATGGTGGCCTCGCGCACGATCCTGCCCGCCCTCACACACATCGGCACCGCGTGGAGTTTCGAGTATGATCGCAGCGACCTGTCGCTGCCTCCAGCCACCACCCAGGTCGTGGAGTACGGCAGCGATCTAACAGGCTGGACCGCGATCACCATCCCGGCGACTTCCGGCGGCAGCGTGACCATCACCCCCGGCAGCCCGTCGGATCACGTCAAAGTCGCCATCCCCTCCCCCGGCCCGCGGACCTTCGCGCGCCTCAAAGTGACCGTGCCGTAGGAGTAGTCCGCACAGTCCTCTGTGCGGTCTTCAAGCCACCACTGAGCGACTGAAAAGCGGGGGTTTGGGGTCAGTCCTTGTTTTTCCATAACAGGTTTTCATATTTGCTGAGGATTCTGAGATCCTTCGCGCCTTGGCGCATGCGATTGACCAGATTGCTCACATGGGCACTGTGCCCCATGGCCAGGCGCTCGGCAAGCCATTCGTTGCCAACCGCGGTATGGCGTTTGGCAAGGGCGGCGCAAATCACCTTGTTAAAGTCGCCTTTCCTCAGCCGCATCAACTCATCAAGCGCCGTGGACATGCCGAGAGCGGCTCCGACCGCTGCGATGATGCGCTCGGCAAGGTTCCCAACAGCACCCGCATCCCCGCCGACAAATTCGCCTCGGGCGTTTCCAGCAGCAGGTGGAAGTGATTGCCCATTAGCACCCAGGCATGCACCAGCCAGCCATGACTGCCGCACACCCGCTCCAGCCAATACACAAACGACTCGTGGTCGTCCTTGCCAATGAACAACGGTTTTCCCCCGTCGCCCCGCGCCATCACATGATACACCGCTCCCGGATATTGGAATCTCAGTTGCCTTGCCATGCGCGGATTCTCATGCCTACTCCCAGTGCTATCAAGCGGAAAGATTGAAAAACAAGGACTGACCCCACTCCCCGGGGACATGCCGCGAGCGGCTCCGACCGTTGCGATGATGCGCTCGGCTTCCTGCTCGTTGTGCGCCCGGACCGCTCCCCCGGCGTGGTTGCCCGGTTTGCGGATTTTGGCGTGCGCCTTGTCCATCAGCCCCAACAGCTTGTCTTTGAAACTTTCCTCACCCAGATACCAACCGCGACGCAGCGCTTGCATGGACGCCTCATCCACCTTGCCGCCGTCGTTGGCGGCACGCGCTTCCAGCCATGCCACCTAGCCGCTGCGCCAGCGTCGGTCATGACTTCGCAGACACCCTCGGTGGCGCAGAGCAGGTCGTAAGGGACATGCCCGTTCGTGGAGCTTTCAAAGACCGCCTTGCACGGTCCGTCCAGGGGCTTGACGACCTCGGCGAAGCGGTGGTATTCCGTGCGGTTGATGCGTCCTTTCCAGACAATGTCGCCATCGGGGTGCAGAACGTGAATTTGGCAAAATTGCTTGTGCGCATCAATGCCCATGCTGTAGTAGTTGGTGGTGTTCATCTTGTCTCGCGAAGGGCTGGTTGGACCTTCACCGGATGTAATAGCAGGTAAGGGTCACCTTCGCGCGGCGCTTTCATGCCAACTGACCCTACTCCCCTGGGCTTCAGGGCCGCGAAAGCCCGAGCCAGGCACGGACCCGCTCTTCGATGATCTCCAGGGTGGTGGTATCCACTCTTCCCAGGCGTCTGATGAAGTGGCTTGTGTCGCTGGTTCCGAGTCCCTGGGCGTCGAAGGCTCCGGGTTTCATTCCCCGGGCCTCGTGAGGCACTTCGTAGGCGGTGCCACGCTCGCTGGTGGTGCGAATGACGTAACTGACAAGCGCCCGGTCGTTGTCTCCGGGCCGGACGCTGAGGATCAACACCGGGCGGACTTTCCCCATGTAACCGAGATCCGCGACCCATATTTCCCCGCGTTTCATTCCGCGGTAAGTTGGCTTTCACCACCGTCGTCGTCGTCGTAGATCGATGCCAGAACAGCGGAGGACTCGACGATGAGACGGTGATCCTCAAACCACCCCGCGAGCTTGCGCTGCTCGGGTTCGGGAAGCCTTTCGATGGCCTTTTCAATTTCAAGGGCGGTGGTCATGGAGGGATTCTAGAATGCTCCGGGGCGTTTGTCACGTTGTTGTTCGGGGGCGTTGCTCGAGACCCGGTTCCTTGCCTTTCCCGTAGGAAGCCGGCGAAACTCTCGCCTGCGGCACCCGCGGGCCGCGCCCGACAGGTCTTTGACGCGGTCCTGAAGCTGCCGCGCAAGCAGCAGGCCAAGGTCGTCGAAATGGCCGAGGGGTTCCTGGCACTCCACGCCAAGCCCGGTTGACCGCCGCGGGCGGCCCGCGTGAGGCGCAACCCTCCCCGCCCGCCGGATTCCGCATTATCAGCCATTGTCACAAGTTGGCTGAGCCGGACCGCGGGCCGTTGCGCCGAATTTGCAGCGCCCTTACCCGCTTATGCCATCCGACGGGCTCCGGGCGGTGGAGAACCGTCAGGTGGACGCCATGCTCCATCCACCGGGTCTAGCAGAAACAAATCTTAAGAAACAAGGACCCCATCGATGCCGCGCCGAAACGCGACGGCTTGGGTCAGTAAGCCAAGACACCGGCCGCCCCCGATCCGACCCGGCGGAGGATACTCAAGACTCCGCGGGCCGGACCACGGCTCAAAGATACTCCGCCCCGGCACCCGTGTCGAGGGCTCGTCACACCAGTCCGCCGGGATAAGGGGGCGACGCCCGGCCTGCCAACGGCCGGGCAACCGGTGGCTGCCACCACCTGCTCCCGTCTCCACCTTCCGTTCCGAAAGCTAACATCCGGCAAGGCCCGGAACCTCCCCGGCCAAATCGAACCGTTCGACTTGGCCCGCTCACCCGCGCCCAAAATCCAGCCTCAAAAAAA
>Ga0118677_10011354_pt2 | contig 12655 bp, 6 predicted proteins | sample AliMusrvi5mmetaG_FD_86154 | JGI IMG/M metagenome (GOLD analysis project Ga0118677, IMG submission 86154)
AGAGAAAATCTCTAAGTCCGTCAGGCGCAGAACACCTGACCTCGGGAGGGTTTGAGGCGTGCTTAAGATGATACCGATTTGAAAATCATGCGCAGGTCGGTGCCCGGATAGATGGTCTCGGTGGAGGTCAGTTCGGCGCAGAGGTGGGCGACGGAGGCATTGTTCTTGGGAGTGGCCAGGCTATGCAGACTGATGGTGAGGGTTTTGGATTGGGGATCGGGAGTTAGATCCGCGGGCGTGGTGCAGAGATCCCGAATGAGGGCGCGGGCTTCATCCTGATGGTGCGCATTGAGTTGCTCGCGCACGACGTGGGCCATGGCGGTCTCGGCGCGATAGGCGATGATCTTGATGGTGTCGATGAAGTGTTTGCTGCGGGTGGCCAGCTTGAGGAAACGATCCGCTTCGGGTAACTCTGCGAAGGTGAGGTGCTTGGAGGTTTGTTTGCGCTTCGTCTTGAGTTCGCCGATGGCGGCGTCTTCCTGTTCGATGTCGGCACGCAGGGCGGTGGCGGTGTGCATGTAGTGCTCGGCTTTGGCGGGTTCAAGTTGGCCGGCGATACCCAGATCGTGGAGGCGGGCTTTGCGTCCGTGCTGGGTAGCCACCCGCTTGCGGACTTCCCCGTCGAGCTTGCGCCAAGCAGGGTTGACGAGGCGGATGGCATCATCAACCGGTTCGAGCTGATAGTCGATTTGACGGTCTAAATTAAAGTGTTCCCGGCCATATTTGAAAAAGTTCTCCTGATACCATCTGCCAAATTGGGGGCCGGCAATTTGCACCACGCTGGCCCGCCAATCGGTGCTGATGATGGCCACTTGGCGGCCGTCTGTGGCGAGCTTACGGATTTCGCGCACCCAGAGTTGGTCGTTGCCGCTGCCGATGAGCGAGCCGCGTTCGGCCAGGAGCATGTCGGCATGCCCGCCGGCCATGAGGGGCACCTGGTGGGTGCTGAACTCGCTTTGCGGCCAATCCTCGCCGGGATGCTTGTGATAGGTCTGGCAGGCGATGCGTTTCGCTGCCATGCGTTTGAAAAAGCCGGGGCTGTAGCCTTCGCGGTCCGAGATGAGCCGGAAGCGCATGAGCCAGGGGTCGGCGTCGAGTTCCGCTTGGCCGGGTTGGTTGGGAACGAGCAGTTCGAGTTCGGGCACGATTTGTTCTTCAAGGACGCGGATGAGGCCGGGGTCCACCGCTTGGTTGATTTTGAAAAATGGCAGTCCGTCCAAGCCGTTGACCCAGTAGTCGGTGGTGGCGCGCAGGCAGAGCCGCTCGCGGGCGATGTAGTGGCGGGGCAGTTTGGTTAGATGACCGTGATAGGCGCGGGCGTGGCCGTCGATGTAAAGGGTCGCGGTGGCGGCGGGATTGGCGGCCATCCAATCCTCGCAAAGTTGTGCGGCCCAGCCTTTGCCATCGCCACCGGTGGTGAGGAGCTTGATTTTTCCGCGCAGGGTCTTGGCTTCGGGACAGCGGTCGAGCCCTAACAGCTTGCCCCATTCGCCCGGTGCGGTGGAGCGGAGTTGTTCGATGGATTTGATGCGGCAGAGAGCGAGCATCCCCAGCAACATGAAGATGTGCTCCAGCCCGTAGTAGCCGGCGGGCAGGGTGAAGAAGCGTGCGGCGTGACGCAGCAGGCCGGCGGCGAGCAGGGCGGGCAGGGCTAGCAACACCCCGCCGTGGGTGACACTTTCGCAGGGGCGCTGGAAGTCGCTGGGCACGGCGGCTATCTTCCCGAGGCTGGCCATCACGCGCATGCACTCGTCGGTGGCACCGACACCCCGCAGGGCCGCGGCATCCTCGCGGCTGCGTTCGCTTTGGGTCACATGGGGACGCGCGGCAACCGGCCCGGCGGTGGCGCTGTCAGGTGCCGGCATGCTTGCGGCGGCCTTGCTTCGGAACGGTTCCGCGCCGTTGGATGATGCCGTTGGCGGCTGGCTCAAGGGCTTTTTTTTGGCGTTGAGCGGCGTTTTCGTCTGCTTTCAAAAAACGCCTTGGGTCCACCTTCGCGGTATTTTTTCACCCACCGTTTGAGCGCCAGGGGTTGGATGGCGAACGCCCTAACCAACTCTGATTGCCGGGCATTGCCATTGATGTAAAACTGACTGACGATCATTTTGAAGGACGCCAGGTCATCGCAGCGGTGGAGGAACACGGGCATCATGCCGTGGAGATAGACGATTTCATCGCCCTCCCGCTGGTAGCCGAGATTCGCCGTGATGAGATGGACTCCTTCGCTGAAGATGGGCAATTGCAATTGCGGCATGGCCCAGACTAACGCACCGGGCGAGTCCCCCTCAACTCTCAATCCCGCTCAATCAGCCTGCGTTGGAACGGATTTTGGTATCAATTTCACCAAACCGCCGCTCCGGTGGTTCAAAAAAACCGGAATCCTTGATTTTACGGTCTTCAGCCGCCTTTACTCTCACACGAGGTCAGGTGTTCTGATTCTCCCTCCACGCCGCAGGTGCCGTCACGCCATGTCACGGGAAGGATGTTGTTGAACCGCTTCGGGCACTGCGGCGACTTCGCGCGGATTTCCCGCCATTGGTCCGGCGTGAGGGTGCAAGTGCCGATCGTCTGTGTTTCCTCGACCTGCTCCGCCGTGAGCGAAACAATGGTGTGTGCGGCGAGGATTTTACCGGTTTTGCGATCCACCGGAATCCCATCGGCGAACTGGATCGATCCCGTTTGGTTCCCCGCAGGGAGACGGTTGACCATCGAGATCGATCTTTGGAGCCCGGTCAGCTTTGCTAGAAGTTGCTTGTTATCACTTTTCAAACCGGCATTCTCCTTGTCCCTATTTCCCGCCAACGTCTCAAGTCGCGTCTTTTCCCGCTGCAGCCTCCCGATTTCCTCCGCGTAGCGCTCTTGATTGGCCACCTCGTTCCTGACCTTGTCTAACAGAGTTTGGTTTTCCAGTCGGAGCGCCTTGAAGTCCGCGGGAAGCAACGCATTGTTGATGCCCGTCCCGCCGATTTCGCCAAGCATCCTCTGGTTCGATTCAAGCAACCCGGCCAGACGCTCCTTGTAATCGACGAGCGCCAGTTTCTGACTATCCAGTTCCTCGTTCTTCCGCGTCAACTCCTCCTTGGCATCGAGCGCCCGCTTCATGCCGAGCGAGGTTCCAACCGCACCCAGCACCAGTGCCAACAAGAGCGCCGCCCCCGCGAACACCGGCCCGCGATGGCGCCGGGTGAAGCGCTGCATGATATAGCTCATGCTCGGTGGGCGGGCCTCGACCGGCTTATGCTGAAGAAAGCGGTCCAGATCCTCCGCCATCGCCCCCGCGGACTCGTAGCGGCGGCCGGGATCTTTCTCGAGGGCTTTAAGCACGATCCAGTCGAGGTCACCACGCAGGGCGCGGGGCGACACCCCGGGACGGGAAAGGCCGGATGGCTCGGGCAGCGCATGCAGTTCGGCGAGTTTGGTGCTCGGCTTCGGCGGCGTTTCCTCGCGGATCAACCGCCGCATCTCGCTGTAGGCTGCGTCGCGCAGTTGTTTCCCGTCCAGCGGGGTCGTCCCGGTCAGCACCTCGTAGAGTACCACTCCCAGCGAATAGATGTCGCTGCGCGTGTCCACGTCCAGCGCGTTGAGTTCCGCCTGCTCCGGGCTCATGTACTGTGGCGTCCCGATCATCCGGCCGAACTGCGTGAAGAATGTTTCCTCAGTGCGTTCCATCCCGATCGCCTTCGCGATTCCGAAGTCGATCACCTTCACCACCGGCTTGCCATCGTGGGGTGAGACCAAAATGTTGGACGGTTTCAGGTCCCGGTGGATGATGCCTTTCTGGTGTGCGTGTTGCACCGCGGCGCACACCCCGGTGAAAAGCTCCAGCCGTTCCTTGGTATCGAGGTTCCTCTCGGCGCAGTATTTCGTGATCGGCACCCCCTTGACCAGTTCCATCACGAAGTAAGGCCGCCCGCCCTCGGTGGTTCCCGCATCATGCACCTTCGCGATGTGCGGGTGGTCCATCAGGGCCAGCGCTTGTCGCTCGGCCTCGAAACGTGCGATGATTTCCCGGGAGTCCATCCCCGGCTTGATCACCTTCAACGCCACCTGCCGCTTCACCGGCTCGCTTTGTTCGGCCAGGAAAACCGTCCCGAATCCGCCCTCCCCGAGCTGCTGGAGTAGCTTGTAGCGCCCGATCATGTCCCCCTCCTTCTCACTTCGGACTTCGCGCCAGAGCGGATCGGCCAAGGGATCCATGAAAGTCTCGGCCGCAAGATGAGCGGCGATTAGCGACTCGACCTCATCCCGCAGCGCCGGATCGCCTCCGCACGCCTCGTCGAGATAGGCGGCGCGTTCCTGCAAGCTTGGGCTTTCCAAGGCTGCCTGCAGGATGATTTCCGGAGTGAGTTGATTCGGCATGGCGGGTGGTTCTTGGTGGAGGTTTCTCACTGACTTTGACCTGACCCCAACCACCCTATGCGAAATATCCCCGGAGAAAGCATCAAATAATTCCGGCCTCCTCCATCGATCCGGAAAAATCGACCGCACCTTCAATCCCCCCGTTGCAGTTCCCGGAACAACCAGGCCCGCGCAAAAATCCAGTCACGCTTCGCAGTGGGCGTTGAAATGCCGAGGGCCTCGGCGGCTTCCTCGATCGTCATTCCGACGAAATAGCGCAACTTGACCATCTCGGCCTTGCGCGGTTGGATTTGGGCGAAGCGATCGAGGAGTTCGTTGATGGCCAGAATTTCGTCATCTTTCACGGAAGGTACGGCGATGATGTCTTCCACGAAATCGGTCCGCTGCAATGCGCCCCCATGCCGCACGGCTTTCCGATGCCGTGCCCGGTCGATCAGGATGCGGCGCATCGCTTCGGCAGCCGCGCAGAAAAAGTGCTTTCGCCCTTGCCACTGTGGTTCCCCGGGCGCGAGCTTCAAGTAAGCTTCATGCACCAGGGCGGTCGCCTGCAGGGTATGCACCTCCGCTTCCTGCCTCAACCGCCAGGCCGCCAACTTGCGCAACTCACCATAGACGAGCGGAATCAGATCCTCCGCCGCTTGTTTGTCTCCCTCGCTTGCCGCATTGAGGATACAAGTCACGTTGTCGCTGCCGTCTTCCATTGCGCACTCTTGCTGTGGGAACTCCTTTTCCGTTAGAAACGTCAGGAGTCCGAAAGGCTGGCTGACGCGAGAAGTCGTAGCGCGGAGCGTTGCCGGGTGCAAGCATGATTGTGCGGGTGCCGGCGGGCCAATAGGAGGGGACAGTCACTTCACAGCCCTTTCACTCTCCGTGCCTGGCATTCTCCTCCGGCGACTCATGTTCAGGTCTTGTGTCGCAATGACGGGCCGGAAATGTCGTGATAGAAGTTGCCACCGTGATCGTATCATCACCGACGGTTGCCAAACCTGCCGCAGCGCGATAGACTTGGCATATCAACCCGACATGCAACCTGTTCAACAAGGAGAATTTCCCGACAGTCCCGTTCCGCACCGACGACTGGCCCGGGATGATCCGAAATTTTCAGCACTAACCCATATGAAAGAAAAACGAACGACTCGCACGGCGATTTGCCTGCTCATGACATTGACCCTTCCGGCGACTGCCGACCAGCAGGTGATTTTTCCGCCATCGGCGATGCCGCGGGTGGACATGCACACCCACATGGATTCCAAAACCGAGTATGCCAAGGCAGTTGAATCGATGGACCAATGGGGCGGCACCATCACCATCACCCTGGCGGGATTGTTCTGGGTCAAGGACAACGACGGCAACAATGCCAGCCCGGCCAGCGTGAGACAGATCCCGGGAAATGACATGGTGTATGTGAAGGAAAAGCTGGATGACCGGATCCTGTTTGTGCCGGGTGCCTTTACAATCCCCAGTGCAGGCATCTGGTGGGGTGTCGATGAAATCAAAACCTTCAAGCAGCAGGGGTTTGTTGGCCTCAAGTTGTGGCCCCACGGCGCGATTCCATCCAGCAAGATTCCGCTGATCCACGAACAACTCGATGAAGCCGGACGGCAAGGCATGCCGCTGGTGGGCTACCACACCGGCGACCCGGGCAACAAGGATGGCAACAGCCCGGACTTTCCCAAGTTTGAGGATGACACGATTGAGGTGGCCAAAGCGCACCCGCAAACCACCTTTATCTTCGCCCATGGGCTCTTCATGTTGCAAAACGACCAGGGCATGGAAAAACTGGCGGGAATTTTCGACAAATACCCCAATGTGTTTGTCGATGTCGCCTTCACCCACAATGCGCGTCAACCGGACCATTATACGGTGAGCAAAGCCAGGGCGTTTTATATCAAATACCGCGACCGCATTCTGTTCGGATCGGATAACTTCGGCGCCGGAGCCGCCGCCGGATACCTCAACGAACGCAAGGTTTTCGAAACCGATGAGGTCACCAACGGCCTGCATGGCGGCCCCAAATTGCAGGGATTCAAACTGCCCGATCCCGTGCTCAATCACATCTATTATTGGAATGCCGCCCGGCTCATCCCCAGGGTGCGACAGGTGCTCGAAGCGCGGCAATTCAAGATCGGCTATGAGTTGGGCAACTTCAAATTCGACCGCCTGCCGCCCGATGTCACCGTGAACCCGCTCACCTTTGCGAGCGGCCAGCCCGCCGATCTAACAGGCACTCTGGGAAGCGTCACGAAAACCCTGACCGTCGAAATCGCCGGCAAGGTTTATCAAGGCGTCGATAACCTGAACGGCACCTGGAAACTGCCCGCACACAAGATCGCCGGCCTGCCTGCGGGAACCTACGATGTCAAGGTGTCCGCAAAAAATGCCAGCGGCCTCGTCCGGACCGATTCGACCACCAACGAGTTGACCGTGACAGGACATGGGAAATGAACACCACCGCAGGGAAATCCTATCCGCTCACGCCCGAGCTAGCGGTTTCCCCGCGCCGCATCAAGTAAAGCGAAGGCATGAAAATCACATCGAAGACCATGATGAGTATTCTGATTGTGCTGGCGTGTGCCACGTGCGCGATTGTCGGCCATGCCGCAGAGCAGAGCGACGCGAAACCCGCCGCCACGGTGGCACAAGAGGGCACGGCCGCCGCAACTACCACCCAAGCGCCGGTGACCGGCGAGATCCTTTTTTGCGAGCGCAATCCCGGTCGCGACTATGCCGGGCACTACTATGCCAACTTCGGTTATGACTGCGGCAACGTGAACTTCTGGCTGCATGGAGCGGATGGCGGCCGCCTGGCGATTTACAGCCCCGGTGCCGGTACCGTTCGCACGTTGCTGGAAGACGCTTCGGGTGCCGTCCGCGATCCGCAGATACACTATGACGGAAAACGGGTGCTGTTTTCCTATCGGAAAGGTGGCACGCACCACTACAACCTTTACGAGATGAATCTCGACGGCACCGGCCTGCGGCAGATTACGCGCGGTGATTGGGATGACATCGAACCGACCTACCTTCCCGACGGCGGCATCGCGTTCTGCTCAACGCGGTGCAAACGCTATGTGCCTTGCTGGCTCGCGCCCGTGGCGGTCCTCTTTCGTTGCGCTGCCGATGGCGGGAATCTCCGCCAACTGTCCTCGGGCAACGCACCGGAAAATACCCCGGCTGTGCTGCCGGACGGCCGGATTCTCTACACCCGTTGGGAGTACGTGAATCGCGACGCGGTTTCGTTCCATCATCTGTGGACCATGAATCCCGACGGCACGGGCGTGATGGTGTATTACGGCAATATGCATCCGGGGGGCGTTTTCATCGATGCCCAGCCGATAGGCGGAACGGGCAACGTGATCTTCGTCAATTCCGGCGGTCATGGCGCGCTGGAACACGCGGGCCAACTGACACTGCTCAGCCTGCGCAACGGCCCGGATGATCGTTTGCAGGCCAAACCCATCACCGGCGATGGATTCCGCGATCCGTATCCGCTCACCGAGCACGAGTTCCTTGCGGCGCGCGGCAACGAGATCGTGACCGTAACAGATAATGGCGGATTGATGGCATTGTGGAAATCGGAGCGGATGGTGCACGAACCCCGCTTGATCGCGCCCCGCCCACGCCAAACCGTCATCCCGTCACGTGCGGACCTGTCCCAGGCCACCGGAACGCTGGTGCTGACGAACGTTTATGAAGGCCGCAATATGGGCGGCGTGAAGCCGGCATCGATCAAGAAACTGTTAGTCATGGAGGACCTGCCCAAGCCCGTCAACTTCCACGGCGGCGGCACAACTCCACTGGCGCATGGCGGATCCTGGACGTTCAAGCGCATCCTCGGGACCGTGCCCGTCGAAGCCGACGGTTCGGCGAACTTCGAGATCCCCGCGTGCCGCAGCATCTACTTCGCGGCGCTGGATGAAAACGATTTGGCCGTCAAACAAATGCGCTCGTTCGTTACCGTGCAACCCGGAGAGCACGTGAGTTGTATTGGCTGCCATGAGAACCGGACGGTCACATCGCGTGCCAACCCGGAACCCCGGTTGGCCAATCAGCACGCTCCCAGCAGGATCCGGCCGTTTGCCGGAATCCCCGATATCCTGGATTTTCCGCGGGACATCCAGCCGATTCTCGATCGCCACTGCGTTACTTGCCATGATCTAACAAACCGCAAGGGCGGGCTGGTGCTCAGTGGCGACCACGGCCCCACGTATTCGCTGGCATATTACAATCTGTTACTGCATCGCCAGATCCAGGATAGCGCCGGACTGAACTGGAATGGCATCCGGAACATCGGCGGACGCCCCGGCGGCAACGATGCCCCATACAGCGCGTTCAGTTTCGCGGCGCCATTGATGAAATACATCGGGAAAGGCCACTACGATGTCGCGCTGAGCGAAACCGAGCGCACAACCATCCGTCTTTGGCTCGACTGCGCAACGCCTTATGCGGGTACCGCTGCTGCCTTCGGCACCGGCCAAATCGGCGGCTGGTGGCGCAACAACGAACCGGTTCGCGAAATGGCAGACTCCTGGCCGACAACAGGTCCGGCAAAAGACGCCATCCAGCGCCGCTGCGCGACGTGCCATGAAAGCCGCCTGCCGCGATTCGTCACCGACCGCACGACCGCCGACCCTTACAACGACTTTGAAGGATGGGAGCGGCCCGTGAGCCGGTTTTCACGCCATACGATCTTCGATCTGACACGCCCTGAGCTGTCGCTCGCGCTCACGGTGCCACTGGCGAAATCCGCGGGCGGTTTTGCCGAGGGGCCGCTTGCTAAGCCAGCGCCCGTCCCCAATGATCTTTCACACACACCCGAGCCGGCCGTCCACGGCGTCGTCTTTGCTTCAACCCAGGATCCGGATTACCAAGCCATTCTCGCCCACCTCCAGGCGGCCCGGGATCGTTTGAATGAAATCAAACGCTTCGACATGCCCGGATTCAAGCCTGCTGCCGAATACATTCGTGAGATGAAACGCTACGGCGTGCTGGAAGCGGAATTCGATGCGGAAAAGAACGATGTCGATCTATATGATCTCGACCGGAAATACTGGCAACAATTCTGGAGCAAACGCGGCAATCCGGCCGAATAACAAAAGCATAACAAAAGCATAACAAAAGCATAACAATGAATGGCATGATGAATATGCGCAATTGGCTGATCGCGGTGTTCCTGGTATCCGGTGTGATCTTCGCGGCCGGTGTCGCGGGCGGAGAAACGGAACTCGCGGTCCCGGTCCGGAAGCCGGCGGCTTACACGCGTACCGACGAAATCATCTACGGCCGCAAGTACGGCATGGCGCTGACGATGGATCTGCTGAAACCCGCCACCCCGAACGGTGCGGCGGTGTTGTGGGTGATCAGCGGCGGCTTTTTCTCAAGCCACGAGGAAACGATGGATCCGGGTTTTGTCTCGCGTGTTGCGCCGCTGTTGGACCGGGGCTACACGGTGTTTCTGGTTGTGCACGGTTCCGCGCCGCAGTTCGAGTTGCGGGAGGTCAACAAGGATATCCACCGCGCCGTGCGCTTTGTGCGCTGCCACGCCGGCGACTACGGCATCGACCCCAGGCGCATCGGCATCACCGGCAGTTCCGCAGGCGGCTATCTGGCCACCTGGCTCGGCACGACCGGTTGCGCCGGTGACGCGGCGGCCAACGATCCGGTGAAGCGCGCGTCGAGCCAGGTGCAGGCCGTGGCATGTTTTTTTCCGGGCAATGATTGGATGAACTTCCCGAATCCCGGCGAAGATGTCATCGCAATCAGCGAACGGCTGGGAACGATTTCCGGCTTTCGTTTCAAGGAATACGAGCCCAGGAAACGCGAGGTCCTTCCCATTACGGATCGCGAAAAGGTGCGCGAGATCCTCAAGGACTTGTCACCGATCAATCACGTGACCGCACAATCGGCACCAATGCTCTTCATCTTCGGCGACAAGGACAACATCACGACCATCGCCACCCAGGGCACGCCCATGCTGGAGAAACTCAAGGCGGCTGGCGTCCCCTGCGAAATGATCATCAAACCCGGCAAGGGCCACAGTTGGCCCGGCATCGAAAAGGACTCCGTATCGATCGCGGATTGGTTCGATAAGCATCTTCTTGTTAGTGCCGCTCCGGCGGCGGAGCCGGACAGGGCAGGGGACCAGCTGACGCCCGCCGAGTTTGCCGAGCCGCCGGTTCATAACCGGCCCGGAGCGTTTTGGGATTGGCTCAACGGTTCGATCACCAAGGAACAGGTCACCCGCGATTTGGAGGCGATGAAGCAGGGAGGCATGCGCGGTGCCGAAATCTGGGATGTGGCGGCATGCGCCGATCCCGACCGGCGGGTGCCTGCCGGACCGGCGTTTCTCGGGCCGGAGTCCACGCGACTCATCGTGCATGCGATTCACGAAGCCGACCGCCTCGGCTTGGAGATCGGCATCGTGGCATCCAGCGGCTGGAATGCGGGCGGCAGTTGGATTCCGCCGGAGCACGCCGGCAAAGGACTCTATCAGTCGGTCACCACGGTGACCGGACCTGCGGAGTTCAATGCGGAATTGCCCTTGCCGGAGCTGCCGAAACTCTGCCCGCGCGACGCGCAGGGCAGGCCGGTCTATCTGCGCGAGATCGCGGTGCTGGCCGTGCCCCATGATCCATCGAAAACGCTGGCTGATGTGAACCTGGTTGTGGATCTAACAAAGATGATTGATGGCGATGGCAAACTGCTATGGAAGGTTCCTGCGGGTGAGTGGGACATCCTGCGGTTTGTGTGCACGAATCACGGGCAGCAGTTGATCGTGCCGAGTCCGAATTCCAACGGGCCGATGATCGACTTCTTTGACCCCCGCGCCACCGAGTTTCATCTCCATCATATCATGACCACGATTCTTCAGGAACTAGGGCGCAAAACGTTCGAAGGAACGAGTTTCAAGACGCTCGAGTTCGACAGCATGGAACTCGATGGGTTCACCCCGTGGAACGAAACCATGGCCGCCGAGTTCGAACGCCGGGTCGGTTATCCGGTGATCCGCTTCCTGCCCGTGCTCGCCGGATGGGAGTTGGCGGATCACGCGGCACAGGAACGGTTTTCCTATGATTGGCGCAAGTTGGTGAGCGACCTGTTGATTGACTCGCATTATGTTACTGGCCGCAAGTTTCTCGAATCCTACGGGGTGAAGCTGATCGCCGAGGCGGGTGGGCCGGGGCCGCCGATCTGGGATTCCAATCCGGTGGATGGGATCAAGGCGCTCGGGACGGTTGATATTCCTCGCGGGGAGTTCTGGAACAGGCATCGCGGGATTTTCCTGATCAAGGAAATCGCCTCGGCCGCGCATGTTTACAACAAACGCCTGGTCGATTCGGAATCGTTCACCACCTGGCGGCGCTGGGTTGATGGCCCTCTGAATCACAAGAACCTCGCCGACCGCGCGCTGTGCGAAGGCGCGAATTGTTTTTCCTTGCACTCGTTCGCCAGTTCGCCGCCGGAGGCGGGGCTTCCCGGTTGGGCCTACCATGCCGGCACGGATATCAATCCGGAGGCCACCTGGTGGCCGATGGTCCGAGGCTTGATGGATTACCTGGCGCGGTGTTCGTACATGCTCCGCCAGGGTTGGTTTGTGGCCGATGTTTGTTATTATTACGGCGACCAGGCACCGAATTTCTATCCGCCGTTGTGCGATGTGCCGGAGAAACCGTTATTGAAGGGCCTCGATGCGCTCCACGATTACGATGTCTGTTCGTCGCAGGTGATCCTGCAGCGGATGCGCGTTGAAAACCACCGGATTGTGCTGCCGGACGGAATGAGTTATGCGGCACTCGTGCTGCCCGAACAGGATCATATCCCGGCGGAGGTGCTGGAAAAGATCCGCACACTGGTAACCGACGGTGCCACCGTGATCGCCCACCAACGACCGACCCGCGCTCCCGGCATGAAAGACCAGCAAACGGAAACCGCGAAAGTGGAACGCCTGGCCGAAGAACTGTGGGGACCGGCAGGTTTGTTAGATCAACCGGAACAGCCGGCGATGGTGGTCCGGACATTCGGCCAGGGACGGTTTGTCATTACCAGCGACTGCAGCGGGGCGCTGCGGGAAATGGGAATCGCCGGGGATTTTGAAATCGTGGGACGCGGCAAGGGAGACATGGGCCCCTTGGACTTCATTCATCGCAAGACCACCGACGATGATTTCTATTTCATCCGCAACAAGACGATGGATCCGCAGACGTTGACCTGCCGGTTCCGGGTGGCGGCGGAAACCGGCAGGCTGGTGCCCGAATTCTGGTGGCCCGATTCGGGACACCGGAGCGCTTGCCAGGAT
>Ga0118677_10004271_pt2 | contig 12654 bp, 9 predicted proteins | sample AliMusrvi5mmetaG_FD_86154 | JGI IMG/M metagenome (GOLD analysis project Ga0118677, IMG submission 86154)
GAGCAACCCGGCCAAGGCAGTCCCGGGCAAAATCAGTAACAACATAGCCGGACATCGCGCTAGGGTCTTGGAAATCACGTTCAAGATGAGCCGACCGTAAAAAACGGTTGCCGATATCAAAAAGGTCAGAAATTCGTTTCTCAGACATGCGCCACCTCCGAAGTGTAGATTTCCTGAAGCAACTGGCCAATGTTCCCTTCACCCTTCCGATTAAGCTGCTGCAGATTGGCGGACTCAGCGTAGGTGTAATACCCGTCCGTCAGTTCTTTAAGCGATTCTAGACGGGAGCGGATGTCCTCCTCTGGAATCTTGAACACCTGGCCGGGACTGCCGTGGCCGTAAGAGACGTGCCGGAGGGTTAGAGTTTTCTCCGTTCCGTGCCGCTTGGACCAGAAATCGTTTAAGCAGAACAAGAAAAGGCCGGTGGTGATTTCCGGCTTTTCTTCCCGACGAAAGGCGTAGATCGGCTCCCTCCTTCCGTGATGCTCAGCAGATTCTCGTTCGCCAATTCTTTCTATCAGTTCCAATTCGACCAGAGGACAGTCCAGATTATCCTCCTGAACCTCCCCTTTACGTCCGCGAGTGGGAACGTAGGTGTGTAAGAAGGTTTCAAAATGGCGCTCCAATGTCTCGGATGAGAGTGGCTTGTCGTTGGATAGACCCACTTCCTTTTTCAGAGCCGCGAGAGCTGTTCTCTGTGTAAACTCAGGGTCTTGCCAACGATTTAGCAGGAAGTCCCACGCAAGGAGGGGCTGCTCCTTTGCGGTGGAGAGGTTCCAATGAAGCAGCCAAAGTGTCCGTATGTCCTCCAAAAATGGATCGCTTCCGCCATCGCCAAGAATAGACCCGCCAAGGTCGGTAAGGAAGTGACCTTCTCCGCGGATAGGGGTTAAAATACCGGCTTCCTGAGCCCAAAAACGCATGGATCGCACCATGTTTTTCCCGACACCAAGGTCGACCATCGCTTTCTCTTCATCTGAAAAGAGGAGGGGATTGTCTGCCAGGTTCCTCACGACTTTGGGGAGCCAGGCATACCGGCAGGGGAAAGACTCGTGGCCAGAAATTCGGTATTCCATGGGAATCGTGATTTTATCGCTGCTTGGTTGCCTTTGTTCGAGCAAAATCCGACGTTCTGCCCACAATGGGTAATCAAGTCTTTGTTTTTGACGGTCATCTCAGAGATGCAGTTGACGTTTCGTCAGCCTTCGGAGCCTGATACTACGCCCATGTCCTTTACTGGAAAGATGTGAAATTGTGACGGCGGTGTTGGATTTGGGTTCCAAGCGAGGACAGTCATGGAAAAGTTCTGCATCTTCAATCCAGCAGATCCGGCCTCGATATTCAGGAAGCGCGTACCCTTGTAGGTCTCGATCAGAGCAAAAAACTTCTTCGCAGGCAACTTAACAGCGCCGTCGGACAGCACGAGTTCCTCTATTCCGGCGACTTCACCCTTGAATTCGACAAACACCCTCGCCGCGCAGGCTGAAAGCGTAAACGTGTCCGCGTTTCTTGGGCGAATAATACCGGCAGACTTGAGCAGCATGATCAGATCGGCGGGGGCGATTGTGAATTTCATGTGGAATTACGGGCATTTGTAGATGCATTGTTTTTCGCTCATACCAACCAGATACTACAAGGGGTAGGACAACGGCGGCCCTATACCCAATTTACAGAGGCAATAAACGCGCAGGAGGAGCGCATCAGTGCTCCCGAGCAGCCAGCTCCATTGCGCCTTCCTCAGCCAACTGGGTCGGCCACTCCGGGTTGTCGAAATAGGATGTTCGAGTTGAGATCACCTGTCATGATCATGTGGATCAGTCGTTTTATCAGGTAGATGAATTGTTAATTATGCCCTAATCGCTTGATGGATGCACTGCCACACCGCATGCAAAGCTCACGATGTAACCCCGCGAGTTCCTCTACGGAAGACAATGCTAAGTCTTGGTTGTGGGCGACCGCAGATCTAATGACATTAAACTTACTCAGGAAGGTTCTCAGTTCCTCTCTGCTTGGGAACGCCTGGGCGACCACGTCATGAACCTTGCCCTTACCTGCCATATAGATGTTTATGAGAGAACCCGTCGTAAAAAATGAAGGCAACCCTAACTCGGCAAGTCTGATTGACGGTTGAGCAGACTGCCGCCTCATCCATTCTTCAGCGGAATCAATTGCATCAACCATGGAGGGTCTATCGACACCCTTTTTCCTGTCGGAGCCATCAGTCGAAGATTGATACTTGTCGATTACAGACAGATCGAGTTGCGGGTATAAAGCCTCAACAAGCGTTCGCCCGAGTTGTAAGATTTCTTGGCTTACCGCCTCTGCATTGCACCCAGGGACTTTGATCCCCTTAACGTCCAATTTCCAATTGTGATCCTTATCTCCAGAAAGGGCCGAAACAAGCCAGTTTCTTAGTAACGTCTCAATTTCGAGGACAAGCTGATAAGCATGACGGTTGATGGAGTGCAACGGACGGACCAAATCGCCTCCACTATACATGGGCGCTAATCCTTTAGACAGTCGATCCCAATTCTGCCGAAGCGCTAAGTCCATGAGTGGCGACGAAATACTTGCGACGGTAAGATCGTTGTTTCTGGTCAGCTTGACTATGCCGAGCAACCTAAGATCTTCGATCAACGGGTCTCGCGGATCAACAATCATCGAGTGTGCATTTAGCAAAACTCGAACTTTGTCCAAACCTCCTTCTGAAAGTCTTTGGATCCGGCTGATAAGATCGGACCCGACTCCTTCGGAAATGGCAACATCAACCCGTGTTTCCTGAAACGCTTTGAGACCGTGTCCGCGCGCCTTTAGAACCGCTAGCACTTCCTCGATCATCTGCGTATCACCACCGGTGAACTCTATCAGTGCCTCAATGGCAGTTCGGTCAACGCCCACGCAAGGATTTGGAATCCAATCAGCGGAAGAGAGTCGATCCAACATGTCGTTGAACGTCGGCCCATCTAATGCGCGCACATTCCGTTGGTCGGGCACCGGCGAAAGTGCCTCGTAGGTATTCCAATATTTTTGGACTCGATAGCGGTTCCAATGACCATGAACAATCGTCTGAAAGGAAATATCATTCGTCGCCTCTCGAATACCTCGGGTGAGACTGAGAAGGTTGCACTGAGCCTGCACGGGTAAAAGATGAAAGTTTGAGAGAATGAAACAAACGCTCTGGGCGTGTGCCTCGCACGAAACCTTTATATCCGCTTCGATTAGAGATTTGATTTCTTCGAGACATCCGTCCCGATTATCGGATCTCAACTCCTTCTTCAAAGTGCCACAATCGAAAGAGAGAAGACGAATTTCGCGATCCCCCCTAATCGCCTCAATAAACTGCGGCAGGCGCGACCAAGAATATGCGGGCTCAATAAACCCCCAATGCCCCTTCTTTTTTCGCAATATCTCATCTAGGAGTAATTTCATACAATTTTTCCGATTTCGCTCTGGTAGTCCTTTATAGACTCCGTCACCCCAAAGCGATCCAAGTCGCCAAACCGCTTCATGAATTCGATATAGGATGGGTACGCGATCCGATAATCTTCGGTCCCACCACGATGCCTGCTGACGAGCATGTTCGTCATTGTAAGAAATTGGAGTGCGTTTCGGAAGTCCGGATGGGACGATGGTGGCGCGTCGGACGTCCACTCGCCAACGATAGATGAAATCTGCGCAGCAGTGTATGTTTTTTCATAAGGCAGCTTTTTCGACATGATATCTATGCTAAGTGCAAGCATGATAGCCCGTCCAAGGTGGGAAAGGTTCCATCCCAATGTTTCGTAAACATAGTCGATATATGCAGAGTGATCCCCAAGGCTCTCGGGTTGCTCATCGTAAATTGCATGAATGTCTTGCGCAGTTATCTCGGTCGGGGTATCCGCCATTCGTCGTCGGTCGATACGCGCAAGTAGGCGTTCGCCGAGAGCTTGGACAAACGCGGGATGTCCAGAAGTCTTTTCTTTGACGAGACGTGGTACGCTCGGCTCAAAATCGATCCCGAGCATTTCGACGAAGGACATCTTGAGCAATCGTTCCACCTGTTCGGGGGTAAAGTCCCCGAAATCTTTAGTAACCGGCTCAAGAAAATTCTTAAACGGGTCGGCAGTGTCCGCATTCGGACGAATTCGCACTTCGTAATACAGCTGCTTAAAACCGGCATAAACCAGTTTGAAATTTTCGCCGCGGTATGATTGGGCCACTCCACGAAGGACACGAGCTAGGGGGAAGTGGGAGGGGCCGAAAGCCTCACGACTAGCTTGAATGTAACGGTCAATTTCGTCAATATGCAGTGATACTCGCTTTTCTTTGCAAAGTCCTATGACCGCAGCACCAAGATCTTCCACGGATTTTGGTTCGGGCAGATCAAGAGATTTTGCGATTAGTCGAGCGAGACTGAGGTCGGGGTTGTCACCGTAAATGTCGCCATAGACATAGGCTACGCGGTAGTTTCCCTTTCCTGGAGTGGACGTAAGCCTTTCGCCAAGTGCATGCAAAAGAGAGGTTTTTCCGATGCGTCGGCCTCCCCAAATGGCTGATGCACGCTGCTGCACTAATTGCTGAAGAGCCTCTTCGCGTCCGACGAATAAATTTTTCCTTCGGTGCACGAAACCATCTGTTCGGAAGAGACCGATATGGGTCAGCTTTTTTGCATTACGATGCAGAAGTTGACGAAGAAGGACGCCGGGACTGGTGGAATCAGATAGAGTTGTCAGGGATGCAACAGTTGAGGTATCGATAATGACAAAGTTATCGAAACGTGGATTATGGTTCCATCGTTGCCTGAGTTCGTCTGCCCCGGTCGGTGCAAAGACGACATTGAGAGTATCAGTGGCGTGATCGAGATGGGCCTTCAAGCGTGTCCAGAGATCCTTCCAATCATCAACCTGGAGGGTGAGATAGAGAGCTATCGGTCGGTCAAGCCATCCACTTCGTGGATTATAGAACCGTGATTGAAAACTGCCGTAGGGGTAGTCCTTTATGGTAGAGAGCGTAAGGGAATCGGAAAGGTCATGATACATTTCCGACAATCTGGAGAATTCCTTTGCGAGCGTTCGCCAAGTCTTTCCGATAGTCACTCGCTCAGAGTCGGGTATTGTTCTTAGACGTGCGAGAAATTCCCATGGCTCGCGCAGTGAAGGATCGAGTTCTGCCGTTGGCGAGACGGATTCGGGTGAAACGGCACGTGTAGTTGGAATTATGGTGGGATGATACTCCATCAGAGACTCCAATTCTCCAAATGAATCAGAGCGGTTTTTGATCACAAACCTAAGTGCGGCGACGATACTATCAAGCTGCGGGATATCAGGTAATATGTTAGCCGTTCCCTGAACACTGCGTTTAGCAAATTTAATACGTTGTGCGGTTTTCGCACAATAATCGAGAATGGGTGCCAAGACGTTCTCGTGATCACGCCTATCAAAAACTTCCTGTTCGAGTTTCTCAACATCTTTGAGAAGATCATCAAGGTGACTAACGATATCCCTGCGCTGGTCCTCTTGAAGAAGTTGTTCAGCATGCTCTCGTGTTGCTATTGACTTTTCAGCGAAAGTGAATTGCCCGACATGGATGGCATTCTGCATCTGACTCGCGAATATTGGATCTCGGGCGATTTTCGGAAGTGCTGCCAAACGACCAGACAACTCTGCCTGCCTCGCTCGCACACGCGATTCTGCCTCTGCGACTATGGTTCCGCTGGAATCGGTGCCTCCATCTGAGAATTGCAAAACCGACCAAGCATGCCGGAGGCATCCGGACTGCTCAAGAGCTGCGACAACCGCAAGGTAATCCGGGGCAGCGAGCGATTGTAACGACTCCCTTAGCGAGGAAGCGTCGGGCGCGAATCGCGGCCCTTCTGCACAAAACGCACTTACGAGATAGGGAACCAGCATAATTGCACCCGGACAGTTAGTCAGCAACTGAGATGCAGGGTGGATGGCAGATTGATTGGGCGTTGCAGGTTGGTTTCCGATCCAGGTAAGTCCAGCAGTGATTGCGGACCAGAATTCGGGGGTACAATCATTCTCGTTCCGTCGCTGAAGTTCTTTTACAATATCCGAAAGAACAATGGGGCGTTGTTGATTTGGGTGCTCCTGGTGCCAGACCGAATAGCTGTCAACAAGCTCCCGTAGGGTTTCATCAAAAATCGTCAAATAGCCCTGACGTTGGCCAAAAATCTGCTTCTTATAATATGGGCTATCGGTCGTTGATAAATTACTCTTTTTAAATACCGCTTCGACGATTTCTTGGGATTCCGCTGCGGCCAGTGTCGCTTCTTCGATGGCACCGCTTTCGCATAGTTTTAGTACTTTAAAATAGAGGCGCTGCAACTCGGGAAAGAGAAACTCACGTTCAGCATCGGCCACTTCGTTCCCATGGGCGGCTTGACGAACATAGTCGCCACTCTCGTGTTTGCGGAAAAAGGCTTCCACCGCAGATATCCTCTCCTTTAAAAGGTTCTCTTGGAGACCAGAGGAAATTTCTATCGATTGCTGGTTCACGACGGCTTCGAGCAACCGGGTTAGATTTGAGCAGCCCTCAGGGAAATGCACCTCATGGAGACGCAACGTATAAAAAATGTTGATGTGGGGCGCGGAATCCGCCGTGCGGTGGAGAACGAGGAAGGCAAGAGTGATCCGATCCAACAACTCAGGGTCTTGGATATCACCGCGCCCAAGCGCCTTTACCCACGGGCACTCGAAAAAAATGTTTGTCCACGCATCCCCAATCCCGGGATTTGCATACAACCCGGCGCAACTTCGGAGCAACAGTGACGTAAACTCCTCTAGATCTACTTCCACGGCTTCCGGTTCATGGGCCGATTGAAGAAGAACCATAAGCAGAGCTGCGCCTTCGTAACATCGTTTATAAAGCAGATTTTCAACAACGCGCAGAACCGGACCAGGTAGCGCTCCTGCCTCCAAGGCTTCTCTTGCGAGGACTTCCAGAGAGGGGACTGGAGCGATGGCGACAATTTGGGCACGAAAATCTCGAAGAGCATCTTCGCAAAGGGATATCTCTTTCAGGTTCGTGGCTGTCTTGATGTCGGAGTCCAGCTTCTCGAGTTCATTGAGGAGTTCGGAGGAAGGCTGCAATGCTTTTGTATCGACCGAATGTAGTTCGTTCAGGCACAATAGTCGCCGGTTCTCTATAAGAGCATCCAGTTCCCGGACAACTTCTTTCTTCCGGGACTTGAATTGCTGCTGAAGGCGCAGACCCTCCACCAAGTCAGTCGGCGGAATCTCGCCTTCGAATACGGTCACTTTCCTACCTAAATCTTCTTCGAGTCGGCGAATCTTCGCAGCAAGTGATTGAAGCACAGCCGTTAAGTCGGTGTGAGATTTGCCTAGTATCTCCAAAGCCTCGATAATCTCACTGCAGAGGGACCGCATCGCAGCACTGGAAGACCGTGGATTGCGAAACAGGGAGCAGAGTTGTCCCACTTCTGTTGGCAACGATACTGTCGCCGAGCTGACGAGGTGTTGCAGTGGCATGGCCCACTTATCGATCCAAACGTCCAGTTCTACTGCCGCGTCGTATACTTTCGCCACGTAGTTGCGGGTATCTTCGACGATGGCGGAGTTAGTGCCCGAATCCGCGAGGGGTAAGTCTGTGAGGAGAACACTCAATTTTGTGGTATGCTCTCTGAGCCGTTCGTCGGCATTTAAAAATGCAAGGGCATAGCGTTGACCTTCCTGTAGCCAAGGTCTAGTGATCGAGAGTGCTTGGGTGGGCTCAGTATCGTGTTCAATTGCAGCAACGCCGGTATTTTCACTCGCGACGCTATCAGCTTTTTCATAACCGGTAGGACTGCGCTCCGTCGCGTCTTCCTTGCCATCAGGCACGTCCAAAATTTTTAAAGCATTTTCGCCTCGCGGAGCGAGAATCATCATGGCAAGGCTGGGATCGTAACTTAGTAGGGCATGCAGAATTCGTTCGCTGCATTGCGGTTGGAGCATGGCGAATGCGCAGGCAACAATTGCTAAGGAACGGCGATCCTCATCTTGAGCATCGATACTGCTGAGGGCTTTAGAAAAGGCTTCTGGGTTGAGAAACACCCGCTTCTCTGAATCCGTTGTGCAGATATTTTCGAGAGGTAGGAGTTCTTTAAGAGAGTCGTTTTCGTAATAGAAATGACGCCAGAGTCGGTCATGCAAACCTGTTCCAAGAAGGGAGTTAAGAGTCCGACTAAGCAGGTCACGGCGGTTGAAATTTTCCAGCATCCAAACGCAGAGATTTCCGAGCTTTCCGTCATCATAAATAGGTACGATTCCTTCGTGACCGGCCTTTTTGATTGCTTTTTTGAGAGCACGGCGACTCCCCGACGTGTCGAATACTGCCATCCAGATTGATGGATCGCGCAACAGCGGACATAAAGGACCTGTACGATCCCATGGATAGACATTTTTTTGAGACTCGATAGTGCTCATTACTTACGGTCCTTGATGCTATTCAGATGAGGTATGAGGTGGCCCCCATCTTCCGGCCAGAAGCCGTTCAAAATAAGCTAGGGAGGCGGGGGCGTAGGGTGAGATTAGGTGAGGGTTTGGTGTGGAGTCAACGGGAAAGGATTCGGCTTCGATTTCCGGCTCCGTAACGGAAGGCATAGGAGGCCTCGGAGCGTAGCGCAGAGGCGTCCGGAGCCTGGCGTTGCGGGTTCGGCGGACGCTTTCATGCGGCTTGCGGGGTCTCCTGCGGACGCGGTTTGGCCGTTGCGGCGGCGTGGGTGGGCGAGCCCCTCCGCGTGCGCCTGGCTCGGGGTGCGGTTGTCCAGTGCCTGGTGCGGTCGCCACGTGTTGTGGTGCTCAAACCATGCCCGCAGTCCAGCCTCCAACTCCGGCAGCGTGCCGTAGTCGCGCATGTAGATTTCCTCGTGCTTGACGCTGCGCCAGAGCCGTTCGATGAACACGTTGTCCATCTACCGGCCCTTGCCGTCCATGCTAATAGCGATGCACAGCGCGTCCAGCTGCCCCGTCCATTGCTCACGAGGTGGTCGTTGAGGTCGAGGGAGTTCTCCATGTGATCTTCGGCGGGCGACGGAAACCCTGCCTGTACGCTGGCCGAAGCCAGCGGAATCCGCAGCTTGGTGCGGGCTTGGAAGGGGATGGGCTGGCCGACGATCATGGCCAAACTTAAGACCGGGAAATGCTCAGAGCAAGTCTGCCGAGGAACCCGCAGGATAGAGTTCAGGGAACAGAAACGAGCGAGCCCTGTTGGGAAAGTCGAGTCTGAGTGTTCCCTTGGGGCTTGGAGAGGTGAGGTATCCCTTCTCCAGAAGCTCGCCGATAACCGATTGCGCAGTTCTGGGTGAGACGTTAAGGATGCGAGCGGCGTCGCCCCTCCGAATTTCGTCTTCGAGGAACACCTGCTTGACAAGGAGCGCGGCGTCCCGGTGTAAGCTGCCCTCGGCTTCCTGCTGCCGACAATAGGCCGTCAGCCTGTTTTCAAAATTGCCGATGTCGAGAAGTTCGGCCATGAACCGGATCTGGTCGATGGCGGTTTCCAGCATAAAACCGCAGAAGGCGCGCAGGGCGGTTTCGGACAGGTAGCCGCGGCCGTCATAATCGTTCCGGCGTTTTTCATCAGCGGCATCAAGCGCCACGCGATAGTCGTTCACCCGGCGCGCCAGTCCCCGCGAGAGCGTCCAGAGACCTTCTCCACCGGCTCCCATGCTTCTGAGCCAGAGATGGGTCGTCAGCCTGGCCACGCGACCGTTTCCATCACCAAAGGGGTGAATCCATGCGAGCCGATGATGAGCGGCCATTGCTGCGATGATGCTGGTCGCTGTCGATTTGCCCGACTCCTGGGCATAAAAGTTCGAAAAACGCTCCATCAATCTGGGCAGCGCCTTGTAATCGGGAGCCAGATGGCGCCCCACCGCGACGTTGTAATTTCTGACCTCGCCAGGAATCACATCATAGTTCTTTCCGGCACCGTCCTTGACCACCATCATCTCGGGAGGCAGACGTTTGCAAAATTCCTTGTGGATAAGGCAAATGGCCTCCGGCTTCACCAACTCGGCCACCGGCAGATTCATTGCCTCCAACGCCTCCTGCGCTTCGAGATGGGCGAGGTGAAGCAACTGTTTTTCACGGATACTCTTGTTGCTGGAAAAATCTTTTCGGAGCGCGGACTCGATCTCCTGGGGCTTGGTGCGATGCCCCTCGATCAGGTTGGAGTAGTATCCGTTCATGGAACGCACCAGCGAAGCGATCTTGGAACGGGTGTGCGGACGCAGCGCCCCGGCTATCCGCGATGCTTCGGCAAACAGCAATGTGGCCGCTCCCGATAACTCGCCTTTTTTGTCGTCCGGCAGGAGCGGCTCCATGTCGGCTGACGAATCGTAAAGGGTCATAAGTCGATACAGTATTGCCGATCTTATTGCCGATGTCAACGATTCATAAGTAGCTGCATTACAGCGTAAATACGGGTTCCGTTTTCATGAATTCCTCAATTATTGCCGATCTATTTGCTGATTTCCAGGCGTTTGACGCAATCGAAAGTATATCACGGCGTGATACATTTTTTGAGTTGATCCGCCGCTTTGAAAATGTCCGTGCAGTGCCAGCCTCGGCGCTTTTTATGCAATGGGACTGTTATTCGTCTTCACCAAGCAGCTCGCCCACTTTGACGGTGTGGCGTCCTTTGTTGCAGACGTAATATGCAGAGGTCACCTCGATAGAGCTGTGCCTTAAAAATTGTTTGGCCGCCAGGATGCCTGCTGCGGTGGCGACCAGGCTGCCCGCTTCCTTGCGCAAAGTGTGTATGGGCTTCAGTGTGTCCACCCCATGCTTTCTCAGCCAAGCGATGGTTCTATTAAATGTCTCTTCGCAACGGTAGTTGCGGCCCCACTTCTTGGGTTCCTCAACGCTTGGACCATTCAAGACGAACTTATCCTTCGCGCTTAGTTCCCATTTCCTCAGCTCACCTATCAACGCTGGATCAATCGGGACATCGCCTTCGGAGCAATTCGTTTTTCTGCGTCCCGCGGCGGTCACATGCATTTGGAGCATATTTTTGGCAAAATCGACCTGGTCGTAAGTTAGCGTATCTATTTCGCTGCGCCTCAGGCCACCCCCCAATGCCAACAGCAATACCTTATACACTTCGGTATCACCCTCCGAAAGCTCGGATTGTGCGGCTTTTAGAAGTGCGACAGGATCAATTCGCGAGCGATAACTCATGTCCTGGGCTGGATAAAACTTGCAATTTTCAAAAGGCAACGGCGACGGGATTTTCACCCCTGAGATTGTGTCCAGAATATCTCGGGAGAACAAAGCCTTCGCCTGCCTCAGGAAGGTATTGGACGATGTGCGGGCCCGCTTTTTCAGAAGCTCGTCGTTCCCTACGCGCTCAACGTAAGCTATTCTCCACATCTGAATTGTAGAAGGGTTGAAGATGGTGAGGGGTTCGGCATCAACCAATCGGCGAAAGGCGAGCGCATGTTTGGGTGCAAAGCGCTTTCGGGCCTTCTTTTCTGCCGCCTTACGCTGCCGTGCAGTGAGCTTCTTCTGTGCTTCCGCGGCTTTACGGCTTTCTTGGATCCACCTGGCAATCTGGCGTGCCGAACGAACGTAATTGAGGAAGGACTTCTTTTCTCCGGTGAAAACTTTTTGGGCGGCGATTATCCATTCCCCGAGCGTGGTTTCACACGCCTCCCTTGGTGTGCGTAACTTACCAGTTCGCGGGCTCCCATACTTTTTGAGTGTTGCATCAACGCCATATCGCTCCAAATTGCGATAGATTTCCGCAGCTTTTAAAGAAGCCGTTTTTTTATCTTCAGAATGCAGCGAAAACATAATTCTCCTCCCGCGAAACTGTAACTCCATCCAATAGGAGGCAGTTTGGACTTTGCGTCCGTTGAAAGGCCTGCGAATCCGAGGCGCCCAATAACGTGCATCATATTTTGAGGGACCAGGCCGTGGGTGGATTCGTGATCGTTTTGTTTCAATCGGTGTCTTGGATTGCTCTGTAACAGGTGCAGTGGGGTCAACGCCCTCCTGCGGAGGTTCAGAGATATTGGAATCCAAACGGGAGAGGTCATCAGGTGTGCCACCTGCGGGTGTCAATTGATGAGGTTGCTGATCCGACGGATGCGATTTTTGTTCCATATCCCGAGATACGGGACATTTCCAAATCTCCGGCCACTGGCGAGGGATAGGCGTTGGATACTAACCCCAAGATAGGCGACGTTGAAAAGCGGCCTTTGAAACTTCACTCAGGAGGCGTTGCCACGGCTGCCGAGTTGTGCGCCGGTCTGGGGATCAGTTCAGCTGACCTATCCCGTCATGCTCCCGAATACTCTACCGGCCCGATCCCGAGGGGTCGCTCCCTGAGCGTGCGTTCAATCCGCCGCCGCCGCTTCCCGAAGCCTTGGATACGTGGTCTATGGCGGCGGAGTTGGCAGAGATTTACTGGACTAGGGCCACGCAGACCCTAGACAATCTCCGCATCCTTCCGAACTATTGCCGCCCGGAATCAGGAAATCGTGGCCGAATACCTTCGGCAGTTCGCCTGAGCGAAATACCCGTCCCACAGTTTGCCACATTAGCCGAGCAATAGTAGTCGCTTGATGAGACCGCGTTGCACTGATGCGTGGAGTTTCTCCGGGAAGCCGGGCGGAAGCTTGTTTGCCACGGTTCCCATGGCTTGGGT
>Ga0118677_10012218_pt1 | contig 12652 bp, 9 predicted proteins | sample AliMusrvi5mmetaG_FD_86154 | JGI IMG/M metagenome (GOLD analysis project Ga0118677, IMG submission 86154)
TCCCGGGCATGACCTGACGCGACGGTTGCGCTGTCCCAAAATAGGCCTTCAGCTCACACGTCCTGGACGGTTAGATTGGCGCATTCCTCGCGGACTTTTTCCGCGAGCGGGGTGGACAGGTAGCGCTCGGTGGACGAGCAACCGATGGTGACGATGCGTTTGCCTTGGAATTCTGGGCGTTTGGCGATTTGGATAGCGGCCCAGACGTTGGCGCCGGTGGAAATGCCGGCGGGAAACCCTTCCAGTTGCGCCAGGGCTTGGGCGGTGGCCATGGCGTCCTCGTTGCTCACCAGGATGACCTCATCGATGGTTGCCAGGTTGAGGTTTTTGGGGATGAAACCCGCACCGATGCCTTGAATCATGTGGGGACCGGGCTGGCCGCCGGAGATGACCGGGCTGGCGGCCGGTTCCACCGCAAATGTCTTGATCGCGCGGCGCGACTTGATGACTTCCGAAACCCCGGTGAGCGTGCCGCCGGTACCCACGCCCGATACAAAGGCGTCGATCTCGCCATCGGTATCGCGCCAGATTTCCTCGGCGGTGGTTTCGCGGTGGACTTGCGGGTTGGCCGGATTGTCAAATTGGCCGGGGCCAAAAGCACCATCGCCGTGCTCTTCCAACAATTGCTTGGCCTTGGCGATGGCACCACCCATGCCGCGTGCCCGCGGCGTCAGCACAATCTCTGCACCCAGCAAGCGCAACAGCACACGGCGCTCAATCGACATGCTCTCTGGCATCGTCAAAATGCAACGGTAGCCCTTGGCACGAGCGACGAATGCCAGCGCTATGCCGGTGTTGCCCGACGTCGGTTCGATGATCAGTCCGCCGGGCTTGAGCAAGCCATCGCGTTCGGCCGCCTCTATCATCGCCTTGCCGATGCGGTCCTTGACGCTGAAAAGCGGATTGAAAAACTCGGCTTTGACGCATATCTCGGCTTCGAGACCGGCGGTGAGATGGTGGAGACGAATCAATGGGGTGTTGCCAACGGTGGCAATCAGGTTGTTTGCAATGTTCATGGGATATACAGGTTATAGGTTATCAGAGAAAAGACAGAAGAGGAGAGACTACAAGACTACAAGACGCAAGACGCAAGACGCAAGACTACAAGACGCAAGACGCAAGAGAAGAGCAGAGTAAGAATTGCTTCGCCCTCTTCTCATGCGTCTTGCGCGCAGCGGTCTTGCGTATTTGCTTCATATTTGAAAATCAGGGGTGCCGGAATCCAAGTGAAGGCCACATTCGTATTTGTTGCCGCCGAAGCGGGTGGCCTCGGCTTCGGTCGCAGTGTCGGCCGGGCGCGTGCTGTGCCAGTCGCCCATGGTGAGGTAGCCTTCGGCAGCCAGGGGATGAGTTGGCAACTTGTGCTCATGGAAATAGTGCGCCATCTGCGCGTCGGCCCAGTCGAGAATCGGATAGACCTTGAGCGTTCTTTTCTGCTGCTCGGCGAACGGTCGGTCGGCGCGGGTTTTCGATTGGCTCCGACGCAAACCGCTGAGCCAGACGTCGGCACCGAGTTCGCTCAAGGCGCGGTTGAGCGGCTCTATTTTTGTTAGAAGCGCATATTTATCGGCGCCGTTTTTGCCATCGTTCCAGAGTTCGCCCCAGAGTGCCTGGAGGCGTGCTGCGCTCATGTTAGGCTGATAGATCCTAAGATCCAATGCGAAGCGTGAGGTGAGTTCTTCAGCGTAGCGGTAGGTTTCCGGGAACAGAAAGCCAGTATCGATGAATACCACCGGCACCTTGGGCGCATGCTCGGCAATCAGGTGGAGCATCGCCGCTGCCTGGATGCCGAAGCTGGTGGTGGCGACCAAACGCGGTCCAAGTGTATCATACAGGTGGCGAAGGCGCTGGCCAGCGCGCAGTGGGGCGAGGGTGGCGGCGAGTTCAGGTGGATTCAGGCCGGAGACGGGGGTAACGGGAGTGTGGAATTGTAGGGCAGGCATTGCGGATTAGCGGACGGTGATGGCCTCGGGTTTGAGGTTTTGGTGGAAATCGGCCCCCTGAACGGTGGCAGCGACGTAGCCGGCGCGGATGCAAAAATCGCCGAAGCGTTCGCCTTGGTGGCGGGCACTGGCGTAATGGCCGATGAGCGGGTCCAGCAACGGCTTGATCGCCTCGGCACGCACGCTTTCGCGGAACAACTTGGACATGCGCTGACCGGCAAAACCGCCACCCAGATAGACGTTGTAGCGGCCAGGGGCGCGGCCGACAAAGCCGATTTCAGCTAGAAACGGCCGGGCACAACCATTCGGGCAACCGGTCATGCGGATGGTGATGGCATCGTGACGCAGGCCGTGGGCTTCAATGACATCCTCCAATTCAGTTAGAAGAGTGGGCAGGTAGCGCTCTGCCTCGGCGAGGGCCAGGCCGCAGGTGGGCAGGGCGACGCAGGCCAGAGAATTGAGTCTCAAGGCGCTTTGGAGGTGGCTCTCGGAGATACCGAATTGTTGGAGGAGAGCTTCGATTTGCGGGCGCAGCTTGGGCGTGATATTGGCGATGACCAAGTTCTGGTTAGCGGTGAGCCGGAAATCGCCCTGGTGGATTTTAGCAATCTCACGCAAGCCGCTGCGCAGCGGATAGGCCGGGGTGTCCAGCACCCGGCCGCCTTGCACAAACAGGTTGAGATGGAAGTTGCCGCGTTCGTCTTCAAACCAGCCGTAGCGGTCGCCGTTGTCATCAAACTGATAGACACGCGCTGGTTCCAGTTCGTAGCCCAGATAGCTGTGGAGTTGTTGGACAAACCAGTCGAGTCCGTGATCCTCAATCGTGTATTTGAGCCGGGCGTGGCGGCGGTCACTGCGGTCACCAAAATCCCGCTGCACCATCACCGCCTTTTCGGCGACATCGATGACTTGCTCGGGTGAGCAGAAACCGATCACCTCGGCCAGACGCGGGAACGATCCTTCGACGCCGTGGCTCATGCCCATGCCGCCGCCGACGGCGACGTTGTAGCCGACGAGATTTTCCCCCTCGACGATGGCAATGAAGGCGAGGTCGTTAGCGAACACATCCACATCGTTGGAGGGGGGAACGGCGATGGCGATTTTGAATTTGCGTGGCAAATAAGTTTTGCCGTAGAGTGGTTCGACGTCTGGCTCGCTGGAGTGGACGCTTTCCCCATCGAGCCAGATTTCGTGATAGGCGCGGGTTTGCGGTGTGAGGTGGTCGGAGAGTCCCTGCGCGAGCTTGAGCACCTCGGCGTGAATCGACGACAAATGGGGGTTGGGATTGGACATGACGTTGCGGTTCACATCGCCGCATGCCGCGATGGTACTCAGCGCCGCCTGATTGATGGCAGCCAATGTTTGCTTGAGATTGGACTTGATCACCCCGTGAAATTGAAACGCCTGACGCGTGGTCAGCTTGATCGTGCCGTTGGCAAACTCGGTGGCCAACCGGTCCACCTCCAGCCATTGCGCCGGAGTCACCACCCCTCCCGGCACCCGGATCCGCACCAAAAACGAATACGCCTTGTCCAACCCTTGCTTGCGCAGCCCGACTCGCAGGTCGCGATCATCCTGTTGATAGGCACCGTGAAACTTTAGCAACTGCTGGTCGTCGGCAGATAGCGTGGCGCTTGTGGCGTCGGCCAGCCCCTCGGCGATCGTACCTCGCAGGTAGTTGCTGTGGATCTTAATTCCTTCGTTGGCGGATAACGGCTTTTCAGACATGGCGATAGGTGTTGCGGTGAAACGTCGGAGCAGTCAAAATCATAATCCATAGTAAAACGCGCTACTTTGTGAGGTTTCGAGGAAAATTTGCACCAGCCCGACCGGCTCCGCAAGTTTTTTTTGTGATATTTTTCGCCCTTTGGCGAGCGGAAACGGGATTTTGAGCAATCGGCGTCACTTCCGCGCTGGCGCCATCCGCGCTATCAGCGGTCAAACCTCCTAAATGAATTTTTGTCCGCTGATTACGCGGATGAATGCGGATTTTAAAAGAGAGGTTTACGAAGTTGACACCCTTGAAACCTTGTTCTATTAGATCGCCCGGCATGTTGCCATGCAGTTATCCAGCAAACCTGGAAAAAATCTTCCTGAAATCGTCGATGCTGTCGAATTCATCAATCGCAACCAGATCAAGCTCATCTGACCTCCGGATTAACGACTTCATGCTCGCCACCGCTTTTATGACCCAGATCCAGTGGCAATTCTATAACTCACCCACAAAAGCCGCGATGATATCTCATGGCTTGATTTAATGCGACGATTGACAACTCGACCTAATCCTCATGAACTCCTCCGCAGCAACCTTGGTGATGCTTCCCGGCCTGGACGGCACAGCCCGACTCTTCGCACCGGCACTGGCCTTGGATTGGGGCGGAATGCGGGCGGTGGCACTGGCGCTGCCAAGCCACGGACCGCAAGATTACGAGGCACTCGCTGCGGCCATCTCCCCCACCCTGCCGCCCGGTGATTTGGTGCTGCTGGCAGAATCGTTTTCCACGCCCCTGGCGATGCTGCTGGCCGCCAACGAAATGGCACGCGTCAAGGCCCTGGTGCTCGTCAGCGGGTTTTGCGCCAGCCCACAGTCCGGCGGCCTCAGTTGGCTGCCGCTCCAGCCGATCCTTTCACTCACCCCCCCGGCGTTCCTGCTGAAACAATTTCTGACAGGCGAGGACGCCTCCCCGGAACTATTGGCATCTCTAACGGACGCGACCAACCGGGCACCTGCCGCCACGCTGGCCGAGCGGGTGCGGGTGGTGCTGGCGCTGCGCGAAATCGATTGCCCGGCACTGACCGGGCTGCCGGTGTTGCTGTTGCAGGCGCGGCAGGACCGGGTGATCCCCTGGGACGCCCAATCCCAACTTGAACGGCATTTTCCAGAGGCCACCTGCCATTGGATCGACGGTCCGCACCTGCTGATGCAAACCCGCAGCAATGAATGCCGCGATGCGCTTCTGGGGTTTCTAGCGGGTAAGCCGTTCGCCTGAGCTTCCCGCAACTCGCTATGTGTCTATGACCGCCGATGACCCTGAATCGCCAATAAGCCCGCCGATTTGATGAGGGTTAGCTCATGCACAACGGCGGTCACAGACACGCCGCTACAATGCTGCAGATATGATTGCGCGATTCCCTTGCCGCATGGGCCATGGCGGCGGGACGCCACCTCTCCTTGATCGTTCAGCCGTTCAGCCCACGATCGGAGCGACGTTGCTCCATCTCCCGGGTACGTTTGCGCCAATCGCGGCGGGGCGGTTTGTCGCCGGGCGTGGAAGCCGGGATGGGGGCGTGGTAATCGAAGCCGCGCAAGCGTTTGTGTGGGAGCCGCTGGCCGATAAAGAGCTCGAGTCGATCTAGCAGATTGAGGTCTTGCTTGGGCACGAAGCTGATAGCATCGCCCTGCGCTGCCGCGCGACCGGTGCGACCGATGCGGTGGACATAGTCTTCGGGATTGACGGGAAAATCAAAGTTTACCACGTGGGAGACGCCATCGATATCGATGCCGCGTGCCACGATATCAGTGGCGACGAGGACCTGGGCCTTGCCGTCCTTGAAATCCTGGAGGGCTTGCTGGCGCTGGTCCTGGGAACGGCTGGAGTGAAGTTTGGCGACTTTAACTTGGGCGAGTCTGAGGAAATTGGTGAGGCGGTCCGCGCCGTCCTTCATGCGGGCGAAGACGAGGACTTTGGCAAACCCCGGCTGCCGCAGCAGTTCTAGCAATAGGGCGTTTTTTAAATGCGTTGGCACCTCATAGACGCATTGGGCCACCGTATCCGCTGGATTCGAGCGCTTGCCGATCTGGACCATTTTCGGTTGATAGAGGAAGCGCCGTGCTAACGACTCGACCGCTTTGGAGAGGGTGGCAGAGAACATCAGGGTTTGGCGACGCTTGGGCAGGGTGCCAACAATCTCCTCAATGTCATGCAAAAATCCCATATCTAACATCCTGTCCGCCTCATCAAGAACTAACACCTCCAATAACTCAAAATCGAGTTTTTGGCGGCCGAGGAGGTCGAGCAGGCGTCCCGGGGTGGCGACGATGATATGGACGCCCTTGCGGATGGACTTAATTTGGGCGTCCTCCTCGACGCCGCCGTGGATGGCTGCGACGCGGATGGGCAAGTGCTTTCCATAGCTGCGAATATTGTCCACAATTTGGACGGCGAGTTCGCGAGTGGGGGCGAGAATGAGTGCCTTGATGCCGCAGAGTTGGCCTTGGCGCTGGGAGAGACACAGGCGATGGAGCATCGGCAACACAAACGCAGCAGTCTTGCCGGTGCCGGTCTGGGCAATAGCAATCAAGTCATGCCCCTGCATCACCTTGGGCATGGCCGCCGCCTGCACCGGGGTCGGGCGGAGGTACCCTGCATGATGAATGGCACGGAGAATCTCCGCCTCAAGTCCAAAGTTGCTGAACGGCATGCGCGCAACCTACACCGCTGCACCGGCTAATGACACGCTTTTAGTGGTGATTGAGTTCCGAAAAATGTTCCAAAGAAATCCTTGGCAAAACCGGGCCAGATAGCTACTTTCACCTCGAGGAGAGGTTTGCCTCAAAGGAAATTTCCACGGCAGCCGTTACCTATCAACTTATGAGTGCCCTGCGCTATTTGCTGTCTGCCTGGCTTATCTTCGGAATGTTACACGCCGCAGAACTGCGCTCTTGGACGGACCTCCTAAACCGCAAGATCGAGGCGCGAATGATCCGTCTGGATGGAACCTCTGTGATTCTCGAACTCAAAGACGGCCGCCAAGTGCCCTTCGCCCTCGCTAAACTGTGCGAGACCGACGCCACCTACGCCCGCAGCCAAGACACTACCGGAAAACCCGGCAAACCCGCCATCCCCGGCAAGCCCGACAAACCCACATCTTCCGATCCGGGGGGACTGAACTTCGCCGACGTTTGGCCCGATCGCATTAAGTTCAGCGACGACCCGGAGATCACCACCGTGGTGGAAGACGCAGATAAAAAGCGCTTCATCTATGAGAGCACCAACTATCGATACACCTGCGACGCCCGCCTCTCAAAAGCGGTGGTCAAAGGGTTTGCGGTGATGTTTGAAGCCACTCATCAGTTCTGTCGATCACTCCCACTGGGCCTCGACGGCGGCGTCAAAACCGACGGCAAACTACAGATTTTCCTATATGAAAAATTCGACGATTACGTCAAGGCCGGCGGCAGACCTGGCACCGCTGGCATTTTCATGAGTGGCAAGGAGGCGGTGATCGTGCCGCTCACTAGCTTGGGGGTGCGCCACATGGGCAGCGGCTACATGTTGGACCGGGAAAAAAGCAGCAAGACCATGCCCCACGAACTCACTCACCAACTCACGCCACCCCCCTACTTCCAGACCGGTGGAATGGGCTGGTTCACTGAAGGCCTGGCGGAATACGTCGCAGTGACGCCCTATCGGTCTGGCGCCTTCAGTGTCCGCAACAACCACAACGACATCATCGCCTACACCACCAGTTATGGAACAAAAAATGCCGGCGGGAGGGCGTTGGGCAAGAACATCCGGGTGCCCAACTTGAAAGGGTTCATGCTCCAGGACTATTCAACATTCACGGGCAACGCGCAGCTCAATTATGGCTGCAGCCTGCTCCTCACGTATTACTTCCTGCAGATGGACGGCGCAGGGGATGGCAAACGCGTGAAAGCCTTTCTCAAGGCGCTGCGCGATGGCAAAACGGGTGAGGACGCAATCGCAGTTCTGCTAGACGGACGCTCCTTCGACCAACTCGCCAAGGAAATTACGAAAGCATGGAAACACCGGGGCATCGATCTGGTGTTTGGGACCAGCGCCTGAACTTGCCCGATCCCGTGCCTCTTTTGAGACCGGGCGCTGAACTCTGAAGGCAATTTTTCCATGAGCCACCCCTGGAAATTGCGATACCCACAAAATTCGTGATTTTCAACAAGGGGTAAAGCGCCCATGCTGTGGGCATGTCCGAGCCCGCACTCACGCCGATGATGGCCCAATACCAGGCCATGCGGAAATCCCTGCCTGCGGATGTCCTCCTGATGTACCGGCTCGGGGATTTTTACGAAATGTTCTTCGAGGACGCCAAAACCGCCTCGCCCATCCTCAACGTCGCACTCACCCGTCGCAATGGTATCCCGATGTGCGGCGTTCCCTACCACGCGGCCCAAGGCTATCTGGCCCGCCTGCTCAAGGCAGGCAAACGCGTGGCGATCGCCGAGCAAACGTCCGATCCCAAACCGGGGAAACTCGTTGAGCGAGAGATTGCACGCATTCTAACTGCCGGTTCGATCGACGACCTAACCCTGCTCGATGACCAGCGCCCGAACTATCTCGCCGCCGTCTGCCGCCACGGCAAAACGCTCGGCTTGGCCTGCGTCGATCACACCACCGGCGAGTTCACCATCGCTGAGTTTGCCGATCTAGGTCAACTCGAAGACGAACTCTCTCGCATCAGTCCGTCCGAATTGTTGGTGCCAGACCATCAGACAGCAGAATTCGGCAAACTGCTCCACAACCTCGCCTACGACGGGTATGCCTTCCTCCCAGAGCACGCCTCCCAATTGCTGCGCGATCATTTCAATGTCCACTCGCTCGATGGCTTCGGCTGCTCTCAACTCCACGCCGCCAGCGGTGCCGCCGGGGCCGTCCTCCATTACCTCATCCATCAACTACGCCGCGCCTGCGGCCATATCCACCCGCCTCAGGTGCGCGCCAGCACCGACCACGTCCTCATCGATGCCGCCTCCCAGCGCAACCTCGACCTCGTGGAAAGCCGATCCGGCAAGGCTCATACGCTGTTAGGTGTGCTCGACCGCACCGCCACCCCGATGGGCGCGCGGCTATTGCGCGATTGGATATTGCATCCGTTGCGGAACATTGCCACCCTAACATCCAGACAAGACCTCATCGCCGGCTTTCTGACAGAGCCGTTTCTGCTCGCCAAATGCCGCGACGCGCTCAAGGGTATCCGCGACATTGAGCGCACCACCGGACGGCTCTCCCAAGGCAGCGGCAACGCCCGCGACCTCCAATCCCTCGCCAGCTCGTTGTCTCACATCCCCGCGCTCAAGGACGACCTCTCCACTCTTGCCAGCACCCACGCAGGCCTCGCCAACTCGCTCATCTCGCGACTCCACGATTTCTCCGACCTGACAAAATTGTTAGCAACCGCGCTGGCCGATGAGCCGCCCGCCAACCTGCGCGACGGCGGCATCATCCGCGACGGTTGGTCGCCCGAACTCGACGAACTGCGCAGCGCCGCTAGCGGTGGCAAAGACTGGATCGCACGCCTGCAAGCCGACGAACGGCAGCGCACCGGCATCGACTCGCTCAAAATCAAGTTCAACAACATCTTCGGCTACTTCATCGAAATCACCACCTCACATCTGGCGAAAGTTCCCGACGATTACACTCGCAAGCAAACCATGTCCAACGCCGAGCGCTACATCACCCCGGCACTCAAGGAGATGGAAAACAAGGTGCTCGGAGCCGAGGAACGCTCAAAACAACTCGAAGGCGAATTGTTCATCGAACTGCGCAGCCGCACCATCGCCCACTTGCCCGCTCTCCAGCAAACCGCCGCTGCCATCGCCGAGGCCGACGTGCTGTGCTCACTGGCGGAGGTCGCCCAGTATCACCGCCATTGCCGACCCGCACTCGAAGAATCGCGCCGCTTTTTCATCACCAATGGCCGCCACCCGGTGCTCGAACAAACACTAACCGATACTAAATTTGTCCCTAACGATACCGAACTGGACCCGGATAGTGCCCGCGTGCAAATCCTAACTGGCCCGAACATGGCTGGCAAGTCCACCTATATCCGCCAAATCGCACTCATCGCGGTGATGGCGCAAATCGGTGCCTACGTGCCCGCCGATGCCGTCACCCTGGGTATTGTTGACCGGATTTTCTGCCGCGTGGGTGCCTCGGACGACCTTTCGCGCGGCCAGTCCACATTCATGGTGGAGATGAGTGAAACCGCCCTCATCCTCAACCATGCCAGCGACCGCTCGTTAGTCATTCTAGATGAAATAGGCCGCGGCACTGCCACCTTTGACGGGCTCTCAATCGCCTGGGCGGTCGCCGAGCACATTCATGATGTGATTGGTTGCCGGACATTGTTTGCCACCCACTATCACGAGCTAACCGATCTGGTGAACACCCGCGCCGCCGTCGCCAACTACAACGTCGCAGTGCGCGAGTGGAACGATGAAATCATCTTCCTGCACAAAATCCTCCCCGGTGCCGCTGACAAATCCTACGGCATCCAGGTCGCCCGGCTCGCAGGCCTGCCCAAAGTGGTGGTCGAGCGCGCCAAGTCGATCCTCTCTCACCTCGAACTCCACTCGATCAAACCCGAGGCCAAAACCCAAGGACCCAAGGCCAAAAACACCGTCCAAGACACCTTGCCCAAGGCCAACGTCGCGCAAATGGACTTGTTCGGCGGGTTCTAGTGGATTCGGAGACAGGGAAATTGTCGAGGTCGTAATCTGACTTCTGAGCAGAGAACTCCGCACCCAATATTCGCCATGGCAAAAATCGCGATTGCTCTGGCGGGCGTTTCACGCTGTCATTGGCCGATGCCCCGCCCCCGCAGAACGCGCCCGAAACCCGCCGCCTCGCTCACCCTGTTGAGTGCGCTGCACATCGGCGGCAGCTCGGTATCGATGATGGTTGCCGAGCGCAACCCAAATGGCTCGCTCGTGCCGCTGGATTTCCTCGAACAACCCGCGCCCATCGCCCGCGATATCTTCCGTCTCGGCAGCGTCAGCCAAGCCACCACCGAGCGGGTGGTGACGATCATCAAGGGCTATCAAAAATCGCTGGCCGAACTCGGCATCGATCCACACAACGTCACCCGAGCCGCCACGACCAACATTCTCAGCGAGGCATCCAACCACGAAACTGTCATGAACCGCATCCGCATCGCCTGCGGACTGCGGGTGGCCATTATCGACGATGGCGAAATGACACGTCTGATCTATCTGAAAACCCGGCGCCGACTCCACGACCTGCCAGCCCTGCGCCAAAACACCACGCTGGTGGTACACGTCGGCCCGGGCAACACCCGCGCCCTATTGTTTCAAGACGGGCTCATCACCCGCTACACCAGCTATCGAATGGGCACGCACCGGACCCGCGAAGCCGTCGAGGGGTCCCACGCCGAAGGCCCCGCCATGTTGCGCGTTATCCGCGAACACGTGTCGGGCAACCTCGCCCAGATCCGCTTCGATTTCTCCGACGTGTCCATCCACGGCCTCATCCTCATCGGCGACGAAATCCAATCCGTCGCCGCTCGCATGCTGCAAGGCCTGGCGATCTGCCCGGTCAAGGTGTTGCGCCAGTTCACCACCGAAACGTCGATGCTCAGCGACGTCGAATCGGTCAAACGCTTCCAACTCGACTACCAAACGGCCGAGGCGCTGGTGCCTGCTCTGGAAATCAATCTGGCCATCGCCGAATCGCTCAAGCTCAGCGAAATCCACATACCAGCCACCGAATACGAGCAGGGCTTGTTGCACGACCTGCTGTTATCCCGTGATCTTACTGGAAACTTCGCCGAGGAAGTCATCCGCTCCGCTCGCATCCTCGCCGAGCGCTACCAATCCGACCCCAGCCATGGCGAGCATGTCGCAGAGCTGTGCGGACGCTTCTTCGACGAACTCACCGCACTGCACCAACTCACGACCCACGATGGCCTGCTGCTCCAGGTGGCCGCCATCCTTCATGAGGTCGGCACCTATATCAGTCCCCGCGCCCACCACAAACACTCAGAGTATATCATCCTCAACTCGGAAATTTTCGGCTTGGACCGGCTAGACGTCACCTTGGTCGCCCTCATCGCTCGCTATCACCGCCACTCCGGGCCGCGCCTCGAACACCCAAGCTATGGCGCGCTAACCACCGAGGAGCGCATCCGCGTGTCCAAGCTCGCCGCCATCCTGCGGGTGGCCGACGCCCTAGAGCGCACCCATGCTCAGCGAGTGTCCCAAATCGAGATCCGCCGCGAAGCAAGCAAACTGCGCCTGCGCTTACCGAGCATCGCCGATGCAGCCGTCGAGCGCCTTGCCATGGCCTCCAAAGCCGATCTGTTCGAGCAAATTTTCGGGCTCGGCGTGGTCATTGATGAAGATAATTGAAAAGACGGAAGATCGCGATGCTCCAAGACAGATGATCGCCGCGCTGCAAGACAAGAGAATACGAACATCGAACATCCAACGCCGAACGCTCAACGTCGAACAGAAGAGGCGAAAGGAACAGACAGAAGGCGTTGTCTTTCTCTCTCGTTTATCTGCTGTTCGACGTTGAATGTTCGGCGTTGAATGTTCGATGTTCGCGTTTCCCGCCGGTAGGGTCGGACGGCCTCGGCCGACCCACTTATCCGCCCGCATGGGCGGCTGCCAAGGCGCTGCGAATGAATCTAGCAGCAGCACCTCGCCCTCAAGGGCAATCAGGGCGCGGCGAGGCCGCCACGCCCTACCGACAAACCCCGTGGACCGGGCATCTTGCCCGGTTCCATGGCGCGAGAATGGACGATGCCTAGCGCAGGCTCACGCTCCTCGAAGAGGGTTCGGCAGGATGCCAAACCCAGCCGGCAGGATGCCGGCACTCCCCGCCGTCGATATGGAAGCCGCAGTGTTTTCATGAGACTCCCATATATATCACCGATCGAAGAAGACACTAGAGAAGACACTAGAGAAGACACAAGACAGCAAGACACAAGAC
>Ga0118677_10012219_pt1 | contig 12652 bp, 9 predicted proteins | sample AliMusrvi5mmetaG_FD_86154 | JGI IMG/M metagenome (GOLD analysis project Ga0118677, IMG submission 86154)
GGGCTTGGCAGGTGGCGAGCGCTGCCATGGCGTTTTCCGCGTTGTGCAGGCCGCGCAAGCCGCTGTCGTGTTCCATGTCCAACATCATTGCGCCGCGATGGGTGATGCGTTGGCCGTCGGAAAACCAATCAGCGGATTCATCGAGGGTGGAAAAGGTGACGAGCCGAGCGGCCAGAGGCGGCAGGGATTCGCCGGCACGCACCACGGCGGTGTCGGCGGCGGTTTGATTGTCGAAAACCCGCAGTTTAGAGGCAAAGTAAGCCTCCACGTCCGGGTAGCGGTCGAGATGGTCGGGGGCGAAGTTGAGCCAAATGGCCACCACCGGGTGCAGACTGCGGATCGTTTCGAGTTGAAACGAACTAAGCTCCAGCGCCACCACCGCTGGCGACTCGGCCACCAGCACCACCTCGCTGAATGGCACGCCGTAGTTGCCGCAAGCGGTGCCGCCCAACCCGGCTTGTGCGAGGATCCGTGCAACAAGCTCGGTGGTTGTCGTCTTGCCGTTGGTGCCAGTGATGCCGACGATCCGGCCCGCATAGTGGCGTGCCGCCAATTCCACCTCGCCGATAACCTCTGCCGCCTGACTCGCAAACGCCGTGACCAAGGGGCCGTAAGTATCAACGCCCGGGCTCACGACTAACAAATCGCAGGGTTGCGCCTGTTCGGGAGTGGCGTAAGGATGCAGGGCGACACCCGATACTGTTGACTTAGCACTCTTGATTATTGGATCAGAGGATCCGGGCAGGATGCCCGGACCACGTGGCGCGGGCATCCTGCCCGCACCGCCCATGCTCAGTGAATGAATCCGCGCCAAGCCCAGCGCATTCTCCAGGCATGGGCTCCGGGCAAGGATGCCCGGACCACGTGGCGCGGGCATCCTGCCCGCCGCCTCTTTCTGGCTCGTTCCTGCCTCGCCTAAGTCAAAATTATTGTGCGCGATGCCCGCTTGCATCCCTGCAAATGCCTCAGGGCCGCCACCATCCCAGACAGACACGCTGGCACCTTCGCGCAAGGCCAGCGCGGCGGCCGCGCGGCCGCTGCGGCCGGCACCGAGAATGGTCACAATTTTTCCAGAGAGCGTCATGGGAAGGGTCAGGCGATTTTCAAAAGTGCGAGACCAAAGAGGGCGAGCATAATTGAAAGGATCCAGAAGCGGGTGATGACCTGGTTTTCATGCCAGCCGGCCAACTCGAAGTGATGATGGATGGGCGACATGCGGAAGATGCGTTTGCGGCGCAGTTTGAATGAGCCGACTTGCAGGATGACGGACATGGCCTCCATGACGAACACACCGCCGATGATGATGAGCATGAGTTCCTGTTTGGTGCAAATGGCGGCGCTGCCCAGTGCCCCGCCGATGGCTAGCGAACCCGTGTCGCCCATGAACACCTTGGCCGGATGACAGTTGAACCACAAAAAACCGAAGCAGGCCCCCACCAGAGCAAACAAAAATACCGATAACTCGCCCAAATACGGATTGTGCGGAATAACCAGGTATTCCGTCGCAATGTAAAACCGGTGCGCCAAATAGGCCAGCACCGCGTATGCCAGCGCCGTGCTGATGGTGCAACCGGTGGCCAGACCGTCCAATCCATCGGTTAGATTCACCGCATTCGAGCAACCGACGATGATGAAGGCGAAAAACGGGATTGTGAACCCATGCAAATTGAGCAACGGGAATTTCCACAGCGGAAAACACAGCGCCCCGATGCTCAGCGGATTACTGCCCAGACAGAAGCCCGCGCCATCGGCAAGTTGCTGGCGGGTGGCACCGATACCTGACACCTCCGGTTTGTAGTAGATGAAACACGCTGCCACCAAGGCGATGGCCACTTGCCATAGCAACTTGCGGCGGCTGCTGATACCGTCGGACTTCTTCTCCTTGACCTTTTTGTAATCGTCGCACAATCCTAACAACCCGCAGGCGGCCATGGTGCAGGCGCAGAGGGCGACGAAGGGGTTGAGCGGGCGGGCCCACAACAGGGTGGAGACGAGCACCGCGCCGACGATGAGCACGCCGCCCATGGTCGGAGTGCCGATTTTCCCGCCGTGAAGTTCGGCCAGTTTGTGGACTTCCGCGGCGGTGCGGATCGGTTGACCGACCTTGAGGGAGATGAGCTTGCGGATGACCCGCGGGGCGACCAGCAGGGTCAGCAGGAAGGCGGTGAGCCCGGCACTGGCGGCACGGAAGGTGGGATATTGAAACAGGTTGAGAAAGGAATACGTGTAGGTCCACCCATGGGGGATATGAGCGGCGTTTTCCGCGTCATAGGCATGCAGCCAGAAATCGTAGATGGTGGGGAACATCAGGTGAGTGGAAAGGCGGTGAGCATGACACGTTCAACCGTGGCGGTGCGGCTGCCCTTGAACAGCACCGCATCGCCTGGTTTTACTTCGCGGCTCAGCCACGCGGCCGCCGCGCCAAAATCCGGAAAATAGGGCGCATTCCCGGCACCCGCGGCAATGCCTTCGGCACCTTCGCCCACCGCAATGAGCGTCACGCCCATGGCTGCCGCCAGCTCGCCGACGCGGTGATGGGCGGCGGCGGCGTGGCTGCCGAGTTCGCCCATGCGCCCAAGCACGATGAAGCGCCGCGCACCGGGTGCCACCGGGGTTTCGGCCAACGTCTCGATGGCGGCGGCCATCGACTCGGGATTGGCGTTGTAGGTGTCATCGATGATGGTGACGCCCCGATGGGTGAAGCCGCGCAGCCGCCCGCTTGTTAGAACGGCGGCGCTGAGGCCGGCGGCGATTTTCGCGCTGCCCAGGCCGAGCTTCCAGCCGACGGCGGCGGCCAGCAGGGCATTGGTGACCATGTGGCGGCCCGGGACGGTTAGATCGACTTCCGTCGGTGGCTCGCCGTCGATGACGAGGGTGAAGCGGGTGCCGGTGGCGGTGGGGCGGAGGTTTTCGGCGCGCACCAGGCCGCGGCCGTTGCCGACGCTCACCAGCGCGGCGCGGGTGCGCTGGCGCAAGTAGTCGTGATACTCACAGGCGGCCGGCACAAACAGGATGCCGGTGGCTGGCAGCGCGCGCGCCAGCATCGACTTTTCCTCGGCGATGGCATCGCGCGTGCCCAGGAACTCGAGGTGCGCGCTGCCGATGTTGGTGATGATGCCATAGCCGGGCTTGGCGATCTCACACAAGGGGGCGATCTCGCCGCTGTGATTCATGCCCATTTCCCACACCGCCGCAGTGTGGGCCGGGGTGGTGGCCAACACACTGAGCGGCACGCCGATGTGGTTGTTCAAATTGCCATGGGTGGCGGAAACGCGGAACTGTTGCGCCAGCACCGCCGCAGTGAAATCCTTGGTGCTGGTCTTGCCGTTGGAGCCGGTGATGGCCACCACCGGCAGGTCGAGCTGCAGCCGCCACCAACACGCCAACCGCTGCAGCGCCAGCAGCGCGTCGGGTACGATGATGACCGCGGTATCGGCGGGGGCCTGGCCGTTCCAATCGTGTACCACCACGGCCTTCGCGCCGTTGCCAAGGGCCTGGGCCGCAAAGCCATCGCCATCGAAGACCGGACCGCGCAGGGCGAAAAACACCGCGCCCGGCGACAGCTTGCGGGTATCGGTGCATACCCCGCCGGTAATGACCGCGGCGGGATTTCCCGCGGCGACAGGCACGCCCAGGATGGCCGCGAGTTGGTGGGCGCTTAGAGGTTGCATCGTTGGTCGGAAATGGCTTGGGCGCGGTCGCGCAGCGCTTTGCTGGCGTGCTTGCGATCATCGAAGTCGATGGTGCGATCGGCGAATTGTTGGGTGGCTTCATGGCCCTTGCCGGCGATGAGGATGATGTCGCCGGAGAGCGCGGCCTGGACCGCGGCGACGATGGCTGCGGCGCGATCCGGGATGCTCAGGCGGTTGGTGGCGGTGCAGCCGGCCTCGATTTCGTGGATGATGGCCAGCGGGTCTTCGGAGCGGGGGTTGTCTGAAGTGATGATGCACGCGTCGCTATGGCGCGCGGCGACGGCGCCCATCAGCGGGCGCTTGCCGCGATCGCGGTCGCCGCCACAACCGAAGACGGTGATGAGGCGGCGCGGATTGAGTTCGCGCAAGGTGCGGCAGGCATTTTCCAAGGCATCCGGGGTGTGCGCATAGTCCACAAACACGGTGGTGCCGCCGGCGTTGCCGACGTTTTCCATGCGCCCGGGCACTTGCGGGGCGCTGGCCAGTGCGGCCACCGCGTCGCGCGGGCGAATCCCGCACGCGGCGGCGGCGGCGAGCGCGGCGAGCAGGTTGTACACGTTGAAGCGGCCGATGAGCGGCGCGCGCACCAGATAGGATTTGCCCTTGGTGGAAAGTTCAAACTCCATGCCGCGGGCCGTCTGGCGCAGATTGTTGGCGCGGAACTCGCTGTGCACGCCAAAGCCATAACGCAGCAGCGGTAGCTTGTTGGTCAACACCTGGGCCAGCGCCGCTCCATGGGCATCGTCCACGTTGATCACGGCCACCGGCTTTTTGCCCCGCGGATGGGCGGCAAGCGCAAGGAACCAATCTGCCTTGGCCTGATAATACGCCTCGAGGGTGCCGTGGTAATCGAGGTGGTCTTGTGTTAGATTGGTGAACACACAGGCGTCGAAGCCGATGCCCGCGACCCGTTGCTGATGGATGCCGTGCGAGGACACTTCCATCGCCACGCCGCGGCAACCGTGGTCGCGCATGCGGCCGAGCAGGACGGATAGCTCGATGGCGCCGGGAGTGGTGTGGCGGGCGGGTTCGACGGTTTCCCCGTCATCGACGAGGATGGTACCGAGCAGTCCGGCGCGGTGCCAGACCGACTTCATCACATGATGTAACAGGAACACGGTGGTGGTCTTGCCGTTGGTGCCGGTGACCCCAGCCATCGCCAGATCGCGCCACGGATCGCCGGCCATGGCGGAGGCCAGCGCGGCGATGGCCGTGCGACTGTCGGGCACGTGCAGCCAGGTGATGGCGGCTGGCAGGTCGGCGGGCGGCGCGGTTTCGGCGAGAATGGCCGCCACCCCGGCGGCGATGGCCTCGCCGATGAAGCGGTGGCCATCGGTGCTGGTGCCGCGGATGGCGGCAAACAACTTGCCCGGTGCCACTTCACGTGACGACGCCGTGAGGGCGGTGATGTCCACGTCCAACGATCCGGCGACGGTAACGCGGGCCAGCCTGGGTGTTAGATCGCGGAGAATCATGGGTTGGTGGCCTTGGCAAGGGGTGGGGAAACCGGTTCGGTCGGCTCCAGCTTCATGTGCTCGGCGACGCGTGCGGCGATTTTGGCAAAGGCCGGCGCGGCGATGGTGCCGCCGTAGCGGGTGACCTTGTCGGTTTTGGGGTCGTCGATGACCACCACGCAAACGAACGCGGGCTTGTCGGCGGGCAGCATGCCCACGAACGACACGGTGTAGCTGTTAGGGAGATAGCCATGGCCATGCGGGTTGTGGCGTTTGGCGGTGCCGGTTTTGCCGGCGACGCGGAAGCCGGGCACTGCGGCGAGGGTGGCGGTGCCACCTTTTTGGATCACCTTTTCCATCGCGGCGCGCATTTGGGTGGCCACCTTGGGCTTGATGACGTCGGCCATCGTTTCCGGCGGAAAGGTCTGCACCACGGTGCCGTCATTGGCGATGAGCGACTTGACGATCTGCGGCTTGAGCAGCTTGCCGCCGTTGGCCAGCACCGAATAGGCGCAGGCCATCTGCAGCGGGGTGACGTTGAGTGCGTAGCCGTAGGCGGCACGGGAGAAATCCACCGGGTTGCCGGTGTTGCGGGCGATGCCGGAGCTTTCGCCGCTGAGCAGGATGCCGGTTTTTTTGCCGAAGCCATAGCGGCTGACATAGTCGTAAAAGCGTTTCGGGCCGAGTTGCAGCGCGAACTTGTAGGCGCCGATGTTACTGGATTTGGCGAGCACCCCCTCCAGCGTGAGCATGCCATAGGGGAAATGGTCGGGCACCTCGATCTTGCCTGAAACATATTTGCCGTTGCAGCAGAACACCGAGGTCTGCGGCGTGGCGACGCCTTCGTTGAGAACCCCCGAGGTGGCGACGAGCTTATAGGTGGAGCCCGGCTCATAAATCGCCTGAATCGCGAAGTTGAAACTGTTTTCCTCGAGGTCTTTCTTGAGGTTCAAATCAAAGTGCGGCCGGCTGACCATGGCGAGGATTTCGCCGGTTTGCGGGTCGATCAACACCACCGCCGCCCGTTCCGCCTTGAACTCCACCAGCGCCGCGTCAATTTCCTCCTCCACGATCGCCTGCAAGCCCAGGTCGATGGTCAGTTGCACGTTGAGCCCGGCATGCGGCGGCACCAGGCTGCTGGAGTCGCCGGGCTCGATCAGCCCGTGGGCGTCGCGCTGGTATTGCCGCCAGCCATCGCGGCCCGCCAGATATTCTTCCATCGAACTCTCGATGCCGAACTTGCCGACCATCCGCGGGTGGATCTGACCGTTTTCGTCGGTCTCCTCGATTTCCCCGGTGAAGCCCGTCACATGCGTGGCGAGGTTCGGGGCGGTGTACCAGCGCTTGAACGAGTTTTCAAAATCAAATCCCTGCAGCCAGTTCTGATCCACGGTTTCGCGCAACTTGTCGGCCACCTCCTCGGGGATGTCCTTGGCGATGGCCACCCATTTGCCGGGGCTGGTTTCGATCCTGGTCCGCAGGTCCTCACGGCTCAGGCCCAGAGGGCGCGCGAGCAGGCTCACCGCGTGCGCCAGGTGCTTTTGAACGATGACCTCGGTCTTCTCGCTGTCGAGGATTTCGGCGCGCAGGCTGTTGATGCGGCGGTTGCGTTTGTTCGCATCGAGACCGTCCCAGCCGGGCTGGCTGCTGGCCTGCTCGTAGGCCAGGCCAAAGCTGGCCAGGTTCGGATCATACAAATGGTTCTTGTCCACAAACAGGGTGGCGAACGGAATGCTCTTGGCCAGGGTCTGCTCGTTGCGATCAACCACCGTGCCACGGGCGGCCGGCAGTTTTTCGATGCGCTGGAAGCCCTTGTGCGAGTTGGTCGAATAGCGCTGGCGGTTGACCAGTTGGATTTGGATCAAACGGCCGGAAAGCAAACTGAGCGCAGCCACCAGGACCGTGCACAGGAAGATGCAGCGATATTGAAACTTGCGGTTCACGGATTACGGGAGGGCGGAAGCCACGGCGGCTGGCGGCGCGGGATTGACTTCCTCGGGAAGTCCCATCGGTATCGGCCGCAATGAGGAACCCGTGTCTTCCAGTTGCTTGCGAATGGCAAAGCGATTCAGGATCGTATCACTGCGCATCTGGGTGGTGCGGATGTCCAGTTTGTATTGCTCGATGCGCCGCTCGGTGGCGGCAATGTCGCGCTTGACCTGGACCTGGCGGTTTTTGTAAACCGCGTGCAACACGCCGCCCCCGGACGCAATGATGGCGGCGGCGATCAGCGAGAAATAAATCGACAGCGGGGTGCGGGAGGCGGACTTGATGCGGTTCATGGCGTTATTCCAATAACTGCGCAACCCGCAGTTTGGCACTGCGGGAGCGGGGGTTGAGGGTGGTTTCTTCTGGAGTGGGGCTGATGGCCTTGCGCGCCAACAATCTGAACTGGCAGTCCGGGTTGGCGCGCGGCTCGGGCCAGCCCGGATCATCGATGAAGGGGGCCGAGTGCTGGCGCAGGAAGCGTTTCACAATCCGGTCCTCCAAACTGTGAAAAGTGATGACCAGCAGCCGGCCGCCGGGTTTGAGCACGGCGGGCGCGGCTGCCAGCGCGCTTGTCAGGCTGGCGAGTTCCTCGTTGACCGTCATGCGGATGGCCTGGAACGTGCGGGTCGCCGGATGGATGCGGCCGCGCCGGCCGATGGCCTTTTCGATGCATTCCGCCAGGTCGGTGGTGGTGGCAAACGGCCGCACTGCGCGGCGCTTGACAATGGCCGCGGCGATGCGACGGGCCTTGGGCTCCTCGCCCACCTCGAACAACATTCGTGTTAGATCCGCTTCCGGACAACCATTGATGATGTCCGCGGCGTTGCGGGTGCAGGAAGGCCCCATCCGCATGTCGAGCGGACCTTCGCGCTGAAACGAGAATCCGCGGGCGGCGGAGTCCAACTGGCGTGAGGAAACCCCCAGGTCCAACAACAGACCGTCGGCCCGCTCGCCGCGTTGGATTGCCGGCGCTTCGGTCATCCGGGCGAAGTTGCCCTCCCAGATGTCGAAGCGTCCGCCAAAGCACGCCAATCGCTCGCGGGCGTGGGCCAGGGCCTCCGGATCACGGTCAATGCCCAGGACGCGGGCGCCGCGGCTGAGGAAGACCTCGCTGTGACCGCCGCCACCCAACGTGCCGTCAATGATAAGTTTTTCCGGCCCCGCCTCCATCCACGCGCCTACCTCCGTCCGCATCACCGGCACATGATAGGTCCCGCTCTCCGCCGCCTCACAAAAATCAGCGGGTGCCTGCGCCAACAACCTAACCAAAACAGCGCAGGCACCCGTAGCTTCCGCCCGCGCCCGCGTCGTCCCGGACGCGACCGTGGGTGTTACAGGGAAAATTTGCGATGTCCGCGCGGACAACCAGTCCGAAGCCGCGCGGATCATCGATTCAAACGGCGACAGCAGCCTTGTCCCGAAGAACCGCTCCCGCCTGACAAAAAATGCCGCCGGACGCCGCACCTGCAACCAGCCTGGCCAGGTGCGGCTATCCCTTGGAAAAGACGCGCGGGTCCCAGTCCCGTGAAACTTCGCGCATCCGTGAAAATTTTCTCCCCATCCCAACGCCCGCGCAACCGCCGCCGCCGCGCTCGGCGCTCGGTCTGCTGGTGCTGGTCGGGTGGTCCACATGGTCATTACGGGTAGGGTGAATGGAAAATGCCGGTTTGTTGTTAGAACACACCCAGCGGGTCGTCGTCGCCTTCGCCACTCTCGATCTTGAGGACCATGTCGAAGTTCTCTTTGCACCAAAGCTCGAAAAAACTGCCTCTGCCGGCCAGGACCACGTCGCCTTCCGCGACCATCCCGCACTTTTCGCTCAAATCTTTGCCAGCAAGGATTTTCCCCTGCTCGTTCAGGGTGACTTCCCGGCTCAACATCGCCAAACGCCCGAGAATTTTGTCCTTTTCTTTCGGCGTCTTGTCGCTATCTTTCACCCGCGCCACCCTCTCACTGTAGGCTTCCTGGCTCAGCACTTTCACTACCGGCAATTCATGGTCACTGGAATACAACAAGAACATCGGAATCCCTTCCTTCTCCGGCCGCCACGCCGGCGGAATGGACACCCGGTACTTGGCGTCCATCTTGTAGGGGTGAAATCCCCGGTAGGGTTGGTCGGTCTGGCTCACGTTGCTCCCGGATGATCGTTTCCGTAGGCACTGGTTTGCACAAAAACACACTCAGACACAAGAAAAAAATTTGTGGCGCGTGAAATAGTCGCAAATCATTGGATCTGAGTGGATTATTTTTGGAAATTTGAGCGACCGAAGAAGGTGGACGAGGTTTTCATCACCCGCATCCATCGTTTTCTAAATAGGAATCCCGCTTTCCGACGGAAATTTCGGATTTTTTGCTATTCGCTTTTCAAAAACCGAAACCGAATATCGAGTACCTTGGCTCCAGTGGAGGAGCGCGTTGCCCAGAGCATACCCATCTCGGTCACACAAGGCACACAAGGCAGCAGCCAAGCGGCCACATGGGCGCCTCACCTCCACGCATCGGCAGCACGGCTCAACAGGAGAGGGCGCGAGCCAGGGCCAAATCCCCGGCCGCAGGTCCGTAGCAGGAGGCGTCCACCCGCGCCTCGCGAGCCTCCGGCACCATCACAACGGGCAGCGGGACAACCGGGCCGTAGGAGCCCACTGGGGCAGTGGTAGGGAGGGTTGGAGCCGGGGGAGGAGCCAGTGTTTCGGTCTCCGTTGAGACCGGCTGGTCGCCATTGTAACCATACCGATGCTGCCCCTTTTTTTTCTGCTGCTCGTCCGGACCGGCACAAGCGGAAAGATAAATTGCTGTGGCCACCAAAAGACCTGAAAAAAAGAATCGCTTCATAGAGCTGTATTGAAATGCAGACTGCTAATACCTAATTCGACAGGCAAATACAACTGCAAATATCGGCACGTCGCCAGGGGGGTGTGATTAAAAGTGGTTTTTCAGTTTCAGTGGATGGCGCGCAAATGACGAATGCGAAATGACGAATGCGAAATGACGAATGTCGAAAGAAATCCGAATGACAAAACCCGAACCCGTCTCTTTCCAAGTCACCAGACTGCTTTCTGTGTGAACGGCGAAAAAAAGGTGCCACCGCCTTCGTCATTCTGGTTTCGTCATTCTTTCGTCATTTAGAATTCGTCATTCCCTCCCATCCAACACCACTTTTAATCACACTCTCGCTAGGGATAAAGACATCTCCTTTGAACTTCCTGACGATTTTTGATAGTTCCTTCAAGTCTGCACCTCCCGCGCCTCCTCTCCAATGTCAGTTTTTAAATTCCGGATAGAACCAAAAATTACCTTATGAAACCGATTGGGTTGGCAATGATTCTGTTGGCGTTTTGCGTTGCACTTGCGCCCGCGAAGGAAACTGAAGCTGCCAGGGAGTTTGATCTCCAAGGGTTCCTTGACAGCGCCATCAAAGCAGGCAGCAAGCAGGTCAAGGTGCCGCCGGGGCGTTATCGCGTCACGCCGGCCGAGGGTACGCATCTGCGTTTCATTAACCTTTCCGACATCACCATTATCGCTGATGGCGTCGAGATGGTTTGCACGCAAACCATGCCAGCGCTCATTTTCAAAAACTGCCGCAACGTTCGCCTGAAAGGCATGACGATCGACTATGACCCGTTGCCGTTTACAGAAGGGCGCATCGTGGCGCTGGCACCCGACAAAAGCTGGGTCGAGTTCGAGATCCTCGAAGGCTATCCTGAAAATCAACTCAAAGAGCGGGTGGAGATTTTTGATCCGGCCACAGGCGAATTGCGCCGCGAAACCGGCGGTTGGGCCGCGGAGTTCCAATCACTTGGCAAACACCGCTACCGCATTGCCAAACCAGAGCGCTATCGCTTCATCGAGGACTGGGATACCGAACAAATGGGGGATATTCTAGTAACGCAGAACTGTTTTCCAAATGGCGCGGGCGGCCATGCGGTCAATGTCATGGATTGCAAGGGCGTGAAGTTGGAAGATATAACCCTGTATGCTGCCAGCAGCTTCGGTTTCCTTGAAGCCGGTTGCGACGGCTCGACTTATTTGCGCTGCAAGATCGATCGCCGGCCGCCAAAGCAGGATCCGGTGAAGCGCGGGTTTCCCCGGATGCGCTCCCTGAACGCCGATGCCTTTCACAGCGTCGATGCCGGAAAAGGCCCGGCCATCGTCGAGTGCACCGCCAAATTCCAAGGCGACGATTGCGTCAACATCCACGGCATTTATGATCTCATCACCAGCGGCAGCTTGAACCAGTTGCGCATTGCCGTGTTGCGGAACCCGACGATCAAGCCGGGCGACCCGGTGGAATTCCTGCCCTACGAAGGCCCGCGTCCGCCGGATGCCGTAGTCCAAAAAATCGAATCGGACGCGCCAATGACGGAGGCGGAGACAGGTTTCATCCAGAAGCTCAATCTCCTTCCGCAGCACAAAGACCGGCTACTCAGTGGCAAGGCGACATTTTTCAAACTGACACTCGATCGTCCGGTGACGTTGCCGGTGGGATCCGCCATCTGTTCGGGTAAACATATCGGGAACGGTTTCCTGGTGAAGGATTGCGACTTCGGCTACAACCGCTCACGCGGCATCCTGATCAAGGCCAGCCAGGGCCAGGTTATCGGCAACACCATTTCGCACGGTTGGATGGCGGCGGTGCTGGTATCGCCCGAGTATTGGTGGTTGGAGGCGGCCAGTTCCAGCGACGTGGTCATACGCGGCAACAAGATCATCGGTTGCCGGTGGGCAGCCATTGAAATCAATGCGCCCGGCGGCAATGGCAAACCGCTGCCCAGCGGCGCTCACCGCAATATATCGATCACTGGCAATTCAATCACGCAATCCGCGTGGCCCAACATTCACGCCACCTCGACCGATCAGTTGGTCATTCAAGACAACCAGCTCACGTCGTCCGACCCGAAAAGCTTCGTGCCTCCGGTGGCGCATCCGTGGAACTGGGGAACAGCAACGCCTTCGCCGGTCGTCGTGGAATTTTGCGATCATCCGGTGGTGCAGAGACCGCAGTAAAATCCTTCGGAGCGGCATCCGATCGCGCTGCCGCCTGCACCTCAATTTCACTCCTGCATGTTGTCCAACTCCGCCGGCCCCAACGTGGCCAGCTACAGCTTGGCCAGCTGCAATTTTGTACGCAAAAAGGGCGGCCGTTTCCAGCCGCCCTTTCGCATTATCTTTCTTCTGCCGCTTTATTCGAGCGCAGCCTGGGCTGCGGCGAGGCGCGCAACCGGGATGCGGAACGGCGAGCAGCTCACGTAGGTGAGGCCGATCTTGTGGCAGTACTTCACGGAATCGGGATCGCCGCCATGTTCGCCGCAGATGCCCAGCTTGATGTCGGGGCGGGTCTTGCGGCCTTTCTCAATGGCGATTTCCATCAGCTGTCCGACACCGGTCGTGTCGATCGTGGCAAACGGATTTTTCTTAACGATTTCGAGTTCCGCGTAGTGCGGCAGGAAGCTGCCGGAGTCGTCGCGGCTCATGCCGAGCGCGGTCTGCGTCAGGTCGTTGGTGCCGAAGCTGAAGAAC
>Ga0118677_10012220_pt1 | contig 12651 bp, 8 predicted proteins | sample AliMusrvi5mmetaG_FD_86154 | JGI IMG/M metagenome (GOLD analysis project Ga0118677, IMG submission 86154)
CCTCTACACGAACCCCGACCCGGTCGCAACGGGCGGCATTTCATTTACGGCGTCTGTGCCTGTGGAAAGTGCCTATGCCGTACCTCAGAGCAACCAGAATTTCGTTTATAAGGGCACCGTGGGAACGGATAAAATAAGCGTCACCTTCGCCGGATTGCCAATCGCCAAATATGATCTCATGGTTGTCTGCGGAAAAACGATCTACGAAGGTTTTTGCCTGAATCGGGACGAGGACAATCTGACTCCCGACGATATCAAGTTCATCCACGTGACCGTTGAGCAATCAACCCCGTTTTTTGACCTGAAACGGCTGGAGCGCATGAAGGGCTCGACCGGCAGGTCGGGGAAGGCGACTGTTGTTTTACAGGAAATGCGAATCGGCGCTTACATGAACCAGAATGCCGATGTCATGAAGGGGCACCAGGTTCGCAGCATCAAACTTGCCTTTTGTGAAGACGTCGGCAAGGTGGGATGGCAGCTTTTCCAAACACGCGAGGTCATCCGGGACGACGTCTTTCCAGAGAAGCCGCACGGGCTGCTTCCCGTCAGGTTTCTCGAAACGCTTGAGAATATCCGGGTCACAACCGCCGTCAAAGACCTGGGTAAAATCGATCTTCCCCTTTAACAATTCCCGCCTTTCATTTTTCAACCCGCATTCAACAACCCAATCCAACCCAACACATACCATGGCAGAACTTATTTTTCTAAACGGCCCGAACGAGGGACAACGTGTGGAGATTTCCGGCGAAGGCATCTACCTCGGACGTCTGCCCGACTGCGCCGCCTGCATTGAGGACGATGCGGTTTCCGGCTATCACGCCCAGATCAAGCAAGATGAATCCGGATGGGAGATTTCCGATCTCCAAAGCGCCAATGGAACGATGGTCAACGATCATCCCGTGGAATCGGTGCTCCTCCAGAACGGGGATACGATCAAGCTTGGCGAGGTGCTGTTGCAATTTATCGCGCAGGAAAGCGCCGGGATTTCTGCCCCGGAAGCCGCCGAACCGGCTCCTGTTTATGCGCCCGATCCTGCCGATGTTCTGGTGGCAACCGACGAAGATCTCGCGCTGGTTCAGGCGATGGGACAACGGGCTGAACTGATCCGTCGGGAGGTGGGCAAGGTCATTGTCGGACAGTACAATGTGGTCGAGGAAATTCTTATGGCGATGATCGGTGGCGGTCATGCCCTGCTCATTGGCATGCCCGGCATGGCCAAGACCCTTATGGTCAGTACCATCGCCAAGGTTTTCAACCTCGATTTTCGCCGCGTCCAATTCACGCCTGACTTGATGCCCTCGGACATCACCGGCACGGAAATCCTTGAGACCAACCGTGAAACCGGCGACCGCGAGTTCCGATTCATCCGCGGCCCGCTCTTCTGCAATCTGCTGCTGGCCGACGAAATCAACCGGACCCCGCCCAAGACCCAGGCGGCATTGCTTGAGGCCATGCAGGAACATCGCGTGACCGTGGGCAACGAAACTTATTCGCTCGGCGAACCCTTTTTCGTGCTCGCCACCCAAAACCCGATCGAACAGGAAGGTACCTATCCGCTGCCCGAAGCGCAGCTTGACCGTTTCATGTTCAACATCTGGGTCGATTACCCGAGCGCCGAGGAGGAGGAAATGATTGTTGAGGCGACCACTAAATCGATCAGGGCCAAAGCGCAGGCGGTTCTCACGAAGGAAGAAGTGTTGCAGCTTCAGGAAGTCGTCCGGAAGATTCCCGTCTCCAGGCACGTCATCAAATACGCCACGACGCTGGTCCGCTCCACGCGCCCGGGCTCACCGGAAGCGCCCGATTTCGTGAAGGAATACATCTCCACTGGCGCGGGTCCGCGCGCCAGCCAGGTCATGATTATGGCGGCCAAGGCGCGCGCCGTCATGGAGGGCCGCATCCATGTCAGTTGCAGCGACATCAAGAAAGCCGCTCTCCCGGTTTTAAGACATCGCATTCTCACCAATTTCGCGGCCGATTCGGAGGGCCTGACTTCGGTTCATCTTGTCATGCGCCTGCTCGGAACTGTAGCGGAACCGTCCGAAAAGGATTACCCGTCCGCACCGGTCTCCGTTCCTGAAAAGAGCGGAAAACGCGGCAAAGAGGTTAAACGCGTGAATCGAGTTTAGGCTTGAAACTTGGGATTACTTCCCCTTGGGGACGTCCAACTCGGCGACAGACCACACTTGCGTTTTTCCGTTGAAAAGCAGGGTCCGGTAAACGCCCGTTTTGCGCAGCGTGTAATCGTCCGTTCCGTGAATCCGGAAAATGTCCGGCAACAGGTAGCCCGTGGGTTCCTTGTTGAAAGCGGATGTTCGGAACAATTCCACCTTCGGGTTGACATAATAAGTTTCAAACCCGGCGACGCTCTCAAAGGTAAGCATGCCGTCCGCTCCGAGTAAAATCCGGTTCTGTTGCTGGCTGATGGCAGGATAGGCAAGTTCTTTCTGGCCCGTCGCCTGGATAAAGCGACCGGCTATGAACTTTTGTATGCTGTCGCCTGGATAGGGAATTTCGCCTGTCCATGATTTTCCGGTCTTGTCCCAGTACCGCCAGTTTCCGGTATAAAGGTTTGCTGGATTGCACCCGATGGCGGGCGTGCCGTTTGCATCTGCAGCGACCTCGGCAAACGAATCAAACCGGGTTCCCGGAGGCAGAAGTGCGGCGCTTGGAATTTCAGTAGCTGTATGGCCATCCGGATGCCAGCGAATGGAGGGCGCGCCCGATGCAGGATTCTGCGGATCGTTGGTCCATCGAATCAGATAACCCAGGGTCATCCCTTTTTCGACTGCGAGTATCTGCGCGTTGCCGTCCTGGAGTTTGCCCGTCTCCGGGTCAGGGGCGCCGTTTTGTTTGTTGATCACATTCATCAGGGCAGCCCCTTTCATGTGGAACTCGATCGTGTAGTTGCCCGCTTCTGGAAACGCAATTTCTCCCGACCATCGGGCTGAATTCGCTCCGGTGCCGGGTCCGGTGAAACGCTGTTCAAGACGCACTGCTTGGGGTTTGCCACTCAGGTCACCGCTTGAGAATGTTTCCTTCAGGATGCCGGTCTGGGTGAATGAAGCGACGATGTCCCCCTGGCTAGGCCCGGGAACTGCCCGCATCGGCAGCGTGGAGATCGGGGCGCCTCCGGCTTTTTTCCAGGTCTTGCCGCCATCTTCCGAGCAGGCATACAGCAGCGTGTTCATTCCCGCCGTTGTTGCGGTCATGGCCGCGGGCGCGGAAAAGTGCATCCGGTTTTGACTGTCAAACCGGATGGTGCCGCGCGCTTCGCGGTTGACTTCACAAGTGGCGGGCAGTTCCCAAAAAAGCACGGGATGGTATTCGGCATCCCTGTAAACATGAGCCGGTTCCGCACCCAACGCAGACCAGGAACCGCTGGTCGTGTCGTAACGGAAAAGACCGATTCCCATTTCGGGAGGCGTGTGCGCCCCGCCGACGGCCAGGACGCGCGACATGTAATAAAGCTCGCCGTTGTTGTCCGCATAGAATGCACCGCCGGTCCATTTTGTCCCGGGAATTGCGCGGGCCGGATCCCCGCCGACGAATTCGAATCCGTCCTTTACGGTGTAAGGACTCTTCGATCGCCAATACATAATGATTTTGTTGCGGTACCGGGCCGGCTGAAATTTATCGTTCGCGCCGGGGTAACCGCGCATATCTCCGGTGATGTGGATATATCCGTTCTTATCCAGCCCCAGCGAGTAGTAGAAGTAAAACTCCCGGTACTGCGCCATGTATTTGGGGTTCGGGTCAAGCGGCACCGAGTTGGCCAGTTCGGGCCCGGAAATTTCTGTGACCATGGGATGCATGGTCGAGTCACGCCAGATGACGAACACTTTTCCGCCTCCACTCCAAAGAGGGGAGCACGTGTTGTCGCCACAATCAGCCGCAGGAGGGAGGGTGAAAAGGTTGTTGGCTGTCAGCGTCGGGAGCTGCGGCTCCGGCCCGGGGGGCGTTTCGGAAAATGCCGCTGTGCAAAGGAATAGGAATGAGAGCAGTGCAACTGCGTGCCGCAACACGGAACGCAAGAGGGAACATAGGGTCTGAATCATGACTTTGGAGCCTCGATTTTATTCACAACCAGTGGGGTAGTTCTAACTAAATTTTCAAGTTTGGCTGTGATTCCACAGACATCCCAAGGCGTGTGAGGGTAATTGTCAAGAAAGCGGCCTTGAAGGCAGTGTCCTAATTCTAGCCATAGAGAGCACAGAGATCATAGAGTTTTCCAAGTATTCCTCAGTGTTCTCAGTGGCCTCAGTGGCAAAATAGGACACGACCGCCTTGAAAAGCCGGGTTGCCCCAACGTATGCAGCGTGCCGATTATCGGCGCGGGCTCAGTAAATTGAACTGCCGTTTTCAGCTCCGGCTTGATGTCTTACATGGAATCTGGCAGACAAACGAATGCCTTCCCGTCTGCATTTCCAGCTTGAGGCTCGCGCCACAGGGTCCGGGGCGCGGGCTGCAGTATTTCGCACCTTGCACAACGAGGTGCTCACACCACTGTTCATGCCGGTGGGAACGCAGGCAACAGTAAAAGCTCAACTGCCGCAGACGCTTGAGGACGCCGGATCGCAGATCCTTCTCGCAAACACCTACCACCTTCTTCTGCGACCGGGGCTGGATGTTTTTCGTCGCATTGGAGGGATCCACGAGTTCATGAGTTGGAAACGCTCAGTGCTCACCGACTCAGGCGGGTATCAGATTTTCTCGCTGCCGCATTCCCGTTCTATTACCGAGGAAGGAGCGGTTTTCCAGAGCTACACGGACGGGCGTTCAATTCTACTGAGCCCTGAGGTCAGCATCAATGCACAGGTCGCGATCGGAAGCGACATCATGATGGCGCTCGACCAGTGCGTACCCTCTTTAGCCGATGAGACGGTGGCGCGTGCCGCAGTGAATCTAACCCGGCGCTGGGCCGGTCGGAGCCTGACTGCGCGCGGAGATTCCCCTCAGGCGATGTTTGCAATTGCCCAAGGGGCGTTGTTTCCGGTGCTGCGACGGGAAAGCGTGCTGGGCCTGGCAGAGATGCCGTTCGACGGCTACGCGATAGGCGGACTTGCTGTGGGAGTAGGTAAGAGCGAGCGCGAGGACATCTGCGGGTTTACGGCTGGACTGCTGCCTGCGGACAAGCCCCGTTATCTCATGGGGGTGGGTACGCCACTCGACATCCTTGAAGCGGTGCATCTTGGCATGGACATGTTCGATTGCATTATCCCGACGCAAGTCGCGCAGCGTGGCGCGGCGTTTACCTCGCGCGGGTACCTTCAATTGCGGCGGAGCGTTTATAAATTTTCCGACGAGAAACTCGATCCCGCCTGCGACTGCCCGACCTGCCGGCGTTACTCTCGTGCCTACCTGCATCACCTCACAAAAACCGGAGAGACGCTCGGCTGGCAGCTTCTCGGCAACCACAACATCCACTTCTACCACCAGCTCATGCGCGACATCCGGGCAAGCATTTTATCGGACACGTTTCTTGCGCTGTATCATGAGAAACGGATCATTCTCCATGAAGATGACCTGGATAATCCGGTCGTGGAAAAAACACCGAAAAAAATTAAGCGATACGCTCTGGGTAATTATGAGATCCACACGGCTTTTGAGGGATTTGCCAGCATCCGACACATTCACTCGGGAGAAATCATGCACTCCCGCATCCCGCCGATGGAAGAGGCTCAGCGACTCTACATCGATCAATCCCGACTTTCTAAACGCCTCCACGAACTGGAAGGCGGGCCCTTGGTAATCTGGGATGTCGGTCTCGGGGCCGGGGCAAATGCCATGGCCGCCATCGCCTGCTACGAGAAGGAGACGCAGCCGGTCCGGGACATGCACATCGTGAGTTTTGAAAACGATCTCGACTCTATGAGACTCGCCTTCCAGCACAACACTCATTTCCGCTATTTGCGCCACAGCGGGTCCGCTGCGATTTTAAAAGAGGGAAAGTGGCAATCGAAATCGCATCCGGGTCTCGCATGGACACTTGTGCCAGGAAATTTCCTTGAAACCCTCGCCACCGCACCGTTTCTCCCGGACCTTATTTTTTACGACATGTTCTCCAGTAAAACGAACGCCGAGGTCTGGACGCTCCATGCCTTCCGCCGCCTCTTTGATGTCTGCCGGGAACGGAGCGTCGAGCTATTCACCTATACCTGCTCAACCGCCTCGCGCGTCGCGATGCTGGCCGCCGGGTTTCACGTCGCGCGGGGGCTCAGCACGGGCGATAAAATCGAAACCACCATCGCACTCACCCCCCTGGCGATCCGGATTGACCACGAACTTTTGGCGGCCGGGTGGTTGGATAAGTGGAAACGTTCCTCCGCCAGGTTCCCGGCAGATCTCCCGGCGGTCGAACGTACCGCCCTGGCAGAGGTGATCCTGCAACATCCGCAATTCCAACATCTTTGACGGTCTGAATTTCTCACAGGTGGATCGCGAATTGCGCACCCACCCCGCCTTGATCCAGCGCAGTTGTAAGATTCGTATTTTGTTCAATATGAACAAAGTTGGCTGACGATTGCAGGGCTCAGCAGCATGGGGAGGTTGATGAAAATAGCCCTCTCGTCATTCGAAGCATTTCCTGAAGCAAGCTTATGGATGATCCTTACATCATGCGAAGCAAGTTCGCAATCAACTCGGGAAATGTGCCGCTTTGCTGAAAACCGTTTCAAAAGCTTCGTCAACCAAAGGAATTTGTGAACTATTGCTGAGTGGAAATGGTGTTTCGTGTGTATAGCCGAAAGAGAAATCAAGAATTTCCACATCAGAACCTTCACCCAACGCATTTAAAATTAGACTGGAATAACCTTGTCATTTCCAAGTGTTATCGCCTTTAACTTGCTTCTCATTTGACGAAACCCCGTCTCTTGTAAAATTTAAGAATCTGATTGAAGGCTGATGTATCCATGATAAGTTTCGAAACGCCGTTCATCTCAGAATAGTTTCAAATTTGAAGTGCGGCAATAGGCCTTAGTAATAGACTTCGAGAGCTGGCTCCGCTTACCGGGCCCGCTCTGGATTGTAAACTGCATCTGAGGTGACTTCCTATGGTGCGTGGTGCCCAGTGAACACACACGCACCATAAAAAGTCGTTGAACTTATTTATTGGTAGGTGCGAGTGGTGGAAGTCGTGCTGACGGGCGTCTGCATCGTGCTTTCCTGACTTGTGGTGGTCGTGCTGTGTGTTGCCGGTTCCCTTTTATTATTCACAGTTGTGCAGGCTGACAGCGTGACAAATGCGACGATTGCGATGAATGGAATAATTAGTTTGTTCATAAGTTATTTCTTGTTGACTTGTTATTTTGCGGTTGTGGCTGTCGAAGTGTATGTGGAATCCGATCTGTTCGGCTTTTCAGTCGAGCAGGCGGATAGCGCAACAAAGGCAACGACACCAAGCAGAGGAATGATTAGTTTTTGCATATTTGGAATACTACTTGTCTGTGGTGGTTGTCGTGGTGGTCTTCTTTTCCTCAATCACCGGGGCTGAAGGAGCCTCCGTAACAACCTTTCTCACAATGACCTTCGATGCAATCATCCTTTCCCCATTAATCGAGTAATACACAGTCACAGGAAGTCCCGATTTCACGAGTTCCATTGAAACGGGTGCGCCTGATTCATCGACGTAAGTTGTCGATTTTGTGTAGCTGTAACTGACGGGAGCGGATGTCGTTGTTGTTCTTATGGCGATAGCATCTGGACTAAACGTGCTGATTGTTCCGGCCGATGTGGTTGTGGTTGACTCAACGGAAGTCTGTGCAACGAGGGTTGAGTTTGCGGTGATCAGCATCAGACCTAAAAAGGTGACGCTGCCAATATTGCGAATTGTTTTTTTCATATATTTGTTGTTTGTTACTTCGTGTATTTAAGGCATCAGGAAATAAATCGCTATGGGGTGTTCCCCTACCCAATTATCGTCAACCATTGATTGTGAGTATTGCAGGCGCTCAATTTTCTTCGGCATGGCTCCAATGTATTTTATCCTGTCCCTTATGTTTTCTGTCAGCAGCATAGACTGTTGATCCGCAGTCGTTATAGGGTGATGCGTGAGTCAGGGCCTGAAGATACAGGGGCTATTAAACGCAAATGCTGTGGCTTTTAGTTGTGTGATGTAGGGAGGAGTATTGAGGTCATCGGGCAGCGTGGCCACCCCAACATATGCCAGATTAGGTGAGACAGCGGCACAGATTGAAGAAGGGTATGGGGAGCCTGTTACCGTCGAGGCAGGTCACCTCAACATTTTGGACAAACGCTTTGGTGACTTATTGGATAAAAAGAAACAAGCAGAAATTCAAAAACAGGGCGCAGAGAACAACGCCATCATAAAGAACAATTTAAAGGGGTATTGAGTATGCGTTATTGTCCTTTAAACTGTGGTTTGCGTTTTTCTTTGAATGCACGAATACCCTCCGCATAATCTTCACTATCATAAACGCCTCTGCGGATAGCCTGAATCCTTTCAGCAGTTTCAGCATCGATGAGGTTTCCCCGTGTAAGTAAACGAAACTGAGCTTTAATCGCTCTCACCGCTAAAGGCGCATTCCCTGCAATACTCGCTGCGACATCGTAAGTAAATGACACCAGGCGATCTGCCGACACTGCATGGTTCACAAACCCATTGGCTAGAGCTTCATGAACTGGCGTTGGTTTTGCCGTAAAGAACATTTCCTTGGCTTTGTTCAGACCAATATGATTTACGAAGTGAATAAGACCCGATGCGTTGTAGGGGATGCCAATTTTGGCTGGCGTCATTGCAAAAGTTGATCCTTCGGCTGCAATCACCATGTCACAGGAGCAACAAAGATCACATGCACCACCCCAGACAGAGCCTTCCACCATTGCAATAACAGGAACGGAACAGTCCTGAATATTTCGCAGTAATGTCTCAAGTCGGTTTCCGTATGATAAGGGGTCACGGCGAGGGGCTGGCAGTTCATTAATGTCATGTCCAGCCGACCATACTTTGACGCCAGTTGCAGCGCGAATGACCAGCACATTGCAATCACCCGACCCGAGTGTTCGCAAGCCCTCCATAAGTTCATCCATGAGCGAGTGACTCAGGCAATTGAGTTTGTCGATGTGATTGAACTGAAGTGTTCCGATTTGATTCTGAATAGATGTGATGATGAGAGGCATATTTTTTAGTGGGATTGTCTTGTTTGTGTTCAGCAAGCAATGTTTGTCAGACTTTACACATTTCTCACCCGATTTTTTGGTCGGTGCATGCGTTCAGCCAGTCGGTGACATCTAGTGCCTCGATTTCGTGAATCTTCCTTGTCCCAAAAGTCTTGTTAAACCTTCGGAAATGCATCTCTAGTGTTTTAATTTGAGAAGGGGAAATGTAATCGGCGGCTTTCTCATCCGGTTCTACATGCGCTGATATGCACAAATATTCAAGCCGGAATGGGGTGGAATGAGGAATTCACTCAAGGGGGACTCTAGTTGTATCCTGCTTATTTACAGGGTTTAGTGCCGATATAGAATGGGTTTAAAAATTGGAGGCGAGGGGAGTCGAACCCCTGTCCTTAAAGCCGTTAACGCAAGTTTCTACATGTTTAGCCGGTCGTGAGGTTTCGGGCGTCGGCTGCTGACTGGCGCGCTACCTTCGTCCTAGTGTCCACGAAATCGAATCCCCCACCGGCGCGGGCACCCCGCCGGTGAATTAGCCTGCTGTCGTCGCTTCCAGGCCCTAGCAGGCGTCGGGCCGGAAACGTCACGGTCAATTAAGCCGCGAGAGCGAGATCTTCGTAATCTGCATTTATTTTTTGATCCGAGGTTTTAACGAGGCCAACGAATCATCCTCGACATGCCGCCTGGATCTCAAACTCTAAGTCGAAACCAGTACGCCCCCCTTTTATGGAGATCTACAAAGTAATCTCAACGGACTGAGATGCAAGCACTGGTTTCGGAGCGTTTTTTTTGTCCACGTGATTAAAAGTGATCCATGTTGTAGATGGCGGTTTCCAACCGTCGATCCGAAAATTAACCGGTGGAGCCGCATTTTTTGCAGCAATCTCCAGCGCCTCGACGATCAGGAGATCGACGCTACAACTCACCCCACCTTTAATGAACCCTTTTTATTCGTTTACTCAAAAAGAGGGCGATCCAACCTTGATCAGTTTATGGATGGACGGCAGTTCCAACACTGGTTTCCGGCCCGTCGATTTGTAGGGCATTCTTGCAGGAGGTGCTAAAAATCCAGGCCATGTTATGGGAAGGTTTCATATTTCCGTCATGGCCTCCGAAGTAAACGATCTCGCCTTCATGTCCTTTAAAAGGCGATGTTGCAATGGCCCGGATTGAAACCAGCGACGGTTTTGAAGGGGTGCTCCGGCCGTTGACCTCTTTTAATCGGTAGTGACCGTTCTTATCACGAATGGCATACATTCCCCCTGCATAAAAACCGCCCTCCTTATTCTCACCCCATAAAGGGAAACGATGTCCGGAAATCCAGGATTCAAATCCAATCAAATGAACGGTTTCATTCGTTGCAGGATCGACTACGGGATGAAGGTCATTATAGGCAGGCAGAACGAAGTGAACTGGATTTCCATTCAGGTATTTACTCATGAGCTGATCCAGATAGACTTCGCAGACCCTTGTGTAACGGCCCTCCTTCGTTGGATCGAGCCGGTAGATTGCCCCGCGGGCGCTACCCCCTTCGGACACGGCGAAAAGCAGGGATTCCCCCTTGCCACTTGGACATGGAATGGCCGTTAATCCACGAATACCACCATCCGCTTGAACGACTGCCCCTGAATAGAGATCGCTGATGTCATAAACCACCGTGTAAGAAGGAGAGGTGCCATCGTTCCGGCGATAGATTTTACGCCCGGCGGAAAACAGGAGATCGCCTCCAGCTTCGATCATCGCCAAGGGACGGGTCTCGACGGGCCCCGATTCAGAATCCTTCTCCCACAGAATTTTACTGGGAATCGAAGCGTCATAGACTCCTGAGAAGATGCCCAATTTGCCAATTGAAATAAAGAGGTGATCAATGCCGGTTACTTTATCACGATGCACGCAAATCGCTCGAACGGAACGATCTTCGTTATCGATGGTGTTTGGGCCTGTGTAGATCGTGCTTGTCACCCATTTTCCGGTAGCGTCGTCCCGTGTATACAGAGTTACTTCAAGCGTTAACTGATTGGGTTTGTAGGCACTTGCAAACAACAGGTTCACCGGGTCTTTAAGCAACTCACCTTTGCTATTGGTTGTGAAGGTGATCGATTGAAGGGTTTCACCCCGCAAATGCCGGAGTCCCATTTCAAGATCCACTTCCCATTGCCCGCCGGGCTTGTCGAGCCTCAGCACCTGTGCCCAGCCTGTGCTTTTATCTTTTCCACCATACCAAGTGTTTCTCGAATCCTGCCAGTAACCGTTACTGGCGAAAAGCATCCCCTTGTGGCCGACGAGATGCATAAGCTCAGAGCCCCCCATATACTGTCCATTACGATCCGTAACACCGGCCTTGTAAGATCTCTCCCAGCCTGCGACGACTTCATCTCCTGAAAAAACAGCGGTGGGCACAAGTCCCATGATCGCAAGAGTAATTCCAAAAAATCTGAGGCTTTGGTTCTTAATCATGGTTTGGGGGTGCCTATGGGTGATTGGTGCATAAAAACATGAAAAAACCGTCCAGCGATGAATCTGTTTTACATCCATTGCTTTACGGTGGAGTGCATTAACACGCGTGTCTGAGTAACCCTGATTTCACTCCGTGTCAAATCTTTCTTTTCGTTTTGAACTTACCCCCAGGGCGTTTGGCTTGAAGTCACAGAAAGGGGATAAAGATTGGAATGAAGTACCCCGCCGCAAGCGGACGGGATATCGGGGATTTGATTTGTCTTTCGCCGCGAGCGGCGGGGAATTGCCCCGGAGAGATTAAATAAAACTGTAAACAAAACGGCCCTGAAATGCTGAACTACAGTGGTGAATAAAGAAATCACCGACACAGAACAAAAGGCACGCTCTTGATGAGGGATCTAGGAAATTAGAAATCAAGGTTGCGCATTCCGCACAAGACTGGCGAAAGGCAAAGGAAGCTCTTGGACGAGAGCACGGGTTAGGTGCAGGGAGCGAGGCCGGGGATCGACTCTGTCAGCTTGTAATAGAAGAGGGGAAATTTGCCGGGGTATTGGTATCGTCGTTTGATCCTTTTGGATGGTTATTCACCTATGGTGTGCCTGATCCGTATTCTTCCAAGTTTGTAGTACCAGTGCCCGATAATTTTTAGTTTTTGAAGAATCTGAGGAAAAATACGGCTTCATTTGTTACTGGATCAGCCCCGACAAGCTTATCCCCACGCGAGTGCTTTCGCCCCCGCTGACTCACTTTGAACGGACAATCACGCCCACACCCAGTAACCAAATGGGGTGAGAGTTGACACTACCGACTGAACATCGGATAATTCCGGGCTTGAGATTATGTCCTGTATAAAAATCGATCCCGCGCTGCATCAGGCCGTCGTGCGGGGGGATTACGGGCCGGGCATGCCGCTGAGCAGCACGATTGGCTATCATCCCCGGTATTTCCTGGTCAATGGGACGCTTTATACTCCGGCTACGGCGCAGCGGGTCGAGGTCCCGCGCGGCCGCCGGATTCTCGTCCGGATGCTCAACGCCGGCCTTGAATCGCACGTGCCGCTGC
>Ga0118677_10012221_pt1 | contig 12650 bp, 10 predicted proteins | sample AliMusrvi5mmetaG_FD_86154 | JGI IMG/M metagenome (GOLD analysis project Ga0118677, IMG submission 86154)
GAATCTAACCGGTGCAATTGAGATTATCGTGACCCGCGTCGGCGCGGATACAACCCTTGGGATGGCTCGCGAACTCATTCTGGCTGCCGAGCAAACCCGGCTGCCAATGATGCGGATCATTGACCGGTACATCGGCTACTACACACCGGCGGTGCTGATGATTGCCGGGCTGGTCTGGTTCTTTACCGGCGACTGGAACCGTGTGATCGCCCTGCTGGTCACGGCCTGTCCGTGCGCGCTGATTCTGGCGACGCCGCGCGCGATGGTTGCGGCGTTATCAGCAGCGGCGCGGCTCGGCATCCTCGTTAAAGATGTTGCCGACCTCGAAGCGGCGGCACGGCTAACGGCTTTTGTTTTCGACAAGACCGGCACGCTCACGACCGGCCAACTCGGCGTCACCCGGCTCGCGCCAGCAGACGGCGTTCAACCGAGTGAATTGTTATTGGCCGCCGGCAGCGCCGAGCGGTTCAGCAAACATCCGGCCGCGCTCGCGTTGGTCGCGCTGGCCAAGGAAGCGAACCTCGCCCTGGTCGAACCGCAGGATTTCCGGGAAGAACCCGGCCAAGGCGTCATTGCGACTGTGACCGGCACGAAGGTCGTGTCCGGCCGTGCTACGTGGTTGCAGGCGCACGGGATCACCGTGTCTGAGGTTGACACTGAAGGTCTGAGCGTGATTTTCGTCGCCCAAAACGGCCGGTATCTAGGTTGGGTGGGATTGCAGGATCAGGTGCGCACGGAAGCAACAGCGGCCTTGAAAGAATTGAGCGAGTTGAATATCAAACGCCTCGCGATGGTGACCGGTGACCGCGCCTCGGTTGCCACGCGCGTTGCCGGCGAGATTGGCTGCAAGGAATTCAAGGCCGAGTGTTTGCCGCAGCAGAAAGTCGAATTTGTCAATGCCGTCAAAGCCGCCGGTTACCACGTGGCCGTGGTCGGCGACGGTGTGAATGACGCGCCGGCTCTGGCCGCCGGTGACACCGGCATCGCGATGGGCGCGGCCGGCAGCGATGTCGCGATTCACAGCGCAACGATTGCGCTGATGAGCAACGATCTGCGGCGACTCCCCTTCCTTGTCCGGCTCTCGCGCGGCGCGCGGGCGGTCATTTACCAGAATCTCGGTGTCGGCGGGCTATTCATTGTCGTTGGCTTGACGTTGTCCGGTCTTGGCCTGTTGAATCCGATTGTCGCTGCGATGCTCCACAACGTCGGTTCGCTGATCGTCGTCTTCAACAGCGCCCGCCTCATCCGCGCCGGCGAAGAACTCGATCAGAAATCATGAACGAATCGATTATTGAAGCCAGCCATTTGACAAAGGTGTTCCGGGATTTCTGGCGGCGGCCAAAAGTCCGGGCGGTCAACGACATCTCTTTTACGGTCAATCCCGGCGAAGTTTTCGGTCTGCTCGGACCGAACGGTTCCGGCAAGAGCACCACGCTAAAAATGTTGCTCGGCCTGCTCTACCCCACCAGCGGCCAGTTGCGCGTTTTGGGCCGGTCGCCGCGCGACGTAAAGACGAAGGCGCGCATCGGTTATTTACCAGAAGAATCGTACCTTTACCCGTACCTGACTTCGAAGGAGACGCTGACATTTTACGGAATGCTATTCGATTTGCCGGCGAGCGAACGCCGGGAACGGTTGGAGCAATTGTTCCAGATGATCGGGTTGCGCCACGCGCGGGACCGGCAGGTCGGCGAGTTCTCCAAAGGCATGGCGCGGCGCATCGGCCTCGCGCAAGCCCTCATCAACGATCCGGATCTGGTGATTCTCGACGAGCCGACTTCCGGCCTCGATCCGGTTGGTTGCCGGCAAGTAAAGGACTTGATTCAGGCGCTCGCCAAACGCGGCAAGACAATTCTGCTATCGTCGCACTTGCTGGCGGATGTCGAAGATGTTTGCGACCGGGTCGCGATCCTTTACAATGGCCGGGTCCAGGCGCTGGGCACAATCAACGAGCTGCTCGAACAACGCCAACAATACCGGCTCACAATGCCGGAGTTGCCGGCGGAAGCGATGCAACGCATCCTCGCCGCCGTGCGCGCGGAACTCGGTAGCGAGCCGGTCATGGATCATCCCCGGCGCGACCTTGAACAATTTTTCCTCGAAGTCGTCGAGAAAGCCCGGCAGGCCACGACCGAAGCCAGCGGCGTCGGCCCGGCCGCCGGCGTGGCCAGGTATCTCGCCGGCGCGGACAAGCTCCAGCAACTCGTGACGTCCCCGGCGCCGGCGCCGGTTGCGCCGCCGACTGTCGACGAGAAACGTCAAGCCGACGAGAAGCTCCGCCGTTTGCTCGATTCATCGAAGCCGTAACATGAGGAAGATTCTCGCCATTGCCGGCATCGCCATCCGTTCCGCGATTCGGTCGCGCGTGGTGGTAGTGTTGCTGGGGCTGCTGCTGATCGCGATCATCGCGTTGCCGGTAACAATCAAAGGGGACGGCACCTTGACCGGCGCGGTGCAGGTGTTGCTCCGTTACACGCTTGGCGCGGTGAATATCATTCTCTCCATCGCCACGCTCTGGGCTGGTTGCGCGGCGATTGCAACAGAGGTGCAGGAACACCAAGTTCAGTTGCTTGTCACCAAGCCGATCACGCGTGCTCAGCTTTGGCTGGGGAAATGGCTAGGGTTGCTGGCGCTGAACGCCGCGTTGCTGGCCGTGGCCGGCGGCGTGACGTACGGCTTGTTGCATTGGCATCTCAACCGGCAGCGCTTGTCGGCGCAAGATCGCACGGCATTGCGTGAGGAATTGCTGGTGGCGCGGCGCGTGGTCAACACCGAACCGGTGCCGGTGGAGGCGGATGCGCAACGAATTTTCCAAGAGCAACTCCACAGCGGCGCCATCCCTAAGGAAGCGCGCCCGGATCAAGTGCTGGCGGCAATCCGACAATCGTTGCTACAGCAGGCACACGCGGTGCCCCCGGGTATGATGCTCCGGCAGGTTTTCAAAGTGCCTCGGACATCGCCGCGGCCGTTGGTGGTGCGCTACAAATTCACCTCGTCGCTAACCGACAAGAATCCGGTGGCGTGCATCTGGCTGGCCGGCGCGCCGGACCGCCCGGACCGGTTTCAACGCCCCGAAATGGCCGCACCGACCGGCGTGCATACGTTGCAGATTCCGGCCGCGATGGTGGCGACGGACGGCACGCTGACGGTGGACATCGCGAATGTGAATCCCGAACAGCTCACGATGGTGTTCGCGCCGGCAGATGGCGTGCAACTGCTGGTGTACGACAGCAGTTTTGCGTCGAACTTTTCCCGGAGCCTGTTGGTAATGCTCGGCGAGTTGGCATTCCTCGGCGCGTTGGCGGTGACGCTCGGCAGTTTATTTTCGTTGCCAGTTGCGGCGTTGACGACCGCCTATGCGGTGATGCTAATGAACATCGGCAGCTACCTGCAAACGTTGACGCAGGAGACATTCATCATCGGGTCGGCAACGACGCCCGGCGCGACCCCCGGTCTGCTCGACCTAGGGATACATTTTTTGTACGTCGGCTTGTTTTGGATGACGAAACCATTTCAGACGGCCAGTCCGCTCGAACCACTGGCGGGCGGCGAACTGGTAAGTTGGTGGTGGGTGGGCGGCGTGTGGTGGTGGCAGGTGGTGGTGGCCGGCGGGATATTGGCGGCGGCCGGTACGTGGATCTTTAATCGCCGGGAACTCGGTCTGCCATCGTAAGCCAATGAAACGCGGCCTGACAATTTGGTTGTTATTGATTGCCGGCATCTGCTTCTGGCAGGCGGGCCGGCTACAACGGCCGCTCGTGCAAATGCGCCGGGATTTCCACCTGTCCACCGGCGAGCCATTGGAAAACACGCCGCCGCTGGTGGCGTTCACAACGGTGGCCATGGGCGGCTTTCGCGGCGTGATTGCGGATTTGCTCTGGCTGCGCGCCTCGGCCTTGCAGCAGGACGGCAAATATTTTGAGCTGGTGCAACTGGCCGATTGGATCACAAAGCTCGAACCGCGCATGAAACAGGTCTGGGCATTTCACGCGTGGAACATGGCCTACAACGTCAGCGTACTCTTTAATAATCCCGCCGACCGCTGGCGCTGGGTCCGGCAAGGCATCATGCTCTTGCGCGACGAAGGGCTGCGCTACAATCCCGGCGAACCGAACCTATACCGGGAACTCGGCTGGATCTATCAGCACAAAATATCCGGCAACAGCGACCAGATGAATGTCTACTACAAGCGCTGGTGGGCGGACGAGATGGCGCGCTTGTTCGATGGGCCGCGGCCGGATTACCAGCACCTGACCAGCAGCCAGATCAAAGTGATGAAGGATGTTTACAAGCTCGACCCGGCCATCATGCAGCAGATTGACCGCGAGTACGGCCCGCTCGATTGGCGGCTGCCGCAGGCGCATGCGATTTACTGGGCGTGGCGCGGCAGGAAGTTCGCAAGCGGCTTCGATGCTGTGCAGTTGGACCGGATGATTTTCCAATCAATGGCCGACGCGGCGTTGGAAGGCGAACTGTTCATCAACCGGGGAGAACAGGTATTCATTACCGGCCCAAACCTCGCCGTCTTCGAGAAGGCGCGCAAAGCCTACGAGAAAGCGATTGCCGACAATCCCGGCGAAACGAGCATGCAATCCGGCCACCGGAATTTCCTCCGCACGGCAGTGATGATGCTGTTCACGAATAACCGGCTGGCCGAAGCGCGCGACGTCTTCGCCGATTTGCGCCGCCGGTATCCATCGCCGGAATTCAATCAAGGGTTGGATGCCTTTGTGTATTCGAGCCTGACCACCCTCCTGCGCGACATCAGCCAACGCGAGGCGACCAGCATCGTCCTCGGCGCATTGCAGCAAAGCTGGTTCTGGCTGGCCATGGGTGACGAAGATCGGGCCCAAGGGTTTCAACTGATGGCGCGCACAGTCTGGCGCGAATATATGAAGACCCGCAGCGCACCTGAGATTGCTGAGCGGGCCGGTCTGGCTCCGATTGAGCAACTGAGCGAGCAAGCCCGGACAATGGTTAAAGAGAATCTGGCCACACGTGAGGCCAAGGCCAAGCTCGCCCAGCCGTCTCAGTAGACGAACGTCTCCAACTCATACCGGGCGAGATACGGTTTGCCGCGCCGTGTGTCGAAACGCAAGCCAAGGCGAATTTCCTGTTCCTGTGCGCGCATTTCTTCGGCGGACAATGGCGTCACCGCATCGCTCATCGCTTGCGTGTCGTATTGGCTGCCGGGATAAACCACCAGCGGTGAGAAATAAATGTAATCATTCCGGCCGAGCGGCATTTCGTTGAGTACGCGAACCGTTTCACGAATATGCCCCGCAGCATTTTCGTGGCCACCGACGCCTACAAGAACGATGACGCCGACGATGATGTCACATTCCTTCAACAACCGGACACACTTCAAGGCGGCGTCAGGCGTGGCCGGTTTGTGGAGCCATTCCAGCAAAGCTGCGTCGCCGGTTTCCAAGCCGATGTAGACACGCCGCAATCCAGCGTTCCGTAACTCCCGGTACTCGGTCACAGTCCGGTTAGTGTTGGTAAAAGCATCGAGAAATGAACTGATGCCGTCGAATCGTTTTTCGTCGCCAAGCCACCAGCTCGCGCCAACACCAGAACTTGCCTGCTCCGGCGGCGGCAACTCCAACTGTTCGGCAATGACGTGGAAGAAATCTTTCAGGATTGAAGTTGGTTGAGTCAGCGCATTGGCTTCGCCGAGGAAGATCGAGCGCCGTGCGCGCAAGCCTTCTCCGTGATAATGGATAGCATCGCGGATGTGTTGTCGGAATTCGTCCACCGATTTCTTGCGATGCTTCACGCCCCGGTACAATCCGCAAAACGTGCAGCCGTCGTAGGCGCAACCTTCGGTCGCCTGCAACACGAGTGCATTATACTGGTCAGGTGGCAAGACGGCGACGCGCCCGTAAATCGCTTGAAATTGCTGCACGTCACGCGCCGCCGCCGGCTCATCGAAGTTGGCCGCCAAGCGCAAGACCGGTTCAATGCGTTGCCGGGCTTCAGCTACCGACGGCTTCGCCAATTCAAACACCACGCCAGTATCTTGCAGCGCCTCGTACACGGCAATGGTATGCGGTTGAATCTGCTGAACGACAGTGCGCGCATCACCGTCCGACAAGACACCGCGTTCCATGCCACCGCCTTCTTCGACGGTCAGCTTGCGGCTGTGCAGGACCCGTCCGGAAAGACTGCGCCGCCAGAATTGTTCGTGGTCCGAGACTTTGACCAACCGGCCTTTGAGATCATAATGCACCGCCAAGTCGGCGCCGAGATACAACACCAGTTCCGTGGTCGACAGCGCAATGTAAACGTGCGGGCCAGCGGGGAGTTGGAACTGCAGGCCAACCGCGTAGGCCGGCACGTTATCCAGCCCGCGCTTCGCTTGGTAGCGCAGAGCCTCGACCGGGGGTTGTGGATTTTCGTTCACGTTACCGGTACTGCCGCCGCGTCCGTGAGACCGATTTCGTCGTCCGACAAATAACACGCTGGATCAGACGCCCACGGATCACCATGCACTTGTAACGCCCGGACCCGAAAACTGCCACCACAAATTTCCTTGAACCGACACGCACCACATCGTCCTTTCAGCAAGGGCAATCGATTCCGCAGGCCGGCCAGCAATGGAATCGAATTGTCACTCCAGATTTCGCTGAACGGCCGTTGCTTGATATTGCCCAGTGTGGCCATCTGCCAGAATTGATCGGGATGGACATTACCTTGCGTGTCGATGTTCGAAATGCCAACGCCGGAGGAATTCGCGCCGCCGCCGTTCCACTTCATCAACTGGTATACCTGTTCCGCAAATCCTGGGTTGAGCTTCCGAAGCTTGAGGTAGAGGTAAACGTTGTCGGCGTGGTTGTCCACGGTAAGGATTTCCTTGGTCAGCCCGCGCTGGTGGAAACTCAGCGTGCGCTCGAAAATTATGTCCATCGCCCGGCGCACTTCCACCGGCGTGAGTTCGTCCGCCGCGCTGCCGCGGCCGGAATAGACCAGATGATAGAAACACGCCCGCTGGACGCCTTCGGCTTCGATGAAATCAAAGATCTGGTGCAGGTCCATGCAGTTGCGCCGCGTCAACGTCAGTCGCAGGCCCACCTTCTGTCCGACGGCCGTGCAATTCCGAAAGCCGCGCACCGCTTTGTCGAACGCGCCGGCCACGCCACGGAAGTGATCATTAGTCGGGCCGATGCCGTCGAGCGAGATGCCGACGTAGGTCGCGCCGATTTGTTTGAGCTTCGCGGCAATGGCTTCGTCAATCAATGTGCCGTTCGTCGAAAGCGTGACGCGCAATCCTTGCTGCGTCGCGTACTCCATCAATTCCAGCGTGTCGGGCCGCACCAGCGGTTCGCCACCGGAGAATAGCAACGCCGGCACCTTAAACCCGGCCACATCGTCGATGTTCGCCACCGCCTGCTCGTGGGTCAATTCTCCGGGATACTTCTGCGCGAAACTGTCGGAATAGCAATGGACACACTTGAGGTTACAGGTCCGCGTGACATTCCAGACGACAATCGGCCGGCGCGCGCTGGCAGATTTTGGCGCGCCGTGGCCGTGGCCATACCGGAGATTATCGGCGGGCTGATCGACGCCGCAGTAAAGCTTCGTGATATTAACCATTACGCTGTTTCCCGTTCGGCTCGTAAATGCAGTACGGTTCCTCGGCCATGTAATTGCCGTCGGCTTCGTAAAACGCCCGTGCCCGGCAACCCAGGCACACCTTCTTGAACTCGCAGCAGCCGCACTTGCCTTCGAGTTCGTCGGGGTTGCGCAACCGGCGGAACACCTCGGCACTTTCCCAGATGTCGCGGAGCGCTTGCTTTTTCACGTTACCGGCGCTGACTGGCAGGTAACCGCACGGAAAGACTTCGCCGGTATGCGACACAAAACAAATCGCGCTGCCGGCGAGACAACCTTTCGTCATTGCGGACATGTCGTGATGATGACCGGGCCCTTGCGGCTTGCCGTGGCTGTGGCTCGCTTCAATGCGGATGTGTTCGCTCGCGGCGCGCTGGCGCATGATGCGGAAATAATGCGGCGCGCACGTCGCCTTGAGATGAAGTTGCCGGAGTTTGCTCTTGTCGTACATCCAATTCAACACGCGCTCGTACTCCGTCGCCGGCAACATGTTCGACTCGGCAATCTGCACACCGCAGCCGACCGGCACCAGCATGAACAAATGCAACGCGTCCGCGCCAAGCGCCACCACCTTGTCGTAAAGCAAATCCACTTGGTTGACGTTGTGCTTGGTGACGGTGCAATTGATCTGCAAGCTCATCCCGCGTTGCTTGAGAAACCGGAAACCGTTCAGCGCCGCGGCCAACGAGCCGGGTTGCCGGCGGAAATTGTCGTGCGTCGTCTCGTCCGCGCCGTCAATGCTGATTGCCACGCGCCGGATCCCCGCGTCCACAATCTGGCCGGCAACCGTATCCGTGATCAACGTGCCGTTGGTGGCGAGCGCGACGGTCAAGCCGCATTGGCCGGCGTGTTGGGCAATCTGGAAAATGTCGGGACGGAACAATGGCTCGCCGCCAGACAACACCAGAATCGGTTTGGCGAACGCCGCCAGCCCCGTGATGAATTGCCGGGACTCGTCCGTGGTCAGATCGTTTCGCATCAACTGCTTGCTGACGTCAATCCGTCGGCAATGCACGCATTCCAAGTTACACCCCGCGGTGGTCTCCCAAAAGACCAGCCGGAGATCGTCGGCGAGGTTGTGCGTGGGGGTCACCATTAAGGGGCTAGTTTAACACACGCCCGCACCTACCGCAACCGCGCCTCACAGCGGCAGGTAAGCCCGGTCGCGCTGGCTCCGCCGGGCCAATTCGCTGGCGTACCGGCGCCCCAATTCAGCGCGGTGCTGCCATGCCCACTCAGTCAGCTTCATTTTACCGGTGGGGAACGTCGTGACATAGAGCAGGCCGGTCATCAGACCTTTCATCTCGTCCACCGTGATTAGCCGGTCCTTCACAAACCACCCAACCACCCGGCTCATTGCGTAACCCAGTAATGGCGGCGTGGGCACGATGAGCCGGCGCACACCGATGATCCGCGCGATTATCGTGACGAGTTCCCGGTAATGGAAAGTTTCCGGGCCGATGGCGTTGATGATTTGATTGTCCGTCCCCTGCCCTGCGCTCACGGCCAACTCGGCCAGGTCATCCACATAAATCGGCCGGAGCCGGTAACTGCCGTCGCCAAACACGCCAAACACCGGGAACCGGCGCAACGCCCACGCGATGTTGTTCACCAAAATGTCTTCCCGGCCAAACAACACCGTCGGCCGCAGAATCGCGTAGGAAATGCCGGACTCGATCAACGCCCGTTCCAACTGCGCCTTGCCCGCGAAATACTCCAGCGGCGAATCTTCGACTGGATTGGTGATGCTGATGTGGACGATCCGCCGCACGCCGGCCGCTTTCGCGGCGGCGAACAACGCCCGCGTATTGCGGATGGCCGCGGCATGCGTGGACGTCTTGTGATTGAACCGCACCCAATAAGTGTTGTACAGCACCGCGACACCAGTCAGCGACCGCACCAGCTCGGCCGGGTTATCGAAGTTGAATGGGAAAGCCCGGACGCGGTCGCCGAACGGATTCGGGCGGTGCAAAGAGTTGGTCAACGTAATGACGTTGCAACCGTGGTCGAGCAATCGTTGCGCGATGTACTTGCCCGAATAGCCGAACGCCCCGGTCACGCAATGCGATTGAGATTGAGAGTTGTTGTGCATGTCAGAAACCAAGCTACGCTCCCCACCCAGCATTTCAAACACAATCGGGAACCCAAAAAACAACGCTCTTGTTGTGCGCGGGTCTCACGTTGTGCGCAGGTCTCCTGACCGCGCACCTGCTGCGACCGAAGGTCTCCCATCCGACAAAGGAGACCTGACGGTCAGCCCGGCGGCGAGGTCGGGAGACCTTCGCCGAACTGGAGGGAACAACGCGGCCGGGAAGTCGCCTTCCCGGCCGGTTGGTTGAGAACGGTTGAGTTACGGTTATGGCACGATGATGGTGGCCGGGTCGCTCCAGTCGCCGGTCCCGTTGGTGCCGACGGCGCGGACACGCACCCAGATTCGCGTGCCGGACGTGAATGGGCCAATTGTGGTGCTGGATTTCGTCACCGGGTCTTGATTCACCCACGTGGCCGTGTTCGGGTCGTTGCCGACATTGAGCGCGCTCTGTACTTGGTAACTGTTGGCCCGATTGAGCAGGCTGTTCCAACTCCCATCGACAGTGCCGACGATGTCGCCACCGGTCAGCTTCAGATTCTCCACGCGGGGCGTCGCCCCGGTCGGAGTGTGGCTGGTGCTGATCAATGGCAGGCCGCTCGTCGTCAACTTGGCTTTATCGCCGGGCGTGACCGAGTTGCAGTTCGTGGCCCGTTGGCCGAGCATGGAATGGCCCGCATCCACTGCATCGAGCAATTCCGTGTGTGCCGTCTCCCACGCCGCATCGGCAGTAGCAAACGCCGCCTGCTTGGCCGCCACGAGCGTGATGGTCGCGGTCAACGCGGTATCGTCGGGTACCGGTGTGGGGTAATTCAGGTTACTGGTCATGGCAACCTTGTGCGACCGCAACAATGCCAGCGTGGCATCAGGGTTGAGGTCGTTGTAGTTGATCTTGAGTTTATCCATCTTGCCTTTCCTTCCTATCCCGGGGGTTGGGAGAGGTGGGGACGGTACGTCGTAAAGAAGACCGTGGTCAAACTTAGTCAATCCAGTAGGATCATCGAAACGTGGTGCCATTCCTATCTCCGTTCGGGATTGTTTTTATTATATCACGCCGGAACTAAATTTTCAACTCGCCGGAAGCGATTTCAAAATTCTTTTTAGTGCCCCGATTCCTCGAATTATTTCCGGCAAAACCAGACCTAGTTTTCCGGAAACCAAACCTAGTTCCAGCAAAACCAAACCTCTTTTCCCGGAAACCAAACCTAGTTCCGGTAAAACTAAACCTCTTTTTCCAAAAACCAGACCTAGTTTTTTTTAAACTAAATCTAGATCCGGCAGAACCAGACCTCTTTTCCCAAAAACTAAACCTCTTTTTCCGGAAACCAGACCTAGTTCCGGTAAAACTAAACCTAGATTTGGTAAAACTAGACCTAGATTGGCAAAAACATTTCATCTTTTGGCCAGATCGCGAGCTGGTTTTAGCTATAAATCCCTGACTATTAAAGAGAAACGCCAGAAATCGGTTAGCGCGAGGTCAGGTGGAGTGTTTAGCTGTTTATTTCTTGCGCCGGCGACCAAACAAAATCTCGTAAATCAATCGCAAAAATCCGGCTGTGCCCATCGCGGCTCCACCGATAACAACCAGCCAAATAATTTTATTGATGATTTTTTGGGCGTCGGGATTGTCCTTAAACGTGGACAGATGAAATACCGGAATGGACAAGTAGTAAAGCACTCCGGCCATAATCAGGAAAAACACTAGCCCACTGAGGATCAGAATCATTGGCTTTGACATGCCAGCGCATTCTACAATTCGCGACCGAGTTTTTTCAGGCGCTCATGTTCGGCAGCTTTTTCAGCGGCTTTCTTGGCCGCTGCCTGATCTTTGACCGCTTGGTCGTAGAGCTTGGTCCATTCATTGAGCATGAAGGTAATACTATCCCGCTGTTTGACCGCAATGGCGAGCCGGTCTGACCGCGCATACTCATTCGGTTTGCCTCCCTGATAATTTGCCCAAACACTTCCGCCTTCTGATTGCATGATCAGCTCGAATTTCGCCTCTCGCAATTTTTCCCACGGCGTCATCTCATAGGTGATACGTAGGCACTTGTCCTTAACAAACTCGCAGGAGATTTTAATTCCGTCTTTCTCGTACCTGATGGTCTTGTCTGATCCGGGTGTCGGGGCAATGGCGGTCGGCAAGCCATACCGTTCGTCGGATTGCTTTTCCGTTTCGCCGAGTCGGGCATTGACGGTGCCGGCCATGGTCGCCAACAAGATTGTCAGCAAGATTGTCCATTTCATGCCTGCAGATTGTAGCGGGGCAGAGACCCTTCGACAAGCTCAGTGTGACAACCGTTTTAGCCGGTAAAGCAATTTGACCGGTGAGGCTAGAAGTGCTATAATCTAGCATGTTCGCGAGCCCGGTAACCCTTTGCCACGCTCCGAGCGTGGTCAACCATTAGGAGGAAATCCCATGGCCTTCGATCCCACTCTACCCGCAACCAATTCCGAAATCCGTTCCGCCGAACTTCGCAACCAATTCAACGGCCTCAAAGAGATTATTGACGCCGTGCCGGCCGGTCCGCCCGGTCCGCAGGGGCCACAAGGCCCGCCCGGCGGCACGAACCCGGAAACTGATCCGGTCTTTTCCGCCAGCGAAGCCGCGCAGCTTGTGCCGGGCGACAAGGCGAAGATTGATACCGCCCTCCAGCCGGGGAGCAATGTCAGCGCGCTTGCTAATGATGCCAAGTATCTCGTCAATCCCATGTCCACCAATGCGCCGGGCGACATGGTTTATACCATGTGGTCAGACACTTCGCCCGGTGCGGTCATGAACGCGCGGCTGCCGATTGGGACGCCCGGGCAAATTCTCGCCGCCACTCCCGGCTGGCAGAATGGCACCGGTGTGTTTCCCGCTTGGGTGGATAATACCGCCTTGCAGCCGAACCCGACTGCCAACGGCACCTACCCCATCGCCAACGATGGCGTGACCAGCGGCCAG
>Ga0118677_10012224_pt1 | contig 12645 bp, 10 predicted proteins | sample AliMusrvi5mmetaG_FD_86154 | JGI IMG/M metagenome (GOLD analysis project Ga0118677, IMG submission 86154)
ACATAAAGTATTATATAGATGAATTTGTCGACCCTTATCACCAGGAAGAGATATTCGAATACTTCAGAAAGGCTGAATCCGACTCCATCGAAGAAGCCCTGAAGGATTTGGGCGAAGATGAATTCACGGAAGAGGAGATCAGGCTGATGCGCATAAAATTCATGTCAGAACTAGGAAATTAATCAAGTCAATATGCAAGAAGAGAACATTGAAAATCCTGAAACCGTTCAGGAGTTGGAAACCCTTTACCCGGGTATTGAACCATCAACCGGCGACAAACCCGGTAAACAACCGTTTTTCACTTTTAATTTCAACACAGTTTTAGGCCTGATCGTTTTGCTGGGTCTGATTGTTTTGTATGCCCTCTATTTTAATGGCCGGAACAGACCGGCGCCGGCTCCTCCCATTGCGGTACAGAAGAGTTCAGGCAAGCAGCTTTCGGTCGTCTTTGTCAACATCGACAGCCTCAATGCCTATTATGATTATGTAAAAATTCTTCGGAAGGACCTCGAAGGTACCAGTAAAAAGCTCCAAACGGAGGTGCTGGCCGAGCAAAATGCGTTGCAGAAGGAGGCCAATGATTTTCAGCAGAAGGTTTCAGCCAATGCCATCCCCGAAGAGAAGGCAAAAGTGATTTACGAACAACTGATGCAGAAACAACAGGCGCTGATGCAGAAAAAGGAAAGTTACACACAGCAGGTCGCCGAACAGGAGATGCACATGAACCTGAGGCTGGTCGACAGCGTTACTGCCTTTCTGAAGCGGTTCAACCGTCAGTATAAATTCGATTACATCATGGGCTATAAATCCGGAGGTGAGATCCTCGTAACAAACGACACGCTGGATATCACCATCCCTGTTCTGGAGGCGCTCAACAAAGAATACCAGCAAAGGAAAAAATGATTTTCACCGCACGGTTCCCGGTTGCGATCATGTTCTGCCTGCTTCTCATTGCCTGCAGGGAGAAAAAGAATGTTGCTGATGCTCCTTTTGCCATCCCAGCCGATTCGCTGATCTCCCCTGAAAAAATGGTTCTGATCCTTGCAGATGTGCATGTCGTGGAAGCAGCGCTGTTGCTTGAACGCAATGAAGGCAAGGATACGAGGGATAAACCGGGCTATTATTACCAGGGCATTTACAAAAAATACCACATCAGCAGGGCAAGGTATGAGCAGAATTTGACCTTCTATCGTGAGAAACCCGACATCTACGCAAAAATGTACGAGAAAGTAATCGGGATCCTCGGGAACAGCCAGAAAATGATCTCCGGGAAGAAATGATTACTCCCTTGTATAGGTTTCGTTGACCGTTGTAAGATCGGCCCCGTCAAATATGGTGTAATGCCAGGCGATCTTCGTTCCTGATAGTGTACCGGATCCATTGATTGTCAGTCCATTCCCGATAACCTGGTTGGCATCCAGGGTGATCGTATTTCCCTTGATCGATGCACCGGCAGGAGGGTAGGTTGTGCCTATCATCGCAAAATTGCTGATGAATACCCCGGTTGACGAGTTGGGATCTGCCGAAATGGTCACCTCGTAGGTAAGTTTGGTCGGGGAGACCGACCATTTGCCTATGAACGAGGACCGGCCGGGGTCAGGCGTTGTATTTGAATCCTTGGTACATCCTGTCAGCGCAACAGTTAAGGTGATCATTACAATGGCAATGGTTGAGGCGATGTTTTTCATATGGTTGTGTTTGGGAGGTCAGAAGCTGAAACTCAACCCAAGACTCGGCATGATCGGCATCTGGTCGATACGTGTATAGGTGACCCTGTCGAAATAGAAAATGTTCTGCTGGTCGAGGGCATTTGTCACACTTGCATTGATCTCGAATTTGGTTGTTTTTCCCAGGAAAAAGATCTTTTTTAAATTAATGTCGAGCCGGCTGTAATAAGGAAGCCTTCCCTTGTCATAATCCGAATAGAGAATTCCCAGCGTGCCATTGGTCGTTGCGTAATTTGTTCCCATGTTGGCAAAATTTATTTGCTCGAAAAACCCCCCGGTTTGCGTAAACGGGAAGCCGGAACCAAAGTTATACCTGGCGTCGAGCTCCCAGTCATTTCTTTTTCCCCAGTTAAAGGTGGAAACAACGTTCAGGTTGTGACGACGGTCGTAGGGAGGAACAAATGTATACACGCCATCCTGGCGGTGGATATAGCCGAGTGAATAGGTTAACCAGAAGTGGATTTTTTTCCAATCGTATTTCACCGAAAAATCCACCCCTTCGGCATCCCCTGTTTCATACACAAAATCCTTTTTGTAGTAATCGGCAACATTGGCATTTTCGGGGGTGTCGTCATAAAGTTTATTCCGGTTGAGGGTAGTCAGTCTCGGGTAATATTTATAGTATCCTTCAACATTCAGCGACAGGTTTTGCATGAGATCCCATTCAAACCCCAAAACAACCTGGTCGCATTTCTGCAATTTGTTTGTGGGGCTGGTAATGTAACCATAGAAAAGGTTCACCACATCCTTGTCATAAGTTGTACTGATCAGGTTCTGGGAGTAAAGGCCGGCGGCCATTTTCAAACGGAAATTTTTATAGGCGTTGTATTTGATCGCCAGGCGGGGCTCAAAGGATGCTGCTGAAATAGAAGCATAGTACTGAAACCGCAGTCCCGGCTCGATAATGAACTTCCCAAACATCCACTTATACTTCACAAAAACTGCTGCTTCCGTCGAATTCTGGGTGTAGTCAATCTGGCGGTTCACGATGTTGTAAAAGTCGAGAATCGTCTTATATCCCGACATTTCCAGGCCGTATTTAAGGGCATCCTTGCCGAAAAAATAGGTAAAATTCAAACCTCCGTTGAATCCGTTGATCGAACTTGACCTTGGTGATTTGTTGGCCTCTTCCAGATCAACTTTGTAGGTCGAGTAGGCGAAGTTGCCTTCAATCAGCACCGAACTTTTTCCCGGGATCGCCAGGAAGGTCATGCCTCCTCCATAGGATTTCCAGCTGTAATTCTGCAAAACCTTGTAAGTTACATTGTCGTTGAAATTGAAACCGAAAACGTCGACCTTGCTTCCGTTGGGCGAATTGACAGCGATTTTTCCGTAGATATCCAGGTAATTGAAGGGAAGCCCGTTTTTATCGATGTAGGTGTAAAAAATCTTGCTCGACTGTGCAAGGTAGGAGTTCTTGATTGAAAGCAGGAATGTTGCGCTTGCATCATCCTCGTTTTTTTGCTTGTGGATGGGGCCCTCCAGGAGCGCCTTGGCGCCAAAAGTGCTGACATCGAATTTGCCCGCAAGGCGGTTCTTGTTTCCATCACGGGTGGTAACATCCATCACCGACGACAGGCGTCCGCCATATTCGGCCCCGAAACCTCCGGTATAAACATCCACGTTTTTCAGAATATCGACGTCAAATACTGAAAACAATCCGATGGAATGGAAAGGATTGTAAACGATCATCCCGTCGTAGAGGACCTTGTTCTGTATCGGGGGGCCTCCGCGGATATAAAGCTGGCCGCCCTGGTCACCTGAGAAGATGACGCCGGGGAGTACCTGCAGGTACTGTGCCAGGTCGGGCTGCCCGCCGATGGTAGGAATCGACTGGATCTCTTTCGGAGTGATCTTGATGATGCTGGTTTGCGTTTCCCTGACCTTATCCTGGCGGGCTGCTGAAATGCTGATTTCATCCAGTTGAAAGGTGGACTTTGTAAGGTAGAGTTTTTTTGACAACATTTCGTTAGCCTTCAGCGTGATGGGTATTTTCAAGGTGTCAAACCCGACATAGGTGACCATCAGGAAATACTGGCCGGGGGGGATTTTGGTAATTGCAAAATACCCGTTTGCATCGGTTGGAGCCCCAATGGAGGTTTTATAGAGGTAAACGTTTGTAAACAAAACAGGTTCTCCTGTTTCCTGTTCATAAATAAAACCACGAATCGAGCAATTCTGGGCGAAGCCGGTTGAATGAATAAACAGAAGAAGAGCTGTAAGAGAAAAGAGACTGAAAAATCTTTGTGGAAAGTTCATAAGTTGTTGATGACTGAATCGGGTCCAAGGGAGCAAAAGTAGTCATAATCATCGGGTAAAAAAAACGAAAACACTGTTTGGATAAACCCGTCATTGGAAAAATATTCTTATTTTTGTCCAGGTTCAAATACCTTTAAATCATATCATGCAGAAATTATTGTTATTGGGGGATGAGGCCATTGCCCAGGGTGCTCTCGATGCCGGTATGTCTGGCATCTATGCCTATCCCGGAACTCCCTCGACTGAAATTACCGAATTTGTACAGAATTCAAAATTTGCCGCGGAAAATCATATTCATTCAGGATGGTCGGTCAATGAAAAAACAGCCATGGAATCGGCACTTGGAATGTCATATGCCGGCAAACGGACCATGGTTTGCATGAAGCATGTAGGGTTGAACGTTGCTGCCGATCCGTTTATCAATTCGGCCATTACAGGAGCAAACGGGGGAATGATGGTGGTTGCTGCAGATGATCCCTCCATGCATTCATCGCAGAACGAGCAGGATTCGAGGTTTTACGGGAAGTTTGCCCTCGTCCCCATACTTGAGCCGGTTGATCAGCAGGAAGCTTACGACATGGTTCATTATGGATTCGATTTTTCAGAAAAATACAAAGTACCTGTTCTGATGCGGATTACCACCCGCATGGCTCATTCCCGTTCGGGGGTGGTGCGCAGGCCGGAAATCAGGAAACAAAACGAACTTAGAATGCCTTCCGACCTGCGTCAGTTTGTGTTGCTTCCCAACATTGCAAGAAAACGCTACAAAAACCTCCTGCGTGAGCATGCATCGTTTATCACCGAGTCGGAAGCATCGCCGTTCAACAAATACATTGACGGCCCGGACAAGTCGATGGGTATTATCGTCTGCGGAATTGCCTACAATTACCTGTTGGAAAACTTTGCCGACCGTAACGTGCCCTGTCCCGTACTGAAGATCGGACAGTACCCCCTGCCCCGCAAACTGGTTGAAAAAATGGCGGACGAATGTGATGAAATCCTGGTGATCGAAGATGGCTACCCGATTGTGGAGGAGTTGTTAAAAGGTTATCTTGGCCGGGGGTTGAAAGTAAAGGGCCGGCTCGACGGAACCCTTCCGCGCGACGGGGAACTGAATCCAAACCTTGTGGCCGTTGCCCTGGGAAAACCCGACACCTTTGGCTTACCCGTTCCCGACCTGGTTGTTGGCCGTCCGCCCTCGTTATGCAGTGGTTGTCCGCACATCGACTCATACTATGCCCTGAGCGAAACGCTCAGCGTTTTATCGCATGGCCGTGTATTTTCCGACATCGGTTGTTACACCCTGGGTGCCCTGAAGCCTTACGAAGCGATCAACTCCTGTGTCGACATGGGTGCTTCGATCACCATGGCCAAAGGTGCGGCTGATGCCGGGCTGGTTCCTGCTGTTGCCGTAATCGGGGACTCCACTTTTACCCATTCGGGAATGACCGGGCTGCTCGACGCCATCAACGACAAATCTCCCATCACGATCATGATTCTTGACAATGGCACGACCGCGATGACCGGGGGGCAGGATTCACCCGGATTTGGAAAAATTGAAGATATCTGCAGAGGTCTTGGGGTGGAAGAGGCGCATATCCGCATTCTGAAACCACTGAAAAAAAATCATGAGGAGAATGTTGCCATTATGAAGGAGGAGCTGGCCTACGCGGGGGTTTCGGTGATCATTCCCCGCCGGGAGTGCATTGTCGCCATCGACAAACGCGTCCGGGAAAAACTGAGGAACAAGTAAATCGATAAACTGATGAAAAAAGATATCATTTTAGCAGGTGTGGGAGGCCAGGGGATCATCTCAATAGCCTCCATCATCGGCTATGCTGCACTGGAACAAGGAATGTTTCTCAAACAATCGGAAGTACATGGCATGAGCCAGCGGGGAGGCGATGTGATGTCGAACCTGAGGATTTCGCATAATCCTATCGCTTCAGACCTCATTCCGTTTGGCCAGGCAGATATGATCATATCGATTGAACCCCTCGAATCACTACGCTATCTTCCGTATCTTTCAGGCGAAGGGTGGGTGATTACCAACACGCGCCCTTTTAACAACATACCCAACTATCCTGCCATTGACGAAATCATGCGTGAAATCGCCAAGGTGCCTCATCACATCGCACTGGACGCGGATGCAACAGCCAAAGTAGCCGGGTCGGCCAAGGCAACCAACATTGTCATGCTTGGCGCTGCTTCTCCTTTCCTTGGAATGGCATATGAAAAAATCGAAGATGCGATTCGCTTTATTTTCAGAAAAAAAGGAGATAAAATCATCGAGCTTAATTTAAGTGCGTTAAGGGCCGGTTGCGATTTTGCAAATCAGAATATGTAATATTTTCTTTGTACCTTTGCACGCTAATTTTTTACAGAAACATAGACAAATGAGGATTTTACAGCGTAAATTAGCCCACTATACCGAGCCCCAGAAAGTAGAGAAGATGGGGATATATCCATTCTTTCGGATGATCGAATCGGATCAGGATACCGTGGTGACCATGAACGGGAAGAAAGTGTTGATGTTTGGTTCCAACAGTTACCTGGGGTTGACCAACCATCCGAAGATCAAGGAAGCTGCCATCAAGGCAACGGAAAAGTATGGTACCGGCTGTGCCGGATCCCGTTTTCTGAACGGAACGCTGGATATTCATATTGAACTTGAAAACAAACTTGCCGAATTTGTCGGAAAACAATCCGCACTTGTCTACAGTACCGGTTTCCAGGTGAACCTGGGAGTCATTCCCACCGTAACCGGCCGCAATGATTATCTCCTGATCGACGAACTTGACCATGCTTCGATCATCGAAGCCACCCGGTTATCGTTTGCAAAAGTGCTGAAGTTTCGTCACAACGACATGCATTCGCTGGAAAGCGTCCTTAAAAAGTGCGAACCGGGCAGGATCAAACTGATCGTGGTTGATGGTGTGTTCAGCATGGATGGCGACATTGCCAACCTGCCGGAAATCGTGAAGCTTGCAGAAAAGTATGAAGCGACCATCATGGTCGATGATGCGCACTCCATTGGTGTGCTGGGCAAACATGGCTCAGGAACGGCAAGTCATTTTGGTTTGACGGATAAAGTCGACCTGATCATGGGTACTTTTTCAAAATCCCTGGCAGCCCTGGGCGGGTTTATTGCCAGCGATTTTGAAACCATCAATTATATCAAACATCATTCGCGCACCCTGATCTTCAGTGCATCAGCCACGCCTGCCTCAGCTGCTGCCGTGATTGCTGCCCTTGAAATCATCAAAAACGAACCTGAACGCATCCGGCATTTGTGGGATGTGACCCATTATGCCATCGATAATTTCAGGAGACTGGGTTTCGACATCGGCAACACGGTGACCCCCATCATCCCGCTGTATATCCGTGATAATCTCAAGACCCTCACCATCACCCGAATGCTGCTTGATGAAGGAATTTTCGTGAATCCAGTGGTGGCTCCGGCCGTCAGCAAGGATAATACACTGATCCGCTTTTCCCTCATGGCCACCCATACAAAAGAACAAGTTGATGTTGCGTTGGAGAAATTTGAGAAGCTGGGGAAGAAGCTCCACATTATCTCAAAATGAACCTGATGACACAGACCGGCCGGATAGAATTAAAAAAAGTAACTACGAAAAAGGATCTCAAAAGATTCATAGACTTTCATTATCAGCTATACAAAGGAAATAAATTCTGGTGTCCGCAGATACGGACGGATGAAAGGAACACCTTGAGCAGGGATAAAAACCCTGCTTTTGATTTTTGTGAAGCTGAGTACTGGGTTGCCTGCCGTGGCAAAGAGATCGTTGGCCGCATTGCCGGCATCATCAACCATAAGGCTAACGAACGCTGGAATGAAAAACATGTGCGCTTCGGTTGGATTGACTTTATTGATGATTATGAAGTGTCGCGGATGCTTGTCGAAGCTGTGGTGGAGTGGGGGCGGTCGAAAGGGATGAATGGAATTCATGGGCCCCTTGGCTTCTCGGATATGGATAATGAAGGGATGCTGATCAAGGGTTTTGATGAACTGGCAACCCTCGCCTCGATCTACAATTATCCCTATTACGTGGAACATATGGAAAAACTGGGCTTTGGCAAGGCAGCCGACTGGGTTCAGTACGAATTTGAAATTCCTCCCTCCATCCCCGAAAAGGTTGAAAGGTTGTCGCTGCTCGTACAGGAGAAATATAAACTCCGGCTGATCAAGGCGAAAAAAGCAAAGGAATTGCTGCCCTACGCCCCGAAAATGTTTCAGACACTTAATGCGGCTTTTAAGGATCTGTACGGTTATACCGAATTGTCCCGGAAGCAGGTGGATATGTATGTCAAGGCCTATTTCGGATTTGTCCGTCCCGAATTCGTCTCTTTTGTGGTTGACGAGCACGACGATGTGGTCGGGTTTGGCATTTCCTTGCCATCCCTGACAAAAGCGCTTCAAAAGTGTGAAGGGAAGCTGTTTCCGTTTGGGTTTCTCTACCTCCTGCGGGCCATGAAAAAGAACGATACGATCGACATGTACCTGAACGGTGTACGGCCCGATTATCATGCAAAAGGTGTGAATGCACTTTATTACAATGAGTTGCAACGGGCGTACATCAAATATGGCATTAAAAAGGCCATTACCAACCCGCAACTGGAAGACAATGCAAAAGCGCTTACCATCTGGAAAAATTTCAATGGACGGCAGCATCTGACCCGCAGGTGCTGGATAAAACACTTTTAGAAATGCAAAGGGCAAATTGCAAAGTCAAAATGCAAAGTAATTCGGGTTTTCAAAAGCAGGTATCCATTACAAATCTATATTTTGCACTTTAACTTTGCACTTTACATTTTGCATTTTTATTTTGCACTTTAACTTTGCACTTTACATTTTGCATTTTTATTTTGCACTTTAACTTTGCACTTTACATTTTGCATTTTTATTTTGCACTTTGACTTTGCAATTTGCATTTTGCATTTTTTTTCATGTCTTAGTTAATCAATACCAGCTTTCTATGAATAATGTCCTGATCACAGGTGCCAGCGGGTTCATTGGCAGTTTTTTGGTGGAAGAGGGGCTGAAGCAGGATTTTCAGGTGTATGCCGGTATCCGGAAATCAAGTTCGAGGGCTTATCTTCAGGACAAGCGCATTCAATTTATTGAATTTGATTTCTCCAGCCGGGAGAAAGTACGCGAAACCCTTGAGGAGTGTAAAAGAAACCATATCAGGTTTCAATATATCATACACAACGCCGGACTTACCAAAGCACAGAAAAAAGAGGATTTCTATAACGTAAACTGCCTGAATACCATTCATTTTATTGAAGCCCTGGTTGAATCGGGCATGGTTCCTGATAAATTCCTGTTTATTAGCAGCCTTGCCGCTTACGGACCGGGAAATCCGGTAACGGGCGAGCCGGTTCGGCTTTCCGATAAACCGAACCCCATCGAATTATATGGAAAAAGCAAGCTTGATGCGGAAAACTACATCACCTCATTAAAAAACTTTCCCTGGCTGATTGTCAGGCCGACCGGGGTTTATGGCCCCAAGGAAAAAGATTATTTTGTCTTCTTCCAAACCATCAACCGTGGCATGGAGCCCTACATCGGTTTTAAAAAACAGGTGCTTACCTTCATCTATGTGCGTGATCTGGTTCGCCTGGTGTTTCTTGCCCTGGCTTCGAATCATGTGAATAAAGCCTGGTTTGTCTCCGATGGCAGGGAATACCCGTCGGAGTTGTTTGCCGGTATTACCAAGAGGGCGCTGGGAAAAAAGACGATTCGTTTTACCGTTCCTCTTTTCATCGTCAGGACTCTCGCAATGGCCGGGGAAAATATCGCAGGGTTGTGGGGAAGCATCCCGACACTGAATACCGATAAATACAAGGTTTTAAGAAGTACAAACTGGCGGTGTGAGGTGGAATCCCTTGATAGCGATCTTGGGTTCAAAGCCGAATATGATCTGGAAAAAGGGGTTGGGGAAACCCTTGCCTGGTATAAAAAGGAAAAATGGCTTTAACCCTGACGGGTTTGGAAAAAAAAAAGAAGGCTGCCATTCGGCAGCCTTCTTTTTTTATTGGTGTACCGGTATTATTTGCCGACAGGGGCATCCCACCATACACGCTGCCACATATCAACATTCTGGGGTGTGTAGCTGTTGTAGCTTTTCTCCCCGAGTGAATACGGAAACCTGCGTGGAATTTCATTTTTCACAGCTGAAATTGTAGGATTAGGCAGTAGTCCGATCGCATTGTCGGTTCTTCTCCAGTCGTTGTAAGATTCAGCCTGGTTATAGAGAGAAATGTATTTTTGCATCATGATCTCCTTGTACAAAGCGGCACCTGAGACTGGCGTAACCTGCGCAACATAAGCGTTATAATAAGCATCGCTGTATACGCCGTACTTTTTCAGGGAAGCCTTCAGACCATCAAATAATGCCTGTTTTGCGCCCGTTTCATCACCGGTTTTATACATGCATTCTGATTTGATAAAGAGACATTCTGCATAAGTCAGAAAATACACGGGAGCATCGGGTGAGTTGACTGCTTTACCGGGTAAGGAGGCATTTTCACCAGCAGATCCCCAGTCGGCACCCTGGTAATAATTCGTGGTATCCGGTCCTTTTGCTGCATAAACAGGAATTCTGGGGTCAAATCTGCTGTTCAGAATATCCATGAAGGTCTTATGCATGGTGATATCACCTCTTTGATCCATAAACTGGAACAAGGGGTTTTGCTGGCCTACATTGGAACCGAAGGCAAATTGCAGATCATCGGCATTGGCATCAAGGGATCCTGTGAGTGCAGTCAGGGCATTTGCGAAGGCCTGGCTGTCGCGTTTGCAGGTATGAAGAATATACCGGGCTTTCAATCCCTTGGCTGCTTTGAGCCAGAGAACAGGATCGCCTCCATACATCAGATCACCTGTAACAACGAGGGCTTTTGGATTGGAGAGGTTTGTAATGGCTTCATCCAGCATGGCAAGAATGTTTGCATAAATACTCTGCTGTGTATCGAAAGGTGAGTTCAGCAGTGTCATCCCCTGGAAAGCGGAAGTGTAGGGAATGTCGCCCCAGAAGTCGGTTGTGGCTCCCAATGATTCGGCCATTAAAACGTCGGCAATTCCAAGATAGGTGTAATTGTTGGAGCTTTTTGCCTTTGAGGTTAAAATACGGATGTTCATCATAATACCTGAATATGCCGTATTCCATACATTGTCAACATCGCCGTCGTGCCAGATATAATTGGATTCGCCCTGCGACTGACGGGCAACCCCCTGGTAGTATTGAACCCACTGGGATGAAACCCGCGTGTAATCATTCCCGCCGATCAGCGTATAGGCTATGTTGGCTTGAATAGCCGGAACGAGGGAACTCATCGGTACGTCAGCGGGAGCATCAGGATTCGTGTTGATCTCTGTGTCTATCCATTTCTTACAGGAACCAAAGACAAGAGCCATGAGGAGTATAACTCCGATAAATTTGAATCTTATATTTTTCATAATTGTTCGATTTTTTTTTATAATAACTTATCTGATTCCGGATTAAAAGGAGACCGTCAAACCCAGCGTATAGCTCCTTGTGCCTGGCATGTTGAAGTAATCGATGCCCTGGGCATTATCGGAACCTGCAAGACTGGTTTCAGGATCAATTCCCTTATATTTGGTGTATACCAGCAGGTTGGTGCCGGTAAAATAGACACTCAACTGGCGGATGAATGTTTTCTTCACAAGCTTTGTGAGGTTATAGTTTACGGTGACCGTTCTTAGCCTGACCCAGCCGGCATCTTCAACATAAGGAGCAGTACAGCCGACGAATCCGCTGCCGACACCCTGGTACCATGCCTGGGTGAGGGGAACGCTCATGGTATTTACCTTGCCTGTTGTTTCAGAAACCCCTGTGAATGTAACATACTCGCCGCGATTCAGTGTTCCGGCAGATGTGCCGAAGTAATCCATTGCACCGCGGGTGCCGTCCCACATCTTTCCGCCGTTTTTAATGTCAACCAGGAAATAGAGACTCAGATCTTTCCAGCGCAGGTTACTTCCGACTCCCATGGTCCAGTTTGGATCAACGTTGCCAAGGGCAGATTCGTTGTCAGACATAATGGGATACCCGTTCGCATCGATCAGTACATTCCCTGAACCATCGCGTTTCCAGTCATATCCGTAAATGGTACGGTAAGGTTGTCCCACAACGGCATCGATTTCAGAGCCGGTGAAACCCCCGAGGAAAAGACGGGATATTCCGGGTGCGAGCGCAAGGACCGTGTTGTTGATCTTGGAGAAGTTTGCAGTGAGATCCCATTCCCAATCCTTGGATTTGATTGGAATGATTTCCAGGGTTACTTCATGTCCGATGGTCCTGATGGAACCTGCATTGGTGTATAGGCTTGTATAACCCGTGCTGGCAGCGATCGGTACATTGAGGAGGTTATCGGTCGATTTGTTGTTGAAATAGGTGTATGATACTCCAACCCGGTTTTGGATGAACTTAAGGTCAAAACCTACTTCAAAATTATGGGATTTTTCCGGTTTTAACTGAGGGCTAAGAAGAACACTGGTAAACGAATACCCATTAGCACCGTTGAATGGCCAGGTCAACCCTGTCGTCCATCCGTCAAGAACGGAAGGAGTTGTGTAGGTGAGTTGAGTGTTATAAGGAGATGCATCCTTGGC
>Ga0118677_10012225_pt1 | contig 12644 bp, 13 predicted proteins | sample AliMusrvi5mmetaG_FD_86154 | JGI IMG/M metagenome (GOLD analysis project Ga0118677, IMG submission 86154)
ATCCCGTTCGGCAGCGGGCCATTGTTCAGCCTGATGGGCGACCTAAATATCGGTGTGTTGTATGTGCTGGCGGTCCTGAGCGTCGGCGTTTATGGCGCCGTCCTGGCTGGCTGGGCCTCCAACAACAAGTACGCCTCACTCGGCGGGCTGCGCGCATCGGCGCAGATGATTTCTTACGAGCTGGCGTTTGGGCTGTCGCTGGTCGCAGTAGTGCTGATGGCGTCCAGCGCAAGCCTGAATGACATCGTCAAATACCAGCAGCCGGGCAATATCCTGGGCTGGTTGATCTTCCGCCAACCTATCGCAGCCGGCATCTTTGCGATCTGCGCAATGGCGGAACTGGCGCGCGCGCCATTTGACCTGGTCGAGGCTGAACAGGAACTTACCGCTGGATTCCTGACCGAGTACGGCGGGATGAAGTTCGCGCTGTTCTACATGTCCGAGTACGTCAAGATGATTGCCATGAGCGCGCTATTTGCCACGTTCTTCCTGGGTGGCTGGTCGGGGCCGTTTGTCAATGAGTTTCCCGTGCTCTCGCTGGTGTACTTTGCGGTCAAAGTGCTGATCGGCCTGTTGATCATCGTGTGGGTGCGCGCCACGCTGCCTCGCTTCCGCTATGACAAGTTGATGGCGTTTGGCTGGAAGGCGTTGCTGCCGCTCAGTCTGGCGAATGTGATGCTGACGGCGTTGTTGATTGTATTGGGAGTGTATTGAAATGTCATCTGTAAGAGACATCCTTTCGCGATTAGGCGGGATACCGGTGGGCTTTGCCACCGTGTTCAAAACGTTTTTCAGGAAGCCGGTAACGGTGCAGTATCCTGAGAAGCAGAAGCCCATGTCTGCGCGCTTTCGCGGCCGGCATCACCTGAAGCGTTACGACGATGGATTAGAGAAGTGCATCGGTTGCGCGCTATGCGCGGCCGCCTGTCCTTCTGATGCGATCTATGTCGAAGCGGCTGAAAACAACAACGACAAGCGCTTCTCGCCGGGTGAGCGCTACGCCAAGACCTATGAGATCAACATGCTGCGTTGCATCTTCTGCGGGTATTGCGAAGACGCCTGTCCAACGAATGCCATCATTCTGGAGCCCATTGAGTTCCCAACCGGCTACACCCGCGAGGGCATGATCTATACCAAGGATAAGCTGCTCGAACCGGCTCCAGCCGGGGTGCAAGGCACGCCCCAGGCGACGCCGGCCGGAAAGTTCGAGCGAGCGATACTGCCGTTTCCACCCATCGACGTGAGCGTGTAAAAATGACTTCAGAGCTAATTGTCTTCATCGTCCTGGCAATCATCAGCGTGCTCGCGGCAGTTGGGCTGCTCAGCAGTCGCAACGCAGTGTATGCGGCGTTATTCCTCATCCTCAATTTCGCCACCGTCGCGGTCTTGTACCTGATGCTCAACGCCCCGTTCCTGGCGATCATTCAGATCAGCGTTTACGCCGGCGCGATCATGGTGCTGTTCCTGTTCGTGATCATGTTGCTGGGTGCGGAGCGGTTAAATCAGGCGGCGCCACAGCCCGGCCTGCGCTGGCAACGTCCCCTGGCCATTGGCCTGGGCGCGCTGCTGTTGATCCAGGCCGCGTATGTATTTATCACCCGCTTTAACAGCACGACAGTCGCGCCGAACCTGATCCAGGCCGGCCCGATGGAGATCGGTCTCAAGTTGTTCGGCCCGTATCTGTTGCCCTTTGAAGTGACTTCGATCCTGCTGTTGGTGGCAATCATCGGCGCAGTCGTCTTGACGAGGGAAAAATGAACACAGTCTCCCCCTACGTTCTCCTATCGGCGATCCTTTTTTCAATGGGCGTGATTGGTTTTCTGACGCGCCGCAACGCCATCATGATCTTCATGTCGGTTGAGTTAATGCTCAACTCGGCCAACCTCGCTTTCGTGGCATTTGCGCATCAGTGGGGTCAGCTTGACGGTCAGATGTTCGTGTTCTTCGTCATGGCCGTCGCCGCAGCAGAAGTCGCCGTCGGTCTGGCGTTGATCGTAACGGTGTTTCGCAGTAAGAAGAGCGCCAACGTCGACGACTTGCACCAGTTAAAAGGGTAATCCAGCGCTCACAGCCGTACTAAAACCATGCAGCTTTTATACATTTCTCCAATCCTGTTCCCGCTTTTGGGCCTGCTGATTAACGCCACACTCGGAAAGCGGTTGAGTGAGCGATTGATCGGCCTTATTGCGTCGTCGATGGTGGTCGCCTCATTTGTCGTGTCGGCCTATGTATTTATGCAGGTGGGCGGGCTGTCTGCAGGGCAGGCTGCCATACCGGTAGACATTGGCATCCCGTGGATACAGGTTGGCGCCCTGGCCGTCCCGTTCGCCCTGCAACTTGACGCATTAAGCGCCACGATGATGTTGATCGTCACCGGCGTCGGCGCGTTGATCCATATCTACAGCATCGGCTATATGCATGGGGATGCGCGTTTCCAGCGTTTCTTCGTATATCTGAACCTGTTCATCGCCTCGATGCTGGTGCTGGTCATGGCAAACAACTTCCTGCTGATGTTCGTCGGCTGGGAGCTGGTCGGTCTGTGCTCGTACCTGTTGATCGGTTTCTGGTTCAACAACATCAAGAACGCTGAGGCCGGTCGCAAGGCCTTCGTCGTCAACCGCATCGGCGACGTGGGGTTCATCCTCGCAATCATGGCGATCTTTGTCACCTTTGGCAGCGTGACCTTCTCAGATGTGTTTGGCAAGGTTGCCGCCATGAGCGCGTTGAACTCTCCCATCATCGTGGCGATCACATTGCTGCTGTTCGTCGGCGCGACGGGCAAGAGCGCGCAGATACCGCTGTTCGTGTGGTTGCCCGACGCGATGGCCGGCCCGACGCCTGTGTCGGCGCTGATCCATGCGGCCACGATGGTCACTGCCGGTATCTACATGATGACGCGCGCGCATGTGATGTTCGCGGCTGCGCCAGACACCCAGACGCTGATCGCAGTTGTTGGCGCATTGACGGCCTTCGTCGCCGGCAGCGTTGCGCTCACGCAGAATGACATCAAGAAAGTGCTGGCCTATTCGACCATCAGCCAGCTTGGCTTCATGGTGGCGGCCGCCGGGTTGGGCGCTTACGTCGCGAGCGTGTTTCACCTCGCCACACACGCCTTTTTCAAGGCACTCTTGTTCCTGGCAGCGGGCAGCGTGATCCACGGCATGGAGCACCTCAGGCATTCGGCGCAAAGCGCACCACAGGGCGCGCATGACGGGCATGCTGAACCCTTCGACCCGCAGGACATGCGCAATATGGGCGGGCTGCGCGCGAAGATGCCGATCACGTTTATCGTGTTCCTTATCGGCAGTCTGGCGCTCGCGGGTATTTTCCCGCTGGCAGGCTTCTGGTCAAAGGACGAGATCATTGTGGCCGCGATGCAGCGCAACTTGCTGGTATTTGCGCTGCTCGGCGTTACTGCCGTCTTCACGGCGTTCTATGTCGGACGCCAGTTGATCATGGTGTTTTTTGGCAAGCCTCGCAGCGAAGACGCAGCGCATGCGGCTGAGTCCAGCCCACTGATGACTACGCCGCTCATCATCCTCGCGGGGCTTTCGCTGATCGCCGGGGCGTTGAACCTGCCCGGCGTGGGTTCGCTGGGCAAGTGGCTTGCGCCGGTGCTTGGCGAGTACGAGGTTGAATCATTTCAGTTTGGCGTCGCAGGCTTCTTCACTGTTCTCTCGATCGCGGCGCTGGCTGGCGCATGGCTGTTGTACCGCAATGCGTTTGCCAAAGCCGGGGATAAAGATCCGCTTGAGAAACTCGGCCCGGTTTATGCGCTGTCAAAGCGCGCCTGGTTTATCGACACGATTTACAAGGAAGTGGTGGTCAAGCTGTTTTACGCCGCCAGCAGCTTCCTGTCGCGCGTGCTGGACATCGGCGGTATCGATGGCCTGGTCAATGGCGCCGGCATCCTGGTGCGCAATGCGTCGGGTTCGTTGCGGCGCGCGCAGAACGGCTTTGTCCGCTCATACGGGCTGATGATGTTGCTGGGTGTGGTTGTCGTGGTCGCCTGGTTCCTGATCAGCGCAGGCGGGCGATAGTGTTACTAGTGAGGGAAACAAAGCGATGATTGTTCGATCCGAAACAGTCTATACCGATGCAAGCGGCTCCGGCCCACAGGGTTATCTGGTGCGACCCAATGACGATGTGATTCATCCCGGCATTGTTCTGATCCAGGAGTGGTGGGGCATCGAACCGCATGTGCGCGACATGGCGCAGCGGCTGGCGGCGCAGGGCTTTACCGTGCTGGTGCCCGACCTGTACCACGGTCAAATTGCGACCGAGCCAGATGACGCCATGAAGTTGATGATGCTTGTGCGCTCAAACGTCGACCGCGCGCTGGGCGAGATTGTGCTGGCGCTCGACTATTTGCGCGCCGATGCGCGGGTCAGCCCAGCGGGTCTGGGGATCATGGGCTTCTGCATGGGCGGGTTTCTGACCTACAAGATCGCCAGCCGCTACCCGCATCTTGCGGCCATTTCGCCCTGGTATGGCGGCGGCTATGATCCGGCACAGGAAGACCTGAGCAAGGTGAGCGCACCTGTCCTGTCCATCTATGGTGAACTTGACCAGGGCATCCCACTGGAGCAGATCGAACGGGTTCAGAAGGCCTTCACCGGTGCAGGCAAAGAGATCACCGTCAAGATTTACAAGGGCGCTGGTCATGCGTTCAACAACAACACGCACGGCAGCTACAACGAGGCTGCCGCCAAAGAAGCCTGGCAAGTGGTCGTCGACTTCTTCAAGAAGAATCTGGTTTAACAGGACACCATGCTTTCACTCATTATCTTTCTTCCCCTCATTGGCGCGCTGCTGATTGCGTTTTTGCCGCGCGCGTCCACGGCGCTGATGCGCTGGGTTGCGATTGGCGCCTCGCTGGCAACCCTCGCGGCCTCGCTGGTTGTGCTGTTTGCCTTTAGCAACACGCAGGCTGGTTACCAGTTCGTCGAGTCGTATAAGTGGATCGAACAGTACGGCATCGGCTACAAACTCGGCGTGGACGGCGTCAGCATCTGGATGCTGATGCTGACGACTGCCATTTTCCCCATCGCGCTATGGGCATCCAAAGAGGTCGTGCATGACCGCTTGAAGGAGTTTTACGCCCTGGTGCTGTTGATGGAGATGGCGACCCTCGGCGTGTTCCTGTCGCTCGACATGTTCCTGTTTTACGTGTTCTGGGAGTTCGCGCTCGTCCCGATGTATTTCATCATCGGCGTGTGGGGCGGCGAACGGCGCATCTACGCCTCGATGAAGTTCTTCATCTACACGATGGCGGGAAGCGTCCTGATGCTGCTCGCGATTGTGTATCTGGGTATCAACGGCGGGACATTTGACCTGGTTGCGTTGATTGCGAAGAACGGGCCGTGGGCTGCGAGCGCGCCTCTATTCCTGGCTTTTGCCATCGCATTCGTGATCAAGGTGCCCTTATTCCCGTTCCATTCATGGCTGCCCGATGCGCACACCGAAGCGCCGACGCCCGGCTCGGTCATCCTGGCAGCGGTGCTCCTCAAGATGGGCGCTTACGGGTTGATCCGCTTTAATCTGGCGCTCTTCCCTGAGGCCAGCAAGCAATTCGCGCCGTTGATGATGATCCTCGCGGTCATCGGGATTCTGTATGGCGCGATTGTGGCGTTTGCGCAGACGGATGCGAAGAAGCTAGTCGCGTACTCGTCCGTGAGCCACATGGGTTATATCGTCCTGGGCATTTTCAGCCTGAACCAGTTGGGAATCCAGGGCGCGCTATTGCAGATGGTGAACCACGGCATCAGCACCGGCGGGTTGTTCCTCATCGTCGGTTTTCTGTATGAGCGCCGCCACACGCGCGAACTGGCGCGCTTCGGCGGCATTTGGGCGAAGATGCCGCTGTATGGCACACTGGCGCTGCTGTTTACATTGAGTTCGGTGGGGTTGCCCGCCCTGAATGGCTTCGTCGGCGAGTTCGTCATTCTGCAGGGCGCGTTCCAGGCCAACTGGCAGATGACTGCCTTCGCGGCGCTTGGGATGATTCTCAGCGCGGTTTACCTGCTGACGTTCTTCCAGAAGATTTTCCTGGGCGAGAGCCACGATCCAGCCAACGACAAGTTGCAGGACGTCAACTGGCGCGAGGTGCTGGCTGTCGCCCCGCTGCTCGTGTTCGTGTTTGTTATCGGCCTGTACTCACTGCCCTTCTTCAATGCGATGAATGCAAGCGTCACCAGTCTGTTGAGCGTTGCCGGTCTGGCGATGAAATAGATGCGCACATTTGACCTGTTATCACCCGACGCGGCGCTGGCGAAGCTGAATAATGCGCTGGACGCGGCGCGCGTCGCCCCGCAGGTCGAGCGTGTGCCGACAGCCTCGGCGCGCGGGCGCATCCTGGCCGTCGATGTGGTTTCACCCATTCCGTTGCCTGAGTTCCGTCGCAGCACGGTGGACGGATACGCGGTGCGGGCTGGTTCTACCCCTGGCGTATTGCGCGTGGTTGGCGAAGTGCGCATGGGCGAGATAACCTCTCTGCGCGTCAAACTCGGCGACGCCGCGCTGATCCACACCGGCGGAAACGTCCCCGAAGGCGCTGACTCGGTCGTGATGGTCGAACAGGTGAAGTCACTCGACCTGTCGGGCGACGCTGCGTCGGGCAAGATTCAGACGCAGACGCAGGCGGCTCCCGGCGACAACACGATCAAGCAGGGCGAGGATGTCAAAGCTGGCGAGGTTGTCATCCAGGTAGGCGCGCGGCTGCGTGAACAAGAGATCGGCGGGCTGCTGTCCATCGGCATGACCGAAGTTGAGGTCCTGCGTAAACCGCGCGTGGCGTTGATCGCCAGCGGCGACGAGGTTGTCCCCCCGGATGCGCCGATCCGATTGGGTCAGGTGCGCAATATCAATACCCCGATGCTGGCGGCGCTGGTCGAGCGCAGCGGGGGCGTGGCGATTGACTTCGGCATCCTGCCCGACCGGCGCGACGCCTTTGATGATGCCGCTGCGCGCGCGATGCGCGAAGCCGACATGGTCATCTTCATGGCAGGCACTTCCATGAGCGAACGCGACTTCACGCCTGACGTGGTGAACGGGATGGGCAAGCCGGGCATCCTGGTGCATGGGATCGCCTTCCGCCCTGGAAAACCGACGCTCTTTGCGGTCTGTGACGGCATCCCCGTGTTCGGGCTGCCTGGCAACCCGGTCAGCGCGCTGGTCACAGCGGAGCTGTTTGTGAGGCCAACGTTGTGGCGCATGCAAGGCGGCGCTATACCGAAGGCAAATTGGCGATCAGAATTGCTTACCGTCACCGCGCTGCTGAGCCAGGATGTCAAATCGCCGCGCGACCTGGAGCACTGGTTCCCCGTTAAGTTGGCGCCTGCGGTGAAAGGCGCCACACTGCCATCCGCCGAACCAGTCACGACCAAGAGCAACCTCATCTTCGGGCTGGTGCGCGCCGACGGCCTCGTCTGCGCCCCCATCGGCGTCGATCGCCTCACGGCCGGCACGCAGGTCGAAGTGCGGCTGATGGCTTGATCGGTAGTAAAACGCAATCCGGAAGTGATGAGCACGTCGAGGTCGATATCACAACATGATGCCAACACGAGTTGCGACGCATCACCTTACAAGAAGATATTACTGTCAAGTTTATTGATGAGGGACTCAAGTTGTTGCATCATTGCAGGTAATTCTGTGTGTGCGATATCCCAGACAATCTGATTGTCGACAGTGTCGTAACCATGAATAATCCGATTACGAAGACCAATGATGCGTCGGATATCCGGGATGTGGTCAATAACAGAAGGCTCTTCGGTTTTGGCGCGGTTCAGTGCCTCCCCAACAATTTCAAATTGCCTCTCAACGGCGGAGCACAGCATCAGATCACTATCATATTGCTCGAAATCACGCTGATATGTGAATTTGGAAATCAACCTGCACGCACTTGCTGCATCAAGCAACCACTTTTTCACTATGATCTTCATATAGGGTGATCCTGCTGCGGTTTACCGATTCACGGAAGAATGGATTGCCAATTGAGCGCTCTGTCAATAGGTCAACATGCCGCTTGAACAGGCTTTCAAGGGATTCCGCGAACTCAAAATAGCGTCGGGCGTACCCCGGCTGGTCAGAATCGGTGAATGTCGCGACGAAATCGTAATCACTTGTTGCCGGATTAAACGCACCCGTGGCTGCAGATCCAAACAGATCGAGTCGACTCACACCATAACGCTGGCATAGCAACCATAGATCCGCCTTATGTTGTGAAATTTCATCTACCATACTGGTTGTTTCCTCTGCTGGAGATTATAACGACTCTCATACATAGAAGTGATGATGGCGCCTACGCAGTTGCGCAAACCCAAACGAGCCGTTTGCTCTCGCCTCTTTTACGTTTCACGCATCATCTCCGAAATTTGCTCCACGTGCGTGACGATATAGTGGTGCGCCTCAGTCAGGATGCGCCGGCTTTCGCTGAACGTGATCATCCCCACGGCCTTGTCGAAATTTGCCCAGGTGTAGGCCTCGATCTCGGCAGCCTGGATATGCACGGCTGTGTCCTTGACCAACCCGATGAAGTAGCGCACGGATTTCGTGATAGTCTGCTGGTTGCGCTTGAAGTAGTAGGTTTCGTTCAACACGACACCCGGCACCAGTGTGGCGTTTGCCACGCCTGTTTCCTCGTGCAGCTCGCGCCGGGCTGCTTCAATGTCCGTTTCGTTGTTCTCGGCGTGCCCTTTCGGCAAAGCCCAATGACCCGCGTGGTGTTGCACCAGCAGGAACTGATACTCGTTTGCGTCGCGACGCACCGGGACGATGCCAAATGATTGATCTTTCATGGGTTAAACTCGAACCCGAATGATACAGGAAAATGATGTCATCTACTAACACGCTGTTTTGCGGCGATTGCCTGGATGTGTTGCCGCAGTTGCCCGCTGCGGCAGCCCGGCTGATCTATCTCGATCCGCCGTTCAACACCAATCTGCGTCGTTCGGCCTCTGTGTCGCGAACGGCGCGCAAGAGCGGTGCTGCGGCAGCCGGCGCGCGCGCAACGTATGCCGACTCGTTTGGCAGCCCCGCCGCCTATGTGGCGCACATGCGCCCGCGCCGTACGGCCATGCGCCGCGTCCTGGCGTCCAATGGCTCGCTGTTCTTTCACTGCGATTGGCGCATGAGCCACCATGTGCGGCTGTTGCTGGATGAGATATTCGGGCTTTCCAATCCGGCGGCAACTGCGCATGGCGCACCTGGCACGCCTGGCGTCTTTGTCAACGAGATCATCTGGCACTATGGGCTTGGGGCGTCGCGCGCGCGTCGCTCGCTGCTCAGCAAACACGATGTGATCTTCTGGTATGCCAATTCGCCGGACTACACCTTTAACCTGATCCGCCAGGAGCCTACTGCGGCCATGTTGAAGAAATACAGGCACCTGGATGAGCAGGGCCGGCGCTACATGAATTCGTATGGCAAGCGCTACCTCCTGAAGGGCGGCAAACCGCTTGACGACGTCTGGGATTTGCCGGCGATCGCGCCGACATCAGATGCGCGGCACGCTGGGCCTCAGGCCGCTGGTCGCTGGAGGTTGCGCGCCGCCTCGATACCGGGAGCGTCAACGATGTCGCGATCGAAAGCGGCGTGTTCATGCGGGTTGCCGCATTCGATCACAGCCAGATACGCCATACGCGCCATGTCCGCCCCGTCCGCCTGGAGGTCGAATGACGCGGCGGATCTGTCAGGTCACGCTCAACGACGAGCGCTATCTCGCCCATGCCGGCGACCTGCTGCTCGACTGGGCGCTGCTCAACGGCGTCGAGCTGCCGCATGATTGCCGCGCCGGGCAGTGCGGCGCCTGCCGTGTGCGCTTGGTGCAAGGCAGGGTGTTCGGCGGCCATGAGCCCGGCGACGACATGATCCACGCCTGCCAGGCGCGCATCGTCTCCGACATCGCCATCGTCACCGAGGACGTGCCTGATCAGGTCACCCTGTCGGGCAATGTTGCAGACATCGTGCGGCTCGCGCCCGATATCGCCGGCGTCACCATCGAGCAGGCAGCGATGGCTGATGTCATCATCCTGCCACTTCCAATAGACCACACCAGTGCATCGAAAGGCTACTGGTTGCGGCCTACGTTGTTCGTGCCTGGCGAAATACCCGACACAACCGGCTACCTCGACATTGGTGAATCGCTGTACTTCGCGGACAGGACGATCAACAACGCGACGATCTGGTATTACGCCTTCTACAAGAACGTAGCAACAGATGCCGATGTCCCCGGCGTGCCGCTCTGGGCTGAATGGGCGCTGTGCAACCTGGCAATCGCCTACATGCTCATCCCGCTGGCAATCGGTGTGGCCGATCTCAGGCGTTACGAAACGCGCCGGGATGCCGGTCAACCGGAGGACAACCCAAGTCGGATTCAGGCTGACTGGCATGTGAAACGCTATCTCGATGCCATCGGCAAGTATCACGGCCAGAATCGCGAAGTGGCATACCGATGACCATGATCCAAAGGCCATCATCCGGCATCGTAAATATTCCTGGCATGGGAATGCTTGCAAGGTCTGTTCCCATCGAGAACGTGGCCGCAAACTGGTGGCAACAGGGCGGCGTCAACTCGTGTATTGCCGCATATCGAGTGCGTGGCGCTCTCAGCCTGGCTGATTCATATATCAACAAAGCCAATCCCGGCACACACGATCTCTCGGTAATCGCAGGCAAGACCGCGCCGGTATGGTCGGCGGCGAATGGCTGGGAATCGTCATGGGCGAATCAAACCTTATTACAAACCGGATTGATCCCAACTGCCAATCAAACATGGTCTGCCATAGCAGTTGTCAAATCAATAACCGCTGACCAGTCAACCGTATTTGGTGAATATGGCGTGTATCCGATGCACAACGTATTCGCGATGAAGATCAACCACGGGCAGGTCGATTGGGGCAACGGTGAATCGCTTACCGCTGGCACAGTCGCTGATTTAGCCGCCATAAACGTCCTGGCATTGGCCGGGCCAAATGCGTACATTAACGGTGAACTGGTTGCATCGTCCATCGGCGCGTATCGGGCTGGATCAACATTCCAGATTTTCATTGGCGCGAACAACCCCTATAACTGGGGATCAGTTGACGGCGCTTTCATCGGCCACTACAGGGCGCTGGCATTCTTCAACACAGTGCTCACGCAGGCGCAGGTTCAGGCGATAGGCGCTGCTGCTGCCGCGTTATAGGAGAGACACATGAGTTACTCGATACCCAAGAAAGCCAGCGCTTACGTGTTCTATGTCGGTCTGTCTGACCAATCCAACACCAAATTGTTTAAGGCAAGCCCAACCCTGGCCGCTGGCGACTTCAAAATATCGAAGGATGGCGGCGCTTTAGCAAATCTCACCAACCTGCCGACCGTCACGCCGGCTGCAAGTGTGCTGGCGCAAGTGTCACTGACCGCCACTGAGATGACCGCAGACACCATCACCCTTGTGTTCTCCGATCAGGCCGGGGCAGAGTGGTGTGACCTGATCATCGTGCTCCAGACAACTGCGCTGCAAACCGACGATCTCATGCCACTGGCAAGTTATTCCGCGCCAGACAATGCTGATATTGCCACGATCCTGACACGCACTGACGTGGCAACCAGCACGCGCTCAACCTATGCAGGCGCGGATACCGCTGGCACAACCACGCTGCTTTCGCGCATTGCGGCGGCGCTGACGATCACCAGTGGCAAGGTGGATGAGAATGACAAGACTGGTTTCTCACTGTCGTCTGCCGGTGTTGCGGCGATCTGGAATGCCCTGATCACAGGGCTGACCGTGGTTGGCAGTATCGGCAAGCGATTGGTGGACTACGTGGATGCGACGATCAGCAGCCGGAATGAAATTGGCCCGGCCAATTCTGATATTGCCGCGATTAAAGCGCGCACCGATCTCCTGCCCGACGATCCGGCCAGTAACACCGCAGTTGCCACGCGGCTGGCAGGATCAGCCTACAGCGCAGCTCCTACTGTGTCGCAAGTGGCAGATGCGGTCTCGGCGGCTTCTGATCCACTGTTGAATTTAGTGCCTGGCGCGTATGCAGTGGGAACTGCCGGTCACGCACTGGGTGGCATTCCAACTGTTGCGCAGGTTGTGGATGGCGTGTGGGACGAACCGATCGGTGGGCATGTGGATGCCAACTCAACCGGCCAGAAGCTGAACACAGCGGCAAGCGGCGTAGGCAGCGGCCCGATTCAATGGGTGTACACGCTTACTGACGTGGCAACTCATCTGCCAGTCCCGCAGGCATATATATGGGCAACCACTGATGCGATTGGAAGCAACATCGTCGCGCAAGGACTTACAGATAACTTTGGCGTCGTCACGTTCTACCTGAGTGCTGGCACTTACTACATTTGGCGTGTCAAAGCTGGCTGGATATTCGCAAACCCGGACGCTGAGGTGGTGGCGTAATGGGAAGTGGGAGCGGCGTTCGAATTACGCTTATCACTCCGTGGCGAGTGACGCAGATCGATTCCACAGCGCCATCGCTGCCAGTCAGCTTCAAGTCGATCACCGATCTCGTGGGTGCCAGGATCGCGGAACTTATCACGCTCTACAACATCACGTCGCTGATCGGCAACTCCAATGCCCTGCCATACATCGCCACTGTCGTCAGGCAGGGCAGCTTCCAGGATAACCCAGTACAGAAACGCAT
>Ga0118677_10007576_pt2 | contig 12643 bp, 11 predicted proteins | sample AliMusrvi5mmetaG_FD_86154 | JGI IMG/M metagenome (GOLD analysis project Ga0118677, IMG submission 86154)
TGAAGAATATGATCCGGCCCCGGTTCCGAAACGGAAGGCCGGCCCTTTGCGCCAGCTCGCGAATTTGGTATCGCCGGGAGTTTGAAAAAGAGGATCTTATGAGAAAGCGAGGTTGGTGGTTCGCGGCGTTCTTCCCGGCTTTCTTTATGGCGGGCTGCGCGACCACCACGGTTTCCTCGGATTACAACCGGGCCGTTGATTTCTCGAAGTTCAAGACCTACGCCTGGGTGGGTGCCCCGGAGTCTTCGGGGGATCTCCGGTTTGATACCCCGGATCTTCGCGAGGCGATCCGTCGGTCGATCGAGGCGGAATTGACGTCCAAAGGGCTCGAGAATACCGCGGCGGGCCATCCGGATGTGCTTCTGAAATATTACATTACCGTGGAGCAGAAAAAGGAAGAGGTCGGAGGAGGTTATCCTCCGGTGTTTAGTTCCCGTGGGGCGTACGCCGGCGTGGCCGGGCCCACTCCCTCCATGGTTCGGAACGCAGCGACCTTTCACTATGAGGAAGGGACTTTCGTTCTGGATATGGTGAGTCCCGGCTCCGGCGAGATCCTGTGGCGCGGGACTCTCGCGGGCATGCTGGATCCGGGGGCAACGCCCGCCAAAAGGATAGAGCGTGTTCCCGGCGAGGTTGCGAAGATCCTGAAGAAGTTTCCCCCGCGGGCGTAGGCTTTTCACGCGGGTTTGATGCCGTAACCCGGCAATCAAAGAGAAAAAAGGGTTCCGGATGATTTTATGCTGAGTTTTTGATCATTCAACTTAGAAGGGAGGTAAGTATGAGGGCTGTCGCGGTCGGTATTTGTATGGGGGTCATTTTGACGGCGGGTTTTCCTTTGTTCGCCGAGAGATGGGACGAGGAGTTACGAGTGGGTAAACAGGCCGACCAGTTTGAAGCGAGCTGCGCGGCTGAGTTGGAGACTTATTGCAAAGACGTTCCGCCTGGCAAAGGGCGTCTCATCGCTTGCATTAATTCGCACAAAGAAAACATTTCACCCGAGTGTAAAAGTGCGGTCTCCGAAGCCTCAAAGACGGTCCAGGATATCCCTGAAGACCTGAACTGGTTTGCCGCTGCGTGCCTGGATGATATCGAGAAGTTGTGTAAGGCCTCGGCCATCGACCCGGCTTCGATCTCGAAATGTCTTGATGATAACAAGGACCAACTCTCCACGAAGTGCAACGAGCTTCGTGAGCAGAGGGCTCAAAGGGCCGCCGGAAGATAAAGGGTTCTGGGGTTCCGCTCATATATTTCCAAAATACCAACAGAGGAGAATGAGAAAATGAAGAAATGGATCGTCATGATGCTCTTAGGAGTCCTTTTTATCGCGCACGGTTCAGCCCTTGCCGAGGGCGGGCCGATGGAAAAACTTGCGGCAAAGAATATCGACAGGGTGGAGACGGGATGTCAGGTTGAGCTTGAGACCTATTGCCAGACCGTAACGCCCGGTGAAGGGCGCGGCCTGGCCTGTATTTACGCGCACAATGACAAACTCTCAGCGAAGTGCGAGAAAGCTCTATACGACTCCGCGGAGGAATTCGAGAATGCCGCAAAGAATCTGGACGCGTTCGTTGGAGCTTGCAAGGGTGACATCGAGAAACTCTGTTCGAAAGTCGTCATTGGCGAAGGGCGCATTCTGAAGTGTCTTGACGAGAATAAGAAAAATATTTCCGCGGATTGTAATGAAGTGCGCAAGAAAATGAAAGGCGATCTTGGAAAGAAGAAGGACATCGATTACCAGTATCGCACCGCGAAGATTCAGTAATTCAGAGGCTCAGGGAACATGAAAATGAAAAAGTGTTCAGCCGGTCTCTGAATTACAAGGACAATGATCTCAACAATAAAAAATAACATCAGGAGCTTATGACGCTTCCGGGTCATAAAACCAAGATCATCGCGACCATTGGGCCCGCGTCTGACTCGCCGGAAATGTTGGTGCGGCTGATTCGCGCCGGGCTTAATGTGGCGCGGCTCAACTTTTCGCACGGTGATTTTTCCGGTCATGCGGAGAGTATCGCGCGAATTCGCGCGGCTGAGCGTGTCACGGGTTTGCGTGTTGCCATTATGGCGGATTTGCCCGGGCCCAAGATGCGTCTCGGGATAATCGACCCGGAGCCGATCCTGCTATGCGCCGGCGAGAGCTTCACGCTTACGAGCGAAGATATCATTGGTAGCCGTGAGCGCGTCTCTATGAGCTTCGCGTCGCTCCCAAAGGTTGTAAAGCCGGGCGACAAGCTCTTTCTCAATGATGGCCTGGTGCAATTGGTGGTCGAACGCGTCGCGGGGAGCGAGGTCCACTGCAAAGTCGCGGCGGGCGGGGAACTGCGATCCAAAAAAGGGCTCAACCTTCCTGGGATCGATCTCGGCATCAGCGCTTTCACGGAGCATGACCGGGCTTGTCTTGAATTCGCGCTCAAAAACGGCGTGGACGCGGTCAGTCAGTCGTTTGTCGAGACCGCCGCGGATATCGAAGCCGTGCGTTTGGCCTCGAAAGCCTTTGGTAAAACCCCCTTCATTATCGCGAAGATCGAGCGTCAGGGGGCTCTCAAAAACTTCGACGAGATCCTCAACGCCGCGGACGGGATCATGGTGGCACGCGGCGATCTCGGAGTGGAGGTGCCGATCGAGGAAATGGCGATTTTGCAGAAGCAACTCATTGCCAAGGCGAGCCTCGCGGGGAAGCCCGTGATCACCGCGACGCAGATGCTTGAATCGATGGTGAACAGCCGTTTACCTACGCGCGCTGAGGCGACGGATGTCGCCAACGCTATTCTGGACGGTACGGACTGCATCATGCTTTCCGGCGAGTCCGCGATGGGAAAATATCCCGAGGAAGCCGTGGCGATGCTGGCGAAGATCGCCGCCTTTACGGAGGTCCACCGTCCTCCGACGAGGTTGAACGATCTGAAAACGATGTCCAGCCAGCACCATCCCACGACAGCCGCGGAAGCCATCGCGTTAGTGGTCGAGAACGCTTTGGAGACGGTGCCCTGCGCGGCCGTATTCGTCCCCACACGCACCGGTACCACCGCGCGGATGATCTCGCGCTTTAATCCGGAGGTGTGGATCGTGGCGATAAGTCCCGATGCGGGTGTTTGTCAGGGCTTGGCGTTCTCCTACGGGGTTTGTCCTGTCGCACTCAAAGAGGATCCGGAGAACTGGAACAGTTTTGCCCGCGAGTGGCTTCGTGAATATGACGTGCCGGGCGCCGTCGCCATGCTTGTGGCCGGCCCATCGCCGCACGATCCCGGCGCCAATCACCGGATCGAATTTCTGCGTGTCGGCGAGAAATGGGAGAAGCACTAAGCCTTGCGAACAAATCCTGAAATGGACGGGATTTTTAACCATTCTCCTTTAGCGGAGCGAAGCCTCGTGGTAGAATTCTTTGCTTTTCGAACAAGACGGAACGAACTTGTCGGGTCTGAGACTGAGACTTGATCATTACAAAAAGAAAGGCGTCATCTTGATTTTCCCCCCCCAAAAAATCCAAATCCCTCTCTCATGTGGCGCACTTCCCCAAGAACGCAAGCCTGCGTTACCTGTCGGTGGGGATACTCTTCGCGTTGTTCCTTGTTCCCAAAATGGCCTTGGCAAGCGGGCTTACGGCCTATGAGCAAGGACAGCCGAGTATCGGGACGGCGAGTGTCGGGCAGGCGGCGTACGCGGAAGATGCGTCGATCGCTTATTTCAATCCGGCGGGTATGACCCATCTTGAGCGCTCCGAACTGGAGTTGGGGAGCCAGCTTCAGATCTATACGGCGAAATTTAAAACGGACGGGAGTGTCACGAATCCCTACACGGGAAGTAACGGGGGCAACGCGGGGATGATCATCCCGGGGGGCGGCCTCTATTATGTGCAGAAGTTGTTTGACGGAAGAGCCGCCGCGGGTCTTGCCCTGAACGCTCCCGCGGGATTCGGTCTCCGCTATGAGCATGGCTGGAAGGGACGATATCTCATCCAGGAAGCCACGGTGGCCGTTGCCAACATCAATCCTTCGGTCGCGTACAAGATCACGGATTGGCTCTCTGTCGGAGCCGGCCTTTCGGTCTATTACGCCTTGGCCAAGGAAGAGATGGCCATTAATAATCCCGGGCTCAACAATCCTGACGGCACTCTTAAGATCACGGCGACCGATTGGCGCGTCGGCTATAACCTCGGGGTGTTGCTGGAACCCCGGAAGGGGACGCGGGTGGGTGTGGCCTACCGCTCTCAGGCGGATTTTAATTTGAAGGGGAAAGCAAAGACCGAGGGTATCGGAACTTTCTTGAGCAATCGGGGATTAAGCGGCCATCCCAACATGGACATCAGCCTGCCTATCGCGAGAAGCATCACGGTGAGCGGCTATCAGGACCTGAACGCGCAGTGGGCGGTACTCTGCGACGTGGGCTGGCAGGACTGGAGCGCGTTCAATCATCAAACGATCAAGACGCCTCGAACGGAGCAAAGCATCAATGAGGACTGGAAGGATACTTACAGGCTCGGCCTGGGTGCCCATTACCGGCCCATTCAGAAGCTGCTGCTCAAGGCGGGTTTTTCGTACGATAGCGATCCGACTTCGCTCGCGAACCGTCTTCCCAATATGCCGGTGGCCGAGCAGTGGCGCTACGCGACGGGGCTTGATTATGATCTCAACAAAAATATGGTGATAAGCCTCAATTATGAGTTCATTGATCTGGGGAGGGCCCGTATTGACAAAGATCTTCCCGAGATCAATGTGGATTCCTCAAAGCCGCCGGTCTTTCCCGGAAGGTCCTTTGATGGGAACTACAATCAGTTTGTCAACTGCATCGGATTTACGTTCCGGTGGAAGTTCGGCAAGGGAGAAGTCGACAGTAAAAAAGATAATGCGGTGAACCCCGCGAGCCCTGTGCGGTTCTAACAATCAGAGGAGAGTGACGCGATGCGATACGCGATGATGATGTCTTTTTTGATACTGATAGGGAGTGTTCAGGGCCTGGCCGCGGAGGTTCAGCGGCCGATCGTTTATCCGAAAAACGGGCAAACCATGGAGAAGCAATCCCTGGATGCGGGTGCCTGCCGCTCTTGGGCGATGCAGCAGACAGGGATGGATCCCGCTTATCTTGAGGGGCAGCTCTCCGTGGCCGGGTCTCAGACGGCGCCGAAGGAAATGCCGATCGCCCGTGGCGCGATCCGGGGAGTTGCGGCCGGCGCGGCACTCGGCGGGATCAATAAAAGTATGGATGATGGCGCCGGCAAAGGCGCGACGATGGGCGTGACGGCAGGGGCGATGCGTGGTTTGGCCCAAAGGCGCGACAATGCGCGCGCGGCGCAAGTTCAACAATCCCAGCAGCAAGTGCAGCAGATCCAGAATCAGTATTCCACCTACAATCGAGCTTTTTCGGCCTGCATGACCGGCAAAGGCTACAGCGTCAGTTAACTGCGGGTTTTGTTTCCCGGAACCAACCTCAAATATAAGGAAATGATCATGAAATCGAAAAGGCTTATTCAGTTTCTTATTCCGGTACTCGTGGCGGCTCTTGTCTCCGGATGCGCTTCAACGGACGTGAGCGATACGCAGATCAATTACGTCGGCCAGCTTCCGAGGCCCAATACGATCTGGGTCTACCGCTTTGCCGCGACGCCTTCCGACATGCCTGCCAATGCGTCTATTGCCGGACAATTTGATCCGAGCATACCTCAAACGGCAAGCCAAACCGCCACCGGACGCAGGTTGGGTTCCGAAATAGCAACTCAACTCGTGGGATCGATCATGGGGATGGGATTACCGGCGAGGCTTGCTTTTTCGCCCTCCCAGCCACAGATCAATGACCTTGTGATCCGGGGCTACCTTCTCTCGGTCAATCAAGGTGATGCTGCCACGCGCGTCGGGATTGGTTTGGGTGCCGGTGCGTCTGAACTGAAAACCATGGTCGAAGTCTATCAGATGACACCCCAAGGGCTACGCAAACTCGGATCCGGGGTTGCGGATTCCACAGGAGGAAAAACACCGGGCGGCGCGGTGGGTCTTGCCACGCTTCTCGCCACCGGCAATCCCGTGGGGCTTATTGTGGGCGGCGGCATGAAAGTTTATCAGGAGGAAGATGGCAGTAGCACGGTTCAGGGACGGGCCCAGCAGACCGCGCAAGAGATCGCGAGCCGGCTCCAGACCCGCTTCCAGCAACAGGGCTGGATTTGAGACGAACGGATTTTTTCTTTGAAGCAGTTTTTCCACTAACAAGAGAGAGAAAAAATGAAAAAAAACAAATTAACATCGAGCATCAGTCTCGGAGTGAGTCTCGCGACTTTGTTCATGCCCACGCCCGGTATCTGTAGGACGAATCAAGATGACAAGCAGCCTGTGCGCCAGCTCGTGAGCGGAGAAATGGGTTCCGCAAGCGCGACGGCAAGTATTGATGGCAAACAACTTCCAGCGCCCGATGCGAAATTTGGCGGTGTGATCAACAATGACGCCCTTACATCGAAACCCTGGTGGGCTCCGCGCACCGTACCGCCCAAAGGCGCACCCAATGTGCTGCTTATCATCACCGATGACTCGGGCTTCGGTGTGCCAAGCACCTTCGGCGGCGTCATCCCGACGCCCGCGATGGATCGTCTTGCCGAGAGCGGCCTTCGCTACAATAATATTCATTCCACGGCGCTGAGTTCCCCGACGCGTGCCGCGCTCATTACCGGCCGCAATCACCACTCGGCAGGGTTTGGTGTGGTTTCCGAGCAGTCCACCGGCTTCCCCGGCTACAACAGCATTATCGCCGAGGACAAGGCTACGATCGGACGCATGCTGCTTGATAACGGCTACGCTACCTCGTGGTTCGGGAAGGATCACAATACACCGTCCTTTGCGGCGAGTCAGGCCGGACCGTTTGACCAGTGGCCCACCGGCATGGGCTTTGAATATTTTTACGGTTTTGTGGGTGGGGATGCGAACCAGTGGCAACCGAACCTGTACCGCAACACGACTCAGATCTATCCGTTTGAAGGAAAGCCCGGCTGGAATCTGGTCACCGGGATGGCCGATGATGCCATTGATTATCTCAATCGTATGAATCAAACGATGCCCGAGAAACCCTTCTTCATGAAATACGCGCCGGGAGCCACTCACGCGCCGCATCATCCGACGAAGGAATGGGTGGAGAAGATCCATAACATGCATCTCTTTGATGAAGGGTGGAACAAGCTTCGCGAGAGGATCTTCGCGAATCAGAAGCGTCTCGGGGTGATCCCTCAGAATACGCAATTAGAACCTTGGCCCACGAAACTCCTCAAGAACTGGGATGATCTGACAGCCGACGAGAAGAAGCTTTACATTAAACAGGTGGAAGTCTTTGCCGCCTTCGCTGCCTACAACGACTACGAGATCGGGCGGGTCATTCAGGCGATCGAGGACATGGGGAAGCTCGACAACACGTTGATCATCTATATCAATGGTGACAACGGCACCAGTGCTGAAGGGGGACCGCTCGGTACGCCCAATGAAGTCGCGTTCTTCAACGGCATTAATTTGATGCCCGTTGCGGATCAGATGAAGTGGTATGACGTTTGGGGGACCGAGCAGACCTACAACCACATGTCGGCCGGTTGGTCGTGGGCCTTCGACACACCGTTTACCTGGTTCAAGCAGAACGCGTCCAGACTCGGCGGCGTCGGCCAGAACATGGTGGTTTCATGGCCGGCACGCATCAAGGACAAGGGAGGGCTGCGAGAGCAGTTCTGCCACGTGATCGACATTGTGCCGACGATTCTCGAGTCCGCAGGCATCCAGGCTCCCGAAACCGTGGACGGCATCAAGCAGGCCCCTATCGAAGGTACGAGCCTCGTCTACACATTCGATCAGGCGAATGCCAAAGTTCCTTCGCGGCATACGACTCAGTATTTCGAGATGTTTGGCCAGTGGGCGCTCTATCACGAAGGATGGCTGCTCAGCACCAAGGTGAACCGCGCGCCATGGGAAGTCATGGGAGCAGCGAATCCCGACCCGCTGAACAACCAGGTGCTTGAGCTCTACGACCTGAACACGGACTTCAGCCAGTCCAAGAATGTTGCCGATCAATATCCCGATAAGGTAAAGAAGATGAAGGCGATGTTCATTGAGGAAGCCAAGAAGTACCAGGTTTTCCCGATGGATGCCTCGGTTGCCGGTCGCCTTGTGGCTCCACGTCCGAATATCACGGCCGGCCGCACGGAGTTTGTTTATACCAAACCCATGGTCGGTCTACCTCAGGGCGATTCGCCGTCCATCCTGAACAGCTCATACACCATTACGGCGGACATCGAAGTCCCTGCCGAAGGAGCCGAAGGTATGATCCTGACCTCAGGCGGCCGGTTCGCCGGTTACGGATTTTATTTGCTCAAGGGGAAACCGGTGTTCCTATGGAACCTCGTCGACTTGAAGCGCATTCGGTGGGAAGCTTCTGAGGCGCTTACTCCCGGTAAGCACACCGTTGAATTCGACTTCAAATACGACGGGCTTGGAGTAGGAACGCTCGCATTCAACAATATGAGCGGTCTCGGCCGCCCCGGTACCGGCATGCTTAAGGTGGATGGAAAGGTCGTGGATACCCAGGCCATGCCGCACACGCTTCCCATGATCCTGCAATGGGACGAGAGCTTTGATATCGGCTCGGATACATTGACGGGCGTAAACGATGCGGATTACCAGCCGCCGTTCACTTTTACGGGAAAACTCAACAAATTGACGATCAAGATTGACCGGCCGAAGTTGTCGCCCGAGGATATCAAGACACTCAGAGCGGCTCAGCAGAACAACAAAGCCAGCGAGTAAAGTTCGTTTGTTTCGTGACCATGCGGGCTGCTCCGAAATCCTCCGGAGCGGCTCGCACGTCTCATGATGACGGTGATATTAAATTGAAAGGGGATTGCAATATAAAAAAGATCTTAGCGCTCACTTCCGTGGCCGAAGCCGCCACGGGCGTGTTGCTGATTGTCGTTCCATCGCTCGTTGGGCGGCTGTTGCTTGGCGCGGAACTTACCGGAGTTTCCATCCCGGTGGCGCGCGTGGCTGGCATCGCCTTGATCGCGCTGGGTGTCGGGTGTTTTCCAGGAAGCTCTGTGCTCCGCGGTATGTTGGCGTACAACGTCCTTGCCACGCTTTACCTTTTGTATCTTGGTATCCGCGGTGAATGGGTTGGGTTGCTGTTGTGGCCGACGGTTGTTTTGCACGCAATTCTGACGACGTTTCTGATTTTGGCGTTCATAAGTGACAGAGGTACGAAGTTTCATGAAAGCGAATAAGGAGAAACGGGATGAAAAAAAATAAACTAACATCCACGATAAGTCTTGGAGTCAGTTTGGCGACGGCGTTCGCTCCGACAACCGGAATATGTCAGACTGAACAATCGAAGTTTGAGCCGGATCGCACCCAGCTTCCGATCCATGAGCCGCAATACCCGCGCAGTACGGTGCTCGATGCTAGGAATGCTACGGCGCCGGTGCAGTTCAGCGTCAAAGCTCCGGCCGGAGCGCCCAACGTGCTCATCGTCCTGATCGACGATATGGGATTCGGCCAGTCCAGCGCCTTCGGCGGGCCTTGCAGTATGCCCAACGCGGAACGGCTGGCGAATGAAGGTCTTCGCTTTAACAGGTTCCACACCACCGCGCTCAGTTCACCGACCCGCGCGGCTCTTCTAACGGGAAGGAATCACCACACCGCGAATATGGGTTCGATTACAGAGACCGCGACGGCCTTTCCGGGAGATACCGGGAAACGGCCGGAAAGTGTGGCGCCTCTCGCGAAGATGCTTCGTTACAACGGCTACTCCACTGCCGCATTTGGAAAAAATCATGAAACGGCTGCCTGGGAAGTGAGCAATTCAGGTCCGACCGATCGCTGGCCGACCCGCTCGGGGTTTGATAAGTTCTACGGTTTCATGGGCGGAGAGACGAACCAGTGGTCGCCTTTGATCTATGAGGATATGACCAAGGTGGAGTTGCCGAATGATCCCAATTATCATTTTATGACCGATATGACGGATCACGCGATCAGTTGGATGCGGTCTCAAAAAACATTCACTCCGGAAAAACCTTTTTTCATTTACTTTGCCCCCGGCGCGACGCATGCCCCCCATCATGTGCCGAAGGGATGGATCGAAAAGAACAAGGGAAGGTTCGATCAGGGTTGGGACAAGCTGCGCGAGGAAACGCTCGAGCGCCAGAAAAGACTCGGCGTTGTTCCGATGGACACGAAGCTCGCGCCCAAACCCGCAGCGATCAAGGATTGGGACAAACTCAGCGCGGATGAGAAAAGACTCTTCGCCCGGCAGATGGAAGTCTTTGCCGGATTCGCGGAGTACACCGATCACGAAGTCGGCAGGCTTCTCAAGTCGATCGAGGATATGGGACAGATGGAGAATACGCTTGTTTTCTACATCCTCGGGGATAACGGAGCCAGCGCCGAAGGCGGCATGAACGGTGTCTTTAACGAAATGTCGTATTTCAATGCCGTGCCGGAAACGGTTCAGGAGATCCTGAAGCACTATGACGACCTTGGCAGTGCCAAGACCTACAATCATTACGCGGCGGGATGGGCCGTCGCGGGAGATACTCCTTTCATGTGGACCAAGCAGGTGGCGTCGAATTACGGCGGGACCCGCAACGGTATGGTGGTTTCTTGGCCCAAATATATCAAAGCCCAAGGCGAAGTCCGCTCGCAGTGGCATCATGTGATCGACGTGGCGCCGACCATTTTGGAAGCCGCCGGCCTGCCCCAGCCCAAAGTCGTGGATGGCGTCGAGCAAACTCCGATTGAAGGTGTGAGTATGCTTTATGCCTTCAACGATGCCAACGCCAAAGATCGCCATCTGACCCAATACTTCGAGATCTTCGCGAACCGTGCCATTTATCACGACGGATGGTACGCGGGCACCATTCACAAGGCGCCGTGGGAGCCCAAGCCGCGGGCCACACTTGAAAATGACAAGTGGGAACTTTATGACACGACCAAGGATTTCAGTCTGGCGAATGACCTGGCGGCTCAGGACCCGAAGAGGCTGAAACAAATGCAGGATCTTTTCATGAAGGAAGCGGTGAAATACCCGGTGCTTCCGCTTGATGACAGGTTTTATGAGCGTATGGACGCTTCCCTCGTCGGGCGGCCGGATCTCTTGGCCGGTCGCACATCCCTGACGGTTTTTGAGGGAATGACCGGGATGTCCGAGAACGTGTTTATTAACACGAAGTGCCGCTCTCACTCCATCACGGCGGAGGTCAATATCCCGGCAGGCGGCGCAAATGGCGTGATCCTCGCGCAGGCCGGGCGCTTTGGCGGGTGGAGTTTGTATCTTAAGGATGGCAAGCCCACTTACACCTACAATCTCCTTGGAATGAAACGCACGACGATTGTCGGGACGGAGAAGGTGCCGAACGGGAAAGCGATCATCCGGTATGAATTTGCCTATGACGGAGGCGGCATGTTCAAGGGCGGGACGGGAACGCTCTTCGTGAATGATGAGAAAGTGGGGGAAGGGCATATCGATCGCACCCAGATCTTCTTTTCGGCCGATGAGGGTGCCGATGTCGGGGAAGACGGTGAAACGCCGGTTGTTGAGGATTACGGCATTCCGGCGCCCTATTATTTTACCGGCACGATCGATAAGGTCACGATCGATCTGAAGCCCGTGGAACCTGCGACGGCCAAGGCCCAGGCGCAGGCGCAGAAGGAAGTCGCCCAAAAGAAGGCCGTTTCCGACTAAGGATAGCTCGAAAAAGCTCTAGAAAACCAGGAGGTCACACGTGAAGAATAAAAACTTTTTTTGGGGGATGGCCATTTTTTTGACCGTTTTGGCCGGGGCCGTGACCGGCGCTGAGACTGCCGTTCCCGCGGAACCAGCGCAGGAGAAAGCTCAAGCGATGGTGATAGTGGACCGCATGTCCGGGTTCCTTGCCGGCGCCAAAAGTTTCAGCGTAACGATGGATACCGGCTTCGACGCGGTGCAGGCCTCTGGTCAGAAGATCGAATTCGGCGAAACGCGGCAGGTGGTGCTCGACCGTCCCGGACATCTCCGTGTCGACGCGACGGCGCGCGACGGGAAAAAAAGCCGGGTTTCTTTTGATGGAAAGGACCTGGCCCTTTTTTACGAGCAAAGCAACGTTTACGCGAGTGATCCTAAAACCGGTACGGTGGATGATGCCGTTCAGTATTTTACCGAGGATCTTGGCTTGCGCCTGCCGCTGGCCATGATGTTGTCCTCGAAACTGAAGGATCTTCTGGAACATAAGGTGCGCGAGGCGGCCATCGTTGAAGATTCGTTCATCGGCGGTGTTTCTTGCGATCACCTGGCCTTGCGCGGAGACGAGGCCGATATGCAGGTTTGGATCGCCAAGGGAGATAACCCGTTGCCTCAGAGGATCGTGATCACCTACAAGCGGGAGAAGGGTGCGCCGCAGTTCTGGGCGCAATTCAGCCATTGGAATCTTTCGCCCGAGGTTCCGGATGCGTTATTTACTTTCAACCCGCCTCTGGGTGCGAAAAAGATTCTATTCTCACCCAAGCAGAAGACCCGAGCCAAAGGGACGGACGTGAATGCGGGGGTGAAGTCATGAGCGAGATGAAAGGGATCAAGGGGATGTCTTGGGGCGCGTTGCTCGTGAGCGCTTTTTTTCTGATCAATCTGATCTGGCTGTGTTTCAAGGAATTTTTTGAACGATTAG
>Ga0118677_10008253_pt1 | contig 12643 bp, 8 predicted proteins | sample AliMusrvi5mmetaG_FD_86154 | JGI IMG/M metagenome (GOLD analysis project Ga0118677, IMG submission 86154)
CATGATATTGACCGAGTGTTGGACTTCCTCGGTCGCGGAGCGACCCTGCGAAGGTAGCCGTGGGTTTCAACCCACGGTTTTACGGACGGGAGGTCATTGCGTCGCGGCGCGACGCTTGATGGAGCGGCTCCGGATCGTAGTCTCCGGTTTCAAGCGTCGCGGCGCGACGCAAGCGCATTTGGATGATGCCAACCGTGGGTTGAAACCCCACGGCTACCATCATGAAGTCGCTACCGCGACTAGGAGGGCGGTCCTGCAATCGTGAGATGTGTATAAGGATCAGGGCGTTGCCCTTGGGGCTACCTTGGGGTAGGCCTACGGCCTGCAAGATTTCCGAGCATTGACGGTTCATTGGATGAGAGAAATCCCAAAACCTCGTTAAGTTAGCGCCATTCGCCACTAGCCCCTAGCCCCTGACCGCTAGTCCCTCGATTCGAGCCGCCAGTGAGGATTTCCTGAAAGTCCGGCGATCCGTTGACCGTAACCTGGTATCACCATGCAACCGAAATTTTACAATCAACCGACTTCCATCGCAGCCCGGGTCCGCAATATCGCCCTGCTTTGTTGGCTGCCGCTCAGTGTGTTTTCCATAACAGCCGCTAAGGCGGAAGATCCCCAGCCGCCGGTGATCGATCCAGGCCAGCCGGGGACGGCACCGTCTGATGCGATCGTGTTGTTTGATGGCAAGGACATGTCGAAGTTCCGCGGCCAGAACAGCCCCGAATCGAAATGGAAACTCGAAAACGGGGTGATGGAAACCACCTCCGGTGGCGGGATTTTTTCCAAGGAGGAATTCGCGGATTGCCAGTTGCACGTCGAATGGGCGTCGCCCAGCGTCGTGAAGGGCGAGGGTCAGGGCCGCGGCAACAGCGGCGTCTATCTGATGGGGCGCTATGAGATCCAGGTGTTGGATTGCTATAATAACAAAACCTATCCGAACGGCCAGTGTGGCGCGTTCTACGGACACAACGCACCGCTGGTCAATGCCTGCCGCAAACCCGGCGAGTGGCAGGCCTATGATATTGTTTTCCACGCGCCCAAGAAGGCTGCCGACGGCAAGGTGCAGCCGGGATCATTCACCGTGTTTCACAACGGGGTACTGATCCAGGACCACATCCCGGTCGGGGCGGAAAGCACCACCGCCGCACCGCTCAATGGTTATGCCGAGAAAGCACCGCTCTACCTGCAGGACCACGGCAATCCGGTGCGCTTCCGCAATGTGTGGGTGCGCAAACTCAACCCTTAAGCAAGCCGAACGCGTCCGCGCCGATCCCGAACTCAGGAAATAACCCTCAGAACCCCGGTGCCGGGACGGTGGACTGGTCGCGTTCCTCACAGCGGCGGCGCAGGATGCGTTCAGCGATTTCGCGGATCATTTCGGCGAGCAGGAGCCAGAGGTGCGAACCCTGGCGGTAATCGGCGGGGGCGATGTGCTTGACGCGGCCGGCATGGGTGGAGAGTTGATAGCACTTGCGGAACGAGCGACCGCTGAGGTCGTCGGGATTATAGACGGCGATGCCATGGCCGCCGTTGCGGTTCATCACGGTGAAGCACGGGACATCGGTCGGGCCGTCGCCGACATAGACCATGTTCTCGAAGGGGATCGGTCGTTGTTCGTGGGGCATGTGATCGTTGACATCCTGATCGTAGTTGAGCATGCCCTTGTTGATGCGAAACAGGTACTGGGTCTTGGTGGTGTGGGAGATCACGCGTTTGGGAAAACTGATCCGGCCCTCGGCATCCTCACCGAACTCGCAGCCGAAAATGGCCTTGACAAAAGGTCGCAAGCGGGACCCGTCCAACAGCGCCTTGAGGCCGGAGGAAATGATATAATGTTCCACCCTGATGTCGGCGGCCTCGTGTTCCGCAGTCAGCGCGGCGGCGGGCAAGGCCCCAAACAATTCCGGCAGTCCGGGAAAAAACCGCAACCCCCCACCCAGCTCGACCAGCCGTTTGTTAGTCACGTTGTCCATGCCGAGGTAATCGAGCAGGCATTTCATATACGCCAGCTCGCCATCCCATTTCTGGTCGCTGACCAACGAATCGCATTTTCTCCAGAACTGGACCGGGTCAATCCCGAATTCGGGAAACAACACGTCATCCTGCATGTAGCGCGGGCTGAGCGTTTGGTCGTAATCGTAAACCAGCGCGATGATGTTTTGCGGAGCTGCCATCGGGGGCTACATCCAAACAAGCGAGACGCCCCGCGACAAGACGAAAATCACGGGGAGCGCTTTGATTTCTGCTCGACATGTGGCTGGCCGGGTGCTTGGATTGCGGCAAGATGAAACCGCAAATCCGCATTTTTTCGGGGCTGGCGTTGGCCTGCCAGTTTCTCGCCCTGCCCGTTATTGCGGCGGAGGCAAGCACTCACAAGCTGTCCGAGTGGAAACTCGGCAAGGTATTGTTCGGGGAAAAGATCACCAAAACCGATCTTAAAGGTAAGGTGGTGGTGATCGAGAACTGGGGGGTCCATTGTCCGCCGTGCATCGCCTCGCTGCCGCACCTCGCCGAACTCGACCAGAAGAACCGGGACAAGGGATTGCGCATCATCGGTGCCGAGAGCCAGGGCAGCACCAAGGAACAGATCAAACCGTTGATCGAAAAAGCCAAAGTCGAATATACGATCACGGCTGGAGCCGAGGGACCGATCCAGGTGACCGGCATTCCGCGCGCGTTTGTCTTCGGCACCGACGGCAAGTTGGTTTACGACGGGCAACCGGCGGATTCGGCGTTCGAGAAAGCCATCGACGATGCGCTCGGGGAGGTGAAGACCGCCGTGGTGCCGGTTGCCACGGTTGCCTCCGGACCCTTGATTCCAATGCGGGCCTGGACCAACGCCGAGGGCCATGAAATCCGCGCCGCTGTCAAAAAGGCCAATGAGATGAATGTCACCTTCCAACTGGCTGACGGCCGCGAGGCCACATATCAATTAGATAAACTTTCCGCGGATTCGCGGCAGGTCATCGCCGCCGCCCTCAAGCCGAAACAGTGACCCTGAAGAGGGAAATGCCGCTGCTCCATTTGGCGGCTTTTTCCGCGACCAGGCCGCTACCCAGGGCGTTGCTCTGGTCCTTATACACAGTTCGCGGGGAATGATTCCCCTCATGGTATGGATCGCGGGTTGGTTCTTCCTTGGTCGCGGAGCGACCCCCGAAGGTAGCCGTGGGTTTCAACCCCACGGTTCAGCGGACGGGAGGATATTGCGTCGCGGCGCGACGCATGATGGGGCGGCCTCGGATCGTATTCCCCGGTTTCAAACGTCGCTCCGCGACGCAAGCGCATTTTGATGATGTCAACCGTGGGTTGAAACCCCACGGCTACCATCATGAGGTCGCTCCGCGACCAGGAGAGAGGTCCTGCAATCATGAGATGTGTCAGAACCCGGCGGCGTCGAGTTCCTTGGCGAAGGCTTCGAGATCCTTGTAGTCGTTGCGCCAGGTGGTGTACATCGCGCCGATGACGCCCTTGACGTCCTTGGCAGCGGCCAGCCACGGGCGGATGTTGGCGGGCGGGGCATCGTAGTAACCGGCTAGCAACTGACGGTGGCCGCGATCGGCGAAAAAGCGCAGGCTGTCCTTGGCGTGGCCGGAATTCCAATTGATGATGAGGACGTCGTGCTCGAGGCCGAGCCATGAGTTTGTCAGATCGCCATCGACGAGATAATAACTCTTTTTGGCGTTGTGGAATGGGTCGAACATGTCGCTCCAGACGGCGATGCGAGTGCGCGGGGCGGTCTCGCGCAGGATGTTGACGCAGGTGCGGGCGTTGTCGGCGATGATCTGGCCGGGCGTGAGGTGACGCTTGCGGCACGATTCATCCCACCCGAGGACGCGCCATTCGTCGTGGCTCATCATCATGGTTGCGGAATCCCATAACTCGTGAACGCGGCGTCCCTCATCGTGCAGCAGGGCGGTGGTTTTCGGTTCCGACGGACAGATGCACATTTGTTCGTCATAGATGACATGCGGGTGATAGAACGAGACGCGCAGGCGGGTGCCATCGGCGATTCCGCGGGTATGGATATCCGGCGGTTGGTGCCAGCGGGTGTATTCGCCTGGCCACGGGACGGTGCCCATTTTCGGATCTGCCACCGGGTCGAAGTCGGTGCCCTCGCGCAGCACGCGGCCGACCTCGGTGCGCACAACGAACGGCGCTCCGGGCCGCCGCAGCAAATTGACCAATCCGCATTCCTCGATCAGCGGATCCTTCCAGGCGAGGGTCCCTTGGTGCCCGCCCCAAATGCCGAAATATAGATTCACCTCGCGGTGGTCGAGCGAGTTGAAGGTGACATCGTGGACGGTCCAATCCTGGTCGGGCTTCACGCCGAGGTTGCTCCATTGCAACGACACGTCGTCCGTCACCAGCGCCTTGATTTCCGGCAAGCCGCCGCGCAGGCCGGCGGCGCGGATTCTAACGGAAACGTGGTATTGCCGGAATGGCGCGACGGCGAGTTTGCGCATCATGCGGGCGTTGCCGGTGGTGGCGGGGGATTGCCAGGCGCCATCGGAGAATGTCAGGTTGTCATCGACGAACCCCCAGTCCTTGCGCGTGCCCATGGCGGCGTTTGGCAGGCAGACCGCGGGATCCGCGAGGTGGCGGGCGATGCCGTACTTCACCACGAACAAGGCGTCCAAAACCGGCAGTCCTTCCGCCAGGTTCGGGTCATGATATAACATCGCATTCGAATAGCCGATGGGAAACACTGCCGGAATCAATTGCATCTTGAGCTTGGCGGCCGCGTCTTTCACCCGGCGGGCATTGGTGAAATAGACATCCGGCACCGTGCCCAGGCGCGAAAACTTCGAGTCCGCCAGCAATGCGTGCGTGTAGCCGGCGGCCCGCGCCCGTTCTAACAAAGCAATGGTTTTATCCGCCTGTTCGGCGACCTGCAAATTGCCCGGCAGATAGATCCAGCGTTCTTTCTTGTCGGTGGCGGCGGTGGCGAGGGTCGCGGCGAGAATCCAGCACAGGAAATAACGAGGGAAATGGAACGTGGCCATGATGACCAAACGCTCGTGAGTAGCGGATGTTTTCGCCGGAAGTGAAAATCGCGAGGGTTTGTTTGGCGGTGGCGCCGGAAGAGATCGAAGATGGCGGATCGAGGATCGAGGGTAAAAGAGCGCGCAGCGCGGCTCTGGACTCTTTGCTCGCGTCTCCTGGCCCGCGTCTCGCGCCTTTCTGCCCGCGTCCCGTGGCCGATTTCCCTTGCCCGCTCCGGGGAAAATGCTAGAACTCCCGGTGAAAGGGCGTTCCCCATAAACCGCCGGTGGATGGAGGCCGCACTGTATCATCAGGACCCATGCCGCGTGCGGTTCAATATGCGTGTTCGGTAAACAAACAAATGAACGATCACTTCTACCAACAAATCCTTCAGAACTTCGAGCGAAAGTCCACTTCGGAGTTAAAGGGAATTCTGGCCGGTGCTGACAGCGGCGAGTGGTCCGATGACGCGCTCAGGATTGCCGGGGCAATCCTCGCCGGAAGGCCGGATGAACCGCAAATCAAAGAACCCCCGGCCGATGCTTTGGACGGGCAGGTCCAATGTGCAATCGAGCCAAAAGCTGAGAAGATCGTGCCAAATAGATCTAAGATCCGAGTGTTTGCCGAAGACATGAAACTCGCGCTGAAATTCATCGTCATCCCATTGGGATGCATCGGGGCGCTTTTTTTCGCTCTCATTGCGTCGATGCTTTGGACGGGCGAGTATGTGACAACGCTTCACACCGCGAGCATTGGCTGGCTGCCGGCCAGCGCTCAGGACGTAAGCCACAGAATCCGCAGAGGCTTTGCCGCAAGCGAGGATATCGAGTGCACTCTTCCGGAAGATGACTTTCTCGCGCTAGCGGAACGAATGGATTGGAAGGTAGAGCCACAGAAAGACTTTTTTGCATATTTGCGAATCGAGGGCTTGCCTCACCTACGAAAGAACGAAATCGTCGGACCTGTGGATCTAATTCATCGCGGGTATAAATATGAATCCAGGAGGCCGGACTGTGGTGGCATCACCGTGTTTTATGATGCGGATCTGCAGAGGATGATTTACGCGACAAGCGACCATTGAAATTGGAGCCGAACAGAAGGCGCAACGCATGGCCGACAGAATCCGCAATCTCGCGACTGCGCCACTGAGGAATAATAGAAAAGCGCTTGCGCGGCGGTGTCGGAGATGGCGACGGAGATGGCGAAGCGGTTGGAGGAAGAGACGGGGCAAGATGCCCCTTGGAGACGGCCTGGCGCAGGATGCGCCAGCCACTTTCCCGGTCCACCGCAACCTTGATTGCTCACATCCTACCAGGACTGGCTGCGCGTTCGATAAGCGCGGGTGAAGCGATCCGAGGCAGTCAATCCGGTGCGGATTCCAAGGCGGCGGCGTTTCGCGTAGGGCAGATTTGGTTGAACGCGGCGCAGCATCGGGTCGGTCTCGAATTCCCGCCAAATGGTTTCCAATTCGGCCTGCGGAAGTGAGAACGCCTCGGCCACGCAGGCATCCACGGCATCAAGGACTACTTCAAGAGCGGAAGCCCCGCTTTCCGCCGTGAGTTGGGCGGCGATTGTGCGCCAGTCATCGAGTTTGTCTGGCGGTGGAATCAGGAGATCGAGCAACTGGCCGTGCCGAAGGCTTCCCCCCGGCCGCAGGAGCAAACCCTCGACAAACGCGGCGGCAAGGTCCCGGTCGTTGAATGCCGCCCATTTATCGACATTGTCGCCCGCTTGTACAATCCATTGGCCTTCGAATTCCCTCACCGCGGGCTCGCCGATCTCACATGCTTCGCTGCCCTGCAACGCGGGACTCCAATCAACGCGTAGATCCAGTTCGCGGGCCAAAGAAGCCCGCACGGTCGTGGTGCCAAACGCTTCAAGTCTGGTGCGCAGGACTTGCTCCGCCTGATGAAGCTGCTTGCAGGCTGCCAGAAATCTCTCGCGCAACTGAAGCAACGGCTCGGCGGAATCGAGCAAACGATCCGTCCACGGGAGGCGGCGCACAGTTGTAGGGTAAACGTGCGCTCTAGCTCTAAAAAGCACACCTTCGCGATGACCGAGCGCCCAGACGTATTGGTAAACCCGCGAAAGAACAAGTAAGTCAAATGGGAAATGGGCGAGGCGATGTTCTGGAAAAAACAGACTCGTTGTATTTAGGAAAACCAATTTTCCCGGCTCGAACGGTGCGCAATACAGAGCCGGTGCGATTTGGTGAAACGCAAAACCACATCCGGGCAGAATATCTGCAAACCGCCACACGCTGGCATCGTCAATTCGGGACATATCAATATTTGTTTCAACCGGCTCGCCCGCGATTTCGCAGGCGGTGACATTTTCGCCCTTGAAGACGGGCAGTCCGCCGGTTTCCGCGTGATATTTCTTGCCGCGAAAGGCAGCTCCCATCCGGATCATTGATTCCTGTTGCCAGCGCAAATCGTCGGGTTCCGCCGGCGGTTCCAACGACCATTTCACGATGCGTTGTTTCTTGTCCTTGCCAACCCAATACCTCAGCGCGATGTCGCCGAAGGTCATTCCTGCGAAGCGATCCAGGATACGCTTGCGTTCGGGCGTGAGCCGCGTCAGCCAGCGCCCATCTGGGCTGAAAAGGTCGGAGTATGGCAACTCGCTCACCGGCACATCATCCAAATTGAAGCGAACGTGAACTTCCGTGCCTTGAGTGAAAATCGCGCAACTGTCGTCAGCCACTCGCAGGCGGACCGTATCATCAGTCAATGGCGGCCGCCGCTCGGCTAGCAGAATCATGCAGACGACGTCCGCGCCGAATAGTTGCGGACTGATCAACTCGAGGTCAACGATCTCGCGCACGGTCCAGCGCCCCGTTTCCGGGTGAAACAGCCTCCGGAGCGGTTCGCTGTCGCCATTGTCGCACACGGACAGGGGAATGACAAAACCGAGACGGCCGGGAGGGCGCTGGGGATCGCCATTTTGGCGCAGCCAGTGGTCGAGCGCCTTGTAGAGGAACAAATTGCAGAGGTTGCTTCGGGAGGAGAACTCTTCGTCGAAATAACGCACCGCCGCCGGGTCGAGGGCCACGGTTTGGCGCGCGGGGCGGACATAGGGTGGATTGCCGACGACCGCGTCATAACCGAAGGTGTCGATGATTGCGAACTCGCCCATTTCACCCTCGAAAAGTTCGCTGGTGTTTTGCGGGGCATGCAACGAATCATGACCACCGGTGACGGTGGGTTCGGGAAACCCTTGCTCCTGCAACTGCTCGCGGAAAGTAAAGAGGTGCCAGAGGAGTTGGAGCTGGGCGATCGTTGCCGAAAAGGGATTGAGGTCGTTGCCGCGCACGTTGGCCAGGGTGGTCTGGACATCTTCCCAGGTTGCGGCACCACGATTCGCGGAATCTCCGATCATCACTTTCCACGCTTCTATCAGGAATGTCCCGAGACCGCAGGATGGGTCGAGCACCCGGTCATCGGGCTTCAAGTCGAGATGACGAACGATGAAGCGTGCAACTTCGGGAGGAGTATAGTGTTCGCCATATTCCTTGCGTTGGGTGTTGTCGAGGAACTGGCCATAGACGCCGCTGAGAACGTCCTGTTCGACAGTTGAAAAATCGAAGCGGGAGAGATAGAAAAGCGCGCGCTCAATAGCATCGGAAAGGTGAGGATCGGCACAAGTGAGAACCCAATCGAGATCACCCTCCTCGAAGAATGCGGCAGCGAGGTGCGCCGCCGCCCCATAGCTTTCCCGCAGAAACCAAGCATAACTTGACTTGTAATGTTTGCGCCATGTCTGGAATGCCGCGACTCCGCCGTTGCAAAGATACCGGTTACCGCCGAAGAACCCGTGATCCTCGAAGAAGCGTAGCATCAGGCAGCGGGCGATGAGGAGGCTTGCCGTCTCGGAAGCAAGCAGGGTGACGGCTTTTTCGCATTTCTCCTGCGGCGTTTCTCCTTTCGCGCGCTCTTCGTATTCGGCCAGCGTGAAGCAACCGAGGCGTGCCGCGGCCGGATTGTCGCGTACCACCCGCCGGAACACGGCAATCGCGTCGCGACGACGGGCCACGGCTTCGCGCGTCGGAAGCTCGTTGGATACGAGCCTGAAGGGATCAAGGTGGAACTGGCGAATCCCGAACTCAGCCGCGAATTCATCTTTCAGATTGCGGATCTCACGAGCCCGCTTGGCAAGCGTTTCAAGGGCGCGCTGACTGGCGAGTTTGAGCAAATTCGCCGCACTGCGAAGCGCCAGATAGAACTCCGCGCGCGCTTCAATGAGTTCCATCTCGTCAAGGATCACGGGCGCGTAAGGCCGATTGCTGAGCTTCACCTCCGCGATGGGAGACTCATCGCCGCGGCGGAAAGCTTCGAGTCGCGGGTTTGACGTGGAATGATCCGCATGGATTTCGGCACAAGCGCGACGGAATTCCTCTTCCGTTGTGTTAGCCCAGCGCAAGACACTGTCGTTGCCCGGGTGATAGCGCGTCGACCGCGAGGTGACCGCCCGCAAAACAAAACACTTCGGATCGATCATCACGAACCATGCGGTATCGAGGCCTATGTACTTCGCTTTTTCCTGGAAGATGCTGGCGCGACTTTTTTCTTTGAGAAAGACGCCCGGTTCGTCCTTGACCTCCACCACGAGCCAACGGGTGGGAGCACTGTCGGGTATCCCGCTCGGAGCGAGAACGCACAAGTCGGGAATCCCTCCGGCTTGGTCTGCAATGTCCACCAGCAGATCCGCGGGGCGGTAGCCCAAAACGCCGACGAAAAGGTCACGGATGTAGGGATATAGATTTCGCTCCTGTCCGCGGTTGCAGCCAGTGATCGCCGAAACAACATCCGCAAACGAGGGCGGATGGCGGGATTTTGTTTTGCGTGGCTCAGGCATTTTTGGGGAATGTTTCAGGCCAAGCCGGAAGGGACAAGTGAAATATAACAACCGGCATGTCGGGAGCGGGCGATGGAAGCATGCCGGACATTCGAGGGAAGAACCATACTGCCCTAGTTCCAATTTCCGATCTTCGACCCTCAATTTCCCTGCTCCCGCATGAAAAATCCGGACTAATTGGCACGTATTGGCTGGCGCATGCCAGCGCTGATGAACCGCCGCCGATTTATATGGACCACGGGAGCAGCCGGGCTGGGGTTTTCCGCAGGTGGGCGGGCGCAGGTGGGCGAGCCGGCGGTGGCGGCGAACAGCAAATTGCGGGTGTTGTCGATTGGGGTTGTGGGGACGATTGGGCATGTGGACCGGACACAGGTTGCGGCGCATTCGGCGGTGGAGATGGCGGGGTTGTGCGATGTGGATGCCAAGTCGCTGGCGGCAGCGGCCAAGGATCATCCGGGGGCGTTCACCTGCCGTGATTACCGCGAGGCGTTCGCGAAATATGGCGACAAGTTCGATGCGGTGATCGTATCCACGCCGGACCACAGCCATGCGCCCATCATGCTCACCGCGCTGGCCCATCACAAACACGTCTATGGCCAGAAACCGCTCGTCCATCAGTTGGAGGAATTGGTCATGATGGAGAAAGCGATCGCCGCGCGGCCGGAGTTGGTCACGCAAGTCGGCAACCAGCGGATGGCCTCGGTCGGGCGCCGCGCGGCCGTGGCGATCCTGCGTGGCGGTATGCTCGGCAAGGCGGTCGAGGCCCACGTCTGGGTCAACTCGCCGAACGAGCGCGACTATTTCAACCTCGACCGCGTGATCGGCGGGCCGGTTGCGCCCCCGGCCAATCTCGATTGGAACCTGTGGCTGTGCGCGTGTGAGGAAACGCCCTATCGTGAGGGCATCGCGCCGGTTGTCTGGCGGTCGTGGTGGAATTACGGCAGCAACGGTCTGGGCGATTGGGGGTGTCATGTGTTGGACGTGATCTTTTTCGCTTATGATGAATTGATATCGCCCATCGCGGTGCAAACGCATTGTGTGGCCTCGCCCAATCCGCTGTTTCACAGCCACCCGTGCCACTCGACCCTCACTTATCAGGTGAAATCCGCGGCCTTTGCCCGCAAACAATTCGCCATCCATTATAGCGACTCCGCCCAAGCCGTCTCGCGTGCCGCGCTGGGACTGCCCGCCGGAAAATGGCCGGATACCAACATGACCGTGGTCGTCTGCGAAGGCGGCGTGCTGTGTCTGACTGCCGAGGGGCGACTGGAAATCTGGCGCGACGGCAAGATGACCTCCGGCCTGCAACTGCCCGGCTTGCCGGAGTTTCCGCAAATGAACCACTGGCACGCATGGGTGGACAATTGTATCGGCAAGCAGACCGAGCTGCGAAGTCCCTTCAAGGATGCCATCCGGATGACCGAGGCCACCCAGCTCGCCGTCAAAGCCACCCGCTTCCCCGGCCAGGAACTGCGCTGGGACAAGGCAACCCTGACATTTTCTAACAACGAAGCGGCTTCCAAAACCATCGTCCGCCGCACCTACCGTGAGGGTTTCGCCCCGCCGCAGATAAGCTGAGGTAGGGTCGGACGGCCTCGGCCGACCCACTTGTCCGCCGCAAGGCGGTGTCGGACCGCGAGTCTCCCCACTAACTTGAAATTCCACCACTGATTTCCAATGGGTTACAAAACGGGTTTTCCTGACTAAATTGGTGCCTTTGCTGCCAAGTTAGTTCCGTGGTTGTCCGCCAACGCGCGGTGGATGCTCCAGACTCGCCTGACCATGAAGTGCCAATCATCTGAGGCAAGCCGCACTTGATTGGCTCCCCATGGGCTGCGCGGATGCGCGGTCCATGATCTGACAATGGCACCGCGCCCTCAGGGGTAGTTACGGCGAGGCGAGGCCGCCACGCCCTACCGGCCGCTTGTCCCTACCCTTTAAAAGCCTTGGGAAAATCCACCTAAGATCTTGCGCGCCCAATCGTTTCTTCTCCGTATGATCGATCACAAATCCCTCGTGTTGTTAGGTGCTGCGACCATGGCCACCACCGCCACCCACGCTCAGACCACCTCCACTTCCGCCCAGGCCACATCATCGCCGTCAATGATGAGCGAGCTTGTCGTGCGGGAGTATGCCCTCAGGGAGGACAAGCCCGATGGTTTCAACAAGGAACCCGAGTGGGTCCAGAATCGGCGTTTCAGCAACACCCGCGTTTATATCCAGCAGGACCCGTGGGAGGTGGGATTCGAGCAATGGTATCGGCTGCGCACGTATGACCACGGTCGGGTGACCCAGCGGTCGCAGACCGAGATTGAGATCGGGCTGCCCTTCCGGATGCAGTTGGATATCTATCAAAACATGATCCACGACAACACCGGCGGCGGCTGGCAGCAGGAGGAAGAGGCATTCGAACTCCGCTATGCCTTCGCCGATTGGGGTGCGATCCCCGGTAATCCGACGCTTTATTTCGAATACACGCTCTCGAACCACGGCAGCGACCTCATCGAACCGAAGATTCTGTTAGGAGATGATTTCGGCAACGGCTGGCACTGGGGAGTGAACCTGATCTGCGAGCACGAGCTATGGGCGGAGCGCACCACCGAGTATCGGGTGTCCGGCGGCATTTCGCGCACCCTCATCGATAGCGTGTTGTCCGTGGGCATTGAAGGCCAGTGGGCGCATGCCGACGACTCGAAGTCCGAAGGTTTGTTAGGCCCGTCGATCCAGTGGCGGCCGACTGCGAACACCCACCTCGACCTGGTTGCCTTGGCCGGCCTGACGAATTCATCGCCCAACGCCGAGT
>Ga0118677_10012228_pt1 | contig 12641 bp, 2 predicted proteins | sample AliMusrvi5mmetaG_FD_86154 | JGI IMG/M metagenome (GOLD analysis project Ga0118677, IMG submission 86154)
GGACTGAAAGAAGGTAGAGGCTTGGGTTGTGAGAGGAGGCAACGCTTGCTGCGGCATGGGCTTGGAGGTGGGGGCGTTTCTCGTTAAGGAGAGGCGGCCAACCGCTTTGACGGTCACTTGAGGCTTTTCTGGCGGCGAACTTCCCGCCATAACGATCGTCACGTCCGCATGAATGCCCTTTGCCGCGGCTTGGCTGGAGGGGCTGGTTGTAGAAGCCATGATCAAGTCGCCTTGGGATGCCTTATCACCGTTTTCGGGCAGTCATTTTCAATACGCATGATAGTCCACCTGAAACGAATTGGCAATGTACGATCCGACCAACCGTAGCCCGCGCTATGAGCCACGGGACCGCTGGCCGCGAGGCTCGCCGTGCGCCAAGCCTTGGGCACTGATCAAGGGCAAGCCCGGCGTCGGCTTGGAACTTCAGGTCCGCTACCATCGTGGTCGGAAACATCTGCCGGTCGTGACGCTGGGAGCAGCCGCGTGAGGCAATGCAGGAGACGTGTTGGGTGTCCACTGCGCCACTTCCGCGCGCGGACATCACGGTGATACATGTTTCTCTTGTAACTCGTCAAGCAACAAAGGGCGTTGTGTCGCCGAGGCGACAGAAGCAACAAAGTTACGACCAGTTTTGCCGCGTTATTCCCTCTATTCTGAGGGGTCCGCACCCCCATCGCTTCGGTTGTCAAGGGTCGCTGGGCTAGGACACCAGGACAGGCTCATCTAAGGATAAAGCAAGCGGGCAGGGTCTGCTGCAATGCCGTGACGCTCCCGGCAGTCACGGGGCAACTCTGGAGATCGAGGGTTTTCAGGTCTTTAAGGCCCTTCAATTGATGTAGGCCCGAGGCGGTAACCCGTGTCTCTCGTAGATCCAAATATTGCAGCCGGATCAGACGCGCAAGATGCCGCAACCCCATGTCGCCGACCTGCGTCTCGCTCAGAGAAAGCGATCTTAATTGAGTCATGGCCTCAAGATGCCCCAGACCCATATCGTTAATGTGCGTGTTTTCTAAGTACAATTCCTCAAGGTGGGTCAACTTGCTGAGATACCGAAGCCCTGTGTCACTGACGAGAGTGTCCTGGAGTTGGAGATGCTCAAGCTGACGAAGTTCTCTAATGTACTTAAGCCCACCATCTATCCTGACTCCCGCGAGGCCGAGGTTTCGCAGTTCTTTCAGGCTGGCAAGATGCGCCAAACCTGCATCCGTCAGGTTTGCCACCGCCCCGACATGCATAAGGTAAAGTTCGCGCAGTCGTGTCAATCCACTCAGATACCGGGCGCCGGCATCAGTAATTCCGGTGTCTTGAAGATCTAAGACTTCGAGGCCGGTCAAATCCCCGATATTTCGATACCCATCCTCCGCAAGATTGACGCCCGCAAGCCTGAGGCTGCGAAGCACGGCGAGGCATTTCAGATGTCTGAGCCCGTTCCCCGTGATCGGATTGGCGCTGAGGTTTAACTCTGCCAATCGGGGAAAAGCACTCAACTGCCCGAGGCCGGCATCGCTGATCTTTGTGTCCCCGAGGCCAAGTGAGCGAATCGCCACAAGACCTCTTAGATGGCTCAGTCCGTCGTCCCCGATTACCGTGCCGGCCAGATCCAACTCCTCGAGTTGCGGCAATGCGTTGAGTCTTTCCAGTCCCTTGGAAGTTATACTGGTCTCATGGAGGCACAGGTGTCGGAGCTTGCTCAAACCTTGGACGTAGTCCAAGGCCGCATCGCTGATCGCAGGGCCACGGAGACTGATATGAATCAGGTCGGGCAGGGCACGCAATCGCGACGCATCCAAGTCAGCTGCGACACCTGCCTGCACGGCGTGCGCGAAGAAATGGTCACCAAGCAGCTTTCGTGCCCAGCGAGGACCCGGTGGCTCGGATGCACCGGTCGCCCGGCATGATTCGCCAAGCTGATAATCATAGAGCACCTCGCCTCCAGACTGCTCGATTGCCTTCACCGCCTCTTGCTGGCTGCGTTCGCGCCACATGCTGGTGGCCAGCCAACTCGCACAGAGGCTTACCGCCACCATAACTAGGAGCAACGACCGTAACGAAAATTGAAACCAGCGAAGGTTGGACATGGACGGTTGCACGTATGCCAATGTAAAGTGAAACCTAGGGATGCATTAGGCCAATCGAAGCCTGGTCACCCGTCGGTTCAAGCAACGCGAACTGCGTTGACTTCGTCGCTTTCTTTTCCCACCCAAACAACGGGACACCGACCTCGACGTGAGCAGTAAAGGTTAGTAACGGCGATGAGAAGCGGACGCCAAGCTTCGCCATCTCCACCAGTCTGGGACCGCGCCGGACGAGTGGCTCCATACTCGCTGTTACGCTGAAGTCTGCGTCGAAGTCAAGTTCCCCGCCCACAGCAGCATAAGCGATCGTCTTGTCCCCAAAGTGAAAGGTTGCGTCGGCGCTGAGAGTGAGGTGCCCCATACCGGAACCCTCAATGTTACGGAAGTGGGGGGCGATTCCCTTGACAAAAAGACCCTTGACCCCCAGTTCATCCAAGCGGACATCGGCGCCGACCGTAACCAACAGAGGCAGTCCAGGCCAAGTAAACGCCCGGCTCGTAAAATCGAACATTAGTCCGCTGCCAGCGAGCATGAACTCCTGGGCGCACTCGTTCGTGAGGTATTTGTTGCCGAACAGCAGCGTGTCGGCTGTACCATTCACTACGCCGTCGCGGTAGAAGAAGAAGACGTTCCCCCCCGATTGCGTCGTAAGACCGACTTTCCGTGCAACCTTGCTTGTCAAGTTTCTACCCCTGTTGCTGAGGGCGTCAACAAAGTTTGTCAGATTTGCAGGCAGCAACTTCTTAACAGCCCCAATCTGCTTGAGGAAACTCTCCAAACTAGAATAATTGAGTTCTTTCCACTTAGCAGTCGGCAACGGCGTGAATCTTAGGTTGTCCACACAACCCGTGGGGTCTGTTGACACAATCGCCCGGTTTTGCAGGTAACGGAATAAGTTGCTGTCCCCTGCCGCATAGCCCAGAGGGTCACGGGTTACAAAATTCCCGAGGGTGGAGTGATAGACTCGCTCGCGCGGCAGGTAGAGGCCGGTAGCCTGGTCGTACTGGTAACCGGCGTAGAAGGAACCGTCGGTGGTCGGCGTGCCAACGCTCGTCCAGTCGGGCAAATAGAGGGTAGCCTTGCCGTAGGCGTCATAGACGTACCGCGCGGCCACGGAGCCATCGGCGTTGATCGTCGCGGTCACGTTGTGGTTGGCGTCGGTCGTGTAGTAGGTCAGCGTCGTCGTGCCGGGATCGACGGGCGTGTTGAACGAAACGACGGGTGTGTCGATGTAACTTAAATCCCAGATGTACTGGTCCGTCGAAACGAGGCTGGCGGAGGCGTTGAAATGCTGTTCCTCCAGTGTCTGCCAGTTCTCGTTATAAAAATACTCGGTCTTGGAGTTGTCGTTCAGCTTCTGCTCGATGCGGCGATTGAGGCCGTCGTAGCTGTTTTGCTGGACGAGCGTCTCGCTGCCCGAGCCAGTCGTGACCTTGACGAGCCGGTTCCAGGCGTCGTAGTAGCAATTGAAGCTGCTGGTCGGAAGGTTGGGCTGCGGCATCCGCTTCATGTTGCCCGCCAGGTCGTAAAGGGGCGTGACCGAGCCGCTGATGGTCTGAATCTCATTGGCGTTGTTCACCGTCCGATCCTGCGGTACACCGTTCGTGCTGGATTGCGACCAGTTGCCCAGGCCGTCGAGGGTCCAGTCCTGCCGGAAGGACGGGATGGCGGCGAGCGAGGCGTTGCCGGAACCATCAACGGTCACGTTGCCGGCTGATTCTGCAAGGCTGCCACGATCCGTGCCGATCAAGCGATAGACCTCGTCGTAGGCGTAAGTCTCGTCGAGATTCGCGGGCGTTGTCAGATCGTGGGCCACCTTGTTTTCCTTCCAGAGCCGGTTTCCGACCGAATCATAACCGTACCTGTAACGGTCAATTGTCACGCCACCGCTCTTCCAAACCTGGTCCACCACCCGGCTCCACTGGTCGAGTCCATTATACTGCCCGTCGCTGTTGTAATCCAATGTCAATCCACCGCTGCCGACCCCCGGATGGGTGGTATTGATAATCGTGTTGGCACCCAGGTATGTGTATTGCGCGAAGTTCGGGCCGCTGTCGGACACGTCGGTGATGGCCGAGATGCGGGAGAGGGCGTTATCGATCAGGCCTTGCGAACCGGAGTCATAACTATAGCCGACCGTGCGGTTGGTGGGATAGCTGACACTGGTCAGCCGGTCGAGGGCCGAATCGTAGGTATAGCCGACCGTGCCGGAGGTGCTGGAGTCCGTGTGGTCCTGTACGCTTGTTGCCACGTTGCCCCACCCGTCGTAGGTATAGACGATCTGGTTCTTCACGTTGTCCGTGCCGTGTATGTTCGGGCTGTTGTAGCTGGTGACGCTGGCTGTCAGGCCTCGGTCGTTGTAGCTGGTGACGATGGCCTGCACCGTTGAATCGACGTGTTCCGTGGAGATGCCCAGGTTGGTCACGTCGTCCTCGGTGACGCGGCCCAGATTGTCGAAAACGTACTGGTGGACCACGCCGCGGGGGTCGGTCTTCGTGGCCTGCGCGCCGTTGGCGTAGTAGGTGTTGGCCACGATGTCGTAGCCCGCAGTGCCGCCGGTCTGCGTGCCGGGGTTGGCTGCGTTAGCCACCACGGCGGCGAGGACATCCAATTCGCTGAGCGCGCAGTCGGGGTAGATGGTGGCCATGAGTTGGTCGCCGGTCTGCCCCGAGGTCAGCGTGGAGAGGTCCGAGGCATAGACGTAGCGGGTGGTCTGGTTGTCGGCCTGGTGGGTGGCGTCGTTGCCGTCGCACTTCGGATCGAGCACGATCTGGTCGAGCAGTTGCCCGGCGAGGTTGTAGTCGAAGTGGGTGATCTGGTTTAAGTAGCTGGGGCGTGCCAAGGGCTGGCTATAGGGGTCCGCCCCGCTGGCAGGCGTTCCCCAGTAGATCGAATCAGCCTTGTAGTTGTCGATGGTGTCGATCGTGCGGCCCAGGGAATCGAAGACTTGAAGCGTTTTCTTGCCTTTGGGGTCGGTGGTCTCGTTCGCGCGGCCGTAGCCATCAAAGCTATAGGAGGTGACATGCACCGTGTTAGGCGTCGATTGGTTCGGCTTGGTCAGGGGCTGGACGGTAATGGCCTCGCCGCCATTGGTGCCGTAGTCGGCCATATCGGTCATGCGGCCCGTGCTATCGAACCAGGCGGCCGTGTAGGTTACGCGTGCGTCGGTGGTCGAAGGCGAGAAGGGTCCGGTGGCCGTGGAGTTGTCGTGTCGCTCATAGTTGGCGGTGAGGATGACATTTCCGGACGCATCGTGCTGGTAATCGGTTTGTTGGACAATCGTATTACTCGTTACGGAGGAGTGGTCGGTATTGCCTCCATCGGAGGTGCCGAGATAACTTGAGACAACGGTGCCCCCGAGGCTGTAGGTCGTCTTGGTGAACGATCCGCTGGGGCTGGTTGTCTTCACAACTCGGCCATAGGCCCCGTAATCGTAATGGGTGGTCATAGAGCCCACAACGAATGACCTGGAATCGATCCCATACTGAATCGAATCGGTTGCATAGATGCCGATATAGACCTGTGCCGACTCGGAAACCAAGTGTACTGGAACAAAACTTGATCCGCTGACGGTGATGTTCGAGCCAATGATCGTAAAGCCGAGGTCGCCCGAGACGTAGCCAGCCTGGATATATCCGGCCTGTTTGCTGCCTACCAAACCGCTGGGTGTGTTCATCGGTACGACAGAACTCGGCACGCCGTCGCTGAGTGTTAGGCTTGCCACCAGCACATCGCCCGGCTGGATGGAAGTGGAAGACAGGTCTACCATATCGCTGCCATTATCGACCTTCCACAGTCCGACACCGCTATTGGCGGCAGGATCCCAGAAGACCGGCACGAGGTGGCCGTTCTTTCCCGCTGCCGCACCAAAGCGATCTTGGACATCCTGTGTTGCACTGTAAAGCAGATAGCCGCTGGCGTAGGTTGTTTGACCGATCGTAACGATATCGGTGTTATCGACGAACCGCTCGGCTCCTTCCCAGTAGCTCGTCTGGAAAGTTGGACGCCCGGCGGTGTCAAAGACTTGCTGAGACGTAATCGCAGGCAGTGTGCTGCTTGGCGCAGGCGTGGTGATAATGTTCTGACGACCGTAGCCGTCGTAACCATACGTGGTCAATGCCCAGTCGGTCGTGTTGTAGATGGCGGAATTGGTTGTGCCGTGAGTGGTGGCATAGGTAAGCGACGGCACCGCTTTGAGCGTGGCCATGCCGGTTTGCCGACCGGCGTCGGTACCCGTGCCATTGCCATTACTGTCGTAGAAATAGAGTGCGGTTGGCACGGCATTGCTCGACGTCGTGCCCTTCGTGACCCTCAATAGCCGACCGGTGGCTGCGTCGAAGACGTTGTTGGTAACATCGATGAGCGGATTGCCGGAGGCCGCTGAGTGCGATTCTTCGGAAATCACATTGCCTTGGAGGTCGTATGTGGTCAGCGTGTAGGCAGTCGTCGGATCGGTCACATTGTTCTGGCGACCGAGAGGATCGCCGGAGGACGAGTAGGTCGTGACAATCGAGTTTGCGGTTTCTGTCTCCCCGACAACTTCATGCTGCTTGGATTGGGAGAGTTGGTCATTAAAGTAGACGTTTTCGGAATGGGCGATGACGGAGTCTGGATTGCTTGGAGTTGTGAAATCATAGGAAGCGTAGGTAAAGGAATCCGTTGCCCGCCCCAACATGTCGAAGACGTTCTTGGTTGCGCCGCCCAAGGGCGAAACAGTGACGTTCTGCCTGCCTGCGTCATCGTAGCCGTAGATCGTCAGGACGAAAGTGCTGTCGCTGCCCGGCTTGAGGGTCGAGACGCCCGTGGCGCGGTACTGTTCTGCGCCGGAGCCAGTGTGAGCAGAATCGTACCAGGTCTGGCTGACAATACCCGTTGTCATCAGGCTCGTCCCTTGCTTGACCGCCACTTGCCGCCCGGCGGAATCGTAATCGTAGGCCGTCACGCTTACGATCGTATCGTCGGTGGTATTGTTGGGGCTGGGATCCGTCCCTTCGCTAGAAACGGTGTACTCGGCATCCACTTCGCCAAAACTGTTGTAGGTCGTCTTCTGAATCAGACCATTGGGCTGCTGTGTCTTGATGGTTCGCCCCATGACGTCGTGCCAAGTGTTGCTTACCAGCGTCGCGGAACTATTCACGTCGTGGACGATGCTTTCGTAGACGGAACCCTGGGTGTCGAACAGGGATTCGGAACTGGCTAATAGCGAGGCCTCCGTCAAAACGATTTGATGCGTCGAGGTATCGTAGCTGGCGTTGGCATAAGTGAGCGTCTGCGTCGTCTCGCCCAGGTTGTCAAGCGTATTGACATTTGCCACGCCATCCGGACCGAGCGTACCGGTCTGGCGGTCCTGCGAATCGTATTGATAGTAAGCCTTGCGTGGCGAGGCGCTGCCGGTGGGATCGAAGTAGGACCACGATTCGACGACATTCCCATTGACATCGTAGACGCTGTGCGAGAGCTTGTAGAGATGGACGCCGACGGTGCCATCGGTGGAATTGCCGGTATAGTTCAACGCGCTATGGATACCCGACCAACCGCTCAAGAAGCTGACGATCTGCTGATTGGTTGCGGTCGTCGTCACGGGGTCGCGCGTGCCCGCCCATTCATCGGTCACACGCCCCAGGCTGTCGTAAACCGTGTAACGGATACTGCCGGAGGAATCGACGGTGGCCTCGGTGCGTCCCGAATTGTCGTAGAAAGAGTCGGTCTCCAGATAGTTGACGCCCTTTTGGCCCAGAGCGGCAGTGCCCGTCGAGTAGGCGATTCCGCTCATGCTGAAGTACTCCAGCGACTTGACTAACTGCCCGATGTTGTTCACGATCGAGCGGCTGAGCGACTGGATGGTGCCGTCGGTTGGGGACTCGCTTCCATTCGGCAGAACGTAGGTAGTGCTGTTGTAGACGACGCTTCTGGTGTGTCCGCTTAGGCTGCCGCTCCAGGCGTAGCTGAGATATTGGCTGTAGGAAGTCGGCGTGGTGTCGGATGAACTGTAATTGCCCGACAGGTCGGTCTGCGAGAGCTGGATCGCGCCGATGACCGTGAACGCCGTCTGGTTCCAGCCCGTGTAGGTGCGTGTCTCGTGGTTCACGTCGTTGTAGACGGTGGCGGTGGCGTTGCCGCTGGGGTCGATTTCAAGAAGGGTGCGGCCCTTCAGGTCGGGCACATAGGTGGTGACGAGATTCTGGCCGTAACCGGGCAAGGTGGATGTGGACCAATCGGCAGGCTTGCCCGTGAACTCGCCGATCTTGGTCGTATCCACATCCTGTATCTGCTTGACGACCGCGCCGGTGGCCGGGTCATAGGCGGTGTAGCTGATCGAGCCTATTGCGTCCTTGGACCAGACGACGCGACCAAAGGAGTCATAGACGTCTTGGCTCTGGGTGGCGACGCCGGAGCCGTGCTGGTCGCTAGAAACGACCGGCTGGACGGTGGTTGCGGTGGAGATGGCTCCCGAGGCAGTAAACTGATAGGAATAGGTCGTGGCGCGCACGGGAATGACCTTAACGGCGGTGGCGGTCACGGTGCCATCGGCACCGCTGACGAGTTGCACGTTCAGCGCGTTGCCGCTGATCGTGAACGCGCCTAGGCTTTGCCAACTGCCCGCCGCGGAGTCAATGTTGGTGGTGCCCAGCAAGGCGCCCCCGGCACCGTCGTAGACGGTAAAGGGCGCGTGTCTAGCCGTGCCCGACGAATACACCTGAACCTCGTATTGATCGCTGGCGGTCAGGCCGGAGACGGTCCAGTCGGCACTGCCGTCGACGATCGTTCCGAGATCCGCGCTGGGGTACTGAATGTTTTGGTTGGTGTAGTAGCTGGTGCCGCTGGTGCCCGTCACGGCAATGTAGTCGGTACTGGCTTGCAAGACCGGTCCGCCCGTGGCGCCGATGGCGATGCGGGCCTGCGTCTCGCCTTCGGCTGTGGCAGTCTGGCAGGTCCAGCCCGCCACGCCGCCGGGCGTGGTCGCGGTGGCCGTAGTCGACGTGTAGTAGGTGTTGATCTCGAACAGGCCATTGCTGTTGCTCAGGTAGGGCGAAGCGCCACCGTCAAAATTCACGAGGTCGCCGTAACTCTTGTTGTAGTAGTCTGTGCCGTCCGGCGTGAAGGCCGAATTCTCCGCCGTCAGGACCAGATTGCCGCTGTCGTCGTAGCGATTGAACGTGAGGGTGTGCTGGCCGCTCGTCGCGTCGATCACCTCGTTGAGGATATTCTGTCCCTCGGCATTGGCGAAGGAGTTGGTCGTGCTAATCAGGTTGCCGGCGTCATCCTTCTGCGTTACCGTGGTCTCGGTGGACCATTTGTTGGGAGTGTCCGGGGCGCTACTGGGGTTGGGAATGATCGTGGTGGTGCCGTTCGAGTTCTGCCCCTGCACGACGTTGGACACGACGTGGCCTTGGATGTCGTAGGTGACATAGTTATCGGCGTAGGGCTTTACGGCGTCGTCGGTCGCCTTCGAAAGGTCGATTCCGGCCCCTTCCATTCGCTTTGCCGAGGCGTCGCTAAAGACCAATTTCAACGCACCGGGGTCGGGGTCCGTGGTTGCCCAGTAGCGGTAGTATGTCTGGTCGATCAGGTTCGTCGTGTCACCATCGTAGACTTTGACGTTTGACAGTTGGGACCCCGAGTAGGTGAAGACGGCCATTCCGACCGTAGTCATTTGCCACGAATTGCCGATTTCTTCGGTCGCGCTATTAACCTTGGTCCCGTCATAATCCCATGTAATCCTCTGCACCCACTGGTTCGTTCCATCATATCCTACGGTGGTGGTCTCGGTCTCGAGCTGGTCGGTGCCCGGGTAGTACGTGTAGTCGGTGTGATTGCCGTAGGAATCAACGATGGACGTCAATAAGCCAAAATCGTCCGCGATGTTGTCCTGGGTAGGGGCGATAAAGGTCCAGGTCGTGCCCTGGAAGTTTTCGGTGTACCCTGTGACTTTGCCAAGACCGTCCTTTTGTTCTGTCAGCGTGCCTTGCTTGTCCGGCTTGCGCGGCGTGAGTTTCGTGTAGTCGCTGTTATAGTCCCAGATGAGGATCTGATCGTTTTGCAGGATGGCCACGCCGTTGCCTGCAAGCACAAGGTGCGAAGGGAGGCCGAAGCGAATGTCGCTGGGGTCATCGGAGTGCATGGTGATGCTGCCGCCCTCGCTCACGCTGCCAAAGGGATCGTAGACGTACCACGAGGTGCCCGCGGCGCTCACGGTAAGCCCATAGGTGCATTCCAAGCACGTAATGTTATCGCTTAGGTCGGTGAAACGCACCGTATCCACGGGCTTCCAATGGCCATCGCCCAGCGGGTCGATCTCGAGTGTAATGTCGGCCATGCCCGACTTGAGCGACTGCACGTAGAGTTGTAAAGTGCCAGTGGTTGGTCCCGATGACGTGGTCGTGTTGAGATAAATGTTTGAGCCGTTGACATGGGCACCGCTCGTATAGACGTTCAGAACGTACTCGTCGCTGGTGTTCGTGGTATCGGAAACATTGACGATCAAATCGCTACTGTCACCGACCGACAGTGCGGTGTGCAGGGCCAGCATCGTCTTGTCATCGGTCCTCTTTTCACCATTGCCGTTTTTGGTGATCTCATGGCCGACGAAGCGGATTTTTGTGGCCCCCGGCGTAAAATCATTTACGGTGACTTTCAGGGGGTCGAAGGTCGTGCCCGGTTTGGGAACCTTAGCCTCCGTTGCCTGCACGTCGATGTACTTGCCGGGTTTGGTGTTCGCCGCGAGGTCTTCGGGACCCGTGGGATTGGGGACGTCAACGGGGCGATTGGCGTCGGGCTGGCCTTTCGCGTTGTCGTTGTCGCTGTCGACGGTGAGGTTGCCCGAAGCGACCCCCACCACCCAGTAGTAGTCGTCGTAATCCGTGTCGTTCGGCGTTTTGCGGGTCAGATCTTCCAGGACGATTAGCTTGGTGTCTTCCGACGTGATGCCCGCACCGGCATATTTGAAGCTGCCGTCGAGATTCTTATCGTCTAAGTTGAAAATGCCCCACGTCCGACCGTCTGGGTGCGCGGGATCGTACTTTTGACCGACACTGGGGTCGGCCCCGTTGATCTGCCGCTCCAGATCTTGGACAGTACCGATCATGAACGCGCCGCCGGGGGCTCCCGGAGTGCCGCTGGAGGATCCGGGGATCGAGTCGATCCCCTGTCGCTGCGTGTGCGCACGGAGCTGATTTGCTTTAATAAAAGCGTCGATGTTGTCCTGCGTTCCAAAATAGAATGGCTGATTCGTATTCTGATTGTTGGCAACATATGCGATGCCGGCAACCGTCATGCCGACCGCCGCTTGCCATCCAGACGCCCAAACCGAAGTGGTTACTTCGGGAGTCATGGTTCCGGAGTCTTGGAATCCAGCCTCGCCGCCTTGTCCTTCCAGCGTGACGGTCCAATACCTAGGGTCTCCATTTCCGGTGATTGCAGGGCTGCCGAAGCCCTCGACGGTGTGGACGTTGGCCGTGAAACTGCCATCGATTTGCAATGTCCCATCGTAGACCGCCACATCTCCCGAATTGGAACTATTGCCGCCTGTGATCCATGTGCCGGCACCGTACTTGGCAACCGATAAATTTCCCGAGAACTGCCCTTCAAACGCGCCATTATTGCCGTTCGCTGCCGTCACGGCCAGCGTTACCGGATTGCCTGTCGCGCTGTTGGTGACTGCATCAAAGAACGTGTCGTGCTGATGCGTGCCCCCATCGCCCGTGAACAGCCCAGGCAGCGTCAGGTTGTGGCCATTAAGGTCCAAGACACCCGGACCCATGTTCGGGTCGCCGATCTGTACAGCTTGCGTGGTCGGCAACGCACTGTCCGAGCCGAGTTGCAGCGTGCCGTTGCCGCTAAGGATCGTGCCGCCCGTGTAGGTGTCGTTGCCCGCAAGGGTCCAGACCGAACTGCTATTGCCGCCATAGAATCCAAGCTCCACTGTCCCCACACCGTCCTGGATGTTGCCGCTGAACGTATGGTTGCCGAAAAGGCCGACATTCAGCACCGCTGGCGACGTGGAACTGTTGGTGATCGTCCCGGTGCCCTGCGGCTCGGAGATCGTTTGTCCGCCGAGAGAATCACCGTTCAAATCGACCGTGCCGCCAGTCATGGTGAAGTTGAAGTCACCGTTCTGGTTCATCTGGTAGTAGTAGACGCCGTCCTCGCTGTAGGGGGCGAACTTGAGCGTTGCCCCGGTGTCGATTGCGTTGATGTCGCTGACCGTGGTGTAGAGGCCGGAGTTGGTCTCCTTGGCGGCAAGGACGAGTGTGCCGCCGTGTACGCCCGCGGAGCCCCAGCCGAGTACATTCACGCCGGATAAAAGGAGCGTGCCGGGACCAGTTTTGGAGAGCGACTGGTTGTAGTTGTTGTAGCCGCCGTTGAGGGTCAGGCTTGCGGCGCTTTGGGAGACGTCGATTACCGTAGCGCCGATGATCCCGCCCGCGTAGCCGCCGGCGTTGTAGCGGCTGGTCGAGACGGCGTCGGTGCCCGTGTACTGGAAGGTGGCGTTGTAGACGGTGATTGTGCCTGTATTTCCCAGGGCACTGGGGCCGCTGTCGGAAAGCGTATTGACACTGAGCGTGC
>Ga0118677_10006569_pt1 | contig 12640 bp, 16 predicted proteins | sample AliMusrvi5mmetaG_FD_86154 | JGI IMG/M metagenome (GOLD analysis project Ga0118677, IMG submission 86154)
TAAATATTTATGCAGGTAGTAAAGCTAATTCACAAGTGCAATTTTTAACTTCAAATGGTGAGGTATTTATAGATCCGGTTACTAATCAACCCCTTACATATGCTCTTACATATTATCCGAGTGAATATTCTGACGGTCAATATACTATTCCCCCTGGAATTACTACTATTTTTATAAACACTCCATCAGGTCCATCACAGCCAGTTAATATATCTCCTTATTGTACTGATCCAAGCGGAGCTCCATCACCATATTCTCTTGTAAAGAGTTCCTAACCCCAATATGCAATCTCCTTCTTACCCCGCCGAAGGGCTGCTCGTCTACACTCGAGGAGTTCCTCAATCTCGTCCGTGAGAATAGGCAGGACGAAGCGTTTGAAGGAGGTATTCGACGGGTGCAGAACAATCAAAGCCAACTCAGTAATCTTTAGCCCATAATGCTTCTCCAGAATCCATCGGTACAGATTGAGCTGGAGTGTGTACTGCCAGTAATTACAATCAGGGAAATGCGACAATGGTCCAAGGCCAGATTGAAATGGATTTTCCATCTTAATCTCCTTTGCTCGCTTCCAATCATAAATTGCATAGGTATTATCCGTCAGACTCTTGAAGACCATGTCGACGGAACCGGCTAATAACAGCTGATCATCCCAGATCTCCCACTCGGTACGCCACGGCTGCCACCGCCGAGAATCCTTTTCCCAGTATTTGGTGAAATACTTCCATTCGACGGAATCCAAAATAGATGGAGGAATTGTCTCAGGCGACCCGTTCAAATACATCTCAATGGCCAAGTGAATAGCCGTCCCCGCCTCACTCGCCTCCTTTCCATTCGCTGCCCATGCATCCTTGATTTGCTTCGGCGTCATACCGAACCACTGACTCTGTGGCCACTTCTTTGACCGCATCATGTTGCCAATCACAGCGTCAGCGTCGAAATGGCCGAAGAACTCGTGATGGAACTTGGTAATGGAGCAATATCCCTCGTAGGTACCGTTGACGGTATAGACGTGGGTCGGCTCATCGAAATGAATGTGGTTATCACGTTCATGTCGATTGACTCTGGCTAAGGACATCCAGTCCTGGAGGGGGGTTCCTAACAGCGGAAGCATATGGACTCCTTTACCAGACTACCCCATTAATCAACTTTTAGTGCGATTCGTCGATGTTACTGTAACTGAACGGGAGTAGGTGGTTGTGGTTGACCTACTGGGACTCAGAGTTACAGAACGAGTTAAGGTGGGACTAACGGAGACTGTACGTGTATACGGCCACGATGTTGGATACGGAGAAGGACTGACTGTAACTGTTATAGAACGAGTAAACGGCCATGTTGTGGCAATTGGAGAGGGGCTTATACTCCCTGTAACAGACTGGGTGAGCGATGTTGAACGAGTTAAGCTCAGAGTTACTGTTGTAGAACGGGTAAAAGGCCACGTGGTTGCAATAGGAGATGGAGTGAGAGACCCTGTTGGACTTATCGACCGTGAAATAGTGACTGATACTGAACGAGTAAACGGCCATGTTGTGGCAATAGGGGATGGGCTTATACTCCTTGTAACAGACTGGGTGAGAGATGTTGAACGAGTCAAGGTTAGAGTCCCTGTTGCAGATACCGTGGGTAAGAGGGAGGGTGGTACAGTTATAGGGGGTGATGGGCTCAGTGTAACTGACCTAGTCAAACTCAGCGATCCCGTCGGACTAACGGTTACAGTCTGCGACCGAGTGATACTTACTGAAACTGTAGGTGATACAGACCGAGTATAGGGCTGTGTGGTTGCAATAGGAGATGGGCTTATACTCCCTGTAACAGACTGTGTAAGCGATGTTGAACGAGTCAAGCTCAGAGTCCCTGTTGTAGATACCGTGGGTAATAGGGAGGGGGGAATAGTGAAGGGAGCCGAAGGCGACCGTGTTACAGAACGTGTTATAGTCACACAGACTGTAGGGCTTATCGTTAGACTCTGTGACCGAGTGAGACTTACTGAAACTGTAGGTGATACAGACCGAGTATAGGGCTGAGTTGTAGCAATAGGGGTGATAGTCAAGGTGCCTGTTACGGAGCGAGTTAGAGAACCTGTACCGCTGACCGATCGTGTGCCCATCATAGTTGTTACAGCCGGCGATGGGCTACCTGTTACAGAACGAGTAAGGCTGACAGATAGTGTTCGACTCAGAGATGTGGTATATGAAATAGGCGATGGGGTACCTGTCACTGAGCGAGTTACAGAAACGCACACTGTTGGACTACCAGTAAAGGTAAATGGCTTCGTCGTTGCAATAGGAGAGGGAGAACCTGTATAGCTGGGGGTGAGAGAGGCAAGGGATGCAGATGGTGTCAGAGTAAATGGAGATAAGGTGACACTCTGTGTAATGCTCCTGGTTACACTTGGTGTAAACGAGGAGGACACCGATTTCGTAAACGGCTGAGTAGTTGCAATAGGCGATGAGCTTAGACTTGGAGTGATAGACCCCGTTTGGCTAGGGCTTAGCATGGAACTTGGTGTTACAGTAGTGCAGACAGTGGCAGAAGGACTTCCGGCTCCTGTGAAAGACACGGGGCTTAGACTCATGCTCACAGTTACAGTGCGTGTAAAAGGTTGCGTAGTTGCAATAGGAGAGTACGTTTGTGTTAGTGTACTGCTAGGGCTGAGGGAGCCTGTGATCGAGGGAGAGTAACTCGCTGATTTACTTGGGCTTGGGCTACCAAACGATGCAGTTGGTGTGACGGTGAAAGAATTCTGAGATGGCGATGGACTCTGGGTAACAGTTCCGCTTACAGAAACACCAGAAGGCGATGCTGAAGAACTTGGACTAGGCGGAGTACTCTGAGTTAGTGTCACCGTACTGCTTGTCGAAGGAGTCAGACCAGGCGATGGTGTAACCAGATCGCTGGCACTCACGGGGCTCGCCGTCCCCCAACTGGGAGTCGCCTGACCAGAAGGAGATGCTCTGGACCCCGTAGGAGTCGCAGACCCTAGGCCACTTGGAGTGGGCGACCCAGCCCCAGAAGGAGACCCTGTAACGGTTTGCCCGCTCCATGTGGCCCAGCCACTAGGAGAAACAGACCCAGACCATGTTACACCACTAGGAGTCGCCTGTCCTGAGGCGGATGCGAAGGACGCAGATTGACTTGGCGAAGCTATGGTCGATGCAGTAGATGACACCACTCCAGAGGGAGACACGGTTCCCATCACAGATGCAGTTGATGACACCACCCCAGAAGGAGACCCTGTAACGGTTTGCCCGCTCCATGTGGCCCAACCACTGGGAGAAACAGACCCAGACCATGTTACACCACTAGGAGTTGCTTGGCCAGAGGCCGAACCCCAGCTTGGGCTAGGTGTTGCAGATCCCTGGCCACTTGAACTAGGCGACACAGCCCCAGAAGGAGACCCTGTAACAGTTTGCCCACTCCATGTTGCAGACGGAGTAATTGTTACAGGTGCAGTTGGGCTTGCTAAACTAGGTGTCGCCTGTGCCGATGCAGAGATTCCACTCGGACTTCCTGTCGGTGTCGAAGGGAGAGTAGGAGTTGCAGTAGTCGCCCCTGTCGCTGTCAGGCCAGGAGACGCAGTTCCCGTTCCGCATCCAGACACACTCACAGAGGCAGTTGAGCTCTGAGACGCAGAGCCACCTCCTGTAACACTCAAGCTCCCACTCCTAGAACCACTTGGAGACCCTGTAACAGAAACTAGACCAGACCCGCTAGGTATACCAGTCGGACTTCCTGTTGCAGTCGAAGGAATGCTAGCCGTCAAAGAGTTTACCCCCGTGTTCGAGGCACGAGCTGTTCCAGTTCCCGTACCACATCCAGATACGCTCACAGAGGCAGTTGTGCTATGAGAAGCTGAGCCAGAACCGGTACCAGACACACTCCTAGATCTATATCCACTTGGAGACCCTGTAACAGAAACTACACCAGACTCGGTAGCCATTCCACTCGGACTCACCGTAACCGATGCAGTCTGAGAGCTAAACGAACCAGTTGCCATGGCAGAGGGAGTTCCAGCCACAGACCCAGACCTCGTCCCAGAGGGAGAGCGTGAACTACTCAAAGATCCAGTGCCTGTCCTAGACTCACTCGGGCTTCCCGTGGTCGTTCGAACAACCGATTTCGTCCTAGATGGGGAAGGAGAGGTTGTTACAGTCCTGGCACTAAATGTTATTGACCCTGTAGCAGTTACACTTTGACTCGTGGTCGTCGAGGGGCTCACCGTTGACGTGGTGCTTCCAGACCCGCTCACACTTGATGAACCACTTGCTGAGCTAGAGTCGCTCGGGCTACCATACGATGAGGGACTTACAGAGGCAGAGCGAGTCTCCCTCGTTGGAGAGGGGCTTGGTGTCAAAAGGGGGGAAGTCGAAGGCGTCTGTGTAACCGTTGCCTGGCTAGCTGTTGGTGTAATAGTGGTTGACCTAACCGAGCTAATTGTTTGTGTTAAAGTGAGGAGGAGGGTACGTGTAGATGTTCTGGTAAAGAGTTCGCCTGTTGGTGACACACTCGTCGAAACAGAAGAGGAGACCTTGGGCGTTATGCTGACGGTCGTTGACTCAGATGGAGTCTTAGAGTTCGTAGTACTTTCACTCATAGTGGATGTTGTGCGAGGAGACTGAGAAATGGGGGGACTGCTAGATCCACATGCCGTGGCTGTTGTCGTCTTAGAGGAGGTGAGAGACGATGTCTGGGTTACAGAGGATGTAGATGTACGTGATTGAGCGGAAGATGCAGATCTAGAGGGAGACCCAGTGCTTGTCGAGGTTGGCCTGGAAGCCCCTGTAACCGTTGGACTACCTGTCACATTGGCGGTTGAGGTTGGACTTTCTGTGAAGGAACCACACGACGAGCTTGACACCGTGTATGTTTGCGTTACTGTTTCCGTGGGAGAGATACGGGGGCTACGAGACCCTGTAACAGAGGATGTAGTTGTCTTTGACACTGTTGAGGATCCTGAAGGACTAGACGTTGTAGATTCTGAAGGGGAGCCCCGCCCTGTCCCAGTGGTTGTCTTACTCGACGTTGTTGTCTTTGTTGGAAGAATACTTTGCGTACCATTTGATGAAGAAGTTGATGTCCGTGTACCAGGAAGGGTCCGTGTCTCTGAGCTTGATACCTTAATACTTGGACTGGAGGTTCCAGTTGCCGTCTCTGTCTTTGATATAGGTGCCGACCTGGTGAGTGTAGGACTCCCTGTAGGTGTCTTGCTTACTGCAGAAGACCGAGTGGGGGAAGGAGACCCTGTAGCCGTCTTTGTTCCACCCATGGACCGTGTCGATGACCGTGTTACAGGGATGGATAGAGACTCCCTCGGTGTCTTTGTTCCGCATGCAGTCCCCGTGGTTGTCTTTGACAGGGGAGAAGAGCGACTCATGCTTGGAGAAGCAGAGTTCGATTTGGAACCCCTCTGGGATGCGGAGTCTGTTGGAGAGGAGGAAGATGTCTTCGAAGATGTTCCAGAGGGAGAAGAGGTTTTGGTGGAAGTGAGTGTCTTTGTGGAAGTGGTTGTCCCTGTGGTGGTACGGGATCCTTGAGAAGAAGTGGTAGGAAGAGAGGTTGCAGAGGAAGTCTTTGACACAGCTGTCGTTTTCGTAGCTAGGGGGGTGAACACGGGTGTTCGAGTTTGTATAAGAGAAAGACTCTGTTGTTGCGAGGGAAAGGCAGATTTGGTAGATGTAGTGGTCTTAGTTGACGTTTTTGACTGAGTTGAGGTGGATGTTTCAATTACTCCGTTAAAGAGGAGGGCCCTCTCTCCTTTTGGGGGCGTAAGATTCAAGCCAAGCCCATGACCATGTCCCTTTGCCCTCCATGGGAGGGCGTCCATAGGACCCCACCCGATGAAAAAGAGGACTAAGAACACCAGGTTCATACTACTCTGTCTCACTATAATCTTAGACCCCCCGCCCCAATTACACCGACCTGAATCCGCCCAGACGCATGAGCTCTGTAGCATAGGCGTTCTGTCCATCCAGAGTCTTCGTCGAACTACGGAAGGTTGCTCCCATGTACGAGCCACTGTTCTCTCCTGTGTAGTACACGAGGACCTTTGCCTTGTCCCGTGCAGCTTCCACTGTCTTACGCAGGAGGGGATCGATATCCCATCTCTGCTTCAGTGCCCCAGCAAGCAGAGACCCCCGCATGGATAACCACTTGCCCTCGTCGAACTGAATACCCTTGTAGGAATACAGGCCCTCGGGGTCGGTCGTCGACATTTTAGCATGTACCTTGGCAATCTCAGACTTGATGAGCAGATACTCCTCGGCCTTGGTGAGCGTCGGCTCGGCCTTGGGATTCTTGGCCTTGACGGTCTGCAGCTTCCTGGCCCTCTCTGTGAGGAACTCACGGTGGAGCTCACCCTGCTCAGCGGAGAAGAGGCTCACAGCCAGATGGGGCTTGTTCGTGGCGACCTTGTATAACATTGCGGCCATGTAGTGCTCAATCGTGGGGTACACTACCCCGTCATCCTTGATGGGTACAGGAGCATAGGGTCCGAGCCAACGCACAGCTTCCACATCGCCGACTCCCAGCTTATCGGTCAGAGGGGAATCAATGTAGAACTGGATGAGCTGAGTGGCAGTATACTTCTTCTTTTGCATCTGAGCAAGTGACTCGGCCTTTGCGTCTGCGGATGGTGCTAGAGGGACCTCTTCGGCCTTTTGGGCTGCTCCAAGGGCCAAGGGTGGCCCAGGAGCCGCCCCACCAGCGGGGCCTGGTGCCACATCCGCGGAGTCGGCCACAGCAGAGGGAATGCCAGGAGCCGCCGCCCCCGCCTCACCCAGCCGACCCGTACTCTTTCTCTTGAAGATGAACCAACGGTTATAGAAGGAATACTCACGCACCGCAGGAGACATGGCAAAGTTCTGCTTCTGCTTCTTCGCCACGTCATACGTCTCCGAGAACATGGCTGTGCTCTCAGGAAAGGGAATTCCTGCGTCTGCACACTCCTGCTTGTTCATGATGTAGCAGCCAATCTCATTCATCCTCTCCGTGAGCAGTTTGAAGTTCATGAGATACTCCGTCTGCGACGTACCGATACTGATGAAATCGACCTCAATAGGCAGGCCAAGAGACTGAGAATCCGCCGCCAGGAAGGTGTTAGAGTACTTCTTCTTTATCTTCCAGATCTCCGTCGACCCCTCTTGCCCAACCTTCGTGCCTCCCTCGGGAAGGGCACGCAGACTATTGAACACTGCCTCTCCATCAAAGCAACAGCCGATGAATACACCACCAACCTTTAGCGAGTCGCTGATGTTCTGAATGATTCCTGTCAGAGTTGCCTCAGACTCGAAGAAGTAGTGCAGAGCAAACATAATGGCGATACAATCGGCCCCCTCACGAAGACGCCCCGCTGCCCTTTCGAGAACAAACGGGGGAACGGGACCATTCGGGTTCACCTTCCCCAGAACACTCCTCATGATATCTGCTTCCTCGGGCGTAGACCCTGCCTCCCCACTGGCAATATTCTTCGCCGAGGAGCCGATAGCGAACACCATCGTGCCCACCGAGTCGTAGCCACCATTATCCAGAATCTGGTTCAGATAGCGTCTGTAAATACCATTCATGGGGTCACGGATACCCTCTCCTGCCACGTCGACGCCAAACACAAAGGCTGCATCCTCACGCACCCACTTCACCAAGTCACCGCCCTGACCGCAGGCAAAGTCCATCAGCACCTTTTTACCGCCCTTCAGCCCTGTCGCAAGCAGGATGTTCTCCTTGATGAAGCGATTGTGGAAGCCACGGAGACCTTGCACACTCTGCAGATCCTGCTTGGGTGCCTTGGTGTTGTAGTATACACGGGCCACAGAACCCGGAGAACCCGAGGCAAACGCCTTCACTTCCTCCGCCGACGGCTGCTCTGCACCAGTCCTAATCATGCTGCGAGTGATCGGCTCATGAATACTGTTCCATACACCCTCCGCAGCCGTATCCTTGTTCATCGTTCCTCCATAGTTCCCCGTCTTCAACGCCTTCAGGTACCGTTCAGTCTTATCATAACGGATACGCATGGGAATCCAACGCCACCCAGGCTCCTTCGAGGCATCGTAGCGCATTTCCACAATCGACCTATCCTGGATAGCATCACCGTCATTCTCGCAACGCACAATGCTGTCATCAGTAATAGGGTCAATCTCCACATGTAGATAGCACACTGCAGACATCGTGTCAGGGATGTCCTTCGGGTTGAATAGCACTGGCTTATACGGTACCTTGACTCCCACTCCACGCTTCGTCACAGGGGCTGCCGCTGCCCCAGGAAGGGGCTGCTTGAAGAGAATGGTGCCACGAGGATTCTCGAATGCGGGGTCCAGGTCGCTTCCCACGAAGAGACGCAGAGTCTTGAACCGGGCAAACTCTCCCGTGGGCAGAATAGTGCTCGTGATTTCATCCTCTGTGGAAGACCCGGCTACCTTCTCAATCATACAAAGGAAGTCGACAGTATTCTCATCGGCCGGCTTCCACTTTAACTGTGCATGGAAGGCCACACCGGGCCTAGAGGGAAGGGGGTCCTTGTTCGGCGTCAGGATTAGACCGTCGGTGTGATACCCCGTCTTGGTATCAAGCACCTCCTTACAGCGCTCGAAGATTTCCTTATCGCCGGGAGCTGCGAACTTGAAGGTCTTCATCGACACCATGATCTTGGACTTTTCGGTTAGAGTAACTCCTGGGGCGATGTTCGGTCCACCGCCCGAATTCCACGCCGTGACCCACTTTAACATAGCAGCGTGTCTGCCGTCATCGCCCGCAAACGGCTTCTGGGATACATCGACTCCGCCGATGATGTAGGCGTCGAAGAGGATGAGTTGCATAATGGGATTACCCTCAATGTCCCGTGTAACATACTCCCCATCGAGGAGACAGTTCTTGAGTGGCTCCTCCACCAGCCCCGTCTTGTAGACATTGAAGGTCATGTCAATCATGTAGAGCTCACCCTTCCCAGTGGTGAAGGCCATCATACGGCTTCCATCGGCCTTGTCGGTTACATTGTAGCCGTCGCGGATATTGGGTACACGGGGAACACGGTCCTTCCGCATATTATCGAGGATCATGGTGATGGGAGCAACACCACGGAAACGCTCTGTTCGTGTAAGAGCCTGGTATGCATCAATTACTGCACGGATCTTCGACTTCCGCATGAGGAGATGGTGCTTCTGGAGACCACGGAGTACCTCGCCGACGCCACGGATGAGCGTCTTCATGTAGGGTGCCGTGTCAGTCTGGGGTTTCTCTGGCCGCATGAGCTCGACCTCAATCTCGTAGGTCGGCTCGGTACGAGTGATGTCCCTCTGCCTGAAGGATGTCTGCCAGTCGTACTCGCCGCCACGCTTTGTAGGGGTACTGCGGACCATACTGAGATCGAAGCGGAGGCCCTCGCCGAGGAAGGACCAGCGACGCAGGATGCGGAAGGCCTTCTTCTTCGTGGCCCAGCCACGGAGGAGAGACTTCACATCAGCGTCCTCCTTTCCTAGAGGAAGCTCCCTGCGTACTTTAACACGAATCCCATACTCATTGAGGTCGGCGGAATCTTCCTTACCTGTACGGTCCTTGACCATGGCCTCAAAGGGAGCTGTCTCAAGGGCATCTGTGCGACAGTACTCCTCGATCGATGACATACCCACGATGGTGAACCGTACCTTCTCGGGGGTCATAATCTTTATATGATCCTCTTGCGGAAGTGCGGTGTATCCCTTGGACGTAAGACGCTGTGCAACCTCCATGAAGGCGGTGGCATTAATAGGTCCGGTGACCGTGGACTCTAGTTCCATCGTGTCGGTGGTCAACCACTTGGACAAAATATCCTTTATCTTGGATATTTCCTCCGGCTGTAGTTCCATTCTACTGTGACTAGACGAAATGCTTTATTCCTTCGTCAACTTTATTGGCTTTTCTACGCAAGACGCAGAAAATGCTCAATGGCCTCGCACTTTCCAAGTGTCTTCGCCCAATCATCCTTCTTTGGCTTTGGCACCTTGGGTGTCACATTACGCCCAATCACCTTCTGCTTGATCTCCTCGAAGCTCCCCTCGGCCACGGGCCATGTGATGGTCCAGCCATCGTCCTCCCTATCGGATAGCCACTCACCCATGTTCACCTCTTTAGCACCGACCGACGACCAATCAATCATATGCTCACAACGTGAATCTATCCAGATGGCAGGGCCAGAGGACCACCGCCTGAGATCCTCTGGCACAGTCCAGAGGGTTTTTGCATCGCTGTCAAAGCACACAGTCTTTACCTCATATATCTCATATAGAATCATTGCTACCTTCTTTGTCTGCTCGATGGTAGGATTCATTGCACTGAGTGCCTCGGCCATCGATGCCTTGGTGAGCTTACGATTTCCTCGGATAGAGTTCACAGCCTTCTCCTGTAACTGAAAGGAGCTGTCCCTCACCTGGGTAGACACATATGCCTGGCCTGCGAGAACCATGAGTGGATCCTTGAGGTAATTGAAGGCAGTCATGAGTTTTGCTGGACTTAGGGTTCGAAGCTCACCACCCCAGAGAGTATTTTTCGGATTCATTTGAAGTTCACGTGTAAACATAGGTAATACCATATGCTTAGACGGGTTTTCCGAAATCTTTTGGAGTAGTACCTCCATCTTAGGTTACCTACGTGATAATTCCTTAGGTCTCACTGGTCCTGACTCTTGGTTAACAGCTCCATCTCCTTCTCTCTTTCCTCGAATTCGGTCGTATTCTTTTTGCAGAAGGTTATCCACTCCTTTATCTTATTCAGAGTCGACTCCTTGATTACAGTTAGGTCAAAAAAAATTCCATTGCGATTCTCGCTCACCTCCTCGTTCTCCCTCTTGAGTATGCGGAAGAGTTCTTCCTGCTCGGTGCGGTTAAATTTCTTTATTTCCTCATGGAGCCTCTTGCGGGTCTCAAAGTCATTTCGCTGTTCTCCTTCGCTCATTGTAGTCTCCTTAGATTGAATTTATAGATATATGTACGCAGCTTAGAGAGAGATATCAATCGTTTGGGTTGCTGGGGCCTTGAAGGGGTCTACCTCTACTTCCGTGGCCTCAGGAGCCTCCTCTAGCCCCTCACCCTCTTCGGCCTCCTCGCCCTCTTCTGCCTCCTCTTCGGCCTCCTCAGGGGCGGCCTCTTCTGCCGTCTCAGCCCCTAATTCCGTCGCCTCTGCAGCTGCTGCTGCGGCAGCAGCAACGGGAGCCGACGTCGACACCACCGTAAGGAACTGCCCAATGCTCAGGATGTGTGGGTCATTGATCTGGAAGCGAGACTTCTTGATCTCTACCCTAATCGTATCTCCCAGCTCAACAGCATCAAACTCCCTATTACCAATATGAAGGTCACGCACAACCATTACGTGCACGGCATTCTCAATAATAATGTACAGACCTGCCTTGGACTTCCTCATGACCACACCCTCAACCACCGTGCCATTTGGAGGGTTGTACACCCTCCCCTGTGCCTTCATATAATACATGCTATCTGCCGTAAACGTTCCCTTCTCCATGTACCCGTAAGACCGGCTGAGCAACTTTAGAGAGCCAGGGATAAGGAAGCCGTGCTTAGTACACTTGCCCTCAATCTGCTTTCTCATCTTACGAATGAGGATATCATCGAAAGAGAGAATCTCTCCAACCATGTCCTTTGCGGAAAGAGAAACCTTTTCTTCGAAAATTGCATCCTGCTCCATGTGGACTAACTCTATTGGGGAGTAGAATTTCATTTTTAGGCTTGTGGCTTTAGCCAAAAGCCAAAGGACCTGGCCCTTTGGGCTAGGTGAAGCCTTGTGGCTTTAGCCAAAAGCCAAAAGCCAACGGCCCTCACCGTAAAGGATGCCCCACCAGGTGTGACTGAATGCATCTGTAAAACCACCGCTTCCCATCCACCTTCAGCTCATCCATCATACGAAGAGTCAGGTCAACTACTGTGCATACACGTAAACTGTTCTCAATCGTCCTCCTTGCCAGCTCATTCGTATTTAACCCCATGTCTGGAATCCCCGCACGACGTAAGATTGTCCCATATTGCTTCAAGGCCTCAATCTCTGTACTCGTCGAACTATTGTTCGCACACTCTGCCCCCCGCTGTAACTTCCCCCCTGCCAGCGGAGGCCGTCCCTTCTTGAATACCAGACTTCTCTTCTTCGGGCTGTAAATAAGGAAGCCGTAGTTTATTCCCGTAGTAGCCGTGGTAATAGGAGTCTTCAGCAAGGGATCGCGCCCCTTCTCTCTTGCTAACACTGAAACAATGGCAGGAGAACATACGGTGTAGGCAGCAGAACCTTCAGGACACAGGTACTCCAGAACATTCGTCTCCGTATTAATGACACGTAAGTACGTTGTCCCCTCCATCTCCCAATACGAATCCTCAGCCACCACCTTGAGTACAGGATCAGTGGAAGAAAATCCGGCCAACAGTTCTCTCTTCTTTGCCGTGGTGATATACTCATCCCAGACATACTTTAACACAACCATGGCGTAGCTTTTCCTGAGCTCGACGTCCGTTGCAATACTCTCATACAACCAAAGAATCTTCTCGAATTTCTCCTTTTGCCCCTCATAAATCCCACTACTTGCCTTTAGTTGCTGGAGCTCGTATAACACTTGGTCAGGCACAACGCTCGTACTTGCATTGCCCTTCTGAATGTCTGCAGCCCAGTCCTTGAC
>Ga0118677_10012231_pt1 | contig 12638 bp, 16 predicted proteins | sample AliMusrvi5mmetaG_FD_86154 | JGI IMG/M metagenome (GOLD analysis project Ga0118677, IMG submission 86154)
ACGCATCACTCAACAACTTCTCCACTTTCTCCTTGTTCAACTCGGGTGGAACAAAAAATGAACCCTCCTTCAAAGTGGCACTAACATGTCCTAATGGCTGGACATTGGAATTCGGATAAGCAAAATGGGTGTTCGGCTGAAAAGTGCCAACGGTCATTGAACAACCCGCCTGTAATGCCGTTATGGCGGCAAACCCAATCACGAATAGATGTCGCATAATTATCCCCTGTTCAGTTTGGTTTACCGCAGTTCCTGTTCACCGGCCTTCATTCTAGCCGCAGTCCCTTCAACTCGATATGTGATGGTATTGATAATAAAAAGGTTGGTCAAATCCATCGTATGGAAAGAATTGAGCAACATGTCAGAACCAGGTTGTTTTTGCAAAGCATTAGAAATGGCCTCATATTTAAGTGCTGAAGACATATCTGGCATTGATAGGAATGCGGATTTGCTGACTTGTCCCTTGACATGACCCATGGGGTAGATATTGCTGTTGGGGTAGTCAAAATGGCTTTGAGGTTCGAATCCAACCAAGTAAGTTTGGGTACACCCAGACATCAACAAAGCCGACAAGCAAAGAAGGAGTCTCATATTTCTCATGTTTTATCCTTGACGCTGTTTAAAGTGAAATGAACTGCCTGCGCAATTCCTCTAGTCGGGTGGCCGGGTTGATTATGGAGCTTACCGATATCCCTCTTTACTCTAGTACCCAGCCACCTATATAGCTTGCTATTCCGTCAGAGTAAAAAAGATTGGATTTTAGATAGCCAAAGCAACTTCAAGAACCACTCCACTAGCTGATTGCCCTCAGTATAGTCGGCGTTTAATTATACTAAAAATTGTATTGTTTATCGACCAAAAAATTGTGGTAATATTACCCAATAAATTTTCTTGACGCTTGCACTATATTTTGATAAAGCTTGAAAAATCAGCTATCCACCCCGAAAACGCCCGTCGAAGCGGGCTTATTCCGGCCTTCTGCCCAGCAACTCCCAGTTTGGGCCAGAAACGATAAATTTAACCCCGTCATTTCGGCATCCCGCAAATGACGGGGCTTTGAGCCAAACTAAGAATTGCTGCCGTCTACCTCCCGCTTGAGCAGTTCTCGCACACTTGGATGACATTGCCGACACTGACGATGTTCTCCCGAGGCGGCTGGCCCGTTCCATTGCCGTAATAAGAGCCTATGGACAGGTTCATGTTGGAACTGCCGCCTACACCAGCCGGTTGCTGGCCGTTGCCTTGGTAGACTTGGACTTGAGTTTGCTGCGGCGGCTGTACCACATTGGCATAGGCTATCGCCCTGGCCGCCATGGCGCTTTGGCCCGCGCTGAGTCCGCTGTCATCGGCCTGTGCCGAGCAGGCCATGGTCAATAATAGAAGGATGCTGGAATACGTTTTCATGGATGTTTCTCCTGGCAATTTGCTTGAGTTGCTGGAATGTTGACCGAGGCGGTGGCGTTCCGCCCTAGGGCTGTCTTGTGGATATTGCCGACCTTTACATCCACCGTGTGGCAACCCGGTTTGATAGAGTCTGGCAACGTGCCTATATTCACCGAGGCACTCGCCCCGTCGCCCTTGGCGGTGGCACTAACATCCCCGGCTTGGACCTTGACTGCAACCGGGTCGGCGTTGCTTTGGGCCGGGTTGCCGTGGAGTAAGGCTAAGATCAGTAGTGGGTAGGCACAGCGAAAATTGATCTGCATTGGTTTCAGCCTCCGTTTCCCTCAGAACGTCGTCATTCCGGCAGGGATTGCCGGAATCCAGATGCCATGGAAGGCAATTTGACGCTCACAAGTGTTTGATTTAGCTAATTTGCCAACCCCCAATTTCACCTCCCTGTGGACTGGATTCCGGCAATCCCTGCCGGAATGATGGGGGAAATCTTAATTCAACCGCATTGTCTCCCCCTGTCGGCTTCGCTCCCCTCTCTCTTCGCTCTCCCCGCAAGCGACTGAGGGGAGAAAATGCCTGAGAGATTATTGGCGGTAGGATTGCACCCCGCCGATATTGATGCTGCCCGACGCGCCGTTGCCCTGGACATTGGTGGTGATATTGCCCGCCTGCACGGTGGAAGTGTAAGAACCGTTGATATCGACATTGCCCTGGATGCCGGCGACGTTAATATCGCCCCTGGCGTTGGTACCGTTGACGGTGGAACTGACATTGCCGACGTTGGCGTTGGTGCTGTAGTTGCCGTAAATCGTCACCGGGAAGCCATCGGCGAAGCTGGTGGTGGCGGAACCGGCCAAGAGGACGGCGATCAGGGTTTGTTGGATGGTTTTCATGGGTTTTGCTCCTAAGTTAAGTAGTTTTGGGTTTGGGTTTTTGTCGGTGTCTATAGAAGTAAGGCGGCTTGCATTTCGCCCTCACCCCGGCCTTCTTCCGGCAGGAGAGGGAGGTTCATGTTGCTGTACTCCTTCAACCTTCAATGCTTCCTTCGGGATAAAAAGCACCGCATCCTTCGGTGCCTTGCTGCGACTACTGGTGGTAGCCTTGGATGCCGCCGATGTTGCTTAACGAACTGGCGTTCTGTCCGGTGGCGCTGGTGCTGATGCTGCCGGTGGTGGCATTGGCTGTGTAATCCACCAAGGCACCGCCTTGGACGCCGACGACATTGATATCGGCCTTGGCGTTCTGGCCGTTGGCGTTGGATTGGACATTGCCCACGCGGGCGGTGGTGTTGTAGTTGCCGTGGACCTCCACCACGAAGCCGTCGGCGAAAGCCGGGGCGGCGAGGGTCAAGGCGAAAGCGGCGAAAAGGGTGGTGCGGATTGTGGTCATGGTGTCAACTCCCGAATATTGTTTAAAGGCTTGGGGGAAGTGTTGCGTCCCCCTCGGGAGTTTGTTCGGGATAAAAAGCGGGTGGGGCTTAGTCGGCAGCAATTTTCAGTTTGGCTAGAACGTCGTCATTCCGGCAGGGATTGCCGGAATGGCGCGGGTCGGGATTTGTAATCCCGATCCGAACGTTATGTCCAAGGTACAGTCATTCCTGTGCACAAAACGTTCCGGACGGGATTACAAATCCCGTCCGGCGAAAGCAACAATTCAGACCCCTTGTTTGAACGTTATGCAGATCAACTGCCTTCCCAAAGATCGCCTAGCTCAATCACGATGGCATCAAACGGGGCGGCGGACACTTCGTCTTGGCCTTGATACAAACCAATCACCGTCCAATGCCCGTTGTCCAAGGCATAGGTCTCTAGACTGTGGGCTACCGGGTCTATCAACCACAAATAGGCCACACCGTAGTGGGCGTAGATTTTCATTTTGTCCACCCTGTCCGTCTTCTGTGTGCTAGGCGAGAGCACTTCGCACACCCAGTCTGGCACTATCTCGAAGCGATGGTCTTGCGGTAGTATGGGCATTCGTTCCCGCTGCCAACCGGCGAGGTCAGGAACCAGCACCTCAGTGTCGCGGATAAAATGGACTTCCGGTTCGACCAGTATCCACCAACCACCCGGTCCGCCACGCCCCTTGTGGTAAGGATTGTATAACTCCCCTTCCACGGCGGAGGCAGCCAGGGCGTGTCGTGCGGTTGGCCGTGGCTGGGTATGGAGAACCCCCGCGATGATTTCACCCGTCACATTTTCCGGCAAAACCATCAATTGTTCATAAAGGCTGGTTTCTTTAATGACAGCAGACATTGTTATTGCCTCTTAAAGAGTTTGGCTGGTCCCCAAGCTCCAGCTTGGAAACCCTTGCCTGTCAAGCTCCTGCTTGTTTGTTGACCGTTCCTCGGGAAGCAGGAGATTTTCCATTTTGATGGCAAAACAGGTTAAAACCCCGGGCGTTCGGCGTGCCTACTAACCCGAGGCGCAACCTCCTGGCGAAACTATTTGGCTGTCAAATCCTATGCAACCTGGAAGCAGGCTCATGGACAGCCACGCACCGCGCTCCCCGCATTCTTAAATGCTGGAATTCCGGGATAGGCACACTGGCTGCCTGCGTGGCCGGACTGGGCGAGACGGAAGCCGTTGTTGTCGTTCCGTTTAGTTGGATCGTTCCTGTTGCGGTTGGCGGAGCGCAGGTTCTGCGGTTTGTTGTTCCACGAGCCGCCCCGCACCGCCCGGCGGTCTCTTCAGGCCCGCTCCCGTTGAAAGTATACCGCATCGAAGATGGCCCTGCGTAGCCCCTCCGTATTCGCATGGCTAGCGTGGCCTATCCAGCTTTGCACCGAGGCATCGACAGTGTCCCAATCAATTTGCCAGCGGGCATAGGCGCGCGCCATGCCCCGCAGGCGTCTGCGGAAGCGGTGCCCATTATCGCTACGCAAACGTCGGGCATCGCGCCTGACCTGATAACCCAACACATCCACCCAATCGGTGGTCCTGGAAATTTGCCGTTTGCGGGGATGCAGGCATAAGCGCAAACTTTCCAGCCGTTGCCCCATGGCCGCACACGCTGCCCAAAGCCGTTGTTTGTCATCGTCCAGCAATATCAAATCATCGACATAACGCAGATAGGCCGGAACGCACAAGCTTTCTTTAACCCAGTGGTCAAAGCCATCCAAATAAAGGTTGGCAAAAAATTGGCTAGTCAGATTGCCGATGGGAATGCCCCGCCGACGCTCCAACGGGGTGAATAGGTCATCGCCGGGAAAGATAAAAGGCGAGTGAGGTGGCTCTGGGCTACCGTCAATAATGCAGTCCAATAAGCGAAGCGTTTCTGCGTCTTTGATGCGGCGGCGCAACATTTCCTTGAGCAAGCGATGGTCAATACTGGGAAAATATTGGCGAATATCCAGCTTGAGCACGTAAGGGTAGCGCTGGGCATAGTCTTGGTATCGGTTGACAGCGGCGTGGACCCCTTTGCCTTTACGACAGGCATAGCTATCGTCGATGAACCCTCTGTCCAAGAGTGGTTCAATAACGTTCATCAATGCGTGATGCACCACGCGGTCGCGGAATGGGGCGGCGGAAATCACCCTGGGTTTGCGTTCGTAAATAGTAAATTGACGATAGCGGGAATTTGTCCAATTGCGGGATGATCCATAGCAATAGCTCGTGGCAATCGTCAATCGCTTTGGGTGTCGTTGCAGCCATAATACCCCTCAAAAAAAATTCGCCGGCTTCGCCGGTAAAGGTTAAAAGAAAAAAAGAAAAGGAAAAAGAGCAAAGCATAAAGGTAATTAGTCCTGGGCGAGACGGAAGCCGAAGCCGTCGTACCGTACAGTGGGAGCGTTCCAGTCGCGGTTGGCGGAGCGCAGGTACAGCGGTAAGTTGAACCACGAGCCGCCCCGCACCGCCCGGCGGTCAGTTGCATCATTATTGCTTAAACACTTTTTTTCGCCGCCAGAATATTTGTCCTGATAGGCCGAGCAAGTCCATTCCCACGCATTGCCCAACATATCGTATAACTGAAAATCATTGGGCTTGAAACTACCGACCGGGGCGGTGTAGGCGTAGCCGTCAGTGCAGTTGTGGATAGTCCAAGAAGACGACCAGCCTGGTACATCCCGCTTGGTGGTTTGATCGGCGACATTGGCATATTGACAGGCATCGTCGGGGTTGTCGCCCCAATAGCGGGTGGTTGTTGTCCCCGCCCTTGCCGCATATTCCCATTCCGCCTCGGTGGGCAGGCGGAAAACCTGGCCGGTCTTGCCGTTCAGCCACTCGATATAGGCCAGTGCGTCGGTCAGGCTGATGCACACGGTGGGGTGCTTGTCGTTTTGGTCAAACCCCGGCTTGCGCCAATCTGCACCGGACTGTTCCCCCCACGAACCGTTGTTATACGTCCAACACGACGGCCCGGAAGTATGGCCTGTGTCCTTGACGAAGGCCGCATACTGCCCCCTAGTCACTTCATATTTTGCTAGGTTGAATGCCCGCACTTTGACTTTATGCTTTGGCTTTTCGTCAGCTTCTGCATCCTTGTCGCTGTCGTCCGAACCCATCCAAAACTCCCCCGCCGGTATCCGCACCATGTCAATGCCAAAGTCTGCAAGGTCTGAATTGGGCTTCGGAGATGTGGGGGGAGGGTTAGTGTGGGGGCGGTCCAAATCAGCGGCTATTTGTTGCAAATGCTTAATTTTGTTCTTCGCCAACACGGCAAAGCGGCCTTGCGGGTATTGCCTGAGGTATTCCTCGAAGTCCGCCGGGTTGTCGCTGTTTTTGACGCTGTCCCACACACTCAGTTCGACCGTCAGCGGGTCGGGCTGTGCGGGTTTTGGCACCACCGGCGGCGGGGTGGTTTCGGGGGCTTGCGCCAGATAATAAGTGGCAGAGTGGATTCCGCTAATGACCACCTCCGGGTGTTGCCCCTTGTCATTGGTCATTTGTGCGGACACGTCGATGAAGAAGGCGTTGATGTCCTTGTCGGTGTGGCGGTCAAACTCGTTCAGCCAAGCTTGCGTGTAGGGGCTGTGTTCTTCGCCTTGCCCGTCCTTCGCCAATTCACCGACACTGGCCGAATACGCCAGCAAACGATGCCGGCCTTCACTCTTAGGCCGTGCCAAACCGCGGAACGGCGAGACATTGCCGAACACCGCCCGCGAGGTTTTCTCCAGCTCGGGAATCTCGCGGCAGGCATCGAACACGGCGATGGCGACCTGGGCTTGCTGATCCAGCCCGGTGATGAGTTTGTCCAACCCGACCAAGTTGCGTTTCAGCAGATCCATGCCTGCTGCACTCTGTAGTCTTTGCTGTTGAATGCCGGGCAAGTCCACCGGCACCAGATAAGACTCGTTGTCTATCTGCATGCCATGCCCGGCGTAATACAGCAACACCATCTGCGCCCCCATCGCTTTGTTGTGCAAATCCTCGTCTGCCTGTAGCATCTCGGCCAGGCTCAAATCCGCCTGCACGTCGTCGCGGTGGACCGGTCGCAATAGCTCAAACCCGGCTTGCTTCAGGCGCACGGCCACGGCCTGGGCATCAGCCAGCGGGTTTTTCAAGGAGCCTATCGCTTGGTAGCGGCTATTGGCGATGACCAAGGCCAGCTTGCGGCCCTCGTCCGTATGCGCGGGCAAGGCGGCTGCCAGCAGGGCCATAAGCAACAGGGCTTGACGGTGTGTTGGGCGGTTCAAGATAGCATTCCTCATCAAATTACAGCGTTTTTTCTTAACAAAGAAAAATAATAAAGGACACTCAATCAAACCACCAATTGTGTGAATTGCTTTGCAAAATGATATAACTCAACAAGTAACTCTTCGATATTAAAAACGCTGTATCTAAGGCACCCATAACCCACCCAAGGAAAATGCAATTTCGGCGAACGGCGGGGCGCTAACTTCGTCGGCTTCTTGCCATGCGGCTTCCAGCAGCCAATGGCCTTCATGCAGCCGGAACACTTCCAAGGTGTGCAAAATAGGTTCAACCAGCCATAGCCATTGCACACCTTGCTGGGCGTAAATCGGCATCTTGACCACGCGGTCGGTACGCGCCGTGCCGGGGGACAGCACTTCGCACACCCAATCCGGGGCCAGGGTGAAATAGGCTTCCTCGGGAAAACTGGGCATCCGTTCCTTACGCCAGCCAGCAAGGTCGGGAACCAAGATTTGGCGGGCAAGATGCAACTCTGGCTCGTCCAATATCCACCAACCTCCAGGGCCGCTGCGGCCTTGATCGTAAGTCGGGACTAGTTCGCCGCCGATGATGGACGAGGCACGGGCATGTTTCGGCGCGGGCCGGGGCTGGGTAATCAACTGTCCATTAAGGATTTCACCTATCAGGTTGTCGGGCAGGTCGAATAAGTCTTCGTATTGCGCTTCTCGTAATGCGGGTTGGTTCATCGGTGTCCTCGCTAGTTTAGGTTTATTGTACCTGAATCGGCAATTCCCCAAAGGCTATCGCCCCTGCCGCTTCGCGCCGGTATTGGTCGGACAAGGCGTGTAAGCTAGGGGCTGATACGGGTGTGCTGCCCAATGGGCCTATCGGCCACGAATCCCCTGCTGTTAATATTCCGTCTGAGACAACGCAGCCGATATTCTCCAGCCCTAGCGTGTCCATCACAATTTGCCGTGGAGAAGCGGGGCTGGGCGCAGTCACTGTCATGCCCGCCATGAGCAAGTCGTCGGGCTGCTCGGCAGTGGGAAAGATGCGGAAAATTTCTTGTTTGTCGTTTTGTAAAAAACATTGCACATGGGCATCCCGGTCAACGCTTAAATTGACCGCCAGTGTGGTGCCGGGTTTTACGACAGACCCAGGCACGGCTTGTAGCGTAAGAAGCGGGGTGGAAACGGGCGGCTGCGGAACCGATGGAATTGGCTTGGCAGGCGTATTGTCCAAGCGGTGTTGCAGGCTGCGGTATAAGTCCAGGTCCACCCGGCCAGATGCCACCAGTCCGGCATCCTTCTGGTAACGGGCAATGGCATTGCGGGTAATCGAGTCCTCCACACCATTCAGTGGGCCGGTGTAATAAGGCGGATGGCCGGGTTTGCCCGAATCGGCTAGCATGGACAATTGTTGCTGGACAAAGCGGGTGCGTACATCAGTTTCCATGTCATCAAACGCTTCTTGCGCCTTGCCGACGGCATTGGCTTGGACGGTTTCTCCGGTCAGGCATTGCTCGTAGGGGACACCGGCGAGGCGGCCTAGCAGTTCCACCGTGCCTAATTGAATCAGTATACGCACAGCTTGGTGCATCCCTTCCGTGCGGTCCAAGTTGACATTGAAATGCGCACCCAAGGCGCTGACATGACCGCTGAGGTCCGCACCCGCACTGCTGCGTATCACGGCGATGGAGTTCTTGGTGGTTAAGCCACTGACAACTTCAAGGCTAGGTATGTCAAGGATTTGCATATCCACCGTCACCACCGTGACACCTTGGTTCATGCTACCGCCCACACCGGCTTGGGCATTGCCCGTGCCGCCCGCGTCCAATCCGCCGCTGACTTGGTCCGAGGTGACATTATTATCAGCCTGGGAAATGGAACCGGTAATGATGCGGTCGGGAAATGAGAATGCCAGATGGTGGTCCCCCATATACCTGCCCCAAGTATTGATTGCGTTCACATCCAAGGGCCGATAGTTGGCCTCCCCATTGATGACACCGGGCGTGGAGATGGCGGACAAGTCCATGAAAGTGTAGACATTGCTTAAGGAAAGCTGCCCAATGCTGGTTTTCAGCATGTCCAAGCCACTGCCTAGAACGAGTTTGTCGCCGGCCCGGCTGGGAATTCCAGGGGAAGTCAGCCGTTTGTGGGGGACGTTGTGGTCCCGCAACTGCCGGTCCAGACAGCTTAAAGCCAAATCCATGCTGGTGAGGTTGCGCATGGGCGCGGTCTGCGGCTGCTGGACGGTGTAAGCCTTCGGCGGGGCGGTCATGCAACCGGACAGGGCGAGGGTAGCCGCCAGACTGGCGAGGGTGGTTTTCAAGTTTCCCATGGTATCACCTTAAGAGTTGTTGTGGAGTCCATGCTGAGGGATGGATTCCCCCTGCGTGTTCGGTCAGCCGCTGTTGGTAGCCAGCCGCGAGTCTTACCATCCGCTTCAGGATAAAAATCCCCTTAGCCTCGGTAATTGGACAACACTTTTTGTTGCAAACACTCTTTACAGTGAGACATGTGTCGCTGCGAATGAAATCGCTAGCTGAATAAACAAAAGCCAACAACTTTCAGTCGTGCGGGGAGAGAAGAAGAAAGCTAGAGAGCGGGGGATACCTAGACGCAGGGTCCTTGCAGGCACTTCTCACATCGGCGCTAATGGGTAAAAATATATTTATTAGTCTATAACTAATAAAGTATAGTTATTAATATTATAAAACAAGACAATAATCCTTGTCTTGCAATAATCATTATTGGTTAAATCGGACACCAACCCGCCTCGACCCAATCCTGCCATCCAAGCGTTATGACTTTTGGCCACACTCACCCCCCCCCGTGCCGCGTCCAGAATTCCCTTGGGGTCATAATCGGATAATGTTCCGATAGCGCCAGCAAGTCTTTATCCCCAGTGACGAGGTAATCGGCACTTGAAGCCTTAAACGCCGCGAGGAAGGTTCCCAGTACAGGCAAATCGTCAATATCGCGCAAAGCCGGTTCCGTGTTGGGCAGTGGCTCTATGGTGTCGGCTTGTATGGAAAGGATGTCCACCAAATCGTTCATCTCCACCTCGGTCAAGCCATGGCGGTGCGCCAAGCGGGGCAGCACTCGGCGCAACTCCTCTAGGATATACGCGGAAAGCGTCACTTCTATCGAACCGTGACGCCATGCGGCCATGATCTTGCCCGGTATACTGGATGGATAGGCGATGCCTGATAGCAACACGTTGGTGTCAAGCACCACGCGAAGAGTTGGCATGGTTTCTTAGCTTTCTTTGGCGGAGGAAATCGCCAGCGCCCGTTCGAGTTCAATGGCTGCCTCGATTTCGGCCAGTCCTTCTGCCTCCGGCACATCCGCAAAGCCAACCTCAATGCGTTGGCATAGTGCATCGAAGCGGTTCTGCAAGCGCCGAATGCGTCCAAAAAGTTGTGCATCGACCAAAGCAGCCACAGGCCTGCCGTCCTTGTTGATGATGACGCTGTCGTGACGATACTGCACTTGGTTGAGCATTTCCCCCAAGTTTTGCCTGAAGGTAACAGCACTAATTTCTGTAATCATGACACTTCAATTATTATAACCATATCGATCATTATGGCGCATAAGCTATGCATGGTCAACAAGGTATCTGCAACGGCTTCTGACCGCTTGCATATGGTCCGAGATATGCCGGAACCTCAAAAGCTAGGCAAGGGGAAAATTGTCTGGCATTGAAGGGCCAGCCAAAATTCTTCAATCCCCAAACTCGCCGCGCCCGCAGGCGGCGGTGAATTCCTTCCAATCCTTCCCGGCCTGTATTGCATAAGCGTGGGCATAATCGAGCAGGGGTTTGCGCCAGTCGCCGCGCTGCGCAAATCCGATCCACTCGTCGGCGATGGCCGAGCCTTGCCGGCCCGATCCGCGCAGGTGGCTCCACGCCGCCAGCTTGCCCATGGCATCCAGCACTTTTTCCAGGCGGGATAGCTTGCCGCCCCAGTTCGCTAGGCACAGCCTGTCGGCTGTGGGCATCAGTTCGCGCAAGACATAGGCCTCCCCCCCGTTGATGACAGGGGCCAGGAAAGCCGGGGCAATGGCCTGCCCCCGTGCCTGCAAGGCGACCACCCGCTCCGCCTCGTTCCCCCAAACCGGCTGCGGCAGCGGCACATAGGGCCGCAAGCAGGCGCCGGGCTGGCATTTCAAATCGAGCAGATAATGTCCGTCTGCCCCGGCATTGCCGTCCACAAGGGCCACATATCGCTCAAGGCCCAGGCTGCCGGTCCCGGCGATGCGGCGAGCGATGTCCAGGACTTTGAAAAAACCGGGGTTTTCCTTCGTCTGCGCAAACCGGGCCACCAAGGCCTCCACCTTGTCCTTGCTTTCCCCATCGGCTTTCAAAGTGTGCCTGCCGTCAATGCGCAGGCACTTTCCGCCTTGCTCGGTGCGCTTGGCAATGAACTCCTGGCGGGAGCGGTTTTTCAAGTCCTTCAACAGGTCTCGGACCATGCCTTTGGCGGTGTCCCGTTCAATCCACCGCGCCTTCCCTGCAAGCAATTCCGCCGTGTAGGCATCCAGGAAAACTCGGCATAAGGCCTGAGTTTGCGGGGCGTCGAGTTCCAGTGTATCTGCCGCCACCCAAACGCTGGTGAGAAAACGGGCCAAATCCCAGGTGGCGGGGGCTAGGGCAGATTCGTCGAAATCATTGATGTCGAAATAAACCAGCCGGTTGTCACCCTTGTAGCTGCCGAAGTTCTCTAGGTGCAAATCCCCGCAAATCCAAGCCGCAGGCGTGGCGCCCAAAGGGGAATCCTTGGGCCAATCCTCGTAGAAGAGATGGCAGCTTCCACGCAAAAAGGCGAAGGCGTCCTTGTTCATCGCTTTGTACTTCAAACTCATCGCTAGATATACCTCCAGTATTTATTAACACACCAATATCTGCCCCTAGACTATGCAATGGCCATGCCAAAATAAATACAATAATATCAGTAAGTTATACTACAAACCTTAGTTGAACACAGTCTCCCAAAGCACCTTAAGGTGCAATTTAATTGAACCCATAACTACGGTTACCCCCTGCAAACCCTCTAATGGCCTGGCTGCACGGCAATGTACAGGGTATGGAAGCAAAAAAGACTGTTAAATCCAATGAATTATGTTTTACTCTTTGAACAATGTCAGACAGAAATTCTATAAAGAGAGCATTAATAACTTTTAGCGGTGGAACTTTTTTAAGCAGGATAACAGGTCTTATAAGGGATATCTCCGCGGCAGCATTCTTCACAAGTAGCGAGAATGACATTTGGGTCGTGGCGTTCAGGATCCCTAATCTTTTAAGAGGGATACTAGCTGAAGGGACTACCAACATGGCCGTGGTCCCAGTTCTCACGGATGCTTTAAAAGAGGACAGAGAAAAAGCAAAACGGGTTTCCAGCTCGATATTCACAGCATTCCTTCTGATCTTATTGACGGTGACACTCATCGGGATAATCTTTACTCCTCAGATCCTTAATATAATGGTCCCTGATTTTGCAAAGATCCCTGGCAAAATGCATACTGCCATAAACCTTACCAGGATAATGTTCCCTTATATCTTGCTGATAGGACTCACAGCTTTCTGTATGGGCTCCTTGAATACCATCGGACACTTCTTTGCATCGTCTATACACCCTGTATTCCTTAACAT